>OLPH01000136.1_pt1 | contig 99061 bp, 81 predicted proteins | sample 1672951 | NCBI WGS metagenome assembly OLPH01 (sample SAMEA3136740, study PRJEB25190) | human gut metagenome | reverse complement strand
GATCGGCGCTCAGTTGATGGGCTACCACTAAAAATGTTAAGAGCCGCAATTGCGGCTCTTTTTTCATTCTGCCGTTTCAGTCTCTACGGCTTCATTTTTGGCATTGCGCTTCATCCACAACGCCAGCGCTTTCAGCGAGTCTGGAGTGAACTCATCGCAGCGTGCGGTGATTTCTTCCGGCGTCAGCCAGCAAACTTCACTGACTTCATCTTCCTGTAGGGCGAAGGGACCGTGAGAGACGCAACTGAACAACGCGCCCCAGACACGGCAATTTTTATCTTCGAAATAGAACTGCCCGTGCTCGGCAAAGGGGACACCGGCAATGCCCAACTCTTCTTCCGCTTCGCGACGCGCGGATTCCAGCAGTTGCTCATCGGCCTGGACTACACCGCCTGCGGTCGCATCTAACATGCCGGGTAAAAAGTCTTTTGTCTCGGTACGACGCTGGACCAGAATTTTGCCCATGCCATCATGCACGACGATGTAAGTTGCACGATGACGCAGACACTGTGCCCGCATTTGCTCCCGGCTGGCTTGTGCAATGACTTCGTTCTCTTCATTGACAATATCCACCCATTCAGTACTTGCCAAACGACGCTGTTCCATTATCAGGAAACCTTCTTTTTCTGGCGCTCTTACGGCGCATTTTGAGTTGTGGGTAAATTACGGATTAATCGCGACCTGCGCAATGATACTTTGATCATTGAGTGCGATTACACTAAGTACGTCATTATCCAGCATGCCATAACTCGCCGGATTACCGCCTTTCGGAATACTCACCGAGCCGGGGTTGAAGTGGAAAATCTCCCCCCGCTGTTCTGCCACTGGCAGATGGGTATGGCCGTACACCAGCACATCGTTCTGGTTTAAAGCAGGCAGATTTTCCGGGCCAAAAAGATGACCATGCGTCAAAAACAGACGTTGTTTTTCCAGTAATACCTGTTGCCACGGCGCGGTTATCGGGAAATGCAGCAGCATTTGATCCACTTCGCTGTCGCAGTTGCCGCGCACAGCGATAACCTTATGTGCCACTTCATTAAGCCGTTCAGCGACTTTGGCTGGCGCGTAACCCTCCGGTAAAGCATTACGCGGGCCGTGATTCAACACGTCGCCAAGGATCACCAGCCACTGGGCACCGCTTTGGGCAAACAACTCCAGAACACGTTCCGTCGCCGGTAACGACCCATGAATGTCCGATGCAAACATCAGTTTCATCACTCACTCCTCGTCGAAAAAACGTAAGCTATGATACTGGATTCTGTCGTTGCTATCAGCCAGATTGCTTCGCCGAAAGTGCAATAAAACGCTGGACAGACGCTCGCTGCCACTGGAATGTTGCATAATCCACCAGGCGTTCTGGCACCTCATCGCCATGTAGTACCAGGCGGTTAATCATTAGCGCCAGATCAGTATCAGCAATGCACCATTCACCAAATAAATTCGGCTGACCCAGTACTAACAAATGTTCTGCCATCGCGAACAGTTTCTCTGCACTGGCTTTTCCCTCGGCCGTTAGTGGCGCTTTTTTCGCCCCCGCAAAGACAACATCCGTCGGACGCTCTTCGCGGATGGGCATCAGATCGCTGCGCAACCAGGCCTGAATCTGTCGTGCACGCGCACGATTTTCTAATTCAAGCGGATAAATACGTTCCCAGGTCGGTGGCGCAAATCGATCTTCCAGATACTCCGCAATGGCAGAAGATTCACTCAACTCAAAATCATCGATTTGTAATAACGGCACACGGCGTGTCTGACCGTAACCTTGCCACGTCGGTTGCAAATGTTCACCGCTGTCGAGGTCGATGGTCTTGATATGAAACGACAGGCCTTTTTCCTGCAACGCCACCCAGGCGGATAACACATAAGGGGAGAAAAAATGGGCATCTGACCAAAGCGTGATAGCGGGTTTACTCATTATGTCCTCGGCAATAAAGGGGGCTGGCTATCAAACTATAGAGCCTTTTTGTCACTGTCACGTGACGAATACTCACGTAAGTCGCCGCGCTTTCTATACTTGTGGTGTTCAGATGATTAGACAACCGGAGCTGCAATGATCGATCTCTATTTCGCCCCGACACCCAATGGCCACAAAATTACGCTGTTTCTCGAAGAAGCAGGGCTGGATTATCGCTTGATAAAGGTAGACCTGGGGAAAGGCGGTCAGTTTCGCCCGGAATTTTTGCGCATTTCGCCTAACAACAAAATTCCGGCAATTGTTGATCATTCTCCAGCCGATGGCGGCGAACCGCTAAGCCTCTTTGAATCTGGTGCCATTTTGTTGTATCTGGCTGAGAAAACGGGGCTCTTTTTGAGTCATGAAACGCGTGAACGCGCCGCCACATTACAGTGGTTATTCTGGCAGGTAGGCGGACTGGGGCCGATGCTTGGGCAAAATCATCATTTTAATCACGCAGCCCCCCAAACCATTCCTTACGCTATTGAACGTTATCAGGTTGAAACTCAGCGTCTGTACCATGTACTGAACAAGCGGCTGGAAAACTCGCCCTGGCTGGGAGGCGAGAACTACAGCATTGCGGATATTGCCTGCTGGCCGTGGGTTAATGCCTGGACTCGCCAGCGAATAGACCTCGCTATGTATCCGGCAGTCAAGAACTGGCATGAGCGGATCCGTTCGCGCCCTGCCACCGGGCAGGCACTGCTAAAAGCACAACTCGGTGATGAGCGTTCGGATAGTTAACAGAAACAGGTTCTCGTGTATTATTTCATCCTAAGTAAAACAACGGAGAACCTGCAATGGCACAACCTGCCGCTATTATTCGTATAAAGAACCTTCGTTTACGTACGTTTATCGGAATTAAGGAAGAAGAAATTAACAACCGTCAGGATATTGTTATCAATGTGACGATCCACTACCCCGCCGATAAAGCGCGCACCAGCGAAGATATCAACGATGCGCTGAATTATCGCACCGTAACGAAAAACATTATTCAGCATGTAGAGAATAACCGTTTCTCTTTGCTGGAAAAATTAACTCAGGATGTGCTCGATATCGCACGTGAACATCACTGGGTGACGTATGCTGAAGTGGAGATCGATAAACTGCACGCGCTGCGCTACGCCGATTCGGTATCCATGACCTTAAGCTGGCAGCGTTAACCGCCATATCGGGAGGCTGCATGAACATAGTGATCACCGGAGGGACGGGATTAATTGGTCGCCATTTGATTCCACGTTTGCTGGAGCTGGGCCATCAAATCACGGTAATGACGCGTAACCCGCAGAAAGCCAGTTCCGTGCTCGGGCCGCAGGTGACGCTATGGCAAGGGCTTGCCGATCAAAGCAACCTCAACGGCGTTGATGCGGTAATCAACCTCGCCGGAGAACCGATTGCTGATAAACGCTGGACTCACGAGCAAAAAGAGCGTCTCTGCCAAAGCCGCTGGAATATCACGCAAAAACTGGTCGATTTGATTAATGCCAGCGACACGCCACCGTCGGTACTCATTTCCGGCTCGGCAACGGGCTATTATGGCGACTTAGGTGAAGTGGTGGTTACCGAAGAGGAACCGCCGCATAACGAATTTACCCATAAACTCTGCGCCCGCTGGGAAGAAATTGCCTGCCGGGCGCAAAGTGACAAAACGCGAGTGTGCCTGCTGCGTACCGGTGTAGTGCTGGCACCGGATGGCGGTATTCTCGGTAAAATGCTGCCGCCGTTTCGTCTTGGCCTGGGCGGGCCGATTGGTTCCGGTCGGCAGTATCTGGCCTGGATTCATATCGATGATATGGTCAACGGCATTCTCTGGCTGCTGGATAACGAGCTGCGCGGGCCATTTAATATGGTTTCGCCCTACCCGATACGCAATGAACAATTTGCCCATGCGCTCGGTCATGCGCTGCATCGCCCGGCTATTTTGCGCGTCCCCGCAACCGCCATTCGGCTGTTAATGGGCGAATCTTCAGTACTGGTATTAGGTGGACAACGCGCGCTGCCTAAACGGCTGGAAGAAGCGGGTTTTGCGTTTCGCTGGTACGATTTAGAAGAGGCGCTGGCGGATGTCGTTCGCTGATGTGGTTTACTGCAAACATCCGCCAGTTAACTCCCGGTGTTACAGGGTTAGTGGCTTTGCGCGATAAGATCGTCTGGTGAAAGTCGGGTCAGCGTCAGGATGACTTCGTGGTCAAATCCTTTTTCCAGCATCTCCTGAGCAATACGCAGAGCTTCTTCGTGTTTGCCCTGCATTGCGCCTTCTTCACGTAATCTGTCAGCAATGGTCATCAGTTTCTCCTTTTCTTGTGGTGCGCGTTCTGTTATCTCACCAATAAATGCACGGAAACGCTGGGCATCTCCCGTTTGTAATACATAATTAAACAGGGCTTTTAGCTGTCTGTCATTAGTGTTCCCTGTAACTAGCAGCGAAACAATTTGGTCGACTAATCCCAACAGATCGCGCTGACGAATATGTTTCTGAATTAACTCCAACAGCGCCATTTTGCGATGTTGCATAATCTCGTCATCCGGCACCACGGTAATATCCACCAACGGAAAAGCCGATGAATATATTTTACGGGCAATCGCAGGCTCGGCAAATTCATCAAGCCAGCAGAGTGAATAAGGATAAGGACTTCTGCAACCATGATAAAACAGCATCGGGATCACCAATGGAAGCTCTTTATAGCCCGCATCAAGATGGTTTTGCATTGCCGCAATGGAATAACGCATCATGCGAAAAGCCATTAATTCTTCCGGCTTACTTTGGTGCTCTATCACTACATAAATATAACCCACTCCCTCCTGCGTTTTCACAGACCACAAGAGGTCGGAATAATATTGCCGCAGGTCTTCATCTATAAAACTGTTTGGTTCCAGTTTAAGCGTCGTTAAATCACACAGTTTGCGCAGCGGCGCGGGAAGATGAATATCAATAAAATCCCGCGCGGTGTCTGGATGGCGTAAAAAAGATTTAAATACCGCATCATGCGGCGTGGAAGTTGTCGATATTGTCATGGCGTTCCGTCACCCCTCAAATTTAAGATGACGCGACAATAACCACGATTAACACCCAATGCAGCAGGCAGTTTTTATCTTTGGACAGCGAATTCAGAAGTATTTTTAGCGGACTGCAACTTTTACATTTCAGCGGAAGCTGACTCGCAAATTCCCCTTGAAAATACTCCGGCAGCGTTAGCCACCGGAGAGGTAATTATTTCAGCGAACCTTTAAGGAACTGTTGCAGACGAGGGCTTTGCGGGTTGCCAAATAACTGCTCCGGCGCGCCTTCTTCCTCTATTTTCCCCTGATGGAGGAAAATGACGTGAGTAGAAACATGACGAGCAAAGCCCATTTCGTGAGTCACTACCACCATGGTTTTCCCCTCTTCTGCCAGTTGCTGCATAATGCGCAACACTTCGCCTACCAGTTCAGGATCGAGCGCCGAGGTAGGTTCATCAAACAGTAAAACTTCCGGTTCCATCGCCAGCGCCCGCGCGATAGAAACACGCTGTTGCTGACCGCCGGAAAGATGCACCGGATATTTCCCCTGTGCACGTTCGTCTATCCCGACTTTTGCCAGATACTTCACCGCCCGCTCGCGCGCTTCCTGCTTGCTCAGGCCCAACACCTGAATCGGCGCTTCCATGACGTTTTCCAGCACCGTCATATGGCTCCAGAGATTGAAGTGCTGGAATACCATCGTCAGGCGTGTGCGCAGTAAGCGCAGTTGATTTTTATCGGCGACTTTGAGTTGACCGTCTTTGTCGCGTACCAGATTGATCGTCTGGCCATTGACCACGATCGCCCCTTCACTCGGTTTTTCGAGGAAGTTAATGCAGCGCAGAAAGGTACTTTTCCCCGATCCCGACGATCCGATGATGCTTATTACATCTCCGGCATTCGCTTGCAGTGAGACCCCTTTCAGCACTTCGTGTTCGCCATAGCGTTTGTGCAAATCGATAACGTTTAATTTATTCTCGGACATCGTATTCTCAGTGCGTTGAAGAAGGTTTCACATGCTGCAACCAGCGTTTTTCCGCTCTGCGAAAGAGGCTGATCAGGACATAAGAGATGATTAAATAGAGCACCGCGGCAATGCCGAAGGCGGTAAAAGGTTGATACGTGGCGGCGTTAATATCGCGGGCTATTTTCAGCAGATCCGGCACCGTGGCAGTAAATGCCAACGCAGTAGAGTGCAGCATCAGGATCACTTCGTTGCTGTATGCCGGTAACGCAATACGCAGCGCAGAAGGCAAAATAATGCAGCGATACATTTTAAAAGTCGAGAAGCCATAGGCTCTGGCGGCTTCAATTTCCCCATGCGGAACCGAACGGATTGCCCCAGCAAAAATCTCGGTAGTGTAAGCGCAGGTGTTAAGCGTCAGCGCCAGCACGGTACAGTTCAGGCCACTGCGGAAAAAGGCGTTAAGAAACTCGGTCCCCTTAACAATCTCCAGCGTATACATGCCGGAATAGAACACCAGCAACTGAACATACAGCGGCGTACCGCGAAAAATATAGGTAAATAACCAGATTGGAAACTGGATGTATTTATTACTGGAGACACGACCAATCGCCAGAAACAGCGCCAGGACTCCGCCTATCACTACCGACAAAATAAGCAGCCACAGAGTGATCGCCACACCAGTAAAGCGATAACCGTCGGTCCACAGCAGCGGTTTCCAGTATTCATGTAAGATTTCGATCACAGGTCAGCCCTCTTCACACCCACGGAGTAGCGGCGCTCAAGGAACAGCAGCACACCATTGGAAACGGTGGTGAAAACCAGGTAAATCACGCCACAAACGATAGCGAAATAGAACGGTTCCCAGGTACTTTTGCCTGCCAGCTGCGTGGCTTTGACCACATCTTCCAGGCCGAGTAACGAAACCAGTGCGGTAGATTTGAGGATCACCTGCCAGTTGTTGCCAATGCCTGGCAGGGCGTAACGCATCATCGCCGGAAACATGATCCGCCGAAACACTTGCCCACGAGTAAAACCGAACGCCGTTGCCGCCTCTATATGTCCTTTCGGCACTGCCATAAAAGCACCACGGAACGTTTCGGTAAAATAAGCACCGTAGATAAAACCGAGAGTGATAATACCAGCGACCATCGGATCGATATCAATCTGCCCGACGCCCATCGCCTCCGTCACCGTGTTTAGCGCAATCTGCAAACCGTAGAAAATCAGCAGCATCAACACTAAGTCCGGCACGCCACGAATCAGCGTGGTGTACCCTTCGAAAATCAGCCCCGAAAGCCGATTTTGCGAGAGCTTACCGCCAGCGCCAATTAAACCGATGATTACAGCGAGCACTACAGAGCTGATAGCCAGCTCCAGCGTGACGAGCGCACCCTGTAAAATAACACCTGAAAACCCATACAACATGCAGCCTGTCCTGTCGTGTGTGGTGAATTACCGCCTCTTGTCTCCCTCCGGTTACCCGAAGGGAGCGGGCTTTCTTTCACCGATGGCGATTAGCCACCATAAACATCAAAATCGAAGTACTTTTTCGCTAATTTCTCGTAAGTACCGTCAGCGCGCATTTCGGCAAAGGCTTTGTTCAGTGCCTCGCGCAGTTCGTTATCTTCTTTACGTAGGCCCATGCCGGTCCCTACGCCAAACAGTTTTTCATCTTTAACAGACGGGCCACCGAATTTGTAATCTTTACCGACAGGTTGTTTGAGGAAACCTTCGCTGGCAGCGACCTCATCCTGGAACGCGGCATCAATACGTCCGGCAGTCAGGTCAGAATAAATGTTGTCCTGCCCCTGATACGAGACGATTTCAATGCCTTTTGGTGCCCAATGTTCATTACCGAACGTCTCCTGGGTGGTGCCCTGCAATACGCCTACCCGTTTGCCTTTCAGCGACTCGACTGTCGGCTGAATGTCAGAATTTTTCGCCACCACCAAACGAGAATCGGCAGCGTACAGTTTGTCGGTGAAGGCTATTTCTTGCTGACGTTTTTCCGTAATGGAAAGCGATGACATGATGGCGTCAATCTTCTTCGCTTTTAAGGACGGGATTAACGCATCCAGCGGATTTTCGACAAACGTACATTGCGTATTGATGCGTTTGCATAATTCCTTTGCCAGATCGATATCGAAGCCAACCAGTTCGCCTTGTGAATTTTTTGATTCAAATGGCGCATAGGTCGGGTCGGTACCGATGCGGATGTTTTGCGGAATCGCAGCAAATGCCGCAGTTGCGCTGGAGAAGGCCAGAACCAGAGAGAGCGATAGCACCAGTTTTTTCATAATGTCCTCAACTGACAGTCTTTTTATAGGGAATATTTACAGGTTTGTTACACTTATCGTGCCATAAAATTGACCATCAAGGCAAAATATCCCGCCCCGTTAGACGTATTATTTTTCATTAAAAATGCTTAAGTATGCATTTCAATGCACCACGATAGTGCAACAAACCTGGCGTGCACCATGATGATCATTCCATCAGGTACAGCTTCCCAGCGACGTATCAGTCACCGTAGACATTAAAGTCGAAATACTTTTTCGCCATCTTGTCGTAGGTGCCGTCCTGACGCAGCTCGCCAAGCGCCTTATTGAAAGCAGCCGTCAGTTCAGCATCATCTTTACGTAGCCCTACACCGGTGCCATCACCGAAGTATTTTTTGTCTTTCACTGATGAGCCAGCAAAGGCGAAGTCTTTACCAGCAGGTTGCTTGAGGAATCCTTCGCTGGCAGCAACTTCATCCTGCAGTGCAGCATCCAGACGTCCTGCAGCCAGATCGGAATAGACCAAATCCTGGTTGGCATAGGCCACCACATCCACACCTTTGCTACGCCAGGTCTCGTTAGCGTAAGCTTCCTGGGTTGATCCCTGCAGCACACCAACATGTTTACCTTTCAGTGAGTCCAGCGTTGGCTGAATCGGCGAACCTTTGGCGGCAATCAGACGAGAATCTGCGGCGTACAGCTTGTCGGAGAAGGCAATCTCCTGCTGACGTTTATCGGTAATGGAAAGCGACGAAATAATGGCGTCGATTTTTTTCGCTTTCAGTGAGGGGATCAGCGCGTCAAAGTCACTGGCAACCCAGGTACATTTCACCTGCATCCGTTTGCACATCTCGTTACCGAGATCGATATCAAAGCCAACAAAGTCACCTTTGGCATCTTTCGACGAGAACGGTGCATAGGTGGTATCGGTTCCGATACGTACCGTCTCCGGCAGTGCCGCATAGCTGGAAGCCGCTGCGGAAATACCGACTAACAAAGACAGAGCGAGAATCGACTTCTTCATACATAACCCTCAAGTGAATATGGCTTTTTTATGTTGTGTATTGTGTTGTGTGTTTGCAGGCTTGTTCATGCAGGTCTTATGCCATCTTGACGACAACAGTAACATTCAACGTTAAATATGTTAATAAGACGTTGCATTATTGTCCTAAAGTTGAAGATAGCAGGTATAGCGGTTGAATCGCAGCGTTTCGATTGAATGGCAGAAACAAAATGTCGAGGATTTGATCGCGGTTGCAAAATTGCCCTGAAACAGGGCAACAGCGGAATTATGCGCCCTGCCAGCGGGCAAAGAGATCTTCAGGAAGGGTTATCGCAAACTGGTCAAGAACACGATTAACCGTCTGATTTATCACATCATCAAGGGATTGCGGGCGATGATAAAACGCCGGAACGGGAGGCATAATCACCGCACCGATTTCTGCTGCCTGCGTCATTAAACGCAGATGGCCTAAGTGCAATGGTGTTTCACGCACGCAGAGCACCAGCGGGCGACGCTCTTTCAGCACCACATCTGCCGCACGGGTCAGTAAGCCATCAGTATAGCTATGGACAATGCCGGACAGGGTTTTGATTGAACAGGGTAAAATCACCATCCCCAGTGTCTGGAAAGAACCGGAAGAGATGCTGGCGGCAATATCGCGCGCATCATGCGTGACATCAGCTAATGCCTGCACTTCGCGCAGGGAAAAATCCGTTTCGAGGGATAAGGTCTGGCGCGCCGCCTGGCTCATTACCAGATGCGTTTCGATATCTGTGACATCGCGCAGAACCTGTAATAAGCGCACACCATAAATCGCGCCGCTGGCACCGCTGATGCCCACAATAAGTCGTTTCATAAATAGTTGCCCTGTCAGACTTGCAGGCAGACTTTGCAGGATTTCGGCGGGAGTTGCAAGTCAGGGTGCCAGACCGGCACCCTGAGCGAAGGCATCATCCTTCGTTATGCATTTCGAGATTTTCCACTTCGTTCTGACGTTGCACTGCTTTGGCGTCGTCATTACGTAAAGTATCGAGGAAATCGAGGTAGCCCTGATCAACATCTTTGGTGACGTAGACGCCGTTGAACACCGAGCATTCAAACTGCTGGATATCCGGGTTTTCAGCGCGAACGGCTTCGATCAGATCGCTCAGATCCTGGAAAATCAACCCGTCAGCACCGATGATCTGGCGAATTTCATCTACTTCGCGACCGTGAGCGATCAGTTCCGTAGCGCTCGGCATATCGATACCGTAAACGTTCGGGAAGCGAATTTCCGGTGCCGCAGAAGCGAGGTACACTTTCTTCGCTCCGGCTTCGCGTGCCATCTCGATAATCTGCTCAGAAGTGGTGCCACGGACGATGGAGTCGTCGACCAGCAAGACGTTTTTATCGCGGAATTCGGCGCGGTTGGCGTTCAGTTTACGGCGCACGGACTTACGACGCAGCTGCTGGCCCGGCATGATGAAGGTGCGGCCAACATAGCGGTTTTTAACGAAGCCCTGGCGGTACGGTTTGCCCAGAATACGCGCAATTTCCAGCGCGATATCACACGAGGTTTCCGGGATCGGGATCACTACGTCGATATCCAGATCTTCCCATTCGCGGGCAATTTTCTCGCCCAGCTTCGTGCCCATATTCACACGCGCGCTGTAAACGGAAATTTTGTCGATGAACGAGTCCGGGCGAGCAAAGTATACATACTCAAACAGGCACGGATTGCTGACCGGATTGTCAGCACATTGACGGGTAAACAACTGCCCTTCTTCAGTGATGTAAATCGCTTCGCCCGGCGCGACGTCACGCAGGAAATCAAAGCCCAGCGTATCGAGCGCTACGCTTTCGGAAGCGACCATATATTCTGTGCGGTTCTCGTCAATATCACGTTTTCCCAGTACGAGCGGACGAATACCGTTAGGATCGCGGAAAGCAACCATACCGTGGCCGATAATCATCGCCACACAGGCATACGCGCCGCGGATTAAGCGGTTTGTAGCAGCGATGGCGGCGAAAATGTTGTCGGCTTCCAGCGGGTAGTGGCGGAAGTTGTCCAGCTCGCTGGCGAAGATATTAAGCAGAATTTCCGAGTCGGAAGTGGTGTTGATGTGGCGGCGTTTTTCTTCAAACAGTTTTTTACGCAACTCGTGAGCGTTGGTCAGATTGCCGTTGTGGGCAAGCGTAATGCCATACGGAGAGTTAACGTAAAACGGCTGCGCTTCAGAGGCGCTGGAGCTGCCAGCCGTAGGGTAACGCACATGACCAATGCCCATATTGCCCTGCAAACGCTGCATATGGCGAGCTTCAAATACATCGCTCACCAGCCCGTTCGCTTTACGCAAACGGAAGCAGTTATTGGCATCTATGGTGATGATGCCGGCGGCATCCTGACCGCGATGCTGAAGCACCGTTAAGGCATCATAAATCGACTGGTTAACCGGCATAACACCGGCGATACCGACAATACCGCACATACGTCTTTTTCCTCGTTAAGCCACATCTCAGAGCACTTACGCTCTGGGCAAGAAACTTGACGAGCTTTGCAGATAATCAAAAAACCATCTGATGATAAAACTGAACTGCGGGATCAGCTGTGATTTGCTCCAGTCTTCGCTTTTCGACACCCCGGTAAAGGAGTCGAGAAAGAAGAGAATGGCGGCAACAATCAACACACCGCGCAACGCACCGAAACAGACGCCCAGCACCCGATCGGTGCCTGACAACCCCGTTTTCTCCACCAGCTGGCCTATTACGAAGTTCACAATAGCACCAACGATCAGGGTAGCGATAAACAGTACCGCGATGGCAATCCCATTTCGAACCAGTTCGTCTTCAAAGCCCGTAAACCAGACTGACAGGTAAGTGTAGTAATGACTGGCAACAAAGAAAGCACAACCCCATGTCACCAGCGATAACGCTTCACGAACAAAGCCGCGGATCAGGCTAACCAGAGAGGAAAAAGCAATCACCGCGATTATGGCGTAATCAATCCAGACCATATGTGTCCCACGATTTTACGCCCTGTCATCCTGTTCGGGGCGCATTCTAACAGAAAAAGAAAACGTTTGCGTAGGGATTTCCTTCCCGCGCATCAATAAAAATGGCGCTGAAAAAACATTCAACGCCATCGACTTTTTATGCCTTTGCGGCATCGTGCAATGCGTGTCGGATGCGGCGTAAACGCCTTATCCGACCTACGGTTCTAACCCTGCGTAGGCCTGATAAGACGCGCCAGCGTCGCATCAGGCAACGGCTGTCGGATGCGGCGTAAACGCCTTATCCGACCTACGGCTCTACCCCTGCGTAGGCCTGATAAGACGCGCCAGCGTCGCATCAGGCAACGGCTGTCGGATGCGGCGTAAACGCCTTATCCGACCTACGGTTCTAACCCTGCGTAGGCCTGATAAGACGCGCCAGCGTCGCATCAGGCAACGGCTGTCGGATGCGGCGTAAACGCCTTATCCGACCTACGGCTCTACCCCTGCGTAGGCCTGATAAGACGCGCCAGCGTCGCATCAGGCAAGACCGTATTAATTCGGCGTATAGCCCATTACCACGCCACTTAAGCCAGAAAGTTGCTTCAACTCACCCAGCGAACCTTTCAGCTTATCTTTCGAGGCATCCGGCCCAACCAGAATACGGGTAATTTTACCCTGCACTGGCGTGGATGGCGACGTATAAACCCGATAACCGGCACCGCGCAGCTTACCGACAATCTCATTCACTTTATCGGCATTTTTCAGCGCACCCAGTTGCACAACATAGGCTTTACCCGTCGGTGCAGCTTTTTCTTCCACGACCGGCTTCGGTTCTGGCTTCGGCGCAGGTGGTGCTTCAACCTTTGGTTTAGGCGGCTCCACCGGTTTCGGCTTCGGTGGGGCGACCGGTGCAGGTTCCGGTTCAAACTCGGTGTTATTGGCTGCAATAGTGGCCGGATCGAGCGACGGTGCTGCGGCATCACCTGCCCGCACCTCTTCCGCTGCGCCTTCTGGCGGCTGCGTCGGCAACGCCTGGGTGGCGGCTGGCATCATATCAGGCTCATCGCGATCGCCCGCTTTTGGAACCAGCGGGATAGCCGCAAACTCATCCTGATAATGTTTTTTCTGCCCGTCCAGCAGCCCTGGAAGTACAATCACCCCCAGCGCCACCAGCACGATCGTGCCCACTAACCGATTCTGAAACTTACTTGCCACCGCTTCTCCTCGCGTCAATCACTTCCATGACATGTGCGACCGTGTGGAAAGAACCACACACCAGCACGGTGTCTTCCGCTTTAGCGTCCGCCATTGCGGCATCCCATGCCTGCGCAACGCTATCAAATGATTTGCCGTTACCCAAATGCTCAAGCAGTTGTTCTGCCGTGGCACCGCGCGGCCCTTCCAGTGGCGCACAATACCAGTCATCAACCACGCTTTTCAACCAGGCCAGAGTTCCGGCAATATCTTTATCATGTAGCATACCGATAACCGCCAGCACGCGCCCGTTTTTCGGTAGCGCTTTCATACGCCCGGTGAGATATTCCGCCGCATGTGGATTATGCGCGACATCAAAAATAACGCGTGGCGACTCGCTCACAATCTGGAAACGTCCCGGCAAAATTGCGCTGGCAATCCCGTCGCGAATGGCATTTTCACTAACCTCCAGCCCGCTGGCACGCAGTGCCGCCAGCGCCGTTGCGGCATTCGGTTGCGGGACAAGCGGCAACGGCAGGTTTTCCAGCGTGCCGTGAGCATCGCTAAACGCCCAGTCATGATCGGTGACGGAATAGTTCCACTCAACGCCCCGACGTTGTAACAGTGCACCTTTTTCCTGCGCCACATCAGCAATGGTAGAAGGCATTTCCGGCTCACCGACAATTGCCGGTTTTTCGCTGCGGAAGATGCCTGCTTTCTCGCGACCAATACTTTCGCGATCTGGCCCCAGCCAGTCGGTATGATCCAGCGCAATACTGGTTACTACCGCGACATCGGCGTCGACAATATTGGTTGCGTCCAGACGACCGCCCAGCCCTACTTCCAGAATCACCACGTCAAGTTGTGCCTGTTTGAACAGCCACAACGCCGACAGCGTACCGTACTCGAAATAGGTCAGGGAAATATCACCGCGTGCCGATTCAATCTCCGCAAAAGAGGCGGTGTGGGCCGATTCCGGCAATTCCTTGCCCTGCACACGTACGCGCTCGGTATAACGCACCAGATGCGGCGAACTGTAGACGCCCACTTTGTACCCTGCCGCCATCAGAATCGACTCCAGCGTACGGCAGGTGGTGCCTTTGCCATTCGTACCCGCAACGGTAAATACAAATGGCGCTGGTTTCAGGACGCCAAGACGCGCCGCGACCTGGCTCACGCGCTCAAGGCCGAGATCGATAGTTTTACTGTGCAGGTTTTCCAGATAAGAAAGCCACGAAGCCAGAGGCGACGCGGCTTGAGGAGTGCGTTTGATAATCATGGTATCCGCTGATTCGTTACGGTGAGAATAGCAAAAGGGCAGAGCCAGTGGCCCTGCCCTTATCAGTTATCAGGCCTCAGGTTCCTGATCCGGTACCGGGGGTACCACTACGCCTTCACGCGGCGCTTCAGGATTCGGCGCTGGCAGATTCATCAACTTCGCCAGAATGCTCGCCAGTTTCAGGCGCATTTCCGGACGACGGACGATCATGTCGATGGCGCCTTTCTCGATCAGGAATTCACTGCGCTGGAATCCTGGCGGCAGTTTTTCGCGAACGGTCTGTTCGATAACTCGCGGACCGGCAAAGCCGATTAACGCTTTCGGTTCAGCGATGTTGAGATCGCCCAGCATGGCGAAACTTGCAGAAACACCGCCCATCGTCGGGTCGGTCAGCACGGAGATGTACGGCAAGCCGCGCTCCTGCATTTTTGCCAGTGCCGCAGAGGTTTTCGCCATCTGCATCAGCGACATCAGTGCTTCCTGCATACGTGCGCCACCAGAGGCGGAGAAGCAGATCAGCGGGCAGTTATCTTCCAGCGCCTGCTCAACGGCACGTACGAAACGCGCACCCACAACAGACCCCATTGAACCGCCCATAAAGGCGAACTCGAATGCCGCAGCGACAACCGGCATTCCATACAGAGTGCCTTTCATCACCACCAGCGCATCTTTTTCGCCGGTTTCTTTCTGCGCAGATGCCAGACGGTCTTTATACTTCTTGGAGTCACGAAACTTCAGCACATCTTTCGGCTCAAGCTCGCTACCCAGCTCCACAAGGCTTCCTTCATCTAACAGGCTATGCAGGCGATTACGCGCTGTCATACGCATGTGATGGTCACACTTCGGACAGACCTCAAGATTACGTTCCAGCTCAGCGCGGTATAAAACCTGACCGCAGCTATCACACTTAGTCCACACCCCTTCAGGAATGCTCGCCTTGCGGGTGGGAGTAATGTTGCTTTTAATTCGTTCAATCCAGCTCATTAGGGACCTTTCTGTCTGAACCTGGTTCGATGCCAGTTTTATCTTTGGGGACGCATAATGCCATTTTTGCCCCCAACAGACCATGAATGTTGCACATTAAAACATAACAGCCCGAAACTTTGGATAAAAAAGTGGTCGAACCGCGGAGTTACTTTTTATTTTGCGGCGCGTGCCGCAGCGCGTTTGTGACGGATTATTTCGATGACGCCCGGCAAAATAGAAACCACAATAATCCCGACGATCAGCAGCTTAAGGTTATCCTGAACCATCGGGATTGTACCGAAGAAATAGCCTGCGTAGGTAAAAAGCAGTACCCACAACAGTGCGCCGATCACGTTATAAGCGGCGAAATGACGGTACGACATGTGGCCCATTCCCGCAACAAACGGGGCGAACGTTCTGACGATCGGCACAAAACGGGCGAGAATAATCGTTTTGCCGCCATGTTTCTCATAAAACTGATGGGTTTTGTCGAGATAACTGCGACGGAAAATTTTCGAATTGGGATTACTGAATAACTTTTCACCGAACAACCGCCCGATAGTGTAATTGACCGCGTCACCCACAATCGCGGCGATCAGCATCAGCACCACCATCATATGGACGTTGAGATCGTTGGTTTCCAGTGATGCCAACGCACCGGCAACAAACAGCAATGAATCACCCGGTAAAAACGGCGTTACCACCAGACCGGTTTCACAGAACAAAATTAAGAACAAAATGGCATAAACCCAGACGCCGTACTCCGCGACCAGCTCTGCCAGATGCACGTCAATGTGCAGGATAAAATCGATGAGGAAATAAATCAGGTCCATATTTGCCTATGCCTTGTACTCGTCATCTTTCAGGCTGTAACTACGTTGGCTACAGCCTGAAATGTTCCGAGCATTATTCTCGTTAGTCCGCCAGAAATAGCGGGCCCATTGGCGGTTTTGGAAGATCATACCGGTCAGGGTAATCCACCGCGACCAGATACAGCCCTTCCGCTTTTGCCGTTGCTGCCGCCAGCGTTCTGTCCTTTGCCGCCAGCAACTCTGCTATCCAGCTCTCCGGCTGGTTGTGGGCACCGACTTCCATCAGGCTGCCGACAATATTCCTGACCATATGATGTACAAAGGCATTCGCTTTGATATCAACCACCACATAAGGACCGTGACGCGTGACATTAATATGCATAACGTTGCGCCACGGGGTTCGGGACTGGCACTGCACCGCACGGAACGAGGTGAAATCATTCTCGCCCAGCAAGCATTGCGCAGCCCGATGCATCCGTTCAGCGTCCAGCGGTTCGTAAAAATGGGTTACCCCTTTACTCAGTACCGCCGGGCGCAGCCGATGATTGTAGATGATGTAGCGATAACGGCGAGCCGTGGCGCTAAATCGGGCATGAAAATCATCAGGTACAGCTTTAACCCAACGCACGGCGATGTCACCAGGTAAATTCGCATTTACGCCCAACGTCCACGCAGCGTCTTTGCGCTGCGCGGTTGTTTCGAAATGCACAACCTGCCCGGTACCGTGTACCCCTGCGTCAGTACGCCCGGCGCAGAAGACGGTGATGGGTTCGTTCGCCACCTGGGAGAGCGCCTTTTCCAGCTTCTCCTGCACACTGCGGACTTCATTCTGCCGTTGCCAGCCGTAATACCTACTGCCGTCGTACTCAATGCCCAGCGCAATTTTATAAACTGGCGGTTGTTGCTGGTCGGACATTAGTACAGATACTCCTGCACCAGTTTCTCGGCGATTTTTACTGCCATCAGCGCGCCGCCAAAGCGAACGTTATCGGCCACCGACCAGAACTGGACTTGCTCCGGCATACCGTAGTCATTACGCACACAGCCAACAGAAAGATGCGGCGTACCCGAAGCATCCCCTACCTGAGTCGGGAATTCGTTCTCTTCAGAGAGCACAATATCTTCGCCCTGAGCAAACGCATCACGCGCTTCTTCTGCCGCCAGCGGACGCAGTGCTTCAAAGTTGACCATCTGGGCATGACCGTAGAATACCGGTGCCTGGACGACGCTTGCCGAAATCATCAGTCCTTCGTCCTGCAGGATTTTGCGTACTTCGTCAACGATACGACGTTCTTCACGCACGCTACCTTCGCTATCCGGCAGTAACGGCAGCATGTTGAACGCCAGCTGACGCCCGAAGAAATCTTCTTCGTCAATCGGAATGCCGTTGAGCAATTTCGCACTCTGCCCCGCTAACGCATCGACCGCTTTTTTGCCCTGGGCGGAGGCTGAAATCAGGCTGGTAACACTGATACGCGACAAACCGCCCTGATCGATTAACGGTTTCAGTGCCGCCAGCAGCTGGCTGGTCAGACTGTCTGGTACGGCGATGACATTCCGGTTGCGGTAATCGGTCAGTACAAACGGGTTTACTTCCGGCACCACCAGCGGTACGTCGGGTTCGAGAGCAAACAATCCGCTGCTGTCGATCACCAGGCAACCTGAGTTGGTCGCTTCTTCAACCCAGGCAGCGGTAGCTTCTTTGCCTGCGACAAAAAATGCCAGCTGCGCCTGCGTCCAGTCGAATTCAGCGGCATCCTGCACGGTGATTGTCTTACCACCAAAGCGCAGTTGTTCGCCTGCGCTTTCGTTACGTGCCAGTGCATAAATTTCCCCAACCGGGAACTGACGTTCAGCCAGCGTTTCAAGCAGGGCTTCGCCCACAGCGCCAGTTGCGCCCAGGACGGCAATGTTCCAGCCTTCAGACATGGTGGTTTACTCCAGAAATAGCGAAGCTCCCTGCCAATGTTACAGCAGAGAGCATGAAGAAGAGATTAACGTGCCGGATGATGAACGGCGTTAAAACCCAGTTTACACAGCAATGATGCCGCACTGGCGTCATCACAAATTACATACAGAGATGACCATTCACGGCGCTCAAGATAGTTTTTGCGCTGTTTATCGAACTCACCCGGTATCCCGGCGACTTTACGCAGCGGTGCGTCATCGCGGCGCACATCATACACCAAATGCACCAGCCTTTTCAGCGTCGGTTGATCGAGCGGTCCATGCAGCGTAATGCGACCAAACTCTGGCGCGGGCAGTAATGTATCCAGCGCAACGTGCTGTTCATGCCCAATAAACTTGCTATAGGCTTCAAACACTTGCGTAGTACCGCGTGCTTTACCTTCCAGGGTATAGCCTGCAATATGCGGCGTGCCGATATCCACTTTTGTCAGCAACTCCACGTTAAGTTCCGGCTCGCCTTCCCAGACATCCAGCACCACGCTTAACTTCTGGCCTTCATTCAGGCAGGTCAGCAGCGCGGTATTATCGACGACTGCGCCACGGCAGGCGTTAATCAGAATCGCTCCGGGCTTCAGGCTACGGATCAGTTTTTCATCCGCCAGATGCAGCGTTTTGTACGGCCCGTCTTTGAAGAGTGGCGTATGGAAAGTCAGAATATCCGCGCGCTGGACTAACTCATCCAGCGGACGGAAATCACCCTCATCCCCACGGTCGGCGCGAGGCGGATCGCAAAGCAAGGTTTTAATCCCTAACGCTTCCAGTCGCGCCTGCAATCGACGTCCAACGTTACCAACGCCCACGATCCCCACCGTACGGTCGTGCAGTGAAAATCCATCGCGTTCGGCAAGCATCAGTAGTGAGGAGAGAACATATTCCACCACCGCAATCGCATTACAGCCAGGTGCAGCGGAAAAACCAATTCCCGCCTGCTTTAACCATGCTTCATCGACATGGTCTGTCCCCGCAGTGGCAGTGCCAACAAATTTAATGGGTTTTCCTGCCAGCAAAGATTCATTCACTTTCGTGACCGAACGCACCATCAGCGCATCCGCGTCTGCCAGTTGAGCGACGGGGATTGGACGCCCGGGAACCGCGATCACCTCACCCAAACGGCTAAATAAGTCGCGGGCATAAGGCATATTTTCATCAACAAGGATTTTCACGTTTGTGTTACCTGTATGAGACGAGAGTTAACCGGACAAGTGTGCCATAATCTCGCGGCCAGGCATACTTGCGAAGATTTCAGGTATAAGGATACGTAATGATACAACCTATTTCCGGCCCTCCTCCTGGGCAACCACCAGGTCAGGGAGATAACCTGCCGTCTGGCGCGGGCAATCAGCCTTTATCCAGTCAGCAACGTACTTCGCTGGAAAGCTTAATGACGAAAGTGACCTCACTGACGCAACAGCAAAGAGCAGAACTGTGGGCGGGTATCAGGCACGATATTGGTCTGTCGGGAGATTCACCGCTGCTTTCGCGTCACTTCCCTGCCGCTGAGCATAATCTGGCGCAACGTCTGCTGGCCGCGCAAAAAAGCCATTCTGCCCGCCAGCTTTTAGCGCAATTAGGGGAGTATTTACGTCTGGGGAATAATCGTCAGGCAGTCACGGATTATATCCGTCATAACTTTGGCCAGACGCCGCTGAATCAGCTCTCACCGGAGCAATTAAAAACCATTCTAACCCTGTTGCAGGAAGGGAAGATGGTTATTCCGCAACCGCAGCAGCGCGAGGCGACCGATCGTCCTCTATTACCGGCGGAGCACAATGCGCTCAAACAGCTGGTGACCAAACTTGCGGCGGCAACGGGGGAACCCAGCAAACAGATCTGGCAATCGATGCTGGAACTTTCCGGGGTGAAAGATGGCGAGTTAATTCCAGCGAAACTGTTTAACCATCTGGTGACCTGGCTGCAGGCGCGTCAGACGCTAAGCCAGCAAAATACGCCGACGCTGGAATCACTACAGATGACGCTAAAACAACCTTTAGATGCCAGTGAACTGGCGGCGTTATCGGCATATATCCAGCAAAAATATGGCCTTTCTGCGCAATCATCGCTTTCTTCTGCCCAGGCCGAGGATATTCTTAATCAGCTTTATCAACGGCGGGTTAAAGGGATTGATCCGCGTGATATGCAACCGCTGCTTAATCCTTTTCCACCGATGATGGACACGTTGCAAAATATGGCAACGCGTCCCGCGCTGTGGATACTGTTAGTCGCGATTATCCTGATGCTGGTCTGGCTGGTTCGTTAACCCCGACGAAATGACAGTATCGTGACAATAATTCCCAGCACCGCAGAGATCGCCCCGGCAAGAAATACCGAAGAGTAACCAAACGTGGTCGCCAGCATTCCCGCCAGCGGCCCGGAGACGCCGAGGGCGATATCCTGAAACGCGGCGTAACCGCCCAGTGCGGTGCCGCGAACTTGTGAGGGGACACGTTTAACCACCTCCACGCCCAGCGCAGGAAAGATAAGCGAACATCCGGCTCCGGTTAACGCCGCGCCCGCTAATGCGACCCACGCACCCGGGGCTTGCCAGAGCAGCAACAAGCCCACCGTTTCTACAAGCAGAGAGACGATCGCCACTTTCACGCCGCCAAAACGATCCGGCATCCAGCCAAACATGACGCGCATCACGACAAATGCGCCGCCAAACGCGGTAAGAGTAAAGCCTGCCATCGCCCATCCTATGCTGGCAAAGTAGAGCGAAACGAAAGTCCCGATAACCGCAAAACCAACGCCTTGTAGTGCCAGCCCTAACCCTGGCTTCCAGATAAGCCCGACAACGCTCCACAGAGATGGACGTTCTCCCGCCAGGGCTGGTACTTTGCGCACTGTGCCGTTACAGGCCCACGCCAGTAAGGGTAATGCCATTGTGGTGAGCGCCAGTGCGGCAAAACCGTAATGGCTATGAATCAACAGGCCAAGCGGTGCACCAACAGCGAGGGCACCGTAAATCGCCATTCCGTTCCATGACATTACTTTGCCAGAGTGTTTTGGCCCTACGATGCCTAATCCCCAGGTCAGAGCGCCTGTCAGTAACTGGCTTTCACCAAACCCAAGAATCAAACGCCCGACGACCAACAGGGCAAATTTGAACGGTGCGGAGACGGGCAAAATCGCCGCCAGCAGCAACGCGCCCCCCGCCAGACCACAAGCTAACATCCCCTGAAGCGCCGAACGTTTTGCGCCATATTGATCGGCCAGTCGCCCGGCGTAACCACGCGTCAGCACCGTAGCCAGAAACTGAATCCCGACGGCAATGCCGACCATGGTATTGCCATAGCCCAATTCATGATGAACAAACAACGGGATAACCGGCAACGGCAACCCTACGGTCATGTAGGTGAGAAAAACCGCAAAAGCGATGCGGAAGAGCGAAAAATTGGCAGAAGATCGTGTTTCGGTTTGGCTTACAGCAGTCATGCATTACTCCAGAATGCAGCGCAAGGCGAGGAGTATCCCCGTCTCATCTCTCTGGTTTCAGGGTTACGGTGCGTTGGCAGGAATTAACGCGTACGTCTTTTCAGAAGGAAATCGACAAAGCGGGAAGTTTGCCTGGAACAGGCGGCGATTGTCAATGATGTGAAAAAGGGAACCATCGGGTTCCCTTTGGCGTTAGTGCCGAATGCCGCAGTGGCGCGTAACGTCGGATGCGACGCTGGCGCGTCTTATCCGACCTACTCCGGCCTACTGCGAATTAATCTTTCAGCTTGCGCATTACCAGCGTGGCGTTGGTGCCGCCGAAGCCGAAGCTGTTAGACATAACAGTGGTCAGTTCGCGATCGGTCGTTTCGGTCACGATGTTCAGACCCGCAGCCTGCTCGTCCAGCTCTTCAATGTTGATGCTCGGGGCGATAAAGCCGTGTTCCAGCATCAGCAGAGAGTAGATAGCTTCCTGTACGCCAGCAGCGCCCAGAGAGTGACCGGTCATGGCTTTGGTTGCAGAAATCGCCGGGCTCTTATCGCCGAACACTTCACGGATAGCTGCCAGCTCCTTCACGTCGCCAACCGGAGTCGAAGTACCGTGGGAGTTCAGGTAATCGATTGGGGTATCAACGCCATGCATCGCCATCTGCATACAACGTACTGCGCCTTCGCCAGACGGAGCAACCATGTCTGCGCCATCAGACGTTGCGCCGTAGCCAACGATTTCAGCATAGATATGAGCACCACGCGCCAGCGCGTGTTCCAGCTCTTCAACCACCACCATACCGCCGCCGCCAGCGATAACGAAACCGTCACGGTGAGCATCGTAAGTACGGGAGGCTTTTTCCGGGGTGTCGTTGTATTTAGTAGACAGCGCACCCATTGCGTCGAATTCGCAAGCCATTTCCCAGCACAGCTCTTCGCCGCCGCCAGCAAACACGATGTCCTGTTTGCCCAGTTGGATCTGCTCTACTGCGTTACCGATACAGTGTGCGGAAGTCGCACACGCGGAGCTGATGGAGTAGTTAACGCCATGAATTTTAAACGGCGTGGCGAGACAGGCAGAAACGCCGGATGCCATCGCTTTGGTGACCACATATGGGCCAACCGCTTTCAGGCCGCGCGGACCGCGCATTGCGTCAGCGCCGAACACCTGGAAACGCGGGGAGCCGCCGCCGGAACCTGCAATCAGGCCAACGCGCGGGTTATTCTGGTAAGCTTCCGGGGAGAGGCCCGCATCAGCGATTGCCTGCTCCATAGAAAGGAATGCATAAATGGATGCGTCGCTCATAAAGCGCACAACTTTGCGGTCAATGAGGCCAGTGGTATCCAGTTTTACGTTGCCCCAGACGTGGCTACGCATGCCGGAATCCTTCAGCTCCTGAGAGAAAGTGATCCCTGAACGTCCTTCACGCAGAGATGCCAGGACTTCCTGCTGGTTATTACCGATGCTGGAAACAATGCCCAGGCCAGTAATCACTGCACGTTTCATTCAATACCTCTGTAAGTCGCACATAGAGTAAGTTTCGAATGCACAATAGCGTACACTTGTACGCCGAACAAGTCCGATCAGCCAATTAATAGAGAAATTTGCGCAGCCTTACACACATCGCTAAGATCGAGCCACCGCCTGTAAGACGAGTAACTTACGTGAAACACTACTCCATACAACCTGCCAACCTCGAATTTAATGCTGAGGGTACACCTGTTTCCCGAGATTTTGACGATGTCTATTTTTCCAACGATAACGGGCTGGAAGAGACGCGTTATGTTTTTCTCGGAGGTAACCAATTAGAGGCACGCTTTCCTGAGCATCCACATCCTCTGTTTGTGGTAGCAGAGAGCGGCTTCGGCACCGGATTAAACTTTCTGACGCTATGGCAGGCATTTGATCAGTTTCGCGAAGCGCATCCGCAAGCGCAATTACAACGCTTACATTTCATTAGTTTTGAGAAATTTCCCCTCACCCGTGCGGATTTAGCCTTAGCGCATCAACACTGGCCGGAACTGGCTCCGTGGGCAGAACAACTTCAGGCGCAGTGGCCAATGCCCTTGCCCGGTTGCCATCGTTTATTACTCGATGAAGGCCGCGTGACGCTGGATTTATGGTTTGGCGATATTAATGAACTGACCAGCCAACTGGACGATTCTCTAAATCAAAAAGTAGATGCCTGGTTTCTGGACGGCTTTGCGCCAGCTAAAAACCCGGATATGTGGACGCAAAATCTGTTTAACGCCATGGCAAGGTTGGCGCGTCCAGGCGGCACGCTGGCGACATTTACGTCTGCCGGTTTTGTCCGCCGCGGTTTGCAGGAAGCCGGATTCACGATGCAAAAACGTAAGGGCTTTGGGCGCAAACGGGAAATGCTTTGTGGGGTGATGGAACAGACATTACCACTCCCCTGCTCCACGCCGTGGTTTAATCGTACGGGCAGCAGCAAACGGGAAGTAGCGATTATCGGCGGTGGTATTGCCAGCGCGTTGTTGTCGCTGGCGTTATTACGGCGCGGCTGGCAGGTAACGCTTTATTGCGCGGATGAAGCCCCCGCGCTGGGTGCTTCCGGCAATCGCCAGGGGGCGCTGTATCCGCTCTTAAGTAAACACGATGAGGCGTTGAATCGCTTTTTCTCTAATGCGTTTACTTTTGCTCGTCGGTTTTACGACCAATTACCCGTTAAATTTGATCATGACTGGTGCGGCGTGACGCAGTTAGGCTGGGATGAGAAAAGCCAGCATAAAATCGCACAGATGTTGTCAATGGATTTACCCGAAGAACTGGCTGTAGCCGTTGAGGCAAATGCGGTTGAACAAATTACGGGCGTTGCGACAAATTGCAGCGGCATTACTTATCCGCAAGGTGGTTGGCTGTGCCCAGCAGAACTGACCCGTAATGTGCTGGAACTGGCGCAACAGCAGGGTTTGCAGATTTATTATCAATATCAGTTACAGGATTTATCCCGTAAGGATGACTGTTGGTTGTTGAATTTTGCAGGAGATCAGCAAGCGACGCATAGTGTGGTGGTACTGGCGAACGGGCATCAAATCAGCCGTTTCAGCCAAACGTCGACTCTCCCGGTGTATTCAGTTGCTGGTCAGGTCAGCCACATTCCGACAACGCCGGAACTGGCAAAACTGAAGCAGGTGCTGTGCTATGACGGTTATCTCACGCCACAAAATCCGGCGAATCAGCATCATTGTATTGGTGCTAGTTATCATCGCGGCAGCGAAGATACGGCGTACAGTGATGAAGATCAGCAGCAGAATCGCCAGCGGTTGATTGATTGTTTCCCGCAGGCACAGTGGGCAAAAGAGGTTGATGTCAGTGAGAAAGAGGCGCGCTGCGGTGTGCGTTGTGCCACCCGCGATCATCTGCCAATGGTAGGTAATGTTCCCGATTATGAGGCAACACTCGTGGAATATGCGTCGCTGGCGGAGCAGAAAGATAAGGCGGTAAGCGCGCCGGTTTTTGACGATCTCTTTATGTTTGCTGCTTTGGGTTCGCGTGGTTTGTGTTCTGCCCCACTGTGCGCAGAGATTCTGGCGGCACAGATGAGTGAAGAACCGATTCCGATGGATGCCAGTACGCTGGCGGCGTTAAATCCGAATCGGTTATGGGTGCGGAAATTGTTGAAGGGTAAAGCAGTTAAGGCTGGGTAACCAGCTTTGGCATTGTTTGTCGGATGCGGCGTGAACGCCTTATCCGACCTACGTGTGACGTGTAGGCCTGATAAGACGCGATAAGCGTCGCATCAGGCATGGTGCTCCAGACGCCGCAACTTACTGCTGTGACGCCTGCTGAAACAGGTTTTCCCACATATCGGTCACCAGCGCCTGGTCACGCGGCGACAATTCACCAGCACCAATGGCTTTTTCCAGACTCTGGCTAACGGTCGTATGCACCGCCTGAGCGGAGTGGTCATCACCACTTTCCAGTTCTGCGATGGCTAATGTCAGGTGGCCACGCAAATACCCACTGGCAAACAACTCATCATCACTGGCATGGTCAACCATACCGTCGATTAATGCCAGAATGCGTGATTCAAACTCCGCGATCATCTTCTTTCCTCATTGTAAAACGTGGCGCTGGCTTCAGTTGAGCGCTTCCGGCCACGGGAACTGTTCCGCCGTAAGTTCCGGCGTGTGATAATAATTTTGTAGTGCTTTAATGAAACGTGCCGGGCGTTCCGGAATGCCATTTGTCAGATAATCCATCACCTGCGCATGTACTCGCCGTTGAAACACCACGCGGTCCGGTTCGAAGTCGCCTTCCAGATTGTCGCAACTGACGTTAAACGGATATCCAGCCGCCACGCAGAACAACCAGTCGAGCGCCTGCGGCTTCACTTCAACATCTTCAAACTGGCTTTGCGTTTGGGCATCGCGTCCGTCCGGGCAATACCAGTAGCCGAAATCAACCAGCTCACGGCGCGCTTTTCCGGCAATACACCAGTGCGAAATCTCATGAATTGCGCTGGCATAAAAGCCATGAGCAAAGACGATTCGGTTATACGGTACTTCCGCATCAGCAGGAAGATAGATCGGTTCGTCGTCGCCTTTAATCAGACGGGTATTAAAATCATCGGCAAAGCAGCTATTAAAAATTTCAATCAACTGCTCGTAGTGGTGTGTACTGTTCATTAGTTCATCCCCAACCAGTGGAGGATCTCCTGTCCGTGGCTATCGTAAAGTAATTTGGCACTCATCACCGCGGAGACGATAACAATCATCGGGCGGATCAGCTTTTGTCCTTTGCTCAACACCAGTCGTGAACCCATGCGCGCGCCGAGGAACTGCCCCACCAGCATCACAAAGCCCGTCGCCCAAATCACTTTGCCGCCGAGAATAAACAGCAGTAAACCGCCGATGTTTGACGTTGCGTTGAGTAATTTGGCGTGAGCCGTGGCTTTGGCGAGGTTGAATCCGCACAGCGTAACAAAGGCCAGCGCGTAAAACGATCCGGCTGCCGGACCAAAGAATCCGTCATAAAAACCGACGCAGCCACCGGCAATTAACGCGAAGGGTAAACCGTACATCCGGCGCTGGCGATCTTCTTCACCCAGCTTTGGCATCAGCAAGAAATAGAGGCCGATACAAATCACCAGAATGGGCAAAATCTGCCGTAAGACATCAGCCTGAACGTATTGCACCAGCAGTGCGCCGCTCATTGAGCCGATAAAGGTCATGGCGATATTGAGTTTCTGATCGCTTAAACTAACCACTTTGCGGCGAATAAAGTAGATAGTGGCGGAAATAGAGCCGCCGCAGGCTTGCAGTTTATTGGTTGCCAGCGCATTAGCGGGAGACATCCCCGCTGCCATTAATGCCGGAATCGTGAGTAACCCACCACCACCGGCAATCGAGTCGATAAATCCCGCCAGCATGGCGACAAAAAAGAGAACTCCCAGCAACAGCGGGGAAACCATAAACAGGCTATTAAACGTTTCCATTAGATCACGTGCTCATCCAGTAGCGCCTGGCAGGAAGGCGGCAACGGAGGCGGTGTCTTCTTCTCAGGCTTTGTTGTTCCCGGTTTTGGAGGTTCAAACCAGCTTTGCAGTTCTGCCCCGCAACCATCGCCTGGTGGCGGTAAAGGTTGATCTTCACACTCCAGACTATCGGCAGGACAACGTAATCGTACATGCATATGCGCACGATGCTGGAACCAGGGTCGCACTTTGCGCAACCAGTCGCGATCGGTGCCCGCATCAAGGCAAAGTTGTTGTTTAATCGCCGGATTAACAAAAATGCGCGTGACGTCTTTGTCCTGGGCGGCGAGTTTGATCAAGCTGAAAATTTCTGGCTTCCACAGCGTGGAGACAACGTGTTTACCGTCGCGGGATACTAAGTCCAGTGCTTGCGGGCGCAAGAGCTGCGCGGAGGTCCAGCGAGTTTTCGGCAGTTGCAGAAAGATATCGACATCCAGTCCGGTCTGGTGGCTGGCATGACCGCCGTTGAAACGCCCACCAGCGGGCATCCCCATATCGCCAATCAGCACCGTACCCATGCCCAGATTGCTCACCTGGCTACTCAGACGCTGGATAAACATCACCAGGTCCGGGTGACCGAAATAGCGACGCTGATCGGTACGCATGACCTGATAATGTTCGGACTGTATCGGCAGCGTGTCAGCGCCGACGATACAGCCATTAGAAAAACTGCCTATCGATTGTGCGCTACCCGGCACAGGTTGGGTTATTTTTTGCCACGGCGTCGCTGCCAGGCTGGCGCTACTGGCAAGCAGGGCCAGCAGCGCAATCGCGGTTTTGTTCATTTTTTACCAGCGTGGAATATCAGTCTTCACATCGGCATTTTGCGCCCGCTGCCGTAGCAGGTGATCCATTAAAACGATCGCCAGCATCGCTTCAGCGATCGGCACCGCGCGGATCCCGACACAAGGATCGTGACGGCCTTTGGTGATCATCTCAACTTCTTCGCCAAAGCGGTTAATGGTGCGCCCCGGCACGGTAATGCTGGAGGTCGGTTTCAGCGCCATATGGGCAATGATTTGCTGCCCGCTGCTGATACCGCCAAGAATGCCGCCCGCATGGTTGCTCTGGAAACCGTCTTTGGTGATTTCGTCGCGATTCTGGCTGCCGCGCAGCGCCACTACGTCAAAACCGTCGCCAATTTCCACGCCTTTCACCGCGTTGATGCTCATCAGTGCATGGGCGATGTCGGCATCCAGGCGGTCAAAGACCGGCTCGCCAAGTCCGGCGGGGACACCACTGGCTACAACGGTGACTTTCGCGCCGATGGAGTCGCCCTCTTTTTTCAGCGCGCGCATCAGTTCATCTAACGCGTCGATTTTGTCCGGGTCCGGGCAGAAGAACGGATTTTGTTCAACCTGCGACCAGTCTTTGATTTCCAGCGGAATGTCGCCCATCTGGGTCAGGCAGCCGCGGATTTCAATACCAAATTTCTCGGCGAGATATTTTTTGGCAATCGCCCCTGCCGCCACGCGCATGGCGGTTTCGCGGGCGGAAGAGCGTCCACCGCCGCGATAATCGCGCAGACCGTATTTTTGTTCGTAGGTGTAATCAGCATGGCCTGGGCGGAAAACGTCTTTAATTGCGCTGTAATCCTGAGAACGCTGATCGGTATTTTCGATCAACAAACCAATGCTGGTGCCGGTAGTAACACCTTCAAAAACACCGGAGAGAATTTTGACCTGATCCGGCTCACGACGCTGGGTGGTATAGCGCGATGTCCCAGGGCGACGACGATCAAGGTCATGTTGCAGGTCCGCTTCCGTCAGCGGAATGCCTGGCGGAACACCATCGACGATGCAGCCGAGCGCCAGCCCGTGCGATTCGCCGAAGGTGGTTACGCGAAAGAGTTGTCCAATTGTGTTTCCAGCCATCACGGCTCCGTTATTGTTGTGTTTGCGTGTTTACTTAATCTTTATAAATCGCGAAATGTTCACGGACCGCCAGCAGCTGCTCTTTGGTGAGCATAAACACACCGTCGCCGCCGTTATCAAACTCCAGCCATGTGAACGGAACATCGGGATATTGTTCCATAAGATGTACCATGCTGTTGCCGACTTCACAAATCAGCACACCATCATCAGCAAGATAATCTGCCGCGTTTCCGAGAATGCGACGCGTCAGTTTCAGGCCGTCGGTGCCAGATGCCAGGCCCAGTTCCGGCTCGTGACGGTATTCGTTTGGCAGGTCGGACATATCTTCCGCATCGACATACGGCGGGTTAGTGACGATCAGGTCGTACTGCACTTTCGGCAAATCACGGAACAGATCGGAACGAATCGGAATGACATTGTGGATCAGACCGTGTTCTTCGATGTTCTGTTCGGCAACCGCCAGCGCGTCGGGAGAGATATCTACCGCATCGACTTCCGCTTCCGGGAAGGCATAAGCACAGGCAATGGCAATGCAGCCGCTACCGGTACACATATCTAAAATATGCTGCGGTTGCTTGCTGATAAGTCCGGCAAATTTATTGTTGATCAATTCACCAATCGGCGAGCGCGGCACCAGCACGCGTTCATCGACGTAAAATTCATGGCCGCAGAACCACGCTTTGTTGGTCAGGTAAGCTACCGGAATGCGTTCGTTGACTCGGCGGATCACGCGCTCAACAATACGATGTTTTTCGCTGGAGGTCAGACGCGCGGTGCGCATATCTTCCGGAATATCCAGCGGCAGGTAGAGCGACGGCAATACCAGCTGTACGGCTTCATCCCACGGGTTATCGGTGCCGTGACCGTACCAGATATTTGCCGCGCTGAAGCGGCTTACCGACCAGCGCAACATGTCCTGAATGGTTTGCAGCTCATTTACTGCTTCATCAACGAAAATTTTATCCACGTATTCCTCCAGGGCATGATCGCAATAATTTCGGCGGCTAGTTTGCCATGAAGATGACGATAAATCAGCATTCACGCGCGGTGAGTGAGGAAAAATACGTTTAAAACGATCGATTGCGCTACGAGTCGGGTAAACTGTAGGAAAATTAGAAATAGAGACAGATAAATGAAAAAGAAAACAACACTTAGCGAGGAGGACCAGGCTCTGTTTCGCCAGTTGATGGCGGGGACTCGCAAGATTAAGCAGGACACCATTGTCCATCGGCCGCAGCGTAAGAAAATCAGCGAAGTGCCGGTGAAACGCTTGATCCAGGAGCAGGCTGATGCCAGCCATTATTTCTCCGATGAGTTTCAGCCGTTATTAAATACCGAAGGGCCGGTTAAATATGTTCGCCCGGATGTCAGTCATTTTGAGGCGAAGAAGTTGCGACGCGGTGATTATTCGCCGGAATTGTTTTTGGATTTACACGGTCTGACGCAGCTGCAGGCCAAGCAGGAACTGGGCGCGTTGATTGCCGCCTGCCGCCGTGAACATGTGTTTTGCGCATGCGTAATGCACGGGCACGGGAAGCATATTTTGAAACAGCAAACGCCGCTGTGGCTGGCGCAACATCCGCATGTAATGGCATTTCACCAGGCGCCGAAAGAGTACGGCGGAGATGCGGCGTTGTTAGTGTTGATTGAAGTGGAAGAGTGGCTACCGCCGGAGTTGCCGTGAATATTAAGTGCCGGATGTGGCACTGGCACCGAATGCCGGATGCGGCGTGAACGCCTTATCCGGCCTACAAAGTGCGCAAATTCAATACGTTGTAATTCAGTTGTAGGCCTGATAAGACGCGTCAGCGTCGCATCAGGCATCAGCACACAACCGCCGGATGCGGCGTGCTAGAACATATTCAACACATACTGGAAGCGACACGTTGAATCAATGGGCTGCAATGCGCTGGCATCGACGCGCACCACAATATCATGCAGTTGCTTGTCGGTAATCGGATGCGGAACCGGCGTCACCGTCACTTTGGCATCATCGCATCCTGATGCTGTAAAGGTGATCATCTGCGAAACAAAACGGCAATTAGCCCCGCGGGGATTTTGAAAATCGCTACCGTCACATAGCTTCTGACTTTCCATTAAATAGGTCGATAGGGTTGTCTCAATGATGCCCCCTACAGCATCTGCTGATTGCAGATTCAATGTTTTTTTATGCTTCACCGTATTCTCATCCCAGGAAACATCATACGTTGTCAGCGGGATTGACGGACAGGCGGAGTTATGGACTTTAGGGCCAATATAGGTTGCCCCCACAGCGCCTTGGTCCGTAGTAGTAATCTGGCTTGATACCAGCCACGGACACCCCTGGATCTCCCCCGTGACAGTGACTTTTAAGTCAGCAGCATAACAATCCCATCCTCTGCCGTTTGTGGAGGGAATGCCAGCAAGACCAGGGCAAAAAGATATATCTTTTTCGTCCGAATGATCCAGATAAATAGTCGGCGCGGGAATTGAAGAGGGGCCATTCCAGCTTATTAAGTCTAAATTGCCAACTTGAAGCATATAGGGATTATGCGACTGATAGGTGCCTGTATACATGCCTGCTGGGGTAACAACCTCCAGACTAAACACTATTTTTGCCAGGAAGCTTGGAACCCCCATAGGCGTATACATCTGAAACGGCTCAGCCTGGGCCGTCAGGCTCAACACCATCAGCGTCAGCAACCCCATAAAATTTCGTAGTAGTTTCATCTTAAATGTACTCAAAAGTGGCGGTCAGGCTGGCAGTGAAGTCACCAGAAGTTACGTCACGACCGCTTTTCGCCTGCAACCAGGCATTAAAATTGAGGTTATTCGCGCCGTTAGTGAGGTTAAAGGTGGCACCGGCAGAGTCATTAAGCGGCACCCAAGTTCCATCTGACTTTTCCATACCAATCCCTACCCCTTGCGCGCTGGATGCCGGGTCAAGCGCCAGAAATCCTGGCTGTTCGCTGTCTTCCGTCCCGGTCAGCGTGACTTTGACCTGGTAATCCGCCGGGCCTTTGCAATCTTTCAACTTAAAGACCACCGGCACCCTGGCAGACTGCCCTGCGACCATTAAATCCTGACTACTGACGGTCGGAAAATGCACTTCCGCCAGCAGTTCGCCATCCACCACCAGCGTGCAGGACTTACTTAACAAGTTGCCGTAAAAATGCAGATTATCCGCCGCCAGCGTGGTTCCGCTGGCAGTGAGCATCAGGCCTGCCAGGAGCATACATCCGGTCTTTGTTTTCATTGATAATCCACCCGTAATGTTGCGTACGCTGAAAACGCGCCGTCATTTAATGTGGCGCCGCTCGCTTTTACCGGCACAGCCTCCAGCTTCGGCTTTTGTGTCAAATCCGTGGCGTTAATGGTCAGCGGGGTATTAAGCTGAAAACGTTGCCCGTTCTGCAAAAGCTGAATACCGAATCCCGGAACATCGGTTTCGATGGCCGCGTCGTTGTAGCTGGTTTGCGTGCCTGTCCAGGTGAGCGTCATCTCCCAGGCCTCATGGCGAACATCCGAATCACATTTGATGGTGTACGGCACCTCCTGGCGGGCGTAGTTGCCATCAATACTGTCGATAAGCACATCGCGAAACTCCAGCTCAATGGTCTGGCCTTCGTTGATGGTGCAGGCAGGCGGCGACACCAGCGTGCCGTGGAAGGTGATATCCGGTGAGGCCTGAACGCCCCCGCATACACCACAAATCAGGAAAAGTGCGAGTCGTTTCATTGGTAATCCACCACCATGGTCATACTGGCGGTAAATTCCGTGGGCGCGAGTTGCACGCCGCTTTGTTTTACCGGCACCGCCTTGAGCTGCGGCAGAGAGTTAAATGCAAAAGGCGTCCAGTTATTTTCACCGATGGAAAACAGTGAGTTATCGGCGGCGTTTTCGATACGGATGCCAAACCCGGCAATGCCTGCATCGAGCACAGTTTCACCGTTCACGGTGGTGGTGGTGCCTTTCAGTTGCATCCGCAGGTCATCTTCCAGACGCCCCGAACAATCGAGGGTATAGCCCGCGTTCTGGCGGTAGTTGTTGCCATCAATACTGGCGATCAGCACATCGCCAAACTCCACTGCACTACCGGTCACGGTACAGGGCGGTGGCGCATCCACCCTGACCCTGAGTTCCAGGTCGACGGGTTTTGTTTCCGCACTGGCAACATTCCAGGCCAGCAGCGCAATACCCGAGCCTGCCAGTAAAATTCTTCTCATAAGACTCTCCCGGTATCAGCCGTTGCGGCTCTGCTCTGCATCTACCTGGCAGGTATCGCCGCCACATTTGAAATACAGCGGCATCCGCGCCCCGAAGTCGTTCACATAGGTCAGCACCGGAACGCTATCCATTTTGACCTTCAGCGGCACAGAGGTTTTTGGCGATATCACCATGGGGGAAAATCCCGCTGCCGGATTGCCATTTTTCTGCACACTGGCGTTACTGATAACCACGTAGTATGGCGTCGGGTTATTGACGGTAAACTCCTGGCCGCTGCGGGTTAAGGTCACCTTATGCTGCCACGGATTTTTCATGCTGACGTTTTCCAGCGCCTTTGGTCGCCAGAACAACTTAATGCGCGTCTGCAGCGCTATCTGTAGCGTGTTAGGTTTGTTCGATTTCGGCGGGATCTCACGCACGTTGAAATAAAACATGCTTTCACGGTCGGCAGGCAGCTTGTTGATATCTGGCATACCCTGTACCTTCACCTGGCCGTTCATCATGGAATCGATGCGCTGCACCGGCGGCAGTACCGTCAGCGGTGAGCTAATCTTGTTACCCTGCTCGTCTTCCATCCAGCTTTGTGCCAGATAAGGCATTTTCGGGTCGTTATTGCGCAGCGTGACGCTGATTGATTTATCACTTTCGTTAAAAATCAGGCGTGTACGGTCCGGGGTGACAGAGGCCTGTGCTGACAGGCTGGCGGCAGTTATCAGTAACGCCAGCGTCGTTGCGGCCGTTTTGGCAGAACAAAATAGATTCGTCATGGATCATTCCTTAATCACGTTATTAATTGGCGGATACCGATACTGGCGCTTCCGTTGGCATCACCTGCTGGGTCTGCTCCTGGATCACCGGCTTAATTTCATGCGGCATCGAAGGAGATATCTCCCCTGTTTGCTGGCATGGTAATAACAGGCCATTGAACAGATCGGCTGGCAGTGGGTCAGGCAGATGAATATCGCAGTGGGCCACACCGCCCCATGAAACGATCATATGCTCGCCAGGTTTGACGCCCGCGAGGTAGACGTTGCCGTCATCGTCAACCAGACCGACGTTCTGCGCGCTGTCGTTTTTCACTTCCGCGCCAAACGGCGGATAGCTGCCATCTTGCAGACGCAGTACCGCCATCGCTTTTTGCCCGCTGATCACCGAGAACTTACGGTAGCCAATGGCCCCTTCGGTGAGCGTGGCCTGCACCACAGACTGAGTGGCTTCGGCGTTTTCCGGCAGGTTGTTAAGGTCGATATACGCCTGGTTGCGGTAGTAGTTGTTGACGTCTGCCACCACGGCCTTACCGAACATATTGGTGTAAACCGCCGCGCCATTTCCTTCCACCGGAACACCGGCCACGCCATCGGCATCAATCAGCAGGCGCGTACCGCCCATATTCTGGGTACGGTGGAGCGCGCCACCCTGCGCGGTCAGCGTCGCGCCGCCCTGTAAGGAAATACCTGCCGAGGTGTACTGTCCTTCATGGTAGTTGGCGCTGAGGTCCACCTGCGCCAGCGAGCCATCGTGGCTGTAATAGCCGTCAACGCTAGAGTGTTTGTCACTGGTCCCCACGTTCAGCTGGTAGTGAGTTGCGTCATCGACACGGCTGAAATACCCCACCTGGCTGCTGTCCGAACCGCTGCCGTAGTTGCCGTTATAGCTGATGGTGCTGCTGTCACCCCACGGCATGCTGAGCGATATGTACACACCTTTATCGGACTGGTTGTCATACTCGTAGCGGTATCCGGTCATGGAAATGCTCATGTTGCGGATACTGCCCAGGTTGAAGTAGTGCGAGAGCATGATGTTGTAGTTAGTCTGTTCGTCGCGATCCCAGTAGGTATGGCGGGTGTAGTTGAGATAAACAGACACACCGGCATCCCTGAAGTTCTGGTTATAGGTGGCGGTGTACATCTCTTTGTCGTTGCCGGTGCGCACCATTTCGCTGTCGCTGGCATCGAGATACTCGCTCATGGTCATGAAGTTCTCTTCCGAGAAGCGGTATCCGGCAAAAGTGACGCGGCTGTTCAGTTCATCGAAGTCTTTGGAATAGCTCACGCGAAACGAGTTACCGTCCAGTGAACCTTTACCGTAGGCGGTCTCTTTATCCAGGCGGGTATGCGAGTGGGTGATATCAAAGGCGACTGCGCCAAAGACAGACAGGTCGCGACCGACGCCAAGCGCCGCCGACTGATAGTGTTCATCTGCCAGCGCCCCGCCGTAGAGCGACCAGCCGTTGGCAATCCCCCAGGAAGCTTCGCCGCCGGAGAAGAAACCGCCCTCAACATGATGCCCCCACTCCTGCGGGCGGCCCATCATCAGCTTATAGCGCACCTGGCCGGGGCGGGTCAGGAACGGCATCGAGGCGGTGTTGATGTCATATTCCTGCACCTGACCGTTCTGTTCTTCAATGCGGATGTGCAGCGTACCGGAGACAGAATCCCCAAGATCCTGGATGCGGAACGGCCCCGCCGGAACCTGCGTTTCGTAAATCACGCGGCCCATCTGGCTGACGGTCACTTTCGCGGTGGTGTGCGCCACGCCGGAGATATCCGGCGCATAGCCGCGCAGATTCGGCGGCAACATTTGATCGTCGGTGCTGATACTGCCACCCACGTAGTTAAAGCCGTCGAAAATATCAGAATTCAGGTAGTCTTCGCCAAGGCCAAGTTTGGCTTTTAGCGACGGTAAGGCCCGCCAGGCGTAGTAGCGGCTCCACTCCCAGTTTTTTTGCGTGTCATCACCGCTGATAACATCGTCATCATTGCTTTTGCTATGCTGGTAGTCGGTCTGCCAGTCGGCACGCAGACGCCATGCGCCGAGGTTAACCCCGACCGTGCCGTTGCCGCTGATTTCATTGCTGTCATCCCCGCCATTTTCTTCATGTCGTGTCTGGGCGGTAATACTGTAGTCAGCAATTAAACCAGAAATACCGTCATCCCAGCGTGAAGGTGGGTCCCAGTCGGTGTCGGTATATTCAAGGTAAGCCTGGGGTAATGAAATGACTAACGCTGACTGACTCAGGTCAGCTTTAATATCAATGCCTTCCAGCTGGCCGGGGTTCAAACATTTGCCGTCGTGGATCCATTGCAGGTTTTTTGCCACATCCTCTTTTAAACCAAACTGAGCGACCAGTTCAGGTGTCAGGCAGGCATAGGTTTTACTGGCATCGTGCTCAGAGGCGTACCAGTAAATATCGTATTCTTCCGCCAGCGGCTGTTTATTTAGTTGAACCTGTAAATTGTATTTACCAGGTTCGACGTACCCCTGGCTGGAAAATCGCTTCAGATCGATTTTCGTGTCGTCTTTTAACTCCAGGAAACGGGAATCAAACTGAATTTCATCTTCAGCCCAGGCATTGACATAACACCCTGACATTGCCAGCGCAATGCAGCAGGGAAGCACCCGCAGTCGGAAAAGAGAATCGTCAGGCATGCACGTATCCATCCGTAATTATTATAATTTGCGCGAATTCCATTTAAAAAACCCATAGCCCGAAAGCTATGGGGATATCACTTAGAGATAAGTAATCTGGAAGGTCGTGTTGGCTTCAAAGTTACCTAAATCTGGCGCATCAGCCGCGCCCACCAGCCAGGCTTTAAAGTCCAGCGTCTGCTTCGCTTTGCCTTTGTTGGTCGCCGTATCTTTTACGATTTTCTGGTCGATACCCGCGCCGCTTTTGTAAGAGGTCCCCTGAGCGTCACCAATGGCCAGGCTGACATTGTTAAATGCCGCACCGGTATCGGTATTGTAAATGGTGTAGTAATTGCCGCTGTTGGTAGAAGACGCGTTACCGGTGAAGGTAGTGGTCATCGTTGTCTGGGTGTCAAACACACAGTCTTGCAGATGGATCTGGAAAGCTTTCGGTGTAGAAGTCCCGTTGTTTTTCAGGATCCCTGAACCAATGTCACCCATATCAACTTCCAGTTTGTGATCATCAGGAACGATGGAGCACGGGGAATCTTCAATGGTGCCGTAGAAACGTGCTGTACCATTGTTGCCAGCGGCGATTGTTGAAGTAGAAGCGAACGCACCCATTACCATTGTTGCAGCAATAGCTGTTTTTACAAACTTACTCATTATTTGTCCTTAAACCATAAATAATTAAAAATATAAACATTGCAATACATTGATTCAGTCAATAGCAATTATTTATACCCAGCCATTGAATAAGCTATCCGATCTAACTAACAAGAAAATAGGTCGCATAAGAAGATATTCTTTGGTGTGGGCGGATGGTGATATTTTGTCTTTATTGTTTCAAATTATATTTACTTAACAGTGAATTAAGGAGCACTTAACATATAATCAAAAAGGTGAAATTTTGAGAGTTTACTTATAAAAAACAAATAAAATGCTTAGAAAACATCTTTTACATAATTAAAATTTATGGGAAATGTATACAAAAAAGACGATCTTAGATTAATTTTGAAATTGTATTTTTTGAAGATATAATATTAAAGCATCACAAACAATATTAAATCAAGACACAAAAATATCATTTCTTTTTTACTGTTAATTGTTCCATTAGTTTTATAATTTGTAAAAATATATTACAACTTAGTCTCATTTCATCAGAAATTAATAGGGAAGCAGAGGAAAGAGTGCGATGAAATCATCATCGCAGCATACCAACTCCGTGAAGGGTTTTTAGTGAATTTATACTATTGCAAAAAGACAAATGCCCGATGTACAGCTTACATCGGGCATTTTTTCAAACAAATCAGATAGCTTTCGCCATCTTCAAATTACACGGGCTCATCTGCCAGTTGAATGTGCCGTTTCCGCTTTCATCAAGCGTGACGCTGGCAATGGCCGAGGTGGTAAACATAGGCGGCGTTTCGCCCGGACATAACTCGGCGACCAGATACCCAACTAACGGTAAGTGGGAGATAACCAACACCGAAGCAACACCTTCATTGGTCAACGCCTGCAAATAGGCACTGACCAGACCAACATCGCCGCAGGGCGTTAACTCCGGCAGAACTTCTGCACTGGAAGGCAGGTTCAGACAATCCCCTACTTCCTCCAGTGTTTGCTCGGCTCGCAGGAACGGGCTCACCAGAACGCGTTCGATTTCCACTTTTTGACCTTTCAGCCAGTTCGCCATCAGGCGAGATTCGTCACAACCATTAGTAGTCAGAGGACGAACCGAATCACTGGCGGCATCGAGGGCTGCGTCGCCGTGACGCATGATAAAAACTTGCATATTGCACCGCTTTTGTTAACCAGATTCGCCCGTTTTCTTTCATCTGAAACCAGAGAAAGAAAACGGTGGCCGGCATTGTGCCTTATCCATTCACCGAATGAAACGCTGTTTTTTACCTCAATGGCGTAAGTATAGTCAATATGCGTTTACATTTTGACCAACAATCCGCCATTCAGCGCGGATTCATATAGCTTTGACCTTCTTATTGCAGGTCAGTTGCAGTTGTTTTCCAAAAACTTTCCCCACGCGCACCCATCTCGACTAAACGCTCGCAAGGGGTAAAACGTGAACCATACTGCGTGGCCAGTCGTTGCATTATTGCAACCACTTCGCCCGCGCCGAGAGAATCGATATAGCGGAACGGTCCACCGAGAAATGGCGGAAAACCAATGCCAAATACCGCGCCAATATCCCCGTCACGCACGCTACGGATAACCTGCTCATCAACACAACGTACTGCTTCATTCAGCATCAACATCACACACCGTTCAGCAACCTGCGGTGCGGAGAGTCGCCCCTGCCCTTGTGCGCCAATGAGCGGGTAAATGGCGGGATCGACCTGTTTTTTGCTTTTACGCCCTTTCTGACCATAAAGATAGAAACCCCGACCATTTTTTCTGCCTTTGCGATCGTCGTTCAAAATTGAAGAAACAACATTTGCAGGCGCGCTAAAACGTTCTCCATAAGCGGCTTCCAGTACAGGAATAATTTTAGTCCCGGTGTCGATTCCTACCTCATCCAAAAGTTGGATTGGACCTACCGGAAAACCAAATTTCACTAGCGCGGCATCAATGTGCTCTACCCGTTCACCTTCGGTCAGCATGCGGATAGCTTCATTAATGTAAGGCGCTAAGATGCGATTGACGTAAAACCCGGCTTTGTCACGCACGACAATGGGCGTTTTGCCCTGTTTTTTCGCCAGTTTTACCGTAGTGGCGATGGTTTGCGCTGATGTACCCGCATGAGGAATAATCTCCACCAGCGGCATTTTTTCCACCGGACTGAAGAAATGCAGGCCGATAACTTGCTCAGGTCGCGTGGCGTGAGCGGCGATATCACCAATCGGTAAAGATGACGTATTCGAAGCAAAGATGGTATGAGCGGCGCAATTTTGCTCAACTTCCGCCACCATCTGTTGTTTCAATTCGAGATTTTCAAACACCGCTTCAATAATCAGATCGCGATGGGCAAAGCCGCGATAGTCCGTCGTTCCGGAGATTAATGCCAGCTGTTTGTCACGTTCGCTGGCTTTGAGATGACGACGGCGAACTTTGCCCTCCAGCTGATCCCAACTGTACTTCAGCGCATGATTTATGCCCTGCGGGTTGATATCTTTAATTCTGACCGGAAGCCCCGCTTTACAAGCAGTGACATAAGCAATACCGCCGCCCATCAAGCCACCACCTAAAATCCCCACGCTGTTTAATGGCGCAGGCGGCGCATCACTGCCGGGATCTTTCTTCACTTCCGTACTGGCAAAAAAGATACTACGCAAAGCTTGCGATTGTGGCGTCATCGCCAGTTCGCCAAACGCCCGTGCTTCAGCGTCATAGCCACTGCTGGTGCCCTGCGCTAATCCCGTTTCAACAACCTCCAGGATGCGGTCTGTCGACGGATAATTGCCTTGAGTTTTGTGTTCTGTTTTCTTGCCGACCATTTTGAACAGCAGCGCACGACCTAACGGCCCCGCCAGAATACGCTCGCGTACAGGTAAAGGGCGGGAAGATGGACGATCCTGCTTTGCCAGCTCAACAGCGGCTTCCAGCAGAATGGAGTGCGGAACGACGTCATCCACCAGCCCCAGCTTTAATGCCTGTTTCGCCCGAAGTTGTTTTCCGGTGAGGATCATCTCTAATGCTGTGCTGACGCCTATCAGACGCGGTAAACGCTGGGTGCCGCCTGAACCGGGTAACAATCCAAGTTGTACTTCAGGCAAACCGAGCACCGTTTTAGGATCGTCAGTACAAACGCGACCGTGGCACGCCAGCGCCAACTCCAGCCCACCACCCAGGCAAGCGCCATGAATAGCCGCGATAACCGGAATGGGCAAAGCATGAATCTCCGCCATCAACTGTTGGCCCTGCCGCGCCAGAGCTTCCGCTTCTTGCGCCGTTTTGCAGTTGCCGATCATGTTGATGTCTGCGCCAGCAATGAAGTTGTCCGGTTTAGCGGAGACAAACACCACGCCTCGCAACTCTTTGTTTTCACGGAGTTGCTTAATAATGGCGCGCACCTGCGAGGCAAACTCCGCCTTCAGGGTATTCATTTTCTCACCCGGTACGTCGATGGTGATAACGGCAATGTTGTCCAGACGAACATTAAGGGTAAACGCTGATGTCATTTCCATTATTCCGCCTCCAGAACCATTGCCGCGCCAAGCCCACCGGCAGCACAGGCGGTAACTAAACCAAATCCACCGCCGCGACGGCGAAGTTCATGCAATGTCTGGGTAATCATCCGCGCGCCGGTCGCCGCGAAGGGATGCCCGTAAGCAATCGAACCGCCAAGCACGTTAAATTTGCTATCGTCCACTTCGCCAGTGGCATGTGCACGCCCCAGTGCTTCACGAGCAAAACGTTCACTACCCAGCAACTGAATATTCGCCAGTGTCTGAGCTGCAAAGGCTTCGTGCATATCAATCAATGTCAGATCGCTCATCGTCAAACCGGCACGCTCCAGCGCCAGCGGTGTTGACCAGGCTGGACCGAGCAACATGTCCTGCCAGACATCGATAGCAGTAAATGCGTAGCTGCGCAGATATCCCAGCGGTACCAGCCCTAATTCTTTCGCCCGGGATTCAGTCATCAGGATCACCGCCGCTGCGCCATCGGTCAGCGGCGTACTGTTCGCCGCCGTTACCGTTCCGTGTTTACGATCAAACGCCGGACGCAGCTTTGCGTAATCAGCAAGCGAGGAATTACCGCGAATATTGTTGTCTTCCGCGAGCAGTTGTTTATAAGGAGGGATAAAGGCAGTCATCACCTCTTCTTTGAGTTTTCCGTCTGACCATGCCTGAGCGGCACGCTGATGCGAACGGTGCGCTAATGCATCTTGCTGTTCTCGGGTGATGCCGTAGGTTTTCGCCATTTGCTCTGCAGTGTCGCCCATCCGCAAGCCGGTAGAATATTCTGCTACCGCAGGTGGTACGGGCATTAAGTCGCGCAAACGCAGGCGAGAGAAGAGTTTCAGACGCTGGCTCATGGTTCGAGCTTTGTTGACATCAACCAGCACGCGCGCCAGTTTTTTACTGACGCCAATTGGCAATACGGAAGAGGAATCTGCTCCACCGGCAATCCCCGCTCGGATAGTGCCCGCCATCAGGCTTTCTGCGACGTTTGCAACCGCCTGGAAACTGGTAGCGCAAGCGCGGCTGACGCTGTAAGCATCGGTATGCACATTCATTCCAGTACCGAGAACAATTTCACGCGCAATGTTGGGAGCTTCAGGCATTTGTACCACCTGACCAAAGACCAGTTGTTCAATCACTTCGGCGGGGATTTCGCTGCGTGCCAGCAGTTCGCCTACCACCATCTTCCCTAAATCAACCGCGGGAATGCCATGAAAAGCCGTCGCCTGGCGGGCAAAAGGCGTACGTAGACCGCTAACAATGGCGATACGATCGCCCTGGCGGGTAACCAGCGGTAAAACCTGACCCATAACACTCCCCTGTAAAAAAATAAATAAAGTGGTCTGACCTGATCATAGTCTTAACCATTTTTTTACATTTAGCCAAGCGGAGAAAAGGGAAAGTGGGAGCTATGACACAGAGAGAAAAGAAGAAGAGAAAAGAAAACGCCCCTGCCAGCAATTGACAGGGGCGTACGTACCCGAGAGGAATTAACGCAGACCCAGCTGGAAGATCAGCATTTCAGCTTCGCAGGCAAAAGTGAAATCGATATCCAGGCGCACACCATCAGACTCTTCAGTGAAAGTCGGGGAGATTTTGCACGGTTCGGATTCCACGCTACGGGCTTTCTCAGTCAGCGCCGCCAGCGTTTGTTCTGCTTCTGCGCGGTTTGCAAACACGCGGCTGTAAGACGCGGTGCAGTCGGAGTTGTCCATAATGGTGCCAACATCCATACAGCAGCAAACCGGGGTTTCATCAGCACTACATTTACTCATCGTTGATTTCCTCTGTATGTGCACCCAAGGTGCCAGATAAACGTTGTGGATATTTTACGCTTCCGGAAAGTGCTGCTCCAGTTGTTAATTCTGCAAAATCGGATAAGTGACCGAAATCACACTTAAAAATGATCTAAAACAAAATTCACCCGAATCCATGAGTGCGCCACCTCCAAATTTTGCCAGCTGGATCGCGTTTCTTAGATCATATTTGAAAAAAGATAGAAACATACTTGCAACATTCCAGCTGGTCCGACCTATACTCTCGCCACTGGTCTGATTTCTAAGATATACCTCAGACCATACACTTCGCGCTCCTGTTACAGCACGTAACATAGTTTGTATAAAAATAAATCATTGAGGTTATGGTCATGAGCCAGAAAACCCTGTTTACAAAGTCTGCTCTCGCAGTCGCAGTGGCACTTATCTCCACCCAGGCCTGGTCGGCAGGCTTTCAGTTAAACGAATTTTCTTCCTCTGGCCTGGGCCGGGCTTATTCAGGGGAAGGCGCAATTGCCGATGATGCAGGTAACGTCAGCCGTAACCCCGCATTGATTACCATGTTTGACCGCCCGACATTTTCTGCGGGTGCGGTTTATATTGACCCGGATGTAAATATCAGCGGAACATCTCCATCTGGTCGTAGCCTGAAAGCCGATAACATCGCGCCTACGGCATGGGTTCCGAACATGCACTTTGTTGCACCGATTAACGACCAATTTGGTTGGGGCGCTTCTATTACCTCTAACTATGGCCTGGCAACAGAGTTTAACGATACTTATGCAGGCGGCTCTGTCGGGGGTACAACCGACCTTGAAACCATGAACCTGAACTTAAGCGGTGCGTATCGCTTAAATAATGCATGGAGCTTTGGTCTTGGTTTCAACGCCGTCTACGCTCGCGCGAAAATTGAACGTTTCGCAGGCGATCTGGGGCAGCTGGTTGCCGGTCAGATTATGCAATCTCCTGCCGGGAAGACTCCTCAAGGGCAAGCATTGGCAGCTACCGCCAACGGTATCGACAGTAATACCAAAATCGCTCATCTGAACGGTAACCAGTGGGGCTTTGGCTGGAACGCCGGTATCCTGTATGAACTGGATAAAAATAACCGCTATGCACTGACCTACCGTTCTGAAGTGAAAATTGACTTCAAAGGTAACTACAGCAGCGATCTTAATCGTGCGTTTAATAACTACGGCTTGCCAATTCCTACCGCCACAGGTGGCGCAACGCAATCGGGTTATCTGACGCTGAACCTGCCTGAAATGTGGGAAGTGTCGGGTTATAACCGTGTTGATCCGCAGTGGGCGATTCACTATAGCCTGGCTTACACCAGCTGGAGTCAATTCCAGCAGCTGAAAGCGACCTCAACCAGTGGCGACACGCTGTTCCAGAAACATGAAGGCTTTAAAGATGCTTACCGCATCGCGTTGGGTACCACTTATTACTACGATGATAACTGGACCTTCCGTACCGGTATCGCCTTTGATGACAGCCCAGTTCCGGCACAGAATCGTTCTATCTCCATTCCGGACCAGGACCGTTTCTGGCTGAGTGCAGGTACGACTTACGCATTTAATAAAGATGCTTCAGTCGACGTTGGTGTTTCTTATATGCACGGTCAGAGCGTGAAAATTAACGAAGGCCCATACCAGTTCGAGTCTGAAGGTAAAGCCTGGCTGTTCGGTACTAACTTTAACTACGCGTTCTGATAACGCGTTCGCCTGGATAAAGTCACCTGCATAGCAGGTGACTTTAACTCCCCCACTTCACCGAAAGTAGTGTCCTCATTGCTTGCCTCCTGATATAAGGCAATTTTGCAAACAGCCTGATGGCAGCTTGCCCTTTCAAATCAGTAAGTGGTATCCACAGACAAACCTGAAGGGAAACGCATATTTTCAGGCGTTCTGCTCGTCCTTCTCAAAGAGTTTACTTTTCTGAATTTCCAGGATACTCACCCACCCTGGCTATTGTGCGCTCATACACTCAAATTAAAGATAGGTTCTAAATAAATGAGCGTTTTTTGATAGTCTATTTTATTAGGTAATATATATTTGTAACAAATCAATCAACATGGAATAAAATCATGCTACCATCTATTTCAATCAACAATACCAGCGCAGCTTACCCAGAATCCATCAATGAAAATAATAATGATGAAGTTAATGGATTAGTACAAGAGTTCAAAAGCCTTTTTAATGGTAAGGAAGGAATAAGCACCTGTATTAAACATCTACTTGAGCTTATAAAAAACGCCATACGAGGAAACGACGATCCTGATAGAATAAATATCAATAATTCTTCAGTTACTTATATTAATATTGGTTCCAATGATACAGACCATATTACTATTGGTATCGACAACCAAGAACCAATAAAATTACCTGCGAGTTATAAAGACAAAGAACTCGTCCGTACTATCATTAATGACAACATAGTTGAGAAGACTCATGATGATATAAATAATGCTGAATTTACTGATGGTATTATTGTTAGTGGTATTGATGATCGTAGTGATATTGGCATTGACTCCAATGATACAGACGATATTACTTTTGATATTGATATTGGTATTGATATTGAAAATCAAGAACCAATAAAATCACCTACGAACGATGAAAACAAAAAACTCGGCCAAACCCTCATCAATGAAAATGTAGTAGAGAATACTCATGATATCAATAACAAGAAAATGATCTTCTGCGCAATAAAAGAAATATATAATGGAGATCCTGATTTCATTTTCGATAAAATATCACGTAACCTCATACATACGGTAACGAAATCCGATGAGAACGGGATAAGCAAACCAACGGACTTATTTACCTGGTACGGTAAAGATAAAAAAGGCGACTCTCTCGCTATTGTAATTAAAAATATAAACGGAAACGATTATTTATCTCTCGGTTACTACGATCAGGACAACTACCACATTAAAAGAGGAATTCGTATTAATAGTGATAGTCTCACACAATATTGTAGTGAAAACGCCAGGAATGCTTCAGCGTCGTTTGAAAGCAATAAAGCTATCATGGCAGAATTATTTGCAACAGGTATAAATCATCAATTTGTAAATGAACTCAACGGGGAAAGACTGAGAGAACCAAACGAAGTTTTTAAACGTTATGGTCGAGCAATAAGATATGATTTTCAAGTGGACGATGCAAAATACAAATGCGACCATCTAAAAGAAATAGTTTCTACTTTAGTCGGTAACAAAGTTAACGTTGGCCATTCTCAAAAAACATATAAGCATTTTAAGGATCTCGAAGGTAAAATTGAAGAAGGGCTTCAAAATCGCCAGGCTGAATATCAAAATGAAATTAATCAACTATATGCGCTAGGTGTTAATTTTGATGATATTTAAAATTATTTTTCCAGTTTTTTGATTTTTCAACAGCTGAATATCGGAAATAGTCAGTGACGAACATCAGTATTTTTACATAATTACGTCCGGGTCATTGTCGGTTTATCTCCTTTTACTTGTGGTAATTGAGGGATAACAACAAAAAAGGTGAGTATTGCGACTCACCTTTTTTATTTGTTTCTTATTCAGAATCGATATCTTTTAAATCATCCTGAATCGCTTGCGCGTTCGGATTTTCCTGCGGTTTGAGTTCGCCGCCATTAGCGATGAAATCATGACGCTGGAAGTACGCTTCGCGCACCATAATATAAGGATCGGACGACTGACGCAGCAGACCGTCGGAATCCAACAACTGCGCACGAGTTTCTATCCCTTCAAGCGTCCATTTACCCACAGACATCGGCCAGGTCAGCCAGGAAAGAACCGGGTAAAGACCATCCGCCATATCACCACCGTCATCACGCAGCGTGAAGCTACCGTAGAACGGTAACTGGACGTAAGGCCCATAACCCACGCCATAATGACCAAGCGTACTACCGAAGCGGTGAGGTTCAGTCCGTTGCAGTTTCGGGTTCGCCATCCCTGCAACATCAATAAAGCCGCCCATCCCCAAAATGGTGTTCAGGAAAAAGCGGGTAAAGTGGACCATCCCCTGATAAGGGTCGCCCTGCAAGAAGTAGTTCACCATCACCGCAGGTTCTTCAAGGTTGCCGGTAAAGTTGCTCAAACCGTTACGCGCCGGTTGCGGAACATAATCACGCCAGGCGACAGCGACCGGTCGAACAATATACGGGTCTAATACATTGAAGTTGAAGTTGTACATGGTGCGGTTGAACCCTTCTAACGGGTCAGAACGCCCTTGCTGATCTGTACCGGAACTCGCACACCCCACCAGAAGCGTAGTTCCCAGAGCAAGCGCCGACAGGCGAAGCTTCATAAATGTCTCCCTGTTTTTTTATGGCTTATGCAGTTTGCCATCCATGACGGAACGATACCGTATCCGCCTGTTTAGGTGTGGGCGATTGTAACAGCACGTCAACTGATGTCCAGACGCCCTGATTTGCTGATTTGATCATAGCCTGGTAATCGCCGCCCTGTAGGCTACTTGATTCTATAGAAACAGAAAAAGGCAAACGCAGCCTTTTCTACATTTTCAGAGTAACTCCCGCCAGTTGCGAGCAAAAAAGCCGCTACGCTTTAGCTATACGTGCTAATTCAAGAGAAGAGACCATGGACAACGACAAAATTGATCAACACAGCGACGAAATTGAAGTTGAGAGCGAAGAAAAAGAGCGCGGCAAAAAAATAGAAATAGATGAAGACCGACTCCCCTCCCGGGCGATGGCTATTCATGAGCATATCCGCCAGGATGGTGAAAAAGAGCTGGAACGCGACGCAATGGCACTACTGTGGTCAGCCATTGCGGCGGGTCTGTCGATGGGCGCTTCATTACTGGCAAAAGGGATATTTCATGTCGAACTGGAAGGTGTGCCGGGCAGCTTCTTGCTGGAGAATCTCGGTTATACCTTTGGTTTTATTATCGTCATTATGGCCCGCCAGCAATTATTTACCGAAAACACCGTGACTGCGGTACTACCCGTCATGCAAAAACCGACAATGAGCAACGTTGGCTTACTTATGCGGTTATGGGGCGTCGTGCTGCTGGGTAATATTCTCGGGACAGGTATTGCGGCGTGGGCATTTGAATATATGCCTATCTTCAATGAAGAAACTCGCGATGCATTTGTCAAAATCGGCATGGATGTGATGAAGAACACCCCCAGCGAGATGTTTGCCAACGCGATCATTTCCGGCTGGCTGATCGCCACTATGGTATGGATGTTTCCTGCAGCGGGTGCGGCAAAGATTGTGGTGATTATATTGATGACCTGGCTTATTGCCCTGGGTGACACCACCCACATCGTTGTCGGTTCTGTTGAAATCCTCTATCTGGTGTTTAACGGTACGCTGCACTGGAGCGATTTCATCTGGCCCTTCGCACTACCTACTTTAGCGGGGAACATCTGCGGCGGCACCTTTATCTTCGCGTTAATGAGTCATGCACAGATCCGTAACGACATGAGCAACAAGCGCAAAGCAGAAGCACGCCAAAAAGCAGAACGTGCGGAAAACATTAAGAAAAATGATAAAAACCCGGCATAAATGGCGAGGGTTTAAGCAAACGAGCGGCAGCGTACTTACCCCGCAGTCCATTAGCGGGTATACTCATGCCGCATTGTCCTCTTAGTTAAATGGATATAACGAGCCCCTCCTAAGGGCTAATTGCAGGTTCGATTCCTGCAGGGGACACCATTTATCAGTTCGCTCCCATCCGTACCAGTCCGCAAAATCCCCTGAATATCAAGCTTTCCGTAGATTTACAGTTCGTAATGGTTCGCGTCAGATCGTTGACAGCCGCACTCCATGACGGGTAAAAAGTGGATAAAATAATTTTACCCACCGGATTTTTACCCATGCTCACCGTTAAGCAGATTGAAGCAGCAAAGCCGAAAGAAAAACCATACCGCCTTCTCGATGGTAATGGCCTGTACCTTTATGTCCCTGTATCAGGGAAAAAGGTATGGCAACTTCGCTACAAGATTGACGGTAAGGAGAAAATCCTGACTGTCGGAAAATATCCGCTTATGACTTTGCAGGAAGCAAGGGATAAAGCATGGACCGCGAGGAAAGACATCTCGGTTGGCATCGATCCGGTAAAGGCGAAAAAGGCTTCGTCTAACAACAATTCATTTAGTGCGATTTACAAGGAATGGTACGAGCACAAGAAGCAAGTCTGGTCAGTAGGCTATGCAAATGAACTTGCAAAAATGTTTGATGACGACATTTTACCTATCATCGGCGGCCTTGAAATTCAGGATATTGAGCCGATGCAACTACTGGAAGTAATCCGCAGATTTGAAGATCGCGGTGCAATGGAGCGAGCCAACAAAGCCCGCAGAAGATGCGGCGAGGTTTTCCGTTACGCTATTGTCACTGGTAGGGCTAAATATAACCCGGCACCTGACCTTGCAGACGCCATGAAAGGATACCGCAAGAAGAACTTCCCGTTTCTTCCTGCAGACCAGATCCCGGCATTCAACAAAGCACTGGCAACATTTTCAGGAAGCATCGTATCGCTCATTGCGACCAAAGTTTTACGCTACACAGCCCTAAGAACGAAAGAGCTTCGTTCCATGCAATGGAAGAACGTCGATTTTGAAAACAGGATTATCACTATCGACGCCAGTGTGATGAAGGGACGCAAAATTCATGTGGTTCCTATGTCAGACCAGGTGGTTGAACTTCTCACTACGCTAAGCTCAATCACCAAACCAGTATCAGAGTTTGTTTTTGCCGGGCGCAACGATAAGAAGAAGCCAATCTGCGAGAACGCGGTGCTACTTGTGATCAAACAAATCGGCTATGAGGGTCTGGAAAGCGGTCACGGATTCAGGCATGAATTCAGCACGATTATGAACGAGCACGAATGGCCCGCCGACGCCATTGAAGTGCAACTGGCACATGCTAACGGCGGTTCTGTGCGCGGGATTTACAACCATGCTCAGTATCTCGATAAGCGCAGAGAAATGATGCAGTGGTGGGCGGATTGGCTTGATGAAACTGCTTTACAATAACGTTCATATTTTATTTGCTAAAAGATGAACTGTCGATCAAGTTAGTTGTTGATGTTAATATCTAACAGCCTAAATAACGTGAAGGTTTTGTAATGAAACTGTTTATATTTTACATCATTGCGATTTTTTTATCTATCTCAGTGTCAGGATGTGACAATCATGGCTATCCAATAACAGAAAACTTAGAATTACCATCTGGAACCTCAAGAGAGCTTGCATCTAGTGATGCGAGTCTTATGTCTTCTGATACTAACATCGTAAAGATTCAAGGTAATAAAGTAGTTGCTTTACAGTCTGGCAAGGCTGTTGTCTATCAAATAGTAGACGGTAAAAAAGTAGGCGAGTTCAATGTGTCAGTAAGTCCTTTCAGGCTATATAGCATTGGGAATAGCCATACGTGGGATCTCAAGCCTGATGGAGACCTAGTTACTATGGCTAAGGTTAATAATATCAATATTGAAAATGACTGGCATATATATTGTGGTCATAATATAGACAACATCATAAAAAATCCAGAAAAAACTTGTGTTCCACCAAAGGCTTATAAATATAAACAAGCTATAAACTCCGTAGCCTATGATGCTATTACGATTGAACCATTCTTTGGTAGTACTGGAAAAAGTGAAGTTGATGCAATTGAGTCTTTAATTAAAGAAATTCGGAGAAGTAAAAGTAAAAATGCAAAAATTTACATATACTACACTTGGCCACAAAATGACTCAAAGCCATTAGATGAAATGAATTATAATAAAATATGGAACCAGCCAACTCCTCCAACATCCAAACAATTTAATAATAACTCCACATTTATTGAATACATGAAAAATCGTTTTAAATCAGACGGTTATAATGTGGATGGTTTTATACCTATTGGAGACTATCTTTCGGAATTTGACTCATCTGCGAGAAATGGTGATATTCCAGGCTTTACTGGAGCAGGTAACCTATATCGTGATTACTTACATATGAATAATGTTGGTAAATTAATAATTTCGAAAAAATACCTCGAATCAATCTTCAACATTGATAACATTGAGTATGCCGATGGAACATATCTACCTGGTCAGGTGCCTAACAGGGATAAGAATCTATCAACTGAAATAAAACTATATCGATAAAATAAAGCGCCAATTTATTTGGCGCAATAATAAAAAGAGATTAAAAACATGGACAAAAAACGAATTGAATGGGTTGATGGATTGAAGTGTCTTGGGATGCTTGCCATTTATGTTGGACACTTTGGAAATGATGCTGGTCATTTATATAGTTTTGTGTTCAGATACCATGTTCCACTATTCTTCTTCATGGCAGGATTTTTTTCATCGAAAGGATTATCAAAGCCAGCTTTTCAGTTCTTGGTTGAAAAAACAAAAACCATTCTGATACCTTATTTCTTCTTCTGTGCTCTACTTTTGCTGTTTTACTCTACGAATGGTTCATGGAATCTATCACAAGTATCAAATGCTTTTGTGAATTACTTTTATGGGATCCGCAATACTCCTTTTGTCGGTTCACTATGGTTCATTAATTGTATTTTTGTGATGTTAATCATTGATTATATAGCTAGTAGAATAGTTCGAAATCAAGCGTTTGTTCTATTGCTATCAATTTTGGCAATGGTTATCAGCATCTATGCTTTTGAAAACAATCCCCGTCAGACCCCATCCATATTCTGGAACATTGATTCCGCTCTTTCATACTGGGTTTACATGGTATCTGGGAGATTACTTTATCCAGTCGTTAACAAATTGCTTTGCTCTACGGAAGATGGTCATAAAACGATCAGGATTGTGTTATTTACATTTTCGGTAATGGTTGGAGTAGCTTTTTATTATCAAGGCCCTAACTGGTTGCCATTAATTGCTCCAAAACTTTTCACTGGATGGATATCTGAGCCGTCATATATTCTATATGGTTTATTTGGATCCTTCACTTTGATTTATCTTAACTGCTACATTGCCTTATATGTTTCAAGATCAAAAATGGCTAACACTCTAGGCCAAGCATCCTTGGGATTATGCGGGATGGAAAACATAACCAAAAATATCATTCCTCTTGTCATCGGGACGGTTGGACTTCAATTCTCCATTAAATCGCCTGTTGTGGCATTGGCATATGCCGTCGTTTGTCTTTTGGTATCAAACTATATGTATGAATGGATTAAGCGAACTATACCAAATCTATTCAAATAGCAAATGGCGCAAAAGCGCCATTATACTCAAGAATAGGCGACTAACTGCCAGTTAAGACCAATCCTTTTCAGGATTGCACTGGACCAGCTATCAGCAGTGATATTAACAGAAGTTGGCGTAAGAATATTTCCATCAATCCCTGGGGCTGCGTTGTGGGCTATGGTGGTCAGCTTTCCTGTGTTGAGCAAGTATAATGTTTGACCCTGTGATCCATACCTTAAACGGTTAAGTGTGGTTGGTGCCGACTGTTGAAGGCTTCCTTGAGCGGTGTGAGTTACGATGGGGATCGAGCCTGTCAACGTGTTAAATGCTGCTCCATCACTTCTAAACGAAAGTCCAAAGTAAGAATTGGCCGTGCAGATAACAGATGTTTCTCCTAGTGGGGTGATAAGCGATGGGTCATATGCCATAAAGTAGTTGTTACTCACTGCATAGGTGTTCCTCATTAGAAGAACATTGGTACCTCCTGTTTTGGCTATCGGTGGCACATGCACATTAAATTCAGTGTAGCTTTGAATATCGAACATATAATTCGTTGCTAAACTGTTAGGGTGTCTTACATCAACAGGACCAATAAAGTTGATACTTCCTAATGATGAACACAATGCTACTTTAGGCTGTGAAGGTGAAGAGTTCGTGTTGAGTATTTTTAGCTTTCCTACAGCTATTTTTCCAGAATCGCTAGCCTGTAAGAAAGTGTTAAACACCACCCCCTGCTGATTAGCAGTGATATCAATGTTACCTATTGTCACATCTGTGCCAGAGTTAATAGCAAGTATATTATACTGAACAGGATCTTGTCCTGGTCCAGTGTGAGCTGCGTTTGTACTGCATTCACCTATAATGCTGCCGATGTAACCTGTTGCCCCCTCCAGAAAAAAACAGATTGCCCCCAACCCAGTACCGCCAATAGATCCAACGTAGAAATTCTTAGCTTTATGCAATTTTAAAGGAGAGCATCCGAGCGGAGAGCCATCAACAGTAATGCTATCGATGCGCAAGTTAACACCATTACCAACAAGATAAACTGCATGCCCCTCATGCCCCTGTGATGCAGTTATATTTTTATGAAATACAGCCCCAATATATTGATCATTATAACTTGAACCAAATATACCAAAATCTATGGTGTCGAATTCAGCTCTATTTATTCTGGACCTGTCACCAAAAAACCATATTCCACCGATGAATCCATATACCCTTATTGTATCAATAAAAAAATCATTAACATCGTTATTGTTATAATAATTCATCCAAATTGACGACCCATAGGATTTCCAATCACCAGACGTAACATAAGGGTATCCTAGAGTGTTACCAGAAATAACATCACCACGACCACCATTATATTCAAAATTCCAGTAACCTAACATTTTTACTCTTGGTGTTCGCACCTCAAATACAGGATACCCCCACAGCAATTGCTCAAAGATAGCATTATCAGAAATTAGAACCATGTCAGGATTTGGAATTATAATCCACCCAGATATAGTGTATTTTAGATTTCCAAATTCTATTCTCTTTGCACCGCTATTTAGAGCAGCATTAATTGCTGCCATATCAGCAATGTAATCGCCAACACCAATAGAACCATGTTCTGCAAAGTCGGTAACAGATACTGTTTCTGAGTTTTTATCGTGTTGTGTACGTAGAACTGAGCCAACGAAAGGTTGCTTAACGCCAAGCATTGCATCACCTTTCGAGTCATCTTCAGCATATACTCCTGTTTGGGATAACTGCTGAAGAAGATTTGGTCCGAACTGATCAGGGTCATACTTCAGCACATTAGGAAAATAGAACTGCTGCGCACCATATGCATCATAAACAGCCATCGAATGACCTTGCACGGTAACGAATTTGGCAATCTGTCCGTTATATACAGGATATCCGGCAGCGTTAATGATGATTGGCTGTGCAACAGGAATGTGAGAACCGTCTTCGTTCTCCACATAAACCTGAATCTGGTTTTCAGGATTTACCGGGTCAGTGTCAATTTTTCCGATATAAATTTTTCCATTGGCTACGGCTTTAAAAGAACGCGCCATTGTGAAGAGTTGCGAAGGCATACTCACTACAACATTGGCTGTAATGTCTGTCATTTAATTTGCTCCGGACGTAGCAATGCCGGACAAGACGCAACCTGCCCAGCATTGCACTAATGTCAGTTATGATTTGTTAATTATGAGATGAGTCTATGCAAAGAGATTTGTTGAACATTACGTTCTACATATTTGGTTTTTGCACGTTCCTGGTGTTTGAAAAGCTATTCTGACAACGCATCAGACTTAGCCCCCTGCGTCAGAGCGTTAATTGCCTTTTGTGCCTGCTGCATTGCTTTCTCAAAGGCTGTTGATCCGCGTGGGGTGTTTGCCATTCGGAGCATTGCATTTCTGAATGGTTCGCTCTCATAGGCGCGAGTAAGAAGTCCGTAGCTTACCGCTGCGCCAGTTGTCGCCGGGTTCATTGCCGTCCCATATCCGGAGTACATTTGAGCGACTGTACCAGAACATAGGTGATTATTAGCAGGGCTAAGCATTTTACTATTATTATTTTCCGGTTGAGGGATATGGAGATATCGACAACAACCGGAAAAAGTTTACGTCTATATTGCTGAAGGTACAGGCGTTTCCATAACTATTTGCTCGCGTTTTTTACTCAGGAAGAAAATGCCAAATAGCAACATCAGGCAGACAATACCCGAAATTGCGAAGAAAACTGTCTGGTAGCCTGCGTGGTCAAAGAGTATCCCAGTCGGCGTTGAAAGCAGCACAATCCCAAGCGAACTGGCAATTTGAAAACCAATCAGAAAGATCGTCGACGACAGGCGCTTATCAAAGTTTGCCACGCTGTATTTGAAGACGGATATGACACAAAGTGGAACCTCAATGGCATGTAACAGCTTCACTAATGAAATAATCCAGGGGTTAACGAACAGCGCGCAGGAAAGGATACGCAACGCCATAATCACAACACCGATAAGTAATGCATTTTTTGGCCCTACCCGATTCACAAAGAACGGAATAATCGCCATGCACAGCGCTTCGAGTACCACCTGGAATGAGTTGAGATAACCATACAGGCGCGTTCCTACATCGTGTGATTCGAATAAACCTGCATAAAAGACAGGAAAAAGTTGTTGATCAAAAATGTTATAGAAAGACCACGTCCCCACAATAAATATGACGAAAACCCAGAAGTTTCGATCCTTGAAAACTGCGATAAAATCCTCTTTTTTTACCCCTCCCGCATCCGCCGCTACGCACTGGTGATCCTGGTCTTTAAAACGCATGTTGATCATCATAAATACAGCACCAAATAGCGAGACCAACCAGAAGTTGATATGGGGACTGATACTAAAGAATATGCCGGCAAAGAACGCGCCAATAGCATAGCCAAAAGATCCCCAGGCGCGCGCTGTTCCATATTCGAAATGAAAATTTCGCGCCATTTTTTCGGTGAAGCTGTCAAGCAAACCGCATCCCGCCAGATACCCCAGGCCAAAAAAGAGCGCACCCAGAATTAGACCTACAGAAAAATTGCTTTGCAGTAACGGTTCATAAACGTAAATCATAAACGGTCCGGTCAAGACCAGGATAAAACTCATACACCAGATGAGCGGTTTCTTCAGACCGAGTTTATCCTGAACGATGCCGTAGAACATCATAAATAGAATGCTGGTAAACTGGTTGACCGAATAAAGTGTACCTAATTCCGTCCCTGTCAACCCTAGATGTCCTTTCAGCCAAATAGCGTATAACGACCACCACAGCGACCAGGAAATAAAAAAGAGAAATGAGTAACTGGATGCAAAACGATAGTACGCATTTCTGAATGGAATATTCAGTGCCATAATTACCTGCCTGTCGTTAAAAAATTCACGTCCTATTTAGAGATAAGAGCGACTTCGCCGTTTACTTCTCACTATTCCAGTTCTTGTCGACATGGCAGCGCTGTCATTGCCCCTTTCGCCGTTACTGCAAGCGCTCCGCAACGTTGAGCGAGATCGATAATTCGTCGCATTTCTCTCTCATCTGTAGATAATCCCGTAGAGGACAGACCTGTGAGTAACCCGGCAACGAACGCATCTCCCGCCCCCGTGCTATCGACACAATTCACAGACATTCCAGCAAAATGGTGAACTTGCCCTCGATAACAGACCACCACCCCTTCTGCACCTTTAGTCACCAACAACATGGCGATCTCATACTCTTTTGCCAGGGCGCATATATCCCGATCGTTCTGTGTTTTTCCACTGATAAGTCGCCATTCTTCTTCCGAGAGCTTGACGACATCCGCCAGTTGTAGCGCCTGCCGCAAACACAAGCGGAGCAAATGCTCGTCTTGCCATAGATCTTCACGAATATTGGGATCGAAGCTGACAAAACCTCCGGCATGCCGGATCGCCGTCATCGCAGTAAATGCGCTGGTACGCGAAGGCTCGGCAGACAACGCAATTGAACAGAGATGTAACCATTCGCCATGTCGCCAGCAGGGCAAGTCTGTCGTCTCTAAAAAAAGATCGGCACTGGGGCGGACCATAAACGTAAATGAACGTTCCCCTTGATCGTTCAGATCGACAAGCACCGTGGATGTCCGGTGCCATTCATCTTGCTTCAGATACGTGATATCGACTCCCTCAGTTAGCAGCGTTCTTTGCATTAATGCACCAAAAGGATCATCACCGACCCGACCTATAAACCCACTTATTCCGCCTAATCTGGCGATTCCCACCGCAACGTTAGCTGGCGCGCCGCCAGGACAAGGCAGTAGGCGCCCGTCTGATTCTGGCAAGAGATCTACTACCGCATCCCCTAAAACCCATACTTTGGCTGACATTTTTTTCCCTTAAATTCATCTGACTTACGCATAGTGATAAACCTCTTTTTCGCAAAATCGTCATGGATTTACTAAAACATGCATATTCGATCACAAAATGTCATAGTTAACGTTAACATTTGTGATATTCATCGCATTTATGAAAGTAAGGGACTTTATTTTTATAAAAGTTAACGTTAACAATTCACCAAATTTGCTTAACCAGGATGATAAAAATGACGCAATCTCGATTGCATGCGGCGCAAAACGCACTAGCAAAACTTCACGAGCGCCGAGGTAACACTTTCTATCCCCATTTTCACCTCGCGCCTCCTGCCGGGTGGATGAACGATCCAAACGGCCTGATCTGGTTTAACGATCGTTATCACGCGTTTTATCAACATCACCCAATGAGCGAACACTGGGGGCCAATGCACTGGGGACATGCCACCAGCGACGATATGATCCACTGGCAGCATGAGCCTATTGCGCTAGCGCCAGGAGACGATAATGACAAAGACGGGTGTTTTTCAGGTAGTGCTGTCGATGACAATGGTGTCCTCTCACTTATCTACACCGGACACGTCTGGCTCGATGGTGCAGGTAATGACGATGCAATTCGCGAAGTACAATGTCTGGCTACCAGTCGGGATGGTATTCATTTCGAGAAACAGGGTGTGATCCTCACTCCACCAGAAGGAATCATGCACTTCCGCGATCCTAAAGTGTGGCGTGAAGCCGACACATGGTGGATGGTAGTCGGGGCGAAAGACCCAGGCAACACGGGGCAGATCCTGCTTTATCGCGGCAGTTCATTACGTGAATGGACTTTCGATCGCGTACTGGCCCACGCTGATGCGGGTGAAAGCTATATGTGGGAATGTCCGGACTTTTTCAGCCTTGGCGATCAGCATTATCTGATGTTTTCCCCGCAGGGAATGAATGCCGAGGGATACAGTTATCGAAATCGCTTTCAAAGTGGCGTAATACCCGGAATGTGGTCGCCAGGACGACTTTTTGCACAATCCGGGCATTTTACTGAACTTGATAACGGGCATGACTTTTATGCACCACAAAGCTTTGTAGCGAAGGATGGTCGGCGTATTGTTATCGGCTGGATGGATATGTGGGAATCGCCAATGCCCTCAAAACGTGAAGGCTGGGCAGGCTGCATGACGCTGGCGCGCGAGCTATCAGAGAGCAATGGCAAACTCCTACAACGCCCGGTACACGAAGCTGAGTCGTTACGCCAGCAGCATCAATCTATCTCTCCCCGCACAATCAGCAATAAATATGTTTTGCAGGAAAACGCGCAAGCAGTTGAGATTCAGTTGCAGTGGGCGCTGAAGAACAGTGATGCCGAACATTACGGATTACAGCTCGGCACTGGAATGCGGCTGTATATTGATAACCAATCTGAGCGACTTGTTTTGTGGCGGTATTACCCACACGAGAATTTAGACGGCTACCGTAGTATTCCCCTCCCGCAGCGTGACACGCTCGCCCTAAGGATATTTATCGATACATCATCCGTGGAAGTATTTATTAACGACGGGGAAGCGGTGATGAGTAGTCGAATCTATCCGCAGCCAGAAGAACGGGAACTGTCGCTTTATGCCTCCCACGGAGTGGCTGTGGTGCAACATGGAGCACTCTGGCAACTGGGTTAACATAATATCAGGTGGAACAACGGATCAACAGCGGGCAAGGGATCCGCGTCACACTTCCCCCTTCACGACCTTCAATAATATGCAATGCAGCTTCCCGCCCGATAATGTCATGTGGAAGCTGAATTGTGGTCAGCGGCGGTAAAAACAGATGCCCGACGCCAACCAGATTATCAAAGCCCATTACGGCGACATCCTGCGGGATACGTACCCCCTTCGCCAGGAGAACCTGATAAGCCACAAAGGCTGCGCGATCGTTACCACATATCAGAACATCAAAATCTGGTTTGCCCGATTTGAAGTGGTCATTGAGTAAACTTGCGAGATCGGTGTAGTGATCATCACCTGTTGCCATGTGAAATTGTTTCACCTCAGCCAGATCTCGTCCAGCATCACGCCAGGCCTGCTCAAATCCCTGCCGACGATACCCCGTTGCCAACGCACTTTCTGGTAGCCAGAAGCATAACGGTTGACGATAGCCCGCCGCGAGCAAATGCTGTGTTGATTCATATTGTGCAGTGTAATCATCAGGGATATAACTGGGTAACGCTGGGTCATCCGCCACACAGTTCGCCAATACAATATTTTCACCATACAGAGACTCAGGCAGCGTGATATGTCGCAGCCCCATTGTAGTATAGATAATGCCATCTGGACGGTGGGCAAGCAGCTGACGTGCCGCGCGGGCAGCGTCATCTTCAGAAAAAATATTGATTAAAAAACTATTCCAGCCGAACTCGCTGGCGGTTTGCTCAATGGCAAGCAGAATATCAACAGAGAAAGGAGTGGTAGCCGTGTCCTGCGCCAGCACGGCGAGAGTCGACGGCTTACGTCCTTGAGCGCGCATCTTACGGGCGGAAAGATCAGGAACATAATTCAGGGTCTGGATTGCCTGCAATACGCGGTCACGCGTTGCAGGACGCACAGATTCTGCATTATGCATCACCCGGGAGACTGTCATCATCGACACTCCCGCCAGGCGTGCGACATCCTTTAATGAAGCCATATCCAAGCCGTTTGCCGTAAAACGGGCACTGTAGCAGAAACAGACGTCACTGGCGAGATCCAACGCCCTATCACCTGACACGGCAATACAATAAAAAATAACAATAATTCCCGGACAATTGTCCCCAATTCCGCCTCTGTTCTCGCCAACGAGTAACCATATAGGCAAGTAAGTAAAACATGCCAACTGGCATCGCCAACCTGGAGAAGAAAATATAAATATGGATCATTGTGCTGCCGCTGTATCCCGACATCAGCCCGGAAATTATTGCGATTGCTATCGGTTCAGGTGCAATTGGCTGCACTATCGTTACGGACTCGCTTTTCTGGCTGGTGAAGCAATATTGCGGCGCTACGCTCAATGAAACATTTAAATACTATACGACAGCGACATTTATCGCTTCAGTCGTCGCTCTGGCGGGCACATTCCTGCTGTCATTTATCATCTAAGCGCAAAGAGACGTACTATGGAAAACGCTAAAATGAACTCGCTCATCGCCCAGTATCCGTTGGTAAAGGATCTGGTTGCTCTTAAAGAAACCACCTGGTTTAATCCTGGCACGACCTCATTGGCTGAAGGTTTACCTTATGTTGGCCTGACCGAACAGGATGTTCAGGACGCCCATGCGCGCTTATCCCGTTTTGCACCCTATCTGACAAAAGCATTTCCTGAAACTGCTGCCACTGGGGGGATTATTGAATCAGAACTGGTTGCCATTCCGGCTATGCAAAAACGGCTGGAAAAGGAATATCAACAACCGATCAGCGGGCAACTGTTACTGAAAAAAGATAGCCATTTGCCCATTTCCGGCTCCATAAAAGCACGCGGCGGGATTTATGAAGTCCTGGCACACGCAGAAAAACTGGCTCTGGAAGCGGGGTTGCTGACGCTTGATGATGACTACAGCAAACTGCTTTCTCCGGAGTTTAAACAGTTCTTTAGCCAATACAGCATTGCTGTGGGCTCAACCGGAAATCTGGGGTTATCAATCGGCATTATGAGCGCCCGCATTGGCTTTAAGGTGACAGTGCATATGTCTGCTGATGCCCGGGCATGGAAAAAAGCGAAACTGCGCAGCCATGGCGTTACGGTCGTGGAATATGAGCAAGATTATGGTGTTGCCGTCGAGGAAGGACGTAGAGCAGCGCAGTCTGACCCGAACTGTTTCTTTATTGATGACGAAAATTCCCGCACGTTGTTCCTTGGGTATTCCGTCGCTGGCCAGCGTCTTAAAGCGCAATTTGCCGAGCAAGGTCGTATTGTCGATGCTGATAACCCTCTGTTTGTCTATCTGCCGTGTGGTGTTGGCGGTGGTCCTGGTGGCGTCGCATTCGGGCTTAAACTGGCGTTTGGCGATCATGTTCACTGCTTTTTTGCCGAACCAACGCACTCCCCTTGTATGCTGTTAGGCGTCCATACAGGATTACACGATCAGATTTCTGTTCAGGATATTGGTATCGACAACCTTACCGCAGCGGATGGCCTTGCAGTTGGTCGCGCATCAGGCTTTGTCGGGCGGGCAATGGAGCGTCTACTGGATGGCTTCTATACCCTTAGCGATCAAACCATGTATAACATGCTTGGCTGGCTGGCGCAGGAAGAAGGCATTCGTCTTGAACCTTCGGCACTGGCGGGTATGGCCGGGCCTCAGCGCGTGTGCGCATCAGTAAGTTACCAACAGATGCACGGTTGCAGCGCAGAACAACTGCGTAATGCCACTCATCTGGTGTGGGCGACGGGAGGTGGAATGGTGCCGGAAGAAGAGATGAATCAATATCTGGCAAAAGGCCGTTAATAACATTTCAACGCAGCATCGCCATCCTTTCCCTGGGTGAGCGATGCTGCCGATGGCGCAGACTTAAGATCCCCGGTCTTACCCGCTATAACCCCCTGCTTTTACCATCACCCAACGCCTTTCGCTGTAAACGGCGGTTTCGCAAACCAAACCAAAACCGTAAGTAAGATAAAAGCAATAGCCGCCATACGGAAAATCTCATTTGCAGAAATAGAAAGTGACTGCTGGGTTATTTCATTATTAATTTCATTAAGAACTCCTGAAAGCGAACCATAGTATTTATCCATAATTTGTGACGATGAATTAAATACAGGGTTAAATTGATCGATGGTTGCTGTCAACTGACTATGGTGTAACGATTCGCGTCGCCCCCACAGCGTCATTGTCAACGATGTACCAACTGATCCTGACAAGGTACGAAAAAAATTACTCATACTCGAGGCATTGGCAAATTTATTATCTGGCAAGCCTGAAAACGAAATCGTTGTTAAGGGTAAAAAGAAACAGGCAACGGCGAATCCCTGAAAAAACTGCGGCAAAATGATACCTGTAAAATCAATCGTTGGCATAAATGTCACAGAACGCCAGTAATAGCAAACCGCATACATCAAAAAACTAAATGTCACTAACAACCGCATGTCTATTTTGTTGCCATAACGTCCTATCAAAGGTGAAATTAATAGTGGCATGATGCCGATGGGCGCATAAGCAAGTCCGGCCCATATCGCATTATACCCCATCGTTTCCTGGAGTAACTGCGGCATAAGGACGATCGCTCCAGAGTAAAATAAATACGCGCATGTGATACTCACAATACCAATGGTGAAATTACGGGACTTAAACAAACTGAGATCAAGAATCGGGTTCTCTGAGGTCGACTCCCAAATGACTAAAGAGATCAGAGAAATAACTGATACTACTGTTAATATTATTATTGTACTCGAGTTGAACCAATCCAGATCGCGCCCTTTATCAAGCATAATTTGCAAGCCACCAACACCGAGCACTAACAGGGTCAGTCCTGGTAGATTCATTTTGACCGGTGAAGTCTCAGTTTCTCTTCCTTTAAGTAAGGTTAAGCATAATGTCAGGACGATAATCCCCATAGGGACATTGATTAAAAATATCCAACCCCAGCTAAAGTTATCACAAATATAGCCGCCCAATATCGGCCCACATATCGGAGCGATAATCACGGTCATTGACCATAATGCCAGAGCAAATGTCCTTTTTTCTGGTGGATAATTCCTTAATAATAAACTCTGTGACAGTGGAATTAACGGCCCCGCCATTAACCCCTGAACGACTCTAAAAAATATCAGCACATCAAGATTGGTCGATAAACTACACATTAAGGAAGACAGCGAAAAAAAAGTGACTGAAAGTAAAAATAACCTTAATTCGCCTATTCTTTGTGCCAGCCTGCCGGTAACAGGGATCGCAATGGCATTTGCTACGCCAAACGAAGTGATAACCCAGGTACCTTCGTCTGTTGATGCTCCCAGAAAGCCAGATATTGTCGGTATTGCGACGTTAGAAATAGTGGAATCCAACATTTGCATAAACGTCGCTAATGACAATGCAATAGTGACGCACCATAACGTCCCACCGGTTAATGGTGCCGGAGTTGATTTAGTGATTGCCATTAAAGTTGTCCATTATGCGAAATAATGTTGCTAATTTCTTTTTCTATCGGACTGGTATCGATAACTAAAGCCTTACTGGTATAAGCAGGCATGGAGGTCACGGTTGAAGCCAGATCAGGCATCTCAGCAATGTCTTCGTTCCTGGTATCAATAGTTGCAGTCATCGATAAACCAATGCGCAAGGGGTGTTCCATGAGTTCTTTTGGATCCAGAGAAACTTCAACCGGTACACGCTGAACGATTTTGATCCAGTTCCCTGTCGCATTTTGTGCAGGTAATAAGGAGAACGCATTGCCGGTTCCCATATTGATCCCTGTCACCCGACCATGAAACACAACATTTTCACCATAAAGATCGCTGATAATATTGACCGTTTGACCAATCCGTACATCCGTGAGTTGTGTTTCTTTAAAGTTGGCATTAACCCACATTTGACGTGCCGGTACGACAGCCATTAACGATTGTCCGGGGCTCACTGTTTCGCCGACCTGAACACTTCGCTGGGCAATATAGCCGGTAACCGGACTCTTAATATCCGTACGTTTAAGCGCCAACCAGGCTTCTTTAGTTGCATCCGCTGCTTCAACGACTTGTGGCTGACGGTTTAATGGTGTGTTCATTACTAAAGCTTTATTCGCTTTATAAGCCTGGATAGCGACATTCAATGCCGCTTTGCTACTTATTAACGTATCTTTGGTATGCTCCAGCGTTTCTTTTGAAATAACCCCCTGCTTCGCTAAAGGCACTCGACGGTTATAATCTTCTAAAGATTGTTGATACTGAATACGTGCTGAAGCGACTTCGGCACTGTATTGTTTATCCTGTAAGTACAGTTTATTCGTTTGCCGAACAATATTTGCCAGATTATTTTTAGCTTTATTGAGTGCGATAGTGGCATCAGTTTTATCCAGTGAAACTAAAATGTCACCCTGTCGAACGTAGTTCGTATCTTTATGATTAACTACAGTGACACTACCTGAGACTTGTGCAGAAATTGGATCTGCATTCCCCGTGACATAGGCGTCATCTGTACTAATCATGTCTTCTAATTCCATTGACCAATAGGCATAAGCACCTGAAAACGCAATAAATAAAACTATCGCCAATAAAGAAAAGTATTTTCTTCTGTTAGAATGTTTTTTATTTGAATTAATCTGTTCCACTATTATCTCTCATTTCGCATAGATGAAATTTATGAATTGAATGAAAAGAGTATTCATTCTTCATATCAAACACAGTGCATGTGTTGCACATTATCCCAGGAACGTTGGAGGCCTAATTTAAATGAGGTGCAAAAAAAACAACAGAGGACTAAACCGTGGCTTTTGCAATACAATTCTTACGCCTGTAGGATTAGTGAGAAGACTTATAGTGCTAATGTGAAACTATAAATCATCGGTACAATTCCTGATTTTATTGTTGACATTTCATATATGCCGACTATTTATATGGTATACTTGTCGAATTATCTTAAAGGAAGCTCAAATTTTCTTATTTTTATTGAGAAAATGAGATGATGCCTTATGTCTGTATTACTACAGGGAGAAGGGAGATGCTTCATTGCAAAGGGAATAATCTATGAACGCAATAATTATTGATGACCATCCTCTTGCTATCGCAGCAATTCGTAATTTATTGATCAAAAACGATATTGAAATCTTAGCAGAGTTGACTGAAGGCGGAAGTGCCGTTCAGCGGGTGGAAACACTTAAGCCTGATATCGTCATCATTGATGTCGATATCCCCGGAGTTAACGGTATCCAGGTGTTAGAAACGCTGAGGAAGCGCCAATATAGCGGAATTATTATTATCGTCTCCGCTAAAAATGACCATTTTTACGGGAAACATTGTGCTGATGCTGGCGCTAATGGTTTCGTGAGTAAAAAAGAAGGCATGAACAATATCATTGCGGCTATTGAAGCTGCAAAAAATGGCTACTGCTATTTCCCCTTCTCTCTCAACCGGTTTGTTGGAAGTTTAACGTCCGACCAGCAAAAACTCGACTCCTTATCGAAACAAGAAATTAGTGTCATGCGGTATATTCTTGATGGCAAGGATAATAATGACATTGCGGAAAAAATGTTCATCAGCAACAAAACTGTCAGCACTTATAAAAGTCGCCTGATGGAAAAATTAGAATGTAAATCACTGATGGATCTTTACACATTCGCACAACGTAACAAAATCGGCTAACCACATGAAGTTTTTACCTTATATTTTTCTTCTCTGTTGTGGTCTTTGGTCGACCATAAGTTTCGCAGACGAAGATTACATCGAATATCGTGGCATCAGTAGTAACAACCGTGTCACACTTGATCCACTACGTCTGAGCAACAAGGAATTACGTTGGTTAGCGAGCAAAAAAAATCTTGTGATTGCAGTACACAAGTCCCAAACGGCTACGTTGTTGCATACCGATTCGCAGCAACGGGTTCGTGGTATTAATGCTGATTATTTAAATCTTTTAAAAAGAGCGTTAAATATCAAATTAACACTCCGGGAATACGCCGATCATCAAAAAGCTATGGACGCGCTGGAAGAAGGTGAAGTCGATATAGTGTTATCACATTTAGTTGCTTCGCCGCCTCTTAATGATGACATTGCTGCAACCAAACCACTGATAATTACCTTTCCGGCGCTCGTCACCACCCTTCACGATTCAATGCGACCGCTTACCTCATCAAAACCAGTAAATATTGCTCGAGTAGCAAATTATCCCCCTGACGAGGTAATTCATCAATCATTTCCAAAAGCAACAATTATCTCTTTTACAAATTTATATCAGGCATTAGCATCCGTCTCAGCCGGACAGAATGATTACTTTATTGGTAGTAACATCATTACCAGCAGTATGATTTCCCGCTATTTCACTCACTCCTTAAATGTAGTGAAATATTATAACTCACCGCGTCAATATAACTTCTTCTTAACCAGAAAAGAATCTGTTATTCTTAATGAAGTACTCAATCGATTTGTTGATGCTTTAACAAATGAAGTTCGCTATGAAGTATCACAAAATTGGCTTGATACAGGAAACCTGGCCTTTCTGAACAAGCCATTAGAACTCACTGAACATGAAAAACAGTGGATTAAGCAGCATCCCGATTTAAAGGTGCTGGAAAATCCTTACTCGCCCCCCTATTCTATGACGGATGAAAATGGCTCGGTTCGGGGCGTTATGGGGGATATTCTTAATATTATTACTTTGCAAACAGGTTTAAATTTTTCTCCGATCACCGTTTCACACAATATCCATGCTGGAACACAGCTGAATCCCGGCGGATGGGATATATTACCCGGTGCTATTTATAGTGAAGATAGAGAAAATAATGTTTTATTTGCTGAAGCCTTCATAACAACGCCTTACGTTTTTGTCATGCAAAAAGCGCCTGACAGTGAACAAACATTAAAAAAAGGAATGAAAGTTGCCATTCCATATTATTATGAGCTTCATTCGCAATTAAAAGAGATGTATCCGGAGGTAGAGTGGATAAAAGTCGATAACGCCAGCGCTGCATTTCACAAGGTCAAGGAAGGCGAACTTGATGCTCTGGTCGCGACACAGTTAAATTCACGTTACATGATCGACCATTACTATCCTAATGAACTTTATCATTTTCTTATTCCCGGCGTTCCGAATGCATCGCTTTCGTTCGCTTTTCCTCGCGGAGAACCGGAACTTAAGGATATTATTAATAAAGCACTGAATGCAATCCCCCCAAGCGAAGTTCTGCGCCTGAACGAAAAATGGATTAAAATGCCCAATGTGACCATTGACACATGGGACCTCTATAGCGAGCAATTTTATATTGTTACGACATTATCCGTTTTATTAGTTGGCAGTAGCCTTTTATGGGGATTCTACCTGTTACGCTCAGTTCGTCGTCGTAAAGTCATTCAGGGTGATTTAGAAAACCAAATATCATTCCGGAAAGCGCTCTCGGACTCCTTACCGAATCCAACTTATGTTGTAAACTGGCAAGGTAATGTCATTAGTCACAATAGTGCATTTGAACATTATTTCACTGCTGATTACTACAAAAATGCAATGTTGCCATTAGAAAACAGTGAATCACCCTTTAAAGATGTTTTTTCTAATGCGCATGAAGTCACAGCAGAAACGAAAGAAAATCGAACAATATACACACAGGTATTTGAAATTGATAATGGCATCGAGAAAAGATGCATTAATCACTGGCATACATTATGCAATCTGCCAGCCAGCGATCATGCTGTTTATATTTGTGGTTGGCAAGATATTACCGAGACGCGTGATTTAATTCATGCACTCGAAGTAGAGAGAAATAAAGCGATCAATGCAACTGTCGCAAAAAGTCAGTTTCTGGCAACAATGAGTCACGAAATAAGAACACCAATAAGCTCCATTATGGGCTTCCTGGAACTTCTGTCGGGTTCTGGTCTTAGCAAGGAACAACGGGTGGAGGCGATTTCACTTGCCTACGCCACCGGACAATCACTCCTCGGCTTAATTGGTGAAATCCTTGATGTCGACAAAATTGAATCGGGTAACTATCAACTTCAACCACAATGGGTCGATATTCCTACTTTAGTCCAGAACACTTGTCACTCTTTCGGTGCGATTGCTGCAAGCAAATCGATCGCATTAAGTTGCAGCAGTACATTTCCTGATCATTACCTGGTTAAGATCGACCCTCAGGCGTTTAAGCAGGTCTTATCAAATTTACTGAGTAATGCTCTCAAATTTACCACCGAGGGGGCAGTAAAAATTACGACCTCCCTGGGTCACATTGATGACAACCACGCTGTTATCAAAATGACGATTATGGATTCTGGAAGTGGATTATCGCAGGAAGAACAACAACAACTGTTTAAACGCTATAGCCAAACAAGTACAGGTCGTCAGCAAACAGGTTCTGGTTTAGGCTTAATGATCTGCAAAGAATTAATTAAAAACATGCAGGGCGATTTGTCATTAGAAAGTCATCCAGGCATAGGAACAACATTTACGATCACAATCCCGGTAGAAATTATCCAACAAGTGGCGACTGTCGAGGCAAAAGCAGAACAACCCATCACACTACCTGAAAAGTTGAGCATATTAATCGCGGATGATCATCCGACCAACAGGCTATTACTCAAACGCCAGCTAAATCTATTAGGATATGATGTTGATGAAGCCACTGATGGTGTGCAAGCGCTACACAAAGTCAGTATGCAACATTATGATCTGCTTATTACTGACGTTAATATGCCGAATATGGATGGTTTTGAGTTGACTCGCAAACTCCGTGAGCAAAATTCTTCCTTACCCATCTGGGGGCTTACAGCCAACGCACAGGCTAACGAACGTGAAAAAGGGTTAAATTGCGGCATGAACTTATGTTTGTTCAAACCGTTGACCCTGGATGTACTGAAAACACATTTAAGTCAGTTACACCAGGTTGCGTATATTGCACCTCAGTATCGCCACCTTGATATCGAAGCCCTGAAAAATAATACGGCGAACGATCTACAACTGATGCAGGAGATTCTCATGACTTTCCAGCATGAAACGCATAAAGATCTACCCGCTGCGTTTCATGCACTAGAAGCTGGCGATAACAGAACTTTCCATCAATGTATTCATCGCATCCACGGTGCGGCTAACATCCTGAATTTGCAAAAGTTGATTAATATTAGCCATCAGTTAGAAATAACTCCTGTTTCAGATGACAGTAAGCCTGAAATTCTTGAGCTGCTGAACTCTGTTAAAGAACACATTGCAGAGCTGGACCAGGAGATTGCTGTTTTCTGTCAACAAAATGACTAAATAGCGGCTCCCACAATATTCAAATGTGGGAGCTATTTACCAGCACATCTTACATTTATGATGAGAACTCCTGGCGAATTTGTTCCCCATGCTGGTCGAGCATTGCCGCTCCCGGCATAACATGCGGGTCCGCGCAGCCGCTGATTTTTATCGGATTACCTGGCATCATTATTCCTCCGGCTTCAATCAACATATTTCTCGCCTGAGTTTGTGGCAAATTAATGGCCTCAGCCACACTTAATAACGGCGCAACGGGCACACCAACTTCATGTATTTTGGCTAACCAAACTTCAGCTGCCTGCGTTTTTAACGTTCGCTCAATATATTGTTTAAGAATAGACTGGTTTTGTACGCGTAAAATATTGCTGCTAAATCGGGGATCATTAACCAGTTCTGTAAGCTCCAGTGCCTGGCATAACGCAGAAAAAAGCTTGTCATTACCACAACAAATCGTAATCGGCTTATCCTGAGTATCAAAAACATCAAAAGGTGCCATGTAGGGATGGCGATTTCCCAGGCGTTGTGGTGACTTCCCTGTCGCAATATATGCCATCAGACCATGCTCCAGAAAACTCAGCGTGGCATCAAACATCGCTATATCGACATGCGCCCCTCTTTGGCTCTTTTCGCGGCCATAAAGTGCACTCACTATTCCGCTGAATAAATAAACACCGCCGCATAGATCCGCAAGAGAGGTACCAACACGCACTGGCGGAGCATCAGGGTACCCTGTTTCCATCATTATCCCGCTCATTGCCTGAATGATGGTATCGTAGGCAGGAGCATCTTTTAGCGGACCGGTATGTCCGAAACCTGACGATGAAGCATATATGAGGCGCGGGTTGATTTCTTGTAACCTTTCCCATGAAAACCCCAGTTTTTCCATTGTACCTGGGCGAAAATTCTCAGCTAATACATCAGCTTGTTTAAGCATATTTATAAATATACTTTTATCGTGATCATTCTTTAAATCAAGAACCACACTCTCTTTACCATGATTAATAAAACTGTAATAGAGTGACTGTCCATCCACATAGGGACCAAATGTGCGGGTATCATCACCATGACCTGGTGGCTCAACTTTAATTACCCTTGCGCCCATATTACAAAGAAGTTGAGTTCCGAAAGGTCCATTAAGGACATGTGTCATATCGATAACTAATAAGCCTTCAAACGGCCCTTTGCTTTCATTATTTGTCATTTGCTTATGCCTTGAAAAAAGCCGAAGGTGAAAAGACACTTCGGCATTTATGTAAAATCAATAACATGATTAATTATGAAACCAGTCGACTGACATAAATCCACAAGGGAGCCGTGACGACAAAACCCAGTACGCTCACAGCCAATGACGCTGTACCAGTGCGGGTGTAGACATTAAACCGGCTGGCAATAATGATTCCGGAGAATGCCGGCGGTAATGCGCCTGCCAGTACCATCATCTGCAAATGTTCGCTGTTCAAATGACATGCCATACCAACGAGAAGCAGCGCCAGTGGCATCAGAATCAGCTTCAGGAAGGTGTTATAAGCAATTTCGGCACTGAACTCGAATTTATGTGCAGCCAGAGTCAACCCCGCAGCGAATACCGCTACCCCTGAGTTAGCCTTTGCAATCAGATTAAAGGTTGGGTCCCATGCTGCCGGAATTTTTACCCCAACCAGCACCAGGATCGTTGCCAGAACAGGTGCCCATACTACAGGCTCCTTTGCCGCAGAAATTAATGCGCTCAGATTACTATTCTTCTTACCATCCGCTCCTGAGGAAGGATTCAGCAAATACAGACCAATAGGAATAGTAATTGCGTTAACAATAATAGAAATAATTGCTACAACTAAACCTGTTGATACGGAATCACCATAAATAGGGTCGAGAACTGCAAATCCCAGGAATCCAATAGTAGGTGAACCTGCAATTAATGCACATACAGCTGCTTCTGCATGAGTACGTTTAAAAAATTTGTAGCAACCGAACCAGGAGAAAAAGAAACATCCGACAATAACCACAAGTGATACAAGGGTCAGACGAGTGTCCGCAAAAATCATTTCCCTGTTTGCCCGGGTAATAGATACGAATAGAGCCGCAGGAAGCGCGTAGTTTAATACCAGTTTATTAAATGCCCGAGCTTGATCTTCTGAAAATGTTTCTCGTCTGCCGCTAAAATAACCCAACAGCATGATTACGATAATAGGCAATAAATCGCCAATAAAAAATGTTAGCATAATAGTATTTCCGATAAGGGTCCCCTCACCATCGCATAATGAGTTGGCAAGAGGAGACGATGTCAGTATTTAATTACCAGCGACTTGTTTTGGGTTAAGTTTGGTAATATGGCCACTTTCAGTTCCTGCTGCTGGGTCGATGACCACATTAATAATGGTCGGTTTGCGCGACTGAATACCGGTGGTTAAAGCATGACGAAGTTCATCTGTCGTGGTTACGTTATAGCCAACGCCACGAAACGCATCCATTAATTTGTCATACCTTGCATGGTGCAACAGATCTGTTGGTGATGGTGCACCAGCGCCACTGAGATCAACACCGTCTCCTCTGTAGATGCCGCCATTATTAAAAATAACGATCGTCACCGGCAGGTTATATCGACAAATCGTTTCAATCTCCATCCCACTGAAACCAAAAGCACTATCACCTTCAATGGCGACAACCGGAGAACCAGAGGTCACGCTAGCACCGATGGCATAGCCCATACCGATGCCCATGACACCCCAGGTACCACAATCCAGACGACGACGTGGTTTATACATATCAATAATATTTCGTGCATTATCCAGGGTATTTGCCCCTTCATTAACTAAATAAATATCCTGGTTCTCACGCAATACATCGCGCACAGCACTTAATGCATTAAAGTAATTTAATGGTTGGGTATCTGTACTTAATTTTTCATGCATTTTTTGTGCATTTTGCTGCTTGTGAATATTTAAAATATCGCGCCATACCAGTGGAGTCGTAAATGTGTTTTGTTTCAGTTCTGCCAGCATACCTTGCATACTGGATGCAATATCGCCAACGACTGGCACAGCAATGGGGCGGTTGCTGTCAATTTCCTGCGGTTCAATATCCAGTTGAATAAACTGTGTATCTGCCGCCCATCCTTTTTTACCGTGTGCCAGTAACCAATTCAGTCGTGCACCAACAAGCATGACAACGTCAGCATTTGCCAGGGCAAACGAACGCGCAGCTGCCGCAGAAAGTGGATGCGTATCTTCGAGGATCCCTTTCGCCATAGACATTGGCAGGAATGGAATCTGGGCACTTTCAATAAATTCACGAAGCTGTTCGTCAGCTTGTGAATACGCCGCGCCTTTGCCAAGGATAATTAATGGCCGTTCAGCTTTTGCTAAAAGCGAAATTGCGCTAGTGACTGACTTCGGGCATGGCAATAATGCTGGCGACGGATTTTCAACTTTTACAATCGTGGTTAACGCTTCGTCTTTTTCCATCGTCGCGGCCAGGACATTTGCTGGCAAATCAAGATAAACTCCGCCAGGGCGACCCGATACTGAGACTCGGATAGCGCGTGCCAATGCAATGCCAAGATCCTGCGGCTGATTAACGCGAAATGCTGCTTTGGCATACGGTTTTGCCGCATTCATTTGGTCCAGCTCTTCATAATCACCTTGCTGTAGGTCGACGATCGCGCGGTCGCTGGAGCCGCTAATCATGATCATCGGAAAACCATTTACCGTTGCGTTGGCCAATGCGGTCAAACCATTGAGGAATCCTGGCGCAGACACTGTCAGGCAGATCCCTGGTTTTTGGGTAAGAAAACCGCTTGCCGCAGCGGCATAGCCTGCCGACTGCTCATGACGAAAACCAATATAACGAATGCCTTCCGCCTGGGCATGGCGCGCCATATCCGTCACAGGAATACCTACAACACCATAAATAGTGTCAATATTATTCTGTTTTAATGCTTCAACGATGATATGCATACCATCTGTCATTTGAAGTTGATCTGACATGATTAATAACCTCGAAATTTTTATAAATTGGGAGCCAGAAGCCCCCGTTAATATCAGATGGCGTGGTTTTGCTTCATTGCAGCAATTTCATCGTCGCTATAACCCAGCTCCTGCAATACAGCAGCGGTATGTTCACCTAATAGCGGCGCAGCTTTAATATCTGGCGTAAAGGCAGAGAATTTCATTGGACAACCAACTGTCAGATATTTTCCACGCAACGGTTGTTCCACTTCGACAACACTGCCACTTTGGCGTAAAGAGGGATCAAGTGAAATTTCTTTCATACTTAAAACCGGTGCACAAGGAATATCAAACTGAGTCAAATAGGCCACCGCTTCATGTTTATCAATAGTGACAGTGTATTTTTCGATTTCAGCAAAAATATCGAAAATATGTGGCTGTCGGGCATGGGCTGTACTGTATGCCGGATCGGTAATCCAATCTGGTTTGCCGATGGCTTTACAGGTGTTTTCCCAGTTTTGCTCCTGAATAGTGAAATAAATATAGGCGTTAGGATCTGTTTCCCAGCCTTTACATTTCAGGATCCATCCAGGTTGACCGCCACCACCCGCATTACCACCACGGGGAACTGCATCACCAAATGTACCATTCGGATACTGCGGGTATTCTTCCAGATAACCCAATTTATCGAGACGCTGCTGGTCGCGTAATTTCACGCGGCAAAGGTTCAATACGGCATCCTGCATTGACATGGTGACTCGTTGCCCACGCCCCGTTTTTTCGCGATGCAGCAAAGCAGCAAGTAAACCGATCAGCAAATGCATTCCGGTGTTGCTGTCTCCTAACGCTGCAGCGCTTACCAGCGGCGGACCGTCCCAAAAACCCGTAGTGGATGCCGCGCCACCCGCTGCCTGAGCAACGTTTTCATAGGCTTTTACATTCACATAAGGCGAACACTCATCAAACCCTTTGATCGAACCAAAAATCAGACGTGGATTGATTTCTTGAATATGCTCCCAGGTGAAGCCCATGTGATCAATGGCCCCTGGATGAAAGTTCTCGACTAAGATATCAGCTTCGCGGATCAGCTTTTCCATTACCTCTTTGCCTTCCGCTGTTTTGGTATTTAATTCAAGAGAACGTTTGTTACTGTTAAGCATGGTGAAGTAAAGCGCATCGATATCAGGAATATCTCGCAGCTGGTGACGCGTTACGTCACCAACGCCGGGACGTTCAATTTTAATGACGTCAGCGCCAAACCAGGCCAGCATTTGAGTACAAGATGGGCCAGATTGCACACCGGTGAAATCGAGAACTTTAATTCCTTGAAGTGGAGTTGACATAGCAATACCTATTAGTTAATTAAATATGTGTTAATTTAGCGTTTATTTAAGGCATAACGCCCTCTATAAATAATCCGCAAAATATCGTCGTAGCGGCACTCGATATTTTTAAATTCCTGTATCAAGTGCTGAAAATCATTTCATCGCCACTTCCAATTCCTTTCTGCATGGTAAGTAGTGAGGACGAAAAGAAGAATATGATAAATATTGCTTCGCGGTAATCAGAGAGAGCCGCGAGATTTGTGATGTTATTCTTACAACTGTAAGAAGCGCCGGTGATTTACAAGCAAGGGTATGATTACGCTTTTTAAAGCGTACCATAAAACATAACATAATAAATGATTTGTGATGACACGGGATTATTACGATTTACTTTGAGGAATATAAAATGCGAGTTTATAGCACCGCGAGCGCCAAATAATTTTATGACCACAACCTGTCGTATTGTGGTCATAAAAAATTGTCGGCTGGAGGGAGTTAAATCCTTTACCTCAATATACTGCCTGTCAGCATTAGTTCACAAACAGTGCTTCGCTATCGACGATGATTCCATCTTCCGCACCTTTAAGCGCCAGGTTTGCCTCGTAGTATTGCTTTTTATCAAGCAGTTTCTGCGCATCAGCAAGTGCATTACGAGTCTGTTTAAGCGGCATCAGATATTGGTTTTCCATTACACCAACACCGGCCAGGCGAAGCTCTTCCATTGCGCCCTTTTTATCCCCTTTCGCCATTTTTTCATTGGCAATTTTTATCGCGGCTTCTTTTTCGGGTGTTGCTACATAACTCTCAGAAATTCCGACAGATGCATTAATGACAATATATTGGTCATCATTGAGATTGGTCTTTTTACCTGGCTTAGCGAACTTTGCCCATTCGGTACTGTCATCTGACAACAAAGCGGAAGCTTCATTGGTCAGTTCTTTTGCCTTTTCCGGATCGCCATGAAACAGAGCCAGGCGCGCTACCTGCACGTCACGCATCGCATATAAACCTTGTTCAGAGATACGCTCTGCTGCTGCCGTTTTCTGGGTTTGCTGAACTTGCTGAGTTTGCTGTTGTGCCGCTACCGGTGCATTATCAGCAGCCCATACAGTTGAAGATGCCAGAATTGCTGTGACCATCGTAGCCATAATTAAACGTTTCATACTTACCTCATTCTTTAACAGTTTTAGAAAACGCCGCCATCATATTGGGTGAGCATGAAATGAGAAATCAGAGAGCAACGGTCATTTTGAAAGGGTTATCTTACAGTTGTAGTTATTATCGCAAGAAGTATTTTAGTCTTACAATTGTAGGAATATGCTTCCTGTCACAGAGAACTATTCTTATGTACCACAAAGAGATGTCATTTATTATATCGATGTAAATATTGATTAATTATATGTAAATACAGCCATAACATCGTACATTCTCAGTGAACCATTTTCAGGATAACTTTCTATGAAAGTAAACTTAATACTTTTTAGCTTATTTTTATTGGTCTCTATTATGGCATGCAATGTTTTTGCATTTTCCATTTCTGGTGGTGGAAGTGAGAGGAGCTATAAAGAGACGGAAAAAAACATCAGCGATGACGACAACTCACTCTACAAAACTTCAGCCATCACAGGCAATTTTGTTTAAGATGAGAGAAGATGCGCCACCATTAAACCTCACAGAAGAAACCACGCCCCCTTTTCCGACAAAGGCGAATTATCTTATTCATCCTGTGCGATAGCGTCTGTCACCTGGCAGGTGAACAATCATGTCTGATGGTGATGTGAACACCTGCCCAAATGAGCCATCCTGACCCACTACCGCCTGCCATACCCCACCATAAAGCGAATCATCAAGCCACAAGCCGGGGCAAGAAACATAAATACCCCCGTCACCAGTTCATTACCGCCTGTTAACCACATGGTGAAGTAATAAATGAGTGCAGCGAGGATCACCATGCCGAAGAAAGAAGAGACCGCCGATACCACGTTCAGTACCTGGCCGATGTAGCCGCTTACGCAGACAATACACAGGGCGAGAAACATCCATAAATAAATCATAGCTCAACCTCCTGCCGCGCTAAAAAACCTGTAACTTCAGTCACTTTAATAGTAAGACAATCCTTAACCTCTGGCAATTTTTGCTAAGCATCAATGAAAACAGCATGTTAAATGCAAGACTGTTGTGTACGGAAAAATATTTACTTTGCACGATTAATAATCAGTAGCTGAAAGCAGTCAGCGAGTGATAAAGTACAGATACCGCATTCATGCTCCTCGTGGTTATGTCCTGACTAGTCTTTACACTCTTTACAGGAACCATTGTCGTACATGATGGCCTAATCAATTGAGTGTACCGCTGTCGACATGGAATCTTCTGCGATACAACAATTCGTATCTACAGAAGGTAACTATGTTTCCACAATGCAAATTTTCCCGCGAGTTTCTACATCCTCGCTACTGGCTCACATGGTTTGGGCTTGGTGTACTCTGGCTTTGGGTACAGCTTCCTTATCCTGTTCTCTGCTTTCTCGGCACGCGTATTGGCGCAATGGCGCGACCATTCCTGAAACGGCGTGAATCTATCGCCCGTAAAAACCTGGAACTTTGTTTCCCGCAGCATTCTGCTGAAGAGCGCGAGAAGATGATTGCCGAAAACTTTCGTTCACTCGGCATGGCGCTGGTAGAAACCGGCATGGCATGGTTCTGGCCCGACAGTCGCGTACGTAAATGGTTTGATGTTGAAGGGTTGGATAACCTTAAACACGCACAAATGCAAAATCGCGGCGTAATGGTTGTCGGCGTCCATTTTATGTCGCTGGAATTGGGCGGCCGCGTGATGGGACTTTGTCAGCCAATGATGGCCACCTATCGTCCACATAATAATCAGCTGATGGAATGGGTGCAGACCCGTGGTCGCATGCGCTCTAACAAAGCGATGATCGGCAGAAATAATCTGCGCGGCATTGTCGGTGCACTGAAGAAAGGTGAAGCGGTATGGTTTGCTCCCGATCAGGATTATGGTCGTAAAGGCAGCTCCTTCGCGCCGTTCTTTGCGGTAGAAAATGTCGCCACAACCAATGGCACCTATGTTCTCTCCCGTCTCTCTGGCGCAGCCATGTTGACCGTAACGATGGTAAGAAAAGCGGATTACAGCGGATATCGTTTGTTCATCACCCCAGAGATGGAAGGCTACCCGACAGATGAAAATCAAGCCGCTGCCTATATGAACAAGATTATCGAGAAAGAGATCATGCGCGCACCGGAGCAGTACCTCTGGATCCACCGTCGCTTTAAAACGCGCCCGGTGGGAGAATCGTCGTTATACATTTAACAAACTGCTCTGACTCTTTACCTCCTCACATAAGCCATAATAACCTCATGGTTTTTATGGCTTTTTTATTAAGGTTTTTTCCTTCGCTGAATCTCTAATTATTACCGTCAGAAATTAAACTGTCGCCGATATGAGACACCTGTAAGTTACTAAAAGTAAATAAGAAAATGCCTCTTGTCTCGTTTCAGTTTTAGGCGTACATTAGCGCCGTCTGGAGCAGTTTAGCTCAGAATTCTGGGGTGATGCCCACGGTAAAATACAGGACTTTTAAGGTCGTTTTGCCCGGTGTCAACTCACTGTATCAGGTGTAATGAAGTCATTCAGGCGTAACAGTAATTACGCGGAGAGATGTAAAGTGAAATATTTCTTTATGGGCATTTCTTTTATGGTCATCGTTTGGGCCGGTACTTTTGCCCTGATGATCTAAAAGCAAACTGTGCAATGAAAAACAGGAGCCATCAGGCTCCTGTTTGCATTTCTGAGGTCGGTGTTTATTCCGCGTTTTCGTGAATATGTTTGCTGCTGGCGGGTAGTAAACCGTCGGCACGGAACATCGCTTTAATCCCACGAATCGCCTGACGAATACGGTCGCGGTTTTCAATCAGTGCAAAGCGCACATGCGTATCACCATAGTCGCCAAAGCCAATCCCCGGAGAGACACAGACCTTCGCTTCGTTAAGCAATTTCTTGGCAAATTCCAGCGAGCCCATGGCAGCATACGGTTCCGGTATTTTCGCCCAGACATACATCGAAGCCTTCGGCATTTCGACCATCCAGCCCGCTTCATGCAGCCCTTTAACCAATACATCACGGCGGCGTTTGTACTGTTCGGCAATGTCGCGCACGCACTGTTGATCGCCCTCCAGCGCCGCAATCGCCGCCACCTGCAACGGCGTAAAGGTGCCGTAATCGTGATAGCTTTTAATACGTGCCAGGGCGCTGACCAGCGTTTTGTTGCCAACCATAAAGCCGATACGCCAGCCCGCCATGTTGTAGCTTTTCGAAAGCGTAAAGAACTCGACCGCCACATCGCGTGCACCCGGCACCTGCATGATTGACGGCGCTTTCCAGCCATCGTAGACGATATCGGCATAGGCCAGGTCGTGGACCACCAGCACATCGTAGCGTTTCGCCAGCGCCACAACCTTTTCGAAGAACTCCAGTTCCACGCATTGCGCGGTTGGGTTCGACGGGAAGCCGAGGATCATCATCTTCGGTTTCGGATAACTTTCGCGAATGGCGCGCTCCAGTTCATTGAAGAAATCGACACCTTCCACCAGCGGCACTGAGCGTACCTGCGCCCCGGCAATCACCGCGCCATAAATATGAATGGGGTAGCTTGGATTCGGCACCAGCACCGTGTCACCATGATCCAGCGTCGCCAGCATCAGGTGTGCCAGCCCTTCTTTCGAACCAATGGTGACGATGGCTTCTGATTCCGGGTCGATTTCAACGTCGTAGCGATCCTGATACCAGCGGGAAATGGCGCGACGTAGCCGCGGAATGCCGCGTGAAGTGGAGTAACCATGCGTGTCCGGGCGCTGGGCCACAGTACATAATTTTTCGACGATATGCGGCGGAGTCGCACCGTCCGGGTTACCCATACTGAAATCGATAATATCTTCGCCGCGCCGACGCGCAGCCATTTTTAGTTCAGCGGTAATGTTAAAAACATAGGGCGGGAGACGATCAATGCGCGTAAAGCGACGTTCAGGGCGAGTGTCAGCCATAATTTCCTCAGATTAACGTTAGCGCCCGGACCGTCCGAGCGACGCTGCCACGATGGTGGCTGTTTTGAAAATAGCCTGATTAATTTCTGTCTGTCCAGCGTTTTAGAACATTTTTATTAATGACGTTAAATGAGGAACTCTGCTTTAAAAACAGGAAATTTATCTGCGCTAACAAGAAAATTACCACCCATTTTATTAACATAATAATTTCAATAAATTTACTAACCAGAAGTGCATTATCAAGAGATGCATTGCTAATACACCATTTATCTATCAATCCCCTTTTAAAATTGTGGTTTTTCCTCAAAAACGGCCTGCTGGTCATCAGCCTTCAGGTTACCTATCATAGAGGTTTAATCCTTATTCAGAGTCACCCGTGCACGAAATATTCAACATGCTGCTGGCGGTCTTCGATCGGGCAGCGTTAATGCTTATCTGCCTGTTCTTTCTCATCCGTATCCGCCTGTTTCGCGAACTGTTGCACAAGTCGGCACACTCACCGAAAGAGTTGCTCGCCGTTACCGCCATTTTCTCGCTGTTCGCCCTGTTCAGCACCTGGTCCGGCGTTCCCGTAGAAGGCTCGCTGGTGAACGTACGTATTATCGCGGTGATGTCCGGCGGGATTCTGTTTGGCCCGTGGGTGGGCATCATTACCGGCGTGATTGCGGGTATTCACCGGTATTTAATTGATATCGGCGGCGTGACGGCGATCCCCTGCTTTATCACCAGCATTCTGGCGGGTTGTATATCGGGCTGGATCAACCTGAAAATCCCCAAAGCACAGCGCTGGCGCGTCGGTATTCTCGGCGGCATGTTGTGTGAAACGTTGACCATGATTCTGGTGATTGTCTGGGCACCAACTACCGCGTTGGGGATCGATATCGTCTCTAAAATCGGGATTCCAATGATCCTCGGCAGCGTCTGTATCGGCTTTATTGTGCTTCTGGTGCAAAGCGTTGAGGGCGAAAAAGAGGCCAGCGCCGCGCGGCAGGCCAAGTTGGCGCTGGATATCGCCAACAAAACGCTACCTCTGTTTCGCCATGTCAATAGCGAGTCATTACGCAAAGTTTGTGAAATTATTCGCGATGACATTCACGCCGATGCGGTGGCGATTACCAATACCGATCATGTGCTGGCCTATGTTGGCGTGGGTGAACATAACTATCAGAATGGCGATGACTTCATTAGCCCGACTACCCGTCAGGCGATGAATTACGGAAAAATCATCATTAAAAACAATGATGAAGCCCACCGCACACCAGAGATTCATTCCATGCTGGTGATCCCATTGTGGGAGAAAGGCGTTGTGACCGGAACGCTGAAAATTTACTACTGCCACGCGCATCAGATAACCTCGTCATTACAGGAAATGGCGGTTGGTCTGTCGCAAATCATCTCCACGCAACTGGAGGTTTCACGCGCCGAGCAGCTACGTGAAATGGCAAATAAGGCAGAGCTTCGCGCCCTGCAAAGCAAAATTAATCCCCATTTTCTGTTTAACGCTCTGAACGCTATTTCATCGTCGATCCGTCTGAATCCGGATACCGCTCGCCAGCTGATCTTTAATCTGTCGCGTTATCTGCGCTATAACATTGAATTAAAAGACGATGAGCAAATCGATATCAAAAAAGAGCTGTATCAAATTAAAGACTATATTGCCATTGAGCAGGCCCGCTTTGGCGACAAGCTCACGGTTATCTATGATATTGATGAAGAGGTGAATTGCTGCATTCCCAGCCTGCTGATCCAGCCGTTGGTGGAGAATGCCATTGTCCACGGTATCCAGCCTTGCAAAGGTAAAGGCGTTGTCACCATCAGCGTTGCAGAGTGCGGCAATCGGGTACGCATTGCCGTGCGGGATACCGGGCACGGCATCGATCCAAAGGTGATTGAGCGGGTCGAAGCGAATGAAATGCCGGGCAATAAAATTGGCCTGCTGAATGTCCATCATCGCGTGAAGTTATTGTATGGCGAGGGGCTGCATATCCGCCGCCTGGAACCAGGAACGGAAATTGCGTTTTACATTCCTAACCAACGCACCCCAGTCGCCTCACAGGCTACGTTATTGCTTTGAGCCGGAGTGATATTGTGAAAGTCATCATTGTTGAAGACGAATTCCTGGCACAACAGGAACTGAGCTGGCTAATTAAAGAGCACAGCCAGATGGAGATTGTCGGCACCTTTGACGACGGTCTGGACGTGTTGAAGTTTTTGCAGCATAACCGCGTCGACGCCATTTTTCTGGATATCAATATTCCGTCGCTGGATGGCGTGTTGCTGGCACAAAACATCAGCCAGTTCGCACATAAACCGTTTATTGTGTTTATCACCGCATGGAAAGAACATGCGGTAGAAGCGTTTGAACTGGAGGCGTTTGACTACATTCTCAAACCGTATCAGGAGTCACGCATTACCGGGATGCTGCAAAAACTGGAAGCGGCCTGGCAACAACAGCAGACCAGCAGCACGCCTGCCGCGACGGTAACGCGTGAGAATGACACCATTAATCTGGTGAAAGATGAGCGAATAATCGTCACCCCCATTAACGATATCTATTACGCCGAAGCGCACGAGAAAATGACCTTTGTTTATACGCGGCGTGAATCCTACGTAATGCCGATGAACATTACCGAATTTTGCAGCAAACTGCCGCCGTCGCATTTTTTCCGCTGCCATCGCTCATTTTGTGTCAATCTGAACAAAATCCGCGAGATCGAACCGTGGTTTAATAACACCTACATTCTGCGACTGAAAGATCTGGATTTTGAAGTGCCGGTCAGCCGCAGCAAAGTTAAAGAATTCCGCCAGTTAATGCATCTTTAATCGGGAACTTTCATGAAAGCACCAGGCTTGCCCGCCGATCAACAATTTTTCGCCGATCTGTTCAGCGGCCTGGTGCTTAACCCGCAACTACTGGGGCGCGTCTGGTTTGCCAGCCAGCCTGCCTCGTTGCCGGTGGGCAGTTTATGTATTGATTTTCCCCGTCTGGATATCGTGCTGCGCGGCGAATACGGCAATCTGCTGGAAGCAAAGCAGCAACGTTTGGTGGAAGGAGAAATGCTGTTTATTCCGGCGCGCGCGGCTAATTTACCGGTCAACAACAAACCGGTGATGCTGTTAAGCCTGGTGTTCGCTCCGACCTGGCTTGGGTTATCGTTTTACGATAGCCGCACCACGTCGTTGTTGCATCCTGCTCGCCAGATCCAGCTTCCCAGCCTGCAACGCGGTGAAGGTGAAGCGATGCTTACCGCCCTCACCCATCTTAGCCGTTCGCCGCTGGAGCAGAATATCATTCAGCCACTGGTGTTAAGTTTGCTGCATCTTTGCCGTAACGTGGTGAATATGCCGCCGGGCAATTCGCAGCCGCGCGGCGATTTTCTCTATCACAGCATTTGTAACTGGGTTCAGGATAATTATGCCCAGCCGCTCACCCGCGAGAGCGTGGCGCAGTTTTTTAATATCACGCCCAATCATCTGTCAAAACTGTTTGCTCAGCATGGAACGATGCGTTTTATCGAGTATGTGCGTTGGGTGCGAATGGCGAAGGCGAGGATGATTTTGCAGAAATATCATCTGTCAATTCATGAAGTGGCACAGCGTTGCGGTTTTCCGGATAGCGACTATTTTTGTCGCGTTTTCCGGCGTCAGTTTGGTCTGACGCCGGGAGAGTACAGCGCCCGTTTTCAGGGCTAACGTCAGAAGGTTAATTCTGTTTCCAGCAGCGTCAGAATACTTTGTGCATCACTTGCGGCGAAAAGCGACTGACGGAAGTTTTTATTCACCAGTTTGCGCGCCAGCTGCGAAAAGACTTTCACATGGTTCATCCCTTCGTTGGCGCCCAGCGTCAGCATGATCACCAGTTCGACTTCGCCCATCTCTGACTGCCAGTCAACCGGTTTCACCAGCCGGGCAATGCTGATACTGGAATGACGTATCCACTGTGATTTGGTATGCGGGATCGCCACGCCAAAACCAACGCCAGTGGTGACTATCTCTTCCCGCTGCCAGACATCCTCTTCCAGCTCGAACGGATGTTCAGTGCGCCCGTTAACGCCGAGGTTACCGCACAGGAACTGGATCGCCTGCTCTTTATTGCTAAAGGCCTGATCAACGAAGATATTCTCCAGCGCCAGCAGTGGGCGAACGTCTTCTTCCGGCGTAAAGGCGGTGAGTAACGCTTCAATTTCCTGCGCGCTGCGACATTCACACGCCTGACGTGCCAGTTCCCGACACGCCTCGCTATCCAGTTGACGAAGCTGGCTTTTCACCGCCGGAATGCGCGGGCTACTCATACTCAGCTCATCCAGGCCCAGCCCAAGCAGTAGCGGCAGATAACGGCTTTCACCGCCCAGTTCACCGCAAATGCCTACCCATTTGCCCCGCTGATGCGCAGTGGTAACTATTTGCTGCAACATGCGCAGGAACGATGGCGTAATCGGGTTATATAGCGGCGATACGCGCGGGTTATTACGATCGACCGCATACAGATACTGGGTCATATCGTTGGAGCCGATACTGAAGAAATCGACCTCATCGCAGAAGTGATCGATGATGTAGCACACCGACGGCACTTCCACCATGATACCCAGCGTAATCGTCTCTGCATGACGCAGGCCATCGCGCTTAAGCTCAACGATCGCTTTTTGGATCTCGCCCTTCACCCATAAGATCTGATCGAGACTGTGAACCATCGGGATCATCAACTGGGCGTTGCCGAAACTGGCGGCGCGCAAAATGGCCCGCAGTTGAGTGCGGAACAGACCAGCAAATTCCGGGTAAATACGTACCGCGCGATAGCCAAGGAACGGGTTCTCTTCCTGGGGAATGTTGAGGTAAGGAATGCTTTTATCGCCGCCGATGTCCATCGTGCGGAAGATAATCGGTTTGTCGCCCGCCGCCAGTAGCACCTGCTGGTAGGCTTCAAATTGCTCCTGCTCGTCCGGCGCGCTGTCGCGATCCATATAGAGCATTTCGGTACGGAACAGTCCAACGCCTTCCGCGCCGTTGGCAAACGCGCCTGGCGCTTCCAGAGCGGTGCCGATATTCGCCGCGATATCAATGCGCTTGTTATCACGGGAATAGGCCTGCTGCGCGGCGGCCTGCGCCTGTTGTTGCTGACGTTTATCCGCCAGCGTCTGCGCAACCTGATAATAACCGCTCACCGCGTCATTCGGGTTAATCGCCAGCACGCCGCACTGGGCGTCAAGCACTGCAGGTTGCCCGGCATAACGGGCAATCGCATCCAGCGGCAGGCCGCTCAGTACCGGGATCGCCGAGGCGCGGGCCAGAATCAGGGTATGCGAGGTGCGCCCGGTTTTCTCCAGAATCATGCCCGCAAGATTTTTTAAATCGAGGCTCAAAAACTGGCTTGGGGTTAAATCTTCAGCCACCAGAATGGTCGGTTTTTCAAGCACCAGCTTGTTGCGCGGCTTCAGTTCCGGCCAGGTGATATGCAGCAACTGTTCGCTGATATCGCGAATGTCGCTAACACGTTCGCGCAGATAATCGCTGGCAGAGGCAGAAAGCTTGTCGCAAACCTGTTCCATATTGCTGATGATCGCCGCCCCCAGCCCCTGATGCTGTTCTGCCATCAGGCGACGGATATTGCCCGCGAACTCATCATCCTGAATCAGCGATAAATGGGCGCTGAGGATAGTTTTGCTTTCGCCGTCACGCTCACGCAGCTGCTGGTTCAGTTGCTCGGCAAGCGTTGCCAGGCTGTGCTCCAGACGGGTAGAGTCTTGCGCACTGGCCGGGATCGCCCGGTAACTGTCGAGGCTGTCGCTTTGTAACAGAGTCAGCGTCCCCACGCCGACGCCGCTTGCCAGCACATTGCCGTACAGTAAATCCGGGTTCAGGCGGCTTAATGAACGCGGCAGCGGATGTGCCGTCAGTTCTGCCTGCGTCGGCTGAACGCTGTCGCTGTCGATAAAGCGCACCTGGATGTACTCTTCCAGCACGCGCCGCGCCTGCTCTTCATCGCTGCCGCTAATGTTCAGGCTGCAACTGTCATTAAATAGGGTGCCGGTGCCAATCAGCGCCAGCGAGCTTTTGGCATCGGCCTTTGCGTTCTGGCGATGGTTAATAAAAGTGATTTCGCTTTGCCACTGGCTGCATTGTTCTTTAAGTTCCCACGCCGGACGAGCATGTAGACCGTTAGGCAAAGGACAGAGAAATTGAATCGTTAACATAACCGCTCCGGGTTAATCAGGAGATCATCTGAAATCCGTCAGTTGAACAACCGTCTCACGCGTAAGACGTTGAATAAGGGCAGATAAAAGTTGCTCTATCTGCAAAATGTCGCGGCAATCGGCAATCGACGCGGCGCAATGTCCGTGGCGGGTGGCAGGCCCCATCACCACTGTGGGTACGCCAGTACCGGTTAAGTGCACCGCTCCACCGTCCGTGCCGCCGTTACTGAACATATCCGCCTGTAACGGCACGCCAATTTCTGCCGCCACGGTTTCGATCCAGGCGGTGAGTTTTGGCGGCGCAATCAGTGACTTGTCGCTTAACACCAGCATCGGGCCGTTACCAATCTGGCGATGGTTAGCCGCGCCATAATCAAAGTTTTTCGCCCAGCAGGCGGTATCAAGCACAATGGCGACGTCCGGCGACACCGCGCGGGTGGCAGTTTGCCCGCCGCGTAATCCCACCTCCTCGCTGGAACTGGCCACCAGCCACACTTCCGCAGGCAGTTCGGCGTCGTGCAGCTCGCGCAGTAACGTCACCAGCAGGTAGCAACCAAGGCGGTCATCAAAGGCTTTCCCCATCACCCGCTGGTGAGGGAGAACCTGAAAAGTAGTATCAAACGTGACGCGATCGCCTGGACGAATTCCCGCCTGCATCACTTCGTCATACGAGCGCGCGCCAATATCCACGCGCATGGCGCTGACATCATTCCCCTGCCGGTCGCCATCAAGCAGACCGGGAATTTTGCACTCTTCACGGGTGGTGATGCGCACCGGCTGCAGCTGGCGGGCAGCCATGCGCACGTTGCCAACCGGCAGCACATCAATCGCCCCTTCGCGGGAGATACTGCGCACCATAAATCCAACTTCGTCCATATGCGCACAGATCATCACTTTCGGACCTGTCGATTCATTGAGGCGGATCAGCACCGATCCCAGCCCATCAAATCGCACTTCTTTTTGCAGGCGATCCGCTTCTTCCAGCAGGATCTGCCGCACTTCCTGTTCCGAGGAGGCGATCGCATCTGCCTCGCTCAACGCTTTCAATAGCGATAAATCCATTATGCCTCTCCCGTGAGCAACACTGTTTTCGGCATGGCGTAGAGCACTTCTGCGCCTTGCGGGGTGACCAGCACAACATCCTCGATGCGCACGCCCCCTTGCCCTGGCAAATAAATCCCCGGCTCCACGGTCAGTAACATGCCTGGCTGTAGCGTCGTGGTGTCCCGCGGTGAAAAACGCGGATCTTCATGGACTTCAATGCCGATAGCATGACCGGTGTTATGACCAAAATAGTCGCCATAACCTGCTTCTGTAATGACCCGGCGCGCGGCGTCGTCAACCTGTTGGCAACGCACGCCGGGGCGAATCGCGGAGATTGCCGCGAGCTGTGCCTGCAAAACAATCTGATAGACGTTAAACAGCGGGTGAGATTCGGCGCTCACCCCTTCGCCATTCACCAGCAAGGTGCGCGTCATATCAGAGCAGTAGCCCTGATACAGCGCACCGAAATCGAGAGTGACAAACTCGCCCGCTGCAACAATCTTGTCGCTGGCTTTGCCGTGCGGCAGCGCCCCACGCCAGCCACTGGCGACAATGGTGTCAAAAGAGGTTTTTTCTGCGCCCTGCTGGCGCATAAACCACTCCAGTTCAGCGGCTATCTCGCGCTCGCTCATCCCCGCCTGAATAAAGCGGCGAATATGCTCTGCACCGCGATCGGCAATCCCACAGGCAAGGCGGATTTTCTCCACCTCCTCTGGCGTTTTGATTTGCCGCAGCACATCCGGCGTGGCGCTAACCAGTTTCGCATTGAGTTCAGACTGCCAGCGGTGCGCGGTTTCCCAACTCACCTGCTGGCCTTCAAAACCGAGCGTTTGCAACTGCTCATCGGCAATGATTTGCCTGGCGATGGTTGTAAGCGTGTGCGTCGCGTCAAGCAAATGCAGCTGGTAACCTTGCGTGCGGGCTTCTACATCCGCGTAATAGCGCGAGTCCACCAGAATGTGCGCACTTTCACGGCTAATCAGCACATAGCCTGATCCGGTGGAGATCCCCAGATGCGGCTGTTTGTTCTGCCGTGAGGAGAGAAGCACCGCATCCAGTTGTTGCGCCTTAAGCCAGTCACGCAGCGAAGCGAGTAATGTCATCTGGATTTTCCTTCTTACAGGCTATCGATTAACAATTTGCCTTTACGGAACATCATCAGACGCAGGAACACCACCATCAGTGCAGTAATGACTGCCCCCAGCGCGATCCCCGCCATGTAGACGCCCAGGTTAGTGACCAGTGGCCATGCCCAGATAGCGGACTCCGGGAACCATTGCACTGCGCCCAGCCAGACAGCTGCGGTTGAGCCGACAATCGCGCCAACCATATACGACGGAATGGCGGTGATGGGGCTTTCCAGTGCAAACGGAATCGCACCTTCACTGATCCCCATAAACGCCAGGAACATGGCGGTTTTACCCTGCGGATAAAGCTGAGCACTGAACAGACGTTTGCCGGTTAAACGGCGGTCGATAATGGTCGCCAGACCCAGACCAATCGGCGGAATAACAATAGCGATGGAACGCGCGGTAACCGGTAATACGTGGTCAGTGGTAAAGCTGAAGGCAACAAAACCTGCGGCTTTGTTGATCGGGCCACCAAGGTCGATTGCTGTCGCCGCGGCGATCCCCATTGCGTACATCAGCGCGCCCTTCTCACCTGCGGCAGTCAGCACGGTACGGATACCGCCGTTGATCCAGCCACCAAATGGGGTGATGACGTAGTACATCGCCAGCATGACAAAAATGGCGGAAAGAATCGGTAGCAAAAATGTGGTTTTGAACGCTAACAGGAAATCTGGTAACTGGATTTTCTGGTTCATCCATTTCACAAGGTAACCGGCAACGATAGATATAATCAGCGCACCAATGAAGGTGGACGGCACCGGCGAAGAGGTCGCCCATTGCATAGTGCTGGGATCGAAGTTCAGCAGTTGCGTCGGCTGGGTAGACATCAAGCCGCCGATAAAACCAGCCGGAAACGCCAGTTTGCCACCGATAGAGTTCGCAACAAAAGCAGCAAACATCGGAATGGCAAAACCAAACAACACGCCGCCGAAGGACTGCGACAACCAGGCAAATTTAAGTAAGGAGAGGTCGAAACCGGAGAATTTCCCGCTATTAAGAGCATCCATGATGCCGATATCAGCAGGAATTTTAAGCCAGCTATAAGCAATCAGCTGGCTGAAAGCGAGGATCACACCGCCCATAATTAAGGTCGGCACCATGCGTGAAATCCCTGACATCACATGCTGCGGGAGTTCACCCCAGAAGCTGCTTTTAGAGGCCTGCGGATTCTTAACTGCCGCTGCCGCACCGGATGCGCCAGGCACAACGGTTGCACTGCGTTTTTTAATGGCCATAACAATTATCCCTGTCGAATATTACTGTTGTTCAGAGGCAATCATCTCTTCGATTTCTTTGATGATGCCCGCAGCGTTTTTAATTGCGTCCTGCAAAGTGATTTCATAAACATCGCGTGATTCGAAACGTTCGTTATCTTCCGGGGTTACTGCCACGGAGTGGATGATGATGGTCGCTTCGGCGATATCCTGCGCCGTCAGGCGATTCTGGATACCGTCCGCGCCCTGGGTTTCAATTTTCACTTCATAACCGGCTTCTACCGCTGCTTCTTCCAGCGCCTGAGCGGCCATAAAGGTGTGAGCCAGGCCCATCGGGCAGGCACATAAGGCAATCAGTTTCTTACTCATCGTTAATTCCTCGTTCAGTGATAGTTGACGAGTGAAATTATGAACGTGCAAAACAAATCGCCGTTACCAGACAAATAATGCATTTACTGGAGAATTAATCCCGCTGTACGGAAGTGTGACGCAGGTCGGCCTTGTGAGGGGACACAAAGAAAAATTGAATTAACTGTATGATTTAAAAGATTATCGGGAGAGTTACCTCCCGATATAACAGGAAGGATTTACAGAATGTGTCCTAAGGTCTGGCGTAAATGTGCACCGGAACCGAGAAGGCCCGGATTGTCATGGACGATGAGATACACTGGAATATCATGGACATATTCTTTAAAGCGCCCTTTATCTTCAAATGCGGCACGGAAACCAGAGGCTTTGAAGAACTCAAGGAAGCGCGGCACGATACCGCCCGCAATAAACACGCCGCCAAATGTCCCGAGATTGAGCGCCAGATTGCCGCCAAAACGGCCCATAATGACGCAAAACAGCGACAACGCACGGCGGCAATCGGTGCAGCTGTCAGCCAGCGCGCGTTCGGTAATATCTTTTGGCTTGAGATTTTCTGGCAGGCGGTTGTCGGCTTTAACAATTGCGCGATACAAATTCACCAGTCCTGGGCCAGAAAGCACGCGTTCCGCCGAAACATGACCAATTTCCGCACGCAATATTTCGAGGATAATGGCCTCTTCTTCACTATTCGGCGCAAAATCAACGTGACCGCCTTCGCCCGGCAAGCTTACCCAACGCTTATCGACATGGACCAGATGCGCAACCCCAAGCCCCGTTCCGGCACCGTAAACCGCAATAGGCTTACCTTCTACCGGTTCTGCGCCACCAAACTGAATCAGATGCTCTTTTTTCAGCATCGGGATCGCCATCGATACAGCGGTAAAATCGTTAATAATTTCCAGATGGCTAAAACCGAGATTCTTTTTCATTTCGGCAATTGAGAACGCCCAGGTATGGTTGGTCATTGCCACCCAGTCACCGGTAATTGGGCAAGCGATGGCAATACAGCCGTCTTTCACCTCGACCTTATGTTCTTCAAGATAAACGCGAATGACCGCTTCGAGGCTGGGGTAATCAAGCCCTGAATAGGTCTTAGCCTGCGAGATTTCACCACTGGCAATATCACACAGAGCAAGACGTGCGTTGGTGCCGCCCACATCACCGACTAATGCATACTTTGTCATTCTTCAACTGCTCCGCTAAAGTCAAAATAATTCTTTCTCACACTGTAAATACCTGGGGGCATAACAACAACGCCGGAAAGGCAGGCTCCCTGTAAATATCGATCTGGGTCACACAATTACTTTATCGTTTCAGCACCAATTGCAGCGATGCCTTTTTGCAAGCTGGGCAAACTAAGTATCTGACCCCGCATAAGGAATAGAACATGCTCCATCCGCGAGCCAGAACCATGTTGTTATTATCGCTCCCCGCCGTGGCAATTGGGATTGCGTCCAGTCTTATTCTGATTGTGGCGATGAAAATCGCCTCGGTATTACAGAATTTGCTCTGGCAACGACTGCCGGGAACTCTGGGGATAGCCCAGGATTCACCTTTCTGGATCATCGGTGTATTAACGCTAACGGGTATTGCGGTGGGGTTGGTTATCCGTTTCAGCCAGGGTCATGCCGGACCAGACCCCGCCTGTGAACCGCTGATCGGCGCACCGGTTCCGCCCTCTGCGCTACCAGGACTTATCGTAGCATTAATTCTCGGTCTTGCTGGCGGCGTCAGCCTGGGGCCGGAACATCCGATCATGACCGTCAATATCGCCCTTGCGGTTGCCATTGGCGCTCGTCTGTTACCGCGCGTCAACAGAATGGAGTGGACTATTTTAGCCTCTGCCGGAACCATCGGCGCACTGTTTGGTACACCTGTTGCGGCGGCGTTGATATTTTCGCAAACCTTAAATGGCAGTAGTGAAGTTCCGCTATGGGATCGTCTCTTTGCGCCGTTAATGGCGGCAGCAGCTGGTGCACTTACTACCGGATTATTTTTCCATCCCCATTTTTCACTGCCCATTGCGCATTACGGACAGATGGAAATGACCGATATTCTCAGCGGTGCAATTGTCGCGGCGATTGCCATCGCAGCAGGGATGGTCGCCGTATGGTGCTTACCACGGTTGCACGCGATGATGCATCAAATGAAAAATCCGGTGCTCGTGCTGGGTATTGGCGGATTTATTCTCGGTATTCTGGGGGTTATTGGTGGGCCGGTTTCGCTGTTTAAAGGACTGGATGAGATGCAGCAGATGGTGGCAAATCAGGCTTTCAGCACCAGCGATTACTTTTTGCTGGCGGTGATTAAACTGACCGCCCTGGTCGTTGCTGCCGCCAGTGGCTTTCGCGGTGGACGAATTTTCCCGGCAGTGTTTGTCGGCGTGGCATTAGGGTTGATGCTGCATGAGCACGTTCCCGCCGTACCAGCGGCAATAACCGTTTCCTGCGCTATTCTCGGCATCGTGCTGGTGGTAACACGCGATGGCTGGTTAAGCCTTTTTATGGCGGCAGTCGTTGTACCCAATACCACATTGCTACCGCTGCTCTGTATCGTCATGCTTCCGGCATGGCTGTTATTAGCAGGTAAGCCGATGATGATGGTCAATCGTCCGAAGCAACAGCCACCCAACGATAACGTTTAGCAAAAAATGCTCTCCTTTATGATTTAAGAGTTATGGCGATGATACGGGGCTTTACCTCCCCGTAATATTGCGTTAACAGGCCGCTGACGGCTTCGATCGTGAAGGAGAATAACAATGTTCAGGTCACTGTTTCTGGCGGCCGCCCTGATGGCATTTACCCCGCTTGCGGCAAACGCAGGTGAAATCACCCTACTGCCATCAATTAAATTACAAATTGGCGATCGCGATCATTACGGTAATTACTGGGACGGTGGTCACTGGCGCGACCGTGACTACTGGCATCGCAATTATGAATGGCGTAAAAACCGCTGGTGGCGTCATGATAATGGCTACCATCGTGGCTGGGATAAGCGTAAAGCATATGAGCGTGGCTATCGTGAAGGCTGGCGCGATCGTGACGATCATCGCGGAAAAGGCCGCGGACATGGACACCGCCATTAAACACATTCGCCAATGGAGCACAATGCCTGATGCGACGCTAGCGCGTCTTATCAGGCCTACAAATCGGCTCTTTAACGCGTAGGGCGGATAAGGCGTTTACGCCGCATCCGCCAATAGTGCCAGATGCGACGCTCATTCAACTACAATCCCAGCGCCGTCCCCACCAACAACCAGATATTCAGCGCCACGACCAGCACTACAATCACCCAGCCTGTCTGTTTTACGCGTTTGCTGTTCACCAGATCGCCCATCAACTTGCTGTCACTGGTGAAAATCAGCAGTGGAACCAGCGCCAGGGCGATACCAAAACTTAACAGCACCTGACTCATAACCAGAATCCGTGTCGGATCTAATCCCATCAGAATGACAATAAATGACGGCAACATGGTGACTGTACGACGCACCCACAGCGGGATATGGAAGCGAATGAACCCCTGCATCACCACCTGCCCCGCCAGTGTCCCCACCACCGTTGAAGACAGTCCGGCAGCAACCAAGCTTAATCCAAAGACCGTTGCCGCAGCATGGCTTAACAACGGTTGCAGCGTCAGATAAGCCTCATCAAGATCGGCAACACCAGTATGACCAGAAAAGTGGAACGCCGCCGCAGCTGTAGCCATCATCGCCAGATTGACAAAACCGGCAATAGTCATGGCGATAGCCACATCCCATTTGGTGGCGGAATAACGTTGTTGACGCGAACCGCCATGTAAATGCTGAGTGAGCGAAGAGTGCAAATAAATCACATGCGGCATAATCGTCGCCCCTAACACGCCTGCTGCCAGGAAGACCGCCTCCGAAGTAGGTAAACTTGGGATCACCATTCCTTTACCCAGCTGCGCCAGGTTAGGCTGGGAGAAAATCAACTCGACAATGTAAGCCGCGGCAACAAACAACAGTAACCCGCCAATCACTTTCTCCAGCGGTTTTTGCCCGCGACGTTGCAGCATTAAAATCAGGAAAGTCGCGATCCCCGTCAGCACCGCGCCCTGCAACAACGAAACACCAAGAATGAGTTTAAAACCGATCGCCGCACCAATAAATTCCGCCAGGTCGGTTGCCATCGCAATAATTTCTGCCTGAACCCAATAGAACCACACTACGGGACGCGGATAGTGATCGCGAATCTGCTCCGCCAGATTTTTACCGGTGGCAATCCCTAGTTTGGCAGAGAGGATCTGAATCAGCATCGCCATCAGGTTGGCCCAAACGACAACCCACAGAAGCTGATAGCCGAAGCTGGCACCCGCCTGAATATTGGTCGCAAAGTTACCGGGATCGATATAACCAATCGCCGCAATGAACGCAGGTCCCATTAATGCGAGCCTCATCTTGCGCGCCGCCCGTCCGCTGCTACTCTCAACGCGATAGTTCGTCATCTTGTGCCTCTAAAACATAGCCTTTGCTATGTTTCATGCTATGCCAAACGAGAATGATTATCAAATTCATTTAAATGGGTTGTGGTGATTTCTCTGATAGACCAGGATTATGACTACGAAAAGATTGATGACTTGAATGTTATGGTTATGTTTAATGTTAGCACATTTACATAACTTTCAGCTTCCATACACAACATAGCAGAAATGTATGACAGCTCACTATTTTTGAAGCTTGTCACAGGACGTCATTATAGTGTGTGTCAGATCTCGTTTTCCTTAACCATGTTACATAGAATGTGCACGGAAATTTAACCTGCCTCATATTTGGAGCAAATATGGACCGCGTCCTTCATTTTGTACTGGCACTTGCCGTTGTTGCGATTCTCGCACTGCTGGTAAGCAGCGACCGCAAAAAAATTCGTATCCGTTATGTTATTCAACTGCTTGTTATCGAAGTGTTACTGGCGTGGTTCTTCCTGAACTCCGACGTTGGTTTAGGCTTCGTGAAAGGCTTCTCCGAAATGTTCGAAAAACTGCTCGGATTTGCCAACGAAGGGACTAACTTCGTCTTTGGTAGCATGAATGATCAAGGCCTGGCATTCTTCTTCCTGAAAGTGCTGTGCCCAATCGTCTTTATCTCTGCACTGATCGGTATTCTCCAGCACATTCGCGTGTTGCCGGTGATTATCCGCGCAATTGGTTTCCTGCTCTCCAAAGTCAACGGCATGGGCAAACTGGAATCCTTTAACGCCGTCAGCTCCCTGATTCTGGGTCAGTCCGAAAACTTTATTGCCTATAAAGATATCCTCGGCAAAATCTCCCGTAATCGTATGTACACCATGGCAGCAACGGCGATGTCCACCGTGTCGATGTCCATCGTTGGTGCATACATGACCATGCTGGAGCCGAAATATGTCGTTGCAGCGCTGGTACTGAATATGTTCAGCACCTTTATCGTGCTGTCGCTGATCAACCCTTACCGTGTTGATGCCAGTGAAGAAAACATTCAGATGTCCAACCTGCACGAAGGTCAGAGCTTCTTCGAAATGCTGGGTGAATACATTCTGGCAGGTTTCAAAGTTGCCATTATCGTTGCCGCAATGCTGATTGGCTTTATCGCCCTGATCGCCGCGCTGAACGCACTGTTTGCCACCGTGACTGGCTGGTTTGGCTACAGCATCTCCTTCCAGGGCATCCTGGGCTACATCTTCTATCCGATTGCATGGGTGATGGGTGTTCCTTCCAGTGAAGCACTGCAAGTGGGCAGTATCATGGCGACCAAACTGGTTTCCAACGAGTTCGTTGCGATGATGGATCTGCAGAAAATTGCCTCTACACTCTCTCCGCGTGCTGAAGGCATCATCTCTGTGTTCCTGGTTTCCTTCGCTAACTTCTCTTCAATCGGGATTATCGCAGGTGCAGTTAAAGGCCTGAATGAAGAGCAAGGTAACGTGGTTTCTCGCTTCGGTCTGAAGCTGGTTTACGGCTCTACCCTGGTGAGTGTGCTGTCTGCGTCAATCGCAGCACTGGTGCTGTAAGACCATACATAAAAAAGCCGGGGATAATTCCCCGGTTTTTTTACGCCTGTTAATCAGCTAATGGCTGCGGGCGACCAATCAAATACCCTTGCAGATATTGCACCCCGAGCTTATGCAATAACGCCTGCTGCTGTTGCGTCTCGACAAACTCCGCGACCACACTCAATGACTTCGCTTTCGCCAGATCGGTAATTGATCTCACAATCATCGCATCCAGCGTATTCGTGACAATATCTTTCACAAAGACGCCATCAATTTTGATGATATCAGCCTGCAAACGCTTTAACCGTTCGTAGTTGGCATAGCCGGTGCCAAAGTCATCAATCGCAATCCGGAAACCAAACTTATGCAGCTGCTCGATGTTGTACATGCTGCTTTCTGCGTTAGAAAACGCCTGCTCCTCGGTGATCTCAAGAATGACCGCCTGCGGGGAGATGTGATAACGCTTAAATAGACGAATAATCCGCCCGGCAATATTCTTTTGCAGCAGCGTGAGCGGCATTAAATTAACTGAAAAGCGCGGGCCTTTTTTGTCGCAAGGGTGTGTTGCCAGCCACTTCAACAAGGATTCCAGCACCTGCAAATCAAAACGCGCGCTAAGGTTAAACTGAGCAATAAGGGGCAGAAACTTATCCGGGGTCATAATGCCGCCGTCATATTTCAGTCGCGCGAGGATCTCATCATAACCTTCACCCTCTTTGTTGCGAATTGGCTGGGCGTAGAGCAGCAAATCACCCTGATCTAACGCCGTTCGAATGGTATTCAGCAATAGCACCTGTTTAGTGGTCTGCCCGGAAACCATCTCCTCTCTGCTATCCAGCGCCAGCACATGATGATGTGCACAGGATTGCTCCGCCAGCCAGCTTAACTGCCCCAACAAGGGTTGCAGGGTTTCCTGATTTCCATCAAAACGCCCCCAGGCAGCACCATAGCCCATATCCAGCCCGGTATTGTTCCAGTGAATTTGCCGACTATTCAGGATGTTAACCATATGCTGGAGTCGCCCTTCCGTTTCAGGCCCGCTCAGCACTAACAGCAGTTCACTACCCGGCAATTGATACAACTTTTCGTTTTCCTGCATCAACGGCAGCAGCGTACGGTAGATTGAGCGGATACAGTGAACGCGCATCATTAAGCCGTAATGACGACTCATAAACTCAAGATTATCAATGCGCAGGCAGCAAAAACTCTTGCCCACCTCTTGCTCCGGTGCTTGTTCCAACGCACGAAAGTTGGGTAGGAGCGTTAACGGATCAGTCAGCGCCTGCAAATGCCAGCGGCGATTAAGCCATTCACTGCGATGATAAATGCGCACCATATAGAGCAGGCAAACGCTAAAGGAAATCAGCACCGCAAGAATAAATGCCAGCGAATATTCGGTTTCCACCCCTTGCAAAAAGTTCTGGTTGTAATTCAGCAGGCAAAGCGTTGAAACAGCCCAGGTGAGATTTAAAAACGGATAGCGAAGCTTACCGACCCCGAGGGTAAAGATGATGAAGAAAACGGGTACCAGGTAACCGGCAATAAAGTCGTTTTCATAAGGTGTGCACAACAGAAGTAGCAGCACGCTTAACGCTGCCAGCCAGCTTAAGGTAAATGCGCGTTTCTCTTTGCCCAACGACGGAGCGATATCCCTGCGCCACAATATCTGCGCAAAGTGGGGACTTACAATCATGCGAGTGAGATAGTAGAAAAGCATGTTGTAAATCAGCACAGCGGTGAAAAGGCTTAGCAAATCAACGACCGTGAAAATGGCATCCGCATCGCCGAAAAAGGTGGATATCTTTAGCGGGAAATCAAAGAAGCTCCCCACAAGATACATGCTGCATTTGATGCCGATCGGCGTCACCAAACCAAGCCAGAACAGACGTTGCCAGACATATCGGCTGGTCAATCCATAACGCCAACGCGTCCCCAGCTGCCAGCGCAATATTGCGCAGGCACACAACACGACAAACGTCTGGCTACCGAGCATGACCGCAGTCTGTAAAAAAGAGAGATGAAAGTTCCACAGATTGGTGCAAAACATCCCGCATAAAACGGGAACGACACCGCGCCAGCCAAAGATAAACAAGATTGACAGCATTACGCACAGTGGCATCCACGCCAGAAAGATATAACTGGAATGGATAATGGCAAGTGGCGAAATAAAACGGGAAAGCTGAATAAGTACCACGGTGAGCGTAAACGCTAGTGTGAATATCTTGATATTTTTTATCAGGTTATGCTCCACAAACATGAGTACACTACTCTCACTGATCGGGGTTTTCAGGCACACAAATAATAAGTTTATTCGCATCGCGAAGCAAACAGGGGCCATCCTGTTGCCGATTTTTCATCCAATGATGCTTTCACCAGGCGGCGCTAACCCGGACGTAGACTGTATTACAAAAGCGGCAAAAAGCAGAGACAAAAAACCCCCGCTTTGCAGCGAGGGTTGGAAATTTGGTGGAGCTAAGCGGGATCGAACCGCTGACCTCTTGCATGCCATGCAAGCGCTCTCCCAGCTGAGCTATAGCCCCACGATGCGTTTACGTACCAAATTTGCTGGGTGCAAAATTTGGTGGAGCTAAGCGGGATCGAACCGCTGACCTCTTGCATGCCATGCAAGCGCTCTCCCAGCTGAGCTATAGCCCCGTCACGTAAAGCTTGTCGAGTTGACGGGCGGCATCATATGAATTCCGCCCGAATGTGTCAACGGCAAATTGCAGCGTGTAGTTTCAATCGCTGAAAAATCAGGCAAATGAACAATTTTGGAAAACCGCTCGCATTCAGTAGTTATTCATGTCACGGTTTCCTGTAAAGTGGTGCTATAAAATGAACTACTAATAGACCCACATACATTCAGGGAATTGTTATGTTCAAGGAGAGGATGACGCCAGATGAACTTGCCAGACTGACCGGCTATAGCCGCCAGACCATTAATAAATGGGTACGCAAGGAAGGCTGGACGACGTCACCAAAACCAGGCGTCCAGGGTGGCAAAGCCCGACTGGTTCACGTCAATGAACAGGTTCGTGAATATATTCGTAATGCTGAACGTCCAGAAGGTCAGGGAGAAGCGCCTGCCCTTTCTGGTGATGCGCCGCTTGAAGTATTGCTGGTGACACTGGCGAAAGAGATGACGCCAGTTGAACAAAAACAGTTTACATCCTTGCTTCTGCGGGAAGGGATTATCGGATTGTTACAACGCTTAGGGATTCGCGATAGCAAATAATATGAAAAGATTACGCAATAAAATGACCACCGAAGAACTGGCTGAATGCCTCGGTGTGGCTAAACAAACAGTTAACCGTTGGATCAGAGAAAAAGGCTGGAAAACGGAAAAATTTCCCGGCGTGAAAGGCGGTCGTGCCAGACTTATTCTGGTCGATACCCAAGTTTGCGAGTTTATTCAGAACACGCCAGCCTTCCATAACACACCGATGCTTCTGGAAGCCGAAGAACCCCTTGCCGAATACGCACCGGGGATTCGCACTCCTGCTTATCGGCAAATCATAAGCGCAATAGACAACATGACTCACAGTGAGCAGGAAAAAGTTGCGCAATTTTTGTCACGCGAAGGAATTCGTAATTTCCTTGCTCGTCTCGACATAGATGAATCAGCTTGACATCCTCCACGCCCTGAATGACGAGGATCCCTGCTACGTTCAGGCTGTCGCCTGAATCATTTCGGTGGGTTCCTGCTTCAACGAGTGGCCTGACTGCACCATCTCTCCACAGGCAAGAACGGCGTGCCCCGCCGCTAAAATGTTACGAGCGCCATTTACATCAGCGTTCGCTGTATATCCACATGCCTGGCATCTGAATTTACTTTGTGACAGGCGATTTTCTTTCGCTGTATGACCACAGCACGCGCAACGCTGGCTTGTGTACGCTGGCGGAACAGCAAGCACCTGACCGCCACGCCAGAGCTGCTTGTACTCAAGCTGGCGGCGCATTTCATACCAGCCCTGATCCAGTATCGAACGGTTTAAACCTGATTTTGCCCGGACATTGCGCCCCGGCTGGCTGACCGTACCCGCTGCTGACTTTGACATGTTGCTGACCTTCAAATCCTCAATGACTATCATTGCGTGGTTTTTGCTGACGGTCGTTGTGACTTTGTGAAGGTAGTCTCTGCGGATATTTGCGGTACAGGAATGCAGTCGCTG
>OLPH01000113.1_pt1 | contig 107792 bp, 91 predicted proteins | sample 1672951 | NCBI WGS metagenome assembly OLPH01 (sample SAMEA3136740, study PRJEB25190) | human gut metagenome | reverse complement strand
CTGGCGCAAGCGCCACCTCCCCCGTATCGGGGGAGTCTGTCTCGCAGAGGGAGGCTTTTCGACAGCCTGAGCCGCTGCAGCGGCAGGACATATAAAGACAGAGGATGTAGGGGATGAAACGAATTTTGATCATTGATGGGCAGGGCGGCGGCATGGGCGCACAGCTTGCAAAGCTGCTGCTGCCTAAGCTGCCTGCGGATTGCGAGCTGCTGGCAGTGGGCACGAATGTGCTGGCAACCAGCGCCATGCTGAAGGCGGGTGCAGTGCGCGGTGCCACCGGGGAAAATGCGGTGGTGTACAACGCCGCCAGAGCCGATGTTATCCTTGGGCCCATCGGTATCTTGATGGCCAACGGAATCATGGGAGAGGTTTCTCCCAACATGTCGGTGGCAATTTCCGGCAGTGAGGCAGCCAAGGTTTTGATCCCGGCGTCCGGCTGCGGGATTTTTGTGGCGGGCACGCAGGATTGCCGCCTTGACGAGTATCTGCAAAATGCCGTAGCACTTACGCTGCGTGCGCTGGACGCATGACGCCGCTGGCAACAGCTGCCGCCCCGATCCTGCAGGCCGCACAGTTGGCCGCAGAAAACGGCCCGGCGCTGCTGGCCATTGACGGGCGTTGCGGCAGCGGCAAGTCTACACTGGCGGAATTTCTGGCGGGGCAGCTGGGCTGCCGGGTAGTGCATACCGATGATTTCTATCTACCGCTTGTTGCGCGCTGCGCGAACTGGCAGGAGCAGCCCGGCGCGAATATAGATTTCATTCGGCTGCGAAACGAGGTTCTGCAGCCGCTTTTGCGCGGCGAAACGGCGCTCTATAATGCATACAGCTGTGCAGCGGGAGCCTTCCTGCCGTCTAAGCCGTTTGCTGCCGCGCCACTGACGATTCTGGAGGGCAGCTACAGCCTGCATCCGGCGCTGCAGACTGACTTTGCGGTGCGTGTGTTTGTTACCTGCCCGCCCGATGTGCAGGCGGCGCGCCTGCGGGCGAGAGAGGGTATACGTTACGCAAATTTTGTGCAGCGGTGGATCCCGCTGGAGGAAGGGTATTTTGCTGCCCATGATCCAGCCGCACGCTGCAATTTTGTACTGGACACGGCGGAGATTTTTGTGTAATATAGTAAGCGGACCTATGGCATAACTGCATGGTTCCCGCTATAGCGGGCTTGAAGGATGCAGGAATGCCCTTATGAAAAAGCCAGGAAGGCAGTGCCCAGAAGGGTGCGCGGTTCAAACTTTTTGATAAGGGTGATATGTTGTGAAAAACCAGAATACAAAAAAATTGGCTTATGCAGCGCTGTTTTTGGCGCTGTGCCTTGTGCTGCCCATGCTGACGGGCCAGATTCCGCAAATTGGCAGCATGCTGCTCCCGATGCATATTCCGGTGCTTTTGTGCGGCCTTGTCTGCGGCTGGCAGTACGGTGCAGCGGTGGGCTTTGTTGCGCCGCTGCTGCGCTCGGTCCTGTTCGGGATGCCTCCGATGTATCCGGTGGCTATTGCGATGGCCTTTGAGCTGCTGACCTACGGCCTTGTTATCGGGCTGGTATACCGCCGAATGGCTCAAAAGGGCGCGGCAGGGGTGTATGCAGCGCTGCTTACCGCCATGGCAGCGGGGCGGCTTGTCTGGGGCGTGGCTGAGGTCGTGCTGCTGGGCTTGGGCGGCAAGGCGTTTACCGCCCAGGCATTCTTGGCGGGCGCACTGCTCAATGCCGTGCCGGGCATTATTGTGCAACTGGTTCTGATCCCCGCTGTGATGGCGGCCCTGCAGAAGGCTGGAGCCGTTAAAGAATACGCCGAATAAGGCCGTTTGCTTAAGAGGCTGCGCAGGAAGCGCAGCTTTTTTGCTGTGTGCGGCTGTATTGCAACTCACTTTGCACGATACAGCAACAGGAATCGCTCGCCCCATATTTTCGAAAATGAAAACAACAAAAGCTTGCAAGTACAGGCATTTTAGCCTTATCTTGCAAGCTTTTGTTGTTGCAGCGGGGAAAGTGGCCGACAGCCACTGCCTGCTGCTAGAGAAGCTCAGCCATACTGATCTGATCGACCAGCCAGCTTTCCTGTTTTGCCTCGTGGATTACATCGCCCGGCTGGCTGCGCCCGACCAAAAAGGGAGAAGCGGGGTCGTGCATACGCATATTCTGCGCTACAGTCACACGGCTGGCGTTGGCGTAGCAGTATAGGCAGCCGTGACCGCAGGTATTGTAGGCACCGATATCCGCCGTAAGGCAGCAGGCGCACTCCTTGCGGGCTGGCTTTTGCGGGGGCAACCGCAGGGGACGGTGCAGCGCGGCCTCGAAAATCCGTTGCGTCATGCAGCCGCTGCAATCGGCACCATAGCGGGCCAGCGCAGTGCCCTCGGCGCAGGGTCGTATCATCATGCCGTATTTTTTGCCGATTTCAACAAAAGCCTTTCCCAGTGTTTCGCGCTCAGTGAGTGGGACGCTTTTTACCTGCGGAAAATTCCGCCGTACCTTCTCATAAAGGTCGATAAAGCTGATCACACAGGTCCTGGTATAGCCGGAAAGTACAGCTGCCATCTGCTCGAATTCAGCGATATGTCGCGCAGCTGTGTAGGTGTCGGAAAGAAAAATGGGGTCATACCGCCATGCGATACAATCGGGACCGACAATTTTTGACAGGGTGATAAAGTCCTGCAAGACCTGCGCCTTCGGCGGTACATGCGGCTCTATCTCCGGTCCGTAGGGGGTGATCGTGACAAACCAGTACTGCCCATAGGGGCGCAGCAGCTCCATGCGGGGGAGCATCGGTGCAGGATTTTTGGTGCAAAAGCCGATCAGGTCCACCACATCCGGGTTGATGGCATACCGCGTGACGGACTGCGGATCATACGGGTTGCGCACCAGTACAAACCCTGCACGCAGGCGGTTCGTAAACCACGTGCTGTAAAAGCCGGGTATATCGGTGCGGAAACCTGTTTGTAAAATCATAAAATGCCCTCCTGCTGGTGCAGCATGCAGCTTGCCGATTCTATACAAATTATAATACCATGCTACAGAGGATTGCAAGGAGGCCAGATGAGCGCCGCTGCAAAATTCTTCTTTTTAGCTGGTTCGTCTCTTAGGCCTTGATGGCTTTCTACCGGGCGTAGTGGGATAACGTCTCTCCTATGGTGCGCTTGAACAGGCGGGTAGGGTACAACCGGGATACCTACCTCCTGTGCCGCCTGTGTGATCGTGTAGCGATGATACCGGAGCAGGTTCGCCGCAAACTGGATGTGGGTCAGGGTCACATAGTCGGTCAGGTTGCTGTGCACTTCCCGGTGGAGCTGGTCGGACAGATAAGAGCGGCTCAGGTTGAAGCGGGCAGTCAGCGTGGAAAGGGTCAGGTCCTCCTTCAGATGCAGGTTGATATAGTGGATGATATTGCGGATGACCACCGAATAGCCGGCGGTAGAGTACCGCGCCACCCGGTCGCAATATTGCTGCAGCGTCTCGACCACAAGGGCCTGCTCTTGCTGCTCGGTGGTGATTTCACCGGCGGCGAGCAGATAATCGTTATAAAGGGTATCAAGGTAAAAGGCGTGCACCTCGGCCCGCTCTGCCTCCTTGCGTAGCAGGGCATTCAGGGCAACGGCGCGGAAACGGACGGTGGTGGTCTTGGTATGCCCCATGCGCCCGGGTATGGTTACGCCGCGAAAGCTCTGCAGCGCCTGCATCGCAAGCTCAGCATCACCGTGGTGGACGGCGTCCAGCAGATGATTTTCCAGCGCGTAGCGGTCCTCCAGCATCTGGATGCTGAGGACGGGCTTTTCCGGCAGCAAGCACTGCCTTGGCAGATCGGCAGATTCGGGGGAAAGATCTGTGTAGTTTACCCAGTGGGTGCGGAAGGTGCTGCAGTTCATCGGTGCCAAATTTTTCTACAATCTGGACAAAAAGACGCTGGCCCAGATGGAGACCGAGCTGAAGGAAAAGCGCGGCTGATTTACTGTAATAAGACACGGGAGGTTTTTCCGGGGGTCTCCGGAAAAGCCTCCCGCGCTTTTTGCGGTGCGCCGAGAATGAGTGCCTCCTGCGTGTTGAAAAGCACAGCGGGAACATGGTACAATTATCAAACCAAAGCACAGTACGATGAGGGAAGGAGAATAAGCACATGACAATTTTGATCGATGCAGACGGCTGCCCGGTGGTCGATCTGACCCTGCGGAGCGCAGGGAAAAAAGGTGTGCCGGTTGTGATTCTGTGCGATACATCCCATCGTATCGAGCGGGAAGGGGCACAGACGCTGGTATTTGACAAAGGCGCTGACAGTGTGGATTTTGCACTTGTCAACCAGGTGAAGCCCGGGGACTTGGTTGTGACGCAGGATTACGGTCTGGCAAGTATGTGCCTGGCAAAATGCGCGCGGGTGCTGAACCAGAACGGTTTGGAATATACGGCGGATAATATAGATGCGCTGATGCTGCAGCGGCATGAAAACAAAAAGCTCCTTCGCGCCGGCAAGCATCCAAAGGGGGCTGCAAAACGCACAAAAGAGCAGGATATCCGGTTTTGCGATGCGCTGGAACGGATTTTAAGCGGCACATCCGGCGATCAGCAGACGGAATGTGAAAATGTGTCATTTGCAAGGCGATAAAAGGTACAATGTGCATTTTTTACAGGTGAATGGTAATTACAGAGCGTAGTTATGTGAAAAAAGCGCAAAGAAGAAATGTGTTTTTTGGGTGGATTTGTGCAGAAATGTACACTTTTCAGGGCGGCAAAACAGCACATTTTTGCCGATATTGCCGCTTGCTACATGAAATGTGCAATTTTCCATAAAATTATACGATATATCGGAATAATTTACCTTCCGGAATGTGACATTTGGCACATGCTATGCGTAAAGATGCTGCACACCGCCATAAAGAGCCTATGGGGGTGAACATAGTTTAGCTGCAGAGAAATGGGATACGGTACGCAATTCCGGCACGGTAACGCTGCTTTGAGTTGGTTACAAAAGTTTATGCGGAATGCTCCGCACAGCAATGCATACTGGTTGGAAGCGCAATACAACAGATTCCCGGGCTTCAAAATACAACAATTTCCGGGAGACAAAAGTGAACCCCGGAAAATGTTGTACTCTGCGTATTGAAAACACAGGTGAATTGGGCGCTTGTTCGATGCCTACTGGTCCGCAATAGTAAAATAAGGATACAAATCAAAGCGTACAAAAGAAAGAAAAGCGCAAGCAGCATATCCTTGCCCTGCAGAGAGAATGGATTCCGGTATTCTTCCGCTGAAAGCGAAATAGCAGGGCTAATTTTCCGGATTTTCCCTTGTGATTTGGTGGCGCGATAAACTATAATAAGCATAAGGCAAGCAAATGCGATGCCGGTAACAGATACTGCGCAGGCAAGTGAAGGGAAGTAACGCAATGAAGATGCTTTTCAAGCAACGGATGTTCTCCTGGTTCGACAGCTATGATATTTACGATGAATATGGGAATACCCTGTTTGTGGTCAAGGGTCAGCTTTCCTGGGGGCATTGCCTGAGAATCTTTGATGCGGCGGGCTGCCCGGTTGGCTGCGTCAAAGAAAAGATATTTACATGGATGCCCCAATTTGAGCTCTACACAGGTGAGGATGATTATGTGGGGTGCCTGAGCCGGGAGCTGACGCTTTTCCGGCCCAGCTACCATATCGACTGCAATGGCTGGCGTATTGAGGGCAGCTTTTGGGAATGGGACTATGACATCCTTGCCCCCAGCAGGCATACCGTGGCGCATATCGCCAAGGAGCTTTGGAATTGGACCGATACATACACCATTGAGGTTGCCGACCCAAGAGATGCCCTTTGCGCGCTGATGGTCGTGCTTGCGATCGATGCAGAGAAATGCTCGCGGAATAACCATACCTGACAGGCTGCACACAAAAAATACTCTCTTATTCTGCTGCGCGCGCAGCAGGATAAGGGAGTTTTCTGGTTCGTGAAGCAGCACGCCGGTGTATAAAGACCGTATGGAGCTGCACAGCAAAAAGGAAGAAACAACCAATGAAAACATCTAAAACGGCAGTTATCGGCTGTGGTATTACAAGCTGACTCTCTCGGGCGGTGACCCCGACAGTGTACGAGAAATGGCCGAAACGCTGTTTGCGGGCCGCCGCGTGGATGGTGACATTGCTTTGTGCGAGGCCGCGCTCTCGACCCAGTGCTTTTTAAAATTGGTCGAGCTGGGCGTGCCGTTCCCCCGCAACCGCTACGTCGAGTACATCGGCTACAAGACCGCCCATGGCGGCAAAAGCCGCGGCAGCGCCCTGTATACCGATCTGACGAGCGGCACCAAGCCGTTTGGACAGCTCCCCGACACCTTCACCTTTGCCTTTGACAAGACCGAATCCCCGCTGATTCAGGAGCTGTGGTTCGAGGATGGTACCTGCCGCACCGCTTGGCGCGCCCCGCGCCCCATCCCCGAGGATGATGACTTCTTCGAGAATGTATGGCGCAGCTACCGCGAGACAGGGAACATTGACTGAATAGATGGTTCTGCCTGGCCTGATAAACACAACACTAGTATATCATGAAAACGAATATCCCGGGCCTCATTACATGCGATGCAGAAGCGCTAAATCATGGGGCGTATCCCTGTTATCGACCTGCTTGCATACATCTGCATCCTGATACCGGCAAAACGATACGGCATCGTTTTGATAGTAGGGAATCAGTCTGATTTGCTCATCAACGATTCGTTCTTTTATATCTGTACACCGGCCAATGCTAGAAACTTTTTGTCGGACTGGATACCCTGCGTCAGGAATACGCCGTCCCGGAACAGTGCGTAGGTCGTGACGGGTGCGGATACATTCTGCGCGGCTTCTTTGTCGGTGATGTGGATGGCCCGGAACGGGATGTTATGCTGCTGCGCGGCCTGCTGCACCTTCGGCACCCAGTAATAGGTAAAGGGACACTGATCGGTGTAGTAGAGGACGAAGCCTTCTCCATCGGCTTTAGGGTGCTTAGCGCAGTTCTTGAATTTCGGCAGTGCTGTATCGGCGTTGAGTGGGAGGCACATGAGGGTGATTCCACAGTCCGAGACATCTGCGACTTCAAATCCCTTGTGGGACAAAAACTTGGGGTCGGCGAGAAATTCCCGCTTGCGTCCCTCGGCGCACAAAATGCAGATGCCCTTTTTGCCCTGCGCTCTTGCATCGCTGAGGCATTTTTCCAGCAGGTCATTTGAGCAGCCGTGCCCTTTCATGGAACCGGAGACCCACAGGCAGTTGATGTACAGCCAGCCGTCCGCTGTAATGGGCACCCATGCGTTTTCTGCCGGGATGTACTCGATAAAGCACTTGCCGCGCTCAACACTGCGGTAGAAAACAAGTCCCTCAGCAAAGCGCTGCTTGAGCCATTCTTTTTTGGCAAGGCTCTGCTTGCCGGACATCGCGCAGCAGATATGCTCCTTGTCGATGTTCTCTTTGGTGATTTGGATGTAGTCCACAGGTGGCCTCCTTGCAGAAAAGGCGCAGCATGCCCCAGCCTCTGGGGCACACTGCGTCTTGAGCGTCTGGTGAAATAGTGTTTATACGAATTACTATATGCCAAACAGCTCGTATTGTCAATAGAGCGTTAAAAACTGCGTTACAAAGTATGATGACAGTGGACATTGCTGCAAGCACAAAGAACATCCTGTGCAAGGCGGCACATGCCTGACAGAGAAGCGGCGGAATCTGCAGACCGCACGAACCGTAAATATTTCATGAAATTTCGCAACAAGCGATTTACTTGGCGCGAGTTTGTGATACTATAAAGAAAATACGGGGCTGCAGGGGATAAGAAATGAACTCGCGGGCAGGTTGGCATAGCGTACCCCGCAGGCAAACGGTGGAATGGAGTCGTGTTGTGATGAAAATTCGTAAGGCAGAAGAAAAAGACATCCCAAGAATTATGGAGCTGCTGGGTCAGGTGCTGCAGATCCATGCAGAGATACGTCCGGATGTGTTTATCCCCGGCACCACAAAATACACCGCCAGCGAACTGAAGGAACTGCTGGAGCAGGAGGAAAAGCCTATCTTTGTTGCAGCCGGTGAGGATGATGTGTGTATGGGGTATGCTTTCTGCCAGCTGAAGGAGCAGCCGTTTTCTACCAATATGGTACCGTTTAAGGCACTGTTTATTGATGATCTGTGCGTTGACAAGCAGACGCGCGGACAACATATCGGGGAAAGCCTGTTTGAATATGTGAAGCAGCAGGCAAAGAAGCTTGGCTGCTATGAAGTCACCTTGAATGTCTGGGCAGGGAATACATCAGCCGAAAGCTTCTATGAGAAGATGGGTATGAAAACAAAGGAACGGCAGATGGAGTATATTCTGTAAAGATAGAATGATGGAAAGGGTTTGCGTCAGCAAGCCAGCAGACGAAGTGTGAAGCGGGCACAGTGGCCCATAAAGAACAGGAGGGGCAAACGCCATGAAGGAAAACAGAAAGCTGCTAAAAGAAGTGCTCAAGGACATCCGCCATGATATGAGCGATGAGGAAGTGTTAAATCTGCTGGCAGACAGCAAAATTTCAGTTAGCCCCGAAAGCGAAAAGGAAAAGTATACGCTGGGGCAGCGTGCTGCGGATGTAATAGCAAAATTCGCCGGTAGTTGGGCATTTATCTTTTCCTTTACCGGCGTTTTAGTTCTTTGGATGATTGTCAATACTCTGCTGGCGGCCAAGGCGTTTGACCCATATCCGTTTATTCTGCTGAATTTGGTGTTGTCTTGTGTGGCGGCAATTCAGGCGCCGCTTATTATGATGAGTCAGAACCGGCAGGAGGAAAAGGATCGACGCAGAGCGGAAAATGATTATAAGGTCAATTTGAAAACCGAAATTATGATTGAGGATCTGTACGATAAAGTAAATGCTATTCTTGCTAAGCAGTCGGCACTGGAAAAGCGGCTGCAGACCGAGGATAAAAACGGCAGGGTATAGAAGCATAGGAAAATAAGAACATCCCGTCTACGAGTCAAGCGCACTTGTTTACATAAGTGTACTTGCGGCAGACGGGATGTTGCTGTTTTATTTACAGTACAATAAAGGTGCAGGTGGCAGCAGGCAGGGTCAGCTCACCGGCAGCGGCGGCAACCGCAGACTGCTGTTGGCTTCGCTGCACAATCGTGATTTCGTTGTGTGGACAGGGCATTTCGTGTCCCTCCTTTCGGTAATTGGTGGATGGGGTGGCGTTTTACCACCTCATTTTGGGCAGAAAAAAAGCAGGAGACCTTTTTCAGATTTCCTGCTCGGTGTGCCGCTGTATGGGCGGCGGGTATTTAGTTATAAAAGTTCGGGGCAAGTTGACCCGATGTGTGTGGAATAACAAACTGGAATTTTGGCAAGAAAAAAGCAGTCAATCCTAAAGACTAACTGCTTTGTGTGTAGGGATATGAAGTTGTGAACTGGAATTTACATTTTGACATTATTTAACAATAGTTGAGTCAATTCTTCTAACTCCCCAGTAGACAAATCATTTTTATCTATCAAAACCATTTTATTATCTTTTCGTTTAACATATATATACTGCCCCATAGTACCGTACTCTTTAAATGCAGTCCAATAATTTTTGCTATATCCCATCTGGGAAATTGTTTCTATCCCTTCAGCGTCAAAATGATACTCTACAATTCCAGTACGAAAAGACTTATCTAAGAGTAACTCCGCTTTTTTCAATACAAATTTTTGAAAAGACTTTGCATTAAACGCAAGAAGCAGACAAACTATTCCAAGCACCATATAGATATACCATAAAATAGCAGGAGAATTTATAATTAAAAATATGCTACTAAAAATAATGACGATACCCAAAATCATCAGAAGCGGAACCGCTATCTTACGCTTGCGAACATTTCCTTTACTTTCCAAAGCAATTTTAATTGCAGTTTCTTTTTTTTCATCACTTAAATTCATACAATATTTAACCACAAAATTACCACCTTTACTTTTCACAGTTCTATAAATTCCGATTTGTCGTTGACTTCATTATACTTTATTCGACCGTCAAAGTATAGAGAGATTTTGTAAAACTTGTCGGCTGGGAACAGCTTGCAACGCAAGGTGTCCCCAGATGGCAAGTCCACAAAAGGGTAGCTGGCGGCAGCCAGCGCAGGGGAAGCGTAGCGTCCCCTGTATGATTTGGAGCAGACCATGACTGCGGAAAATCACAGCCCTCCGGCGAGGAGCCTTCGGAGAACGCAATGCACCAACCTCTGGGTGGTGTATAATTGCGCCCTTAGTAAACTAAGGGGTTTCCGGCTTCTCCCGTTCCAGCAGTTTTTTCAATAGTTCCTGCGTGCCTCCAGCAGGGCATAAAAAAACGCCACAGGTTTGTGTTACCCATGGCGTTGCCCCGGCAGATGGCCGGTCTGTATTCAGTTATATGGTCACGGGGCGGAGGCCCCGATTGACGGGTGCTGTACCCATATCTCGGCATTTCGTGGTCTTTCAGCGTGTCAAGGCTCACTCAACAGTAGTAAAATCGTAGTAAATGAGGTTGGTTTTGACCTGTCTGAAATGCCCGTGGATACAGTGTTTTCAAGGGATAATCAGGTTTCGGCTTGATTTTTAATTAAAAAGTGTAGACCTTCTCCGGCAAATGCCACTTCCGATCCAGAATTTCGGGCATATCCTGACCGATCTCGTGGATGCAATTCTTGTGGGCGATGAGCTTGCGCTTGACGTCCTCACGCTTCAGCGGGCGGCGCAGCAGGGGGGATCCGGCAGATAGAGCTGACCGGCTGCCGGATAGTTGCTGGCACGCCGGTAAGCGTCAATCTTCTGCGATCCTTGCTGATTCATACGCAGCTCTTCTTTACCTTCCCTTACTATTATGCAAACGGATTTTCTGTGGGATACGGCAGGCTCTTGGGCTGGTTGTAGGCAATGTCCGCAATGCCGAGGAACTTGAACACTTCAAACAGCGTCTTGCCATAGTGACCGAAGGCAACGGCACCGTGGTGCGGGTAGCGCTTCTGAATCAGGACATGGCGGTAGAAACGGCCCATCTCGGGAATGGCGAAGATGGCGATGCCGCCGAAAGACCGCGTTGCAACAGGCAAAATTTCACCCTGAGCGATGTAGGCGCGCAGCTGGCCTTCGCTGTCGCACTGCAAACGGTAGAACGTGATGTCGGACGGCGCAATGTCGCCTTCCAACGTGCCGCGGGTGAAATCGGGGTCGCTGCCGGCGGGCTCCAGCAGGCGGTGCTGGATGAGCTGGTACTTGACGGCGCGGTCACTGCACATCTTGCAGGATGGTGTGTTGCCGCAGTGGAAACCCATGAAGGTATCGGTCAGCTTGTAATTGAACTTGCCGGTGATGTCCTCATCATAAATGTACTTGGGCACGCTGTTGTTGATGTCCAGCAGGGTGACGGTGTCGCCGGACGCACACATACCGATGTACTCGGACAGGGTACCGTAAATATCGACCTCGCAGGCCACGGGGATGCCGCGGCTGGCAAGGCGGGAGTTGACGTAGCAAGGCTCAAACCCGAACTGCGACGGGAAAGCGGGCCAGCACTTATCGGCAAAAGCAACATACTTTTTGCTGCCCTTGTGGTTCTCGGCCCAGTCGAGCAGGGTCAGCTCAAACTGCGCCATGCGGGTCAGCAGGTCGGGGTAATAGTGCCCTTCGCCCATCTCGGCGGCCATGTCGGCGCAGACGTCCGCGATGCGCGGGTCGCCCGCATGCTCTTTGTAGGAAACGAGCAGGTCAAGCTCGGAGTTCTCCTCAATCTCAACACCCAGCTCATACAGACCCTTGATGGGGGCATTGCAGGCGAAGAAGTCCTGCGGGCGCGGGCCGAAGGTGATGATTTTCAAATCACGCACGCCCAGAATGGTGCGGGCAATCGGCACAAACTCGGCGATTTTGTCGGCAATTTCCTCCGCCGTGCCGACGGGATACTCGGGAATATAGCCCTTCAGATGGCGCATGCCGAGGTTGTAGGAGCAGTTCAGCATACCGCAGTACGCATCTCCGCGGCCATTGATCATATCGCCGTCGCCCTCGGCTGCCGCTACGAACATGCAGGGGCCGTCAAAGTGCTTGGCAATCAGCGTTTCGGGCGTTTCGGGGCCGAAGTTGCCGAGGAATACGGTCAGAGCGTTGCAGCCTGCGGCGGTGACTTCGGCCACGGCTTTTTGCATGTCGTGCTCGTTCTCGACAGTGGTCTTGCACTCGTACAGGTCAGTGCCCTTGGCGGCGCAGGCGGCAGAGATGGCAGCGCGGCGCTTCTCGCTCAGGGCGATGGGAAAACAGTCACGGCTGACGGCAATGATGCCGAGCTTGACCTCGGGAATGTTGGATGATTTCATGGTGGTTTCCTCCTTTTATGTGATGCTCTGTAGGGGGCGGGCATGCCCGCCCCGCAGCATTGCGTTTGCTGCCCGTGAATGGGTTGTGGTTTGTATGTACAGGGCCGGACATGTCCGGCCCCTACGGCGCGGCAAGAATCAAATGTGGATATTCTCCCCCACCAATCCGACATACGCCCCGGCCTTGGCCTCGGCGCTGTCGGGATGGGCGAGCAGCCACTTGTTGCAGGCCCACAGCTGCGGGTCATCGCCGCCGTCATTCTTGATGGCGGGCTTTGCGGTATTGGTGCCTTTGGGCAGGGCGACCAGCACGCGGAAGCCCTTGGCTGCGTCCACATGGCAGGGCGCGTAGTGCAGCGTCGTGGCGTAGACTTCCACCAGTGTGCCTGCCGGGACGCGGAACGCCTTGACCTTGGCGGTGTCCAGCTTGCCGCCCGCGATTTCCTCCTGCCTGGCAAGCAACAGCACAAAATCTTCGGTACCCAGATTGAACTCGCTGTCGCGGTGGTATTCCAGGCAGTTCAAATAGGTGTTGTGACCGTTGCACCAGCCCAGTTGGCAGGGCATTCCGCCGAAAAGATGCTCCGACACTTCGACGGCGGCGGGCAGTTCCTGCAGGGCTGCGTCCTCGGCCACATAATCTGTAGCTGCGGGCAGCGGGGTGTTTGCCAAGGCGGCCAAAATTTCCGCTTTGGCGGTATCCAACCCGGTCACAACGCGGCCATAGGGCTTGAATTCCGGGTCGGTTACAGAAAAAATCTTCATTGCAGTGCCTCCATTTCCGCAAAGGATACTTTCAGTGCCGGGTACAGCTTGTGCCATACGGCGTAGCGCGCGTTGTATTTTTCGACGAGCGCGGCGTCCGGCTGGGTTGTGCTCTTGGCGTGGACGAGCGCCTCGGCACAGGCCTGCACGCTGGGGTATGCCCCGCAGGCCACCGCCGCCAGCATCGCGCCACCGTAGCCGGGGCCTTGCTCGGTCTGGGGCAGCGTCAGCGGGATGCCCAGCACGTTTGCCAAAATCTCCCGCCACAGCGGGCTTTTGGCACCGCCGCCGCAGAGCGTGCTGGCTTTAATCTTCACGCCTTGTGCCCGCGCAATCTCCACACAATCGCGAATCGCAAACGCCACACCTTCCAGCACCGCCTGGGTCAGCGCGGCACGCGGGGTGTCCATCCGCAGCCCGACGAACGCACCGCGCGAGGCAGGATCGTTGTGGGGGCTGCGTTCGCCCATCAGGTAGGGCAGGAAGTAGACGTCGTTCGCGCCCAGCTTGTCCGCCGTAATGGGTGTCTGCTCGGCAGCATAGTCAGTGGTGTGCAGCACTTCTTCGCTCCACCACTTGTTGCAGGACGCAGCCGAGAGGATGCAGCCCATCAAATGATACCCTCCGTCCGCGTGGGCGAAGCTGTGCAGGGCGTTCTGCTTGTCGACGCCGAACGTATCGCTGGTGATGAACACCGTGCCCGATGTGCCCAAGGAAATATTGCACTTACCGCCGCCCACCGCGCCGCAGCCGACAGCCGCAGCGGCGTTATCGCCCGCGCCCGCGCAGACGACGACATCCGCAGGCAGGCCCAGCATTTGTGCGGCTTCGGCAGTCAGCGTGCCGACGGGCTGCCAGCTCTCAAACAGCTTCGGCAGCTTGGATTCCTGCACGCCGCAGATGTCCAGCATTTCCTTGCTCCAGCATTTGTGCTCCACGTCCAACAGCAGCATGCCCGATGCGTCGGAATAGTCGGTGCAGTGGACGCCGGTCAGCTTATAGTTGATGTAATCCTTCGGCAGCATGATTTTTTCGATGCGGGCGAAGTTGTCCGGCTCGTTCTCCCGCATCCAAAGCAGTTTGGGCGCGGTGAAGCCTGCAAAGGCGATGTTTGCGGTGTAATGGCTCAGCTTGTCCTTGCCGATAACACCGTTTAAGTAGTCGACCTGCCTTTGGGTGCGGCCATCGTTCCAAAGGATGCAGGGGCGGATAACCGTGTCATTTTTGTCCAGCACCACCAGCCCGTGCATCTGGCCGCCCGCGCCGATGCCCTTGACCTGAGACGCATCAAACCCGTCCAGCAGCGCGGGGATGCCGTCGCAGACCGCCGCCCACCAATCGGCAGGGTCCTGCTCGCTCCAACCGGGATGCGGGAAGGCAATCGGGTATTCCCGGCTGACGATGTTGGCAATGTTGCCCGTTTCGTCCATCAGCAGCAGCTTCACCGCAGAGGTGCCGAGGTCGATCCCAATATAGTACATATCTTTGTCTCCTCCTTACGGAAGATTTATCCGTTGACGCCAAAAACTTTTGTATAGTCGGCCTTGAACTTCTCAATGCCGGCATCGGTCAGCGGATGGTGAAGCATCTGCTCGATGACCTTGTACGGCACCGTGGCAATGTCGGCACCGGCCAGGGCACAGTCGGTCACATGGATGGGATTGCGCACGCTGGCGGCGATGATTTGAGTCTCGATGTCCGGATAGTTCAGGAATATATCATGGATAGTCTCGATCAAATCAATGCCCGGCTGGCCGATGTCATCGAGACGCCCCAAAAACGGGCTGACATACGTGGCGCCCGCGCGGGCTGCCAGCAGCGCCTGGTTTGCGCTGAAAATCAGTGTGCAGTTCGTAGGGATGCCCTCGCCGGACAGCACCTTGATGGCCTTTAACCCATCGGCGGTCATGGGGATTTTGACCACCATGTGCTTCGGGTCCAGCGCGTAGATGGCGCGGCCCTCGGCGATCATGTCCTCGGCATCGGTTGTGGTCGCCTTGACCTCGCCGGAGATGGGGCCGTCCACGATGGTGGCAATCTCTTTCAACGTTTCGGCGTAGTCGCGGCCCTCTTTGGCAATCAGGCTGGGGTTTGTGGTGACACCGGCAATAATGCCCATGTCGTTGGCACGGCGGATCTCGTCGACGTTGGCGGTATCAATGTAAAATTTCATACGGTAAAACCTCCTTATTTCTGGCCGTAATAGGCGTTGGGTCCGTGTTTTCTCATAAAATGCTTGTCCAAAACATGCTGTGGGGCAGGCTGTGCATCGGGGTCAATGGTCAGGGTCAAAATTGCCATCTTTGCGACTTCTTCCAGCACAACAGCGTGGTAGACAGCCTGTGCCGCGTCTTTGCCCCAGGTAAAGGGACCGTGGCTGGCACAGAGAACACCGGGTACATGCACCGGGTCAATGCCGCGGTTTTGGAACGTCTCGATGATGACCTTGCCGGTGTTCTTCTCGTAGTCCTCGTCAATCTCTCCAGGCGTCAGCTCCCGCGTGCAGGGGACAGGGCCGTAAAAATAGTCGGCGTGGGTCGTGCCAAAGGCGGGCAGGTCGCGCTGCGCCTGGGCAAAGGCCACTGCGTGGGTCGAGTGGGTGTGTACGATGCCGCCCAGCGCCGAGAACGCCTTGTACAGTTCCAGATGCGTTTTCGTGTCGCTGCTGGGCTTCAGCTCGCCCTCAATCTTGTTGCCGTTCAAATCCATGACAACGAGCATTTCCGGTGTAAGTTCGTCGTATTCCACGCCGGACGGCTTGATGACAAACAGGCCCTTCTCGCGGTCAATGCCCGAGACATTGCCCCAGGTGTAGGTTACAAGTCCTCGGCGGGGCAATTCCATGTTGGCTTCATAAACTTGCTGCTTCAATGCTTCCAGCATAGGTTATCCTTTCCGCTTTAACGCTAAATCGTTCAAGAACAGCTGCTGCTCCGGCCTTTCCGCCGCTGGCTGGCGTTGCCAGGCAGCCGACGCATACAAGCCCTTAGGCAATACCGCATAATTCCCGCCTTACGGCTTAAGCACCGCTCCGGCGGCTGCCGTACCTCGCTCGCCGTGTCGGCACTTAGAATTATGCGGTATTGCCCCTATTTTACAACGGCACGCTCGGCTTTCAGCGCGGTTTGGTATTGGGTCAAAAAGGCGGCAAACCCGGCCTGGTCGGCGGGGTCGGGGAACAGGGTCGTGCTTTGGGCGTCGGCAAAAACGCAGCGGTTCAAATACGCGGCCAGCGCTTCGTCGTCGGCGCGGTGCAGACGATACGCAGCCAGCAGGGCCATGCCATAGGAACCGCCCTCACCGGCTGTTTCCATGCAGGTCACAGGTGCACCCGCCGCCGCAGCCAGATACCGCTGGGCCACGCCCGGCGTTTTGAAGATGCCGCCGTGGCCGAGCAGGGTATTCACAGCCACATTTTCTTTGCGCAGAATTTCCAGCCCCATCGCCAACGTGGCAAAGGCAGAATAGATGTTGGCGCGCATAAAGTTGGCCAGCGTAAACGCACTGTCCGGGCGGCGCAGCAGCAGGGGGACGCCCGCGTCCAAGTGGGTGACGCTCTCACCGGAAATGTAGTTGACGGGCGTGATGCCGCCGCAGTCAGGCGCACCGTGCAGCGATTCGTTAAACAGGAGGGTAAACAACGCACCTTTGTCGATGTTTGCTCCGCACAGTGCCGCGCTCTTGGCCAGCAGATCGACCCAGGCGTTCAAATCGCTGGTGCAGTTGTTGCAGTGGACCATGGCGACCGCCGCGCCGTCGGGGGTCGTGACCATGTCGATTTCCGGGTAGACCTTGGACAGCGGCTTTTCCAGGACGACCATGGCAAAAATGCTGGTGCCTGCGCTGACATTGCCGGTGCGCGGGGCGACACTGTTTGTTGCCACCATGCCGGTGCCGGCGTCGCCCTCCGGTGGGCAGAACGGTATGCCGGGCTGCAGCGTGCCGGTTGGGTCGAGCCGCTTCGCCCCCTCGACGGTCAGCATACCGGCGTCCTCGCCTGCGGGCAAAACGGTAGGCAGCAGTTTGACAAGATCCACGGGGCAGCCTTGCTTGTCTGCCAGCGCGTTAAATTTTGCGAGCATTGCGGCATCATACCCGCCGGTGGTGCTGTCAATCGGGAACATGCCGCTGGCATCGCCTTCGCCCAGCACCTTGCGCCCGGTCAGCTGCCAGTGTACATAGCCTGCCAGCGTGGTGAAAAAGTCCAGCTGCGGCAGGTGTGGCTCGCGGTTCAGCATGGCTTGGTACAGGTGTGCTGCGCTCCACCGCTGCGGGATGTTGAACCCGAACGTTGAGGTCAACTCTTCTGCTGCCGCGCCGGTCATCGTGTTGCGCCATGTGCGGAACGGTACCAGCAGCTTGCCCGCAGCATCAAACGCCAGATACCCATGCATCATAGCCGAAACGCCAATGCACCCCACTGTGGTCAGCGGCTGGCCACACTTGGCCAGCACATCCGCAGCCAATGCCGCGTAGGCAGCCTGCACACCCTGCCAGACTTCCTCCAGCGGGTAGGTCCAGATGCCATTTTCCAGCCGGTTCTCCCAGGTAAAATCGCCCTGGGCCACAGGCTTGCAGGTATCGCCCACAAGCACAGCTTTGATGCGGGTGGAACCCAACTCAATGCCGAGAGAACACTGCTTTAAGTCAATCATAGGGATCCTCCTTGACAAAATAAAGGATGGTCTTTATCATAAAACTATCTAAATGTTCGGAAAGGAGCGCACCCATGGGAACCGTTTTCAATAAAAAGGAGCTTTTGGTCCTCTTGCAGGATTTTCACTGCCTTACGGGGCTGCGCTCCGCCGTTTTTGATTCGTATGGAATCGAAGTGCTTGCCTATCCGCCGGAACTGCCAGCTTATTGCCGCTTGATCCGCAGTGTGCCTGATGGCAAGACCGGCTGTTACCTGTGTGACCAGGCGGCTTGCCGCAAGGCAACGCGGCAAAAGCAGACGATCATCTACCCCTGCCATGCGGGGTTGATCGAAGTGATCACGCCAGTCCAGATCGATGGTGCTGTTGTGGGCTTTTTGCTGTTGAGCCACATTGTACAGGGGGCCGATGAGCAGAGCGAGTGGAGCTATGCGCAAAAATGCTGCTCGGCTTACGCAATTGATAAAACGGCACTGCAAAAAGCCTATAATGCCTTGCCGCGCACGCCCTATCCGGTGCTGAAATCAGCAGCGGATCTGCTGGCTTTGGCGGCGGCTGCATTGTACCAAAAGGGGCTGACGCGGCTGGCAGCGGGCAGTGCGCAGGAAAAACTGAGCCGCTACCTGGCGGAACATCTGGACGAGACATTGACAAACGAAACGATCTGCCGTGATCTTTCGTTAAGCCGTACCGGGCTGTACTATCTTTCCCGGCAGCTCTATGGCTGCGGCATCAACGAGCAGATCACGCACCTGCGCATCCAAAAAGCGATGAAGCTTCTTTGTGATACGAATCTGTCCAATGCACAGATCTGCCAGCAGATCGGATTCCTGGATGACAATTACTTTTATCGTGTTTTCCGTAAACAAACCGGTCTGACACCACGCCAGTACCGTGATTCTATCTTAGCAGATACAGCAAAGACTGAGTAGAGACGATTGTTTTCAATACTGGATTATTGTTCAAACAATTCAGAGGGAAGCGGCAATATTGAATTGTGGCCGGTGACGTGCTATAATAAACCCACATACGGTAAGCCGGCACGGCGCAATTTTGACCGCTGCCTTACGGAAAATTCGCAGCTGCGGAGTATAACTGTTATGAAAAAATATAAGATCGCGGTGGCCGGGACCGGCTATGTGGGGCTTTCGATTGCCACGCTGCTTTCCCAGCACCATCATGTGACGGCGGTGGATGTCCTGCCGGAAAAGGTCGCATTGATCAACGCGCGCAAATCGCCGATCCGGGATGATTACATCGAGAAATATCTGGCTGAGAAGGAGCTGGATCTGACCGCTACGCTGGACGCAAAGGCAGCCTACGCCGATGCGGACTTTGTGGTCATTGCTGCACCCACCAACTACGACAGCCAGACCCAGCACTTTGACACCTCTGCAGTGGAGGCAGTCATCCGCCTTGTCACGGAGGTCAATCCAAATGCCGTCATGGTCATCAAATCGACGATTCCCGTGGGCTACACGGTGTCGGTGCGGGAAAGGCTCGGCAGCCGGAACATCCTGTTCAGCCCGGAATTTCTGCGGGAGTCCAAGGCCCTGTATGACAACCTCTACCCGTCCCGCATCATCGTCGGCACCGACCCGGAGGATGCGCACCTTGTCGCAGCCGCCCACGAATTTGCGGCACTGCTGCAGGAAGGTGCCATCAAGGAGAACATTGATACGCTCTTCATGGGCTTTACCGAGGCCGAGGCCGTCAAGCTGTTCGCCAACACCTATCTGGCGCTGCGCGTTGCCTATTTCAATGAGCTGGATACCTACGCGGAGAGCAAGGGCCTGAACACGAAGCAGATCATTGACGGCGTATGTCTTGACCCGCGCATCGGCAGCCATTACAATAACCCCAGCTTCGGCTACGGCGGCTACTGCCTGCCCAAGGACACGAAGCAGCTGCTGGCAAACTACGCCGATGTGCCGGAAAATCTCATCGAGGCCATTGTGGAGTCCAACCGCACCCGCAAGGACTTCATCGCTGACCGCGTGCTGAAGCTGGCCGGGTACTACGGCTACGATCAGGAAAATGAGTTTGACGAAAGCCGCGAAAGGCCCGTCACGATCGGCGTCTACCGCCTGACGATGAAGAGCAACAGCGACAACTTCCGCCAAAGCTCGATTCAGGGTGTCATGAAGCGCATCAAGGCCAAGGGCGCACAGGTCATCATCTATGAGCCTACGCTGGAGAACGGCAAGACCTTCTTCGGTTCGGCAGTGGTCAACGATCTGGACAAATTCAAGCGGCAGAGTCAGGCCATTCTGGCCAACCGCTACGATGCCTGCCTCAACGATGTGCAGGACAAGGTCTACACAAGAGATCTATTCGGCAGAGACTGAAACGCCTTTCTGCCGCTTTTTGACGGTGGAGTAAGGCTCTCAATGCCATTACCGCACAATATCCCTGTGATTTTTAAAGAGAGGAACACCTGTTATATGAAATATGATTATCTGGTAGTCGGCTCCGGTCTGTACGGTGCCATCTTCGCCCATGAGGCCAAGGCCCACGGCAAATCCGTGCTGGTCGTGGATAAGCGCCCAAACATTGCAGGCAACATTTATACCGAGAACATCGAGGGTATCAACGTCCATAAGTATGGTGCGCACATCTTCCACACCAACAACAAAAAGGTCTGGAACTATATCACCCGGTTTGCCGAGTTCAACCGCTTTACGAACTCTCCCGTTGCCAACTATAAGGGTGAGTTGTATTCGCTGCCCTTCAACATGTATACCTTTAATAAAATGTGGGGCGTCGTCACACCGGAGGAGGCAGCCGCCAAAATTGAGGAGCAGCGCCGTGAGATCACCCACGAGCCGCAGAACCTTGAGGAGCAGGCCATCTCCCTTGTGGGCCGCGACATTTATGAAAAGCTCATCAAAGGCTACACCGAAAAGCAGTGGGGCCGCGACTGCAAGGACCTGCCTGCTTTTATCATCAAGCGCCTGCCTGTGCGGCTGACCTTTGACAACAACTATTTCAACGCGCTGTATCAGGGCATTCCCATCGGCGGCTACACCAAGATGATCGCCAATCTTCTGGACGGCATCGAGGTGCGGCTGAACACCGATTACCTCGAAAACAAGGCCGCGCTGGACGCACTGGCTGACAAAATCGTCTACACCGGCCCGATTGACGCTTATTTTGACTACAAACTCGGCACGCTGGAGTACCGCTCCGTCCGGTTTGAGAACGAGCTGCTCGACAAGCCCAGTTTCCAGGGCAACGCCGCCGTCAACTATACGGACCGCGAGACGCCGTGGACCCGCATCATCGAGCACAAATGGTTCGAGTTCGGCAAGGACGAGAACGGCAACGACCTGCCCAAAACGATCATCAGCCGCGAGTATTCCTCCGAGTGGAAGCCCGGTGACGAGCCGTATTACCCCGTCAACGATGCTAAAAACGGCGCGCTGTATGCCGAGTACAAGAAGCTGGCCGATGCCGAGCCGAAGGTCATCTTCGGCGGACGCCTGGGTGAGTACAAGTATTACGACATGGATCAGGTCATCGCCGCCGTGCTGGATCGCTGCGAAAGTGAACTGCACTAAAGTACAGCCAAGCGAAAGCACAAAATTCAAAAGGCAGCAAAGCAGACCCCAAAAGCTAAAATCGGGGTTTACTTTGCTGCCCTTTTTTATTTGCTCAATCCGCTGGCGCCGCTTGCCACAACGCCGCCGTCCATAAGAATGTCTGCTCCGGTCAGGAAGCCCAGCCGCTCATCCAGAAGAAGAGCAAACAAAGCGGCGATTTCTTCCGGCTTTCCGTTGCGCTTGAGAGCAGAGTATTTTTTGAATACATCCGCCTGCCCGCTTTCCAGTGCGCCCATCGGCGTGTCAAAGTTGCCGGGTGTCACACTCAGGCAGCGCACATTTTTCTCGCCAAAGCGTGCGGCATCGGTCTTAGCAAACCAAATTACAAAATGCTTGCTGATGGCGTAGGCCAGACCCGGGCGGGCGTCCTTAGGGGCGATGCCTGCCCGCGCCACCAGCTTTTTGATGAATTTTTCACGGTCGGTGCGCGCCAGCTTGTACGCACCCTTGGGCATGACAAACTGCGGGGCAAGGTAGGCGCTCATGCTGGAGGTGTCGATCACACAGCCGCCCGGCGCCATGACCTCATAAAAGGCATCGTTGATATTCACCGTACCCAGCGCATTGCCGCGCAAAATCTTTTCAGCATCGCCCATGTGAGGGCTAAGGCCCGCAATGTGCAATACCGCTTTTACTTCGCCGCATTCGGCGGCGTGTTTGGCCAGCGCAAAACAGCTTTCACGGTCGGAAACATCACAGCTGAACGCCTCAGCCTCGCCGCCTGCACTGCGCAGATCGTTGACTGCCTTTTCCAGCTTGGACGCCGTGCGCCCCACCAAAATCGTGTAATATCCTTCTTCACAGACGAGCTTCGCCGTGGCAAGTCCCATCCCGCTGCCACCGCCTGTGATAACGCAAACCTTTTTCATAATAGGCACCCCCTTTTCTTTGTGTCAGTGCAGGGAATCCAGTGCGTGGAGATAGCACTCCCACTGCTGGTCATTCATTTGCATAAGCTTGCAGATAGATTCATACAGCTTCTTCATGCGATTATTCCCTCCTGCTTGAGCCATACTGCGAGATCATGCAGTGTTTCCTTGTAGGGACGCGGGGCAAAGCCAAGCTCATTTTTTGCCTTGGAGCAGTCAAAATGGTTGTTGCGCTCCAGATTGTAAACGGCAAACTCGGTCAGCACAGCGGGCTTGCCGGTCTTGGCCGCGCGGGCCTCCATCTGCTTGGCGGCAAAATGCGCAAAAGACAGCGGCAGATAAAACAGGCAGCCGCGGCAGCCGGTATCAGCCTTGAGCATCTCACACAGCTCCTTCAGCGAAACCTCGTCATTGGAAAGGATGTAGCACTCGCCCTTGCGCCCGCGGTCAGCGGCGGCAATCGTGCCAGCGGCCAGATCGCGCACATCGACAAGGTTAAACGAACCCTGCATACCGATGGGCATCTCACCGTTCAAAATCTGGATCAGCGTGCGGGTCGTCTGCCCGATGGCGGGGTCGTTGGGGCCAAGAATACCGCTGGGATGCACCACGCAGGCATTCAGCCCGTCAGCGGCGGCGTCCAGCACCTTCTGGGTCGCCATTGCCTTGCTGCGGCTGTACCAGCCGACCACGCGATCATCATCGTAGGGAACAAAGCTGTATACCTCGCGGATGCTCTCGCCCTTAGGCAGCTCAGGGATGGCGCCGGTGCTGGAAACATAGACGAACTTTTTGCACTCCGGGTGATTTTTAGCGGCGTTCAGCATATTTTCGGTGCCGCCCACATTGACGGCGATCAGCTTTTCACTATAATTCGGGTTGATCGTCACCATGCTCGCGCAGTGGATGCAGACAGTCTGGACGCCCGGCTCCACGGCAAAGAATTTCTCGCAGTCCTCGGCATTGCAGAGGTCACCCTCAAAGATTTCGACGGCCTTCGGCATAAATTTTACAGCGGGGTCGCCCTTCAGCACAAAAGCGCGCACGGCATCACCGCGCTCCAAAAGCTGTGCGCAGACATTAGTGCCCATAAATCCGGCAGCACCGGTGACAAGATAGATGATTTTCATAGCTGTATCCTCCGTTTTCCCGTAGGTTGTTTTTTGTTTCGATGCTCCTAAGGATACACCGCCAAAATAAACCTTTGGTAAACGGGAAGGTTTATCTTTCGTTTATCTTTGCGCTGTACTATAATAGAATAGAACCAAGGAGGGTACACGGATGTTTCGTATTTTGATTGCCGAGGATGACCCCAGCACAGCGCGTCTGCTTGGCGCCATCGTAAAGCGAGCAGGCTATGAGCCGCTGATTGCTGCCGACGGTGTGCAGGCGCTGGAACTGCTCGACCACAACCATATAGATCTGCTGCTCTGCGATGTGATGATGCCCCGGATGGATGGCTTTACCCTGACCAGGACCATCCGGGAAAGCGGCAGCATGCTGCCTATTTTAATGCTGACGGCCAAGGATATGCCGCAGGACAAGCACACGGGTTTTATCGTTGGCACTGATGATTATATGACAAAACCGCCGGACCGGCAGGAGCTTGTGCTGCGCATCAAGGCTCTGCTGCGCCGCGCCCGCATCGTGGATGAACACAAAATCACGATAGGGGATGTCGAGCTGGACTACGACACCCACACCGTGCGGCGCGGCCACGATGCGCAGGTGCTGCCGCCCAAGGAGTTCAACCTCCTGTACAAGCTGCTGGCTTATCCGGAAAGGACCTTTACCCGGCTGGAGCTGCTGGATGAGATTTGGGGCATGGACAGCGAAAGTGACGACAAAACGGTGAATGTTCATATCAATCGGCTGCGCACCCGCTTTTACGACTGGCCGGAGTTTGAGATACAGACCATTCGCGGCATCGGTTACCGCGCTATAAAGAAGGTGTGATATGGCGCAATTTGTAAATAAGCTGCGCGACTGCATGCGCACCGTAAATTTGACAATGCTGCTGGTGCTGAACCTCTTTTTCATCGTTACACTGAATCTGACCGTTGTGACGGTGCTGGTGGTATCGGAGGCTGACCACGGCTTTTTTATCCAAGACGGCAGCGTCAGCATCGGCGGTGCGCTGGTTATTTTGTATGCCAGCTGTATTTTGATGGCCGTCAGCCTTGTGGTTGCGATTCGCCTTGTGTTAATAAAGCCTATCAAAAACATCATACAGGCGATGAACCGGCTGGCGGCAGGGGACTTCACCGTGCGCCTGCAGCCCGCCACCCACGGGTATGAGCCCACCGAGATCCGGGAGTTTAAAGCAGCCTTCAACAAAGCGGCGGAGGAGCTTTCCGGCACGGAGCTGCTGCGCAAGGATTTTGTGAATAACTTTTCCCATGAGTTCAAGACGCCCATCGTCAGCATCAGCGGCTTTGCCGACCTGCTGCTGGACGAGGATGTCACCCCGGAGGAGCAGCGCGAGTATCTGCAAATCATCCGCGATGAGAGCAGGCGGCTGGCGCAGCTTTCCGGCAGTGTGCTGCTATTGAATCGTATCGAGGCACAGACCATTCTGACCGACTGCACAGACTTTTCGCTGGATGAGCAGCTGCGCCAGTGCATCCTTGTGACCCGGCAAAAGTGGCGCGATAAGCCGCTGCAGTTTGAGGCCGAGCTGGCCCCCTGCACCTACCACGGCAGCGAGACGCTGGTAAAGGAGATCTGGCTGAATCTGCTGGACAACGCCGCCAAGTTCAGCCCGAAGAGCGGAATCATAAGCGTAACACTGCACAGCGAGCAGGGCAGCCCGGTTGTGGCTGTCACTGACCAGGGCTGCGGTATGGACGCCGAAACCTGCCGCCATATCTTTGAGCAGTTCTATCAGGGGGACACCAGCCACCGGACGCAGGGCAACGGCTTGGGCCTTGCCATGGCACAAAAAATAGCCGCCCTGCACGGCGGCGCTGTCACTGTGGACAGCCGCCCCGGCAGCGGCAGCTGCTTTACGGTTGTTTTGAAATGAATATTGCCTAATGCCTGTTCAGATCAGCCCGCAGGACCACAGCACAATCCCGCCAAAAAAACGCCGTCCCTTGCCAAAAGGGACAGCGCACGGTCTGGGCTGTACAGCAGCCCAACATATTTATTATACCATTTTTTGCCCGGAGCGGCAAGCTTGAAACTGCACAAATCTTTCGCTGCATCGTTGGCATATCTGCGAATAGACGAATCCCAGGGGCTGTGGTATAGTATAGTCACAGAAAGAAAACAGCCGGAGATAAGGAGTAGACAACTCCAAGAGAAGCTGATCTTCCAAGGAGAAATGTCATAAGAAATCTCCAAAGAAAGCAAGACACCGGCGGTATTTCGTAAGGAAGGAGGCTCAAGTCCAATGGCAAACTTTAAAGATCCTATTCATCACCGGCGGGCCTGGGCCTGCTGAATGAAAAAGCGCCGCATCCGAAGCCGCAGGTCATAACCTGTACAAAGAATATTGAACAAGATGTCAGGCAGCTTACTTTTAAACAGCAGACTCAGGGGCCGTCATCAAAGACCCCCATGCAGCATATAGATCAGGATGAAAGAAGGCTGGTTATCATGACTGGTTCCACGCCACCCAACAGAGGGTATCTGAAATCTACCTGATCCATAAGGAGAAACTCCAATGTACTAAGTGTCAGAGGTTGATCCTCAATCTCAAAGCCTGAAATTCTGCAAAGGGAATGATTTCCCATGAAAATAGGAACCAACTCCGAAAAATAACGAATAAAGGTTATGAGGCTATGACTCCAATCATTTAGGTACTGCCGGGGCGAACGAAAAGTTCGCCCCGGTTTTGTTTGTGTCACGGTCTCCGGCTCATGTAGGGCAAGCTCAAGCGCCTCAAGGCAAACGAACTTGCATTTCCTACCGGATTTTGTTACTATTATTATATTTGCGATTATTAACAGGATTAAAGGAGATAAAACTGCATGGGCGTAAAAACAGTTTCATCGCAGGCTGATGCTGCCAACCCGCTTGGATATGAAAAAGAAGGCAAGCTGCTTGTCGGCTTTGCCATTCCCTGCATTATCTCGATGCTGGTGACGTCGCTGTACAACATTGTTGACCAGATCTTTATCGGGCAGGGTGTGGGTCTGCTGGGCAATGCCGCCACCAACATTGCGTTTCCTCTCTCGATTGCCTGCACAGCCATTGCGCTGCTGCTCGGTATCGGCAGTGCGACGAATTTCAGTCTCCAGCTGGGTGCAGGCAATGAAAAGCGTTCTGCTGAATATGCAGGCAACGGCCTGTGTCTGATGGCGCTGTTCGGCACTGTGCTGATGGCGGTCACGCTGCTTTTTCTGACGCCGATGCTGAAATTCTTCGGCGCTACGCCGGATGTTTTGCCCTACGCAGAGGCCTACACTCGCATCACAGCGCTGGGGTTTCCGTTCCTCATTATGAATACCGGCATGAGCAAGCTGATTCTGGCAGACGGCAGCCCACGCTATTCCATGATGTCGATGCTCATCGGCGCGCTCATCAATACGGTCCTTGATCCGCTGTTCATCTTTGGGCTGGATATGGGCATGACCGGTGCTGCGCTTGCCACGATCCTTGGACAGATCGCATCGTTCTGCATCAGTATGCGGTATCTCTTCCATTTTAAATCCGTACCCTTCTCACGGAGCTGCTTTACGATTGACGGTGACAGAACGCGCAAGATCTTCAGCTACGGTGCATCTGCCTGCTTCAACCAGATCGCGATGGCTGTTGTCCAGATCGTTTTGAACAACACCCTTGCACACTACGGTGCACTGTCTATCTACGGCAGCGATATTCCTCTGGCCTGTGCGGGCATCATCTCAAAGGTCAACATGATCTTTATGTCCTTTGTCATCGGCATTTCGCAGGGCGTACAGCCGATCATCGGTTTCAATTACGGTGCTGCGCTCTACCGCCGCGTCAAAAAGAGCTATCTGCTGGCGCTGGCTGTGGCTACTGGGCTTTCTCTGGCAGCGTTTGCCTGCTTCCAGCTTTTCCCGCGGCAGATCATCAGTATTTTCGGCGCCGGCAGCGAGATGTACTACCAGTTTTCGGAGCGGTACTTCCGCATTTATATGTTCCTGACGCTGATCAACGGCATCCAGCCGGTCACCTCCAACTTCTTCAACTCGATTGGCAAGGCGCGCCTCGGCGTATTCATGTCCCTGACACGCCAGATTTTGTTCCTGCTGCCGCTCATCGTCATCTTCCCGCTCTTTATGGGCATTGACGGCGTCATGTACGCAGGCCCCATTGCGGACGGCGCTGCCGCCATCGTCTGCGGCTTTTTCACCGTGCGTGAGCTGCGGGAGCTGACCCGCCTGCAACAAAAAACTGAAAAAACGAACTGAGGCACCTGCAAAGCGCCCCCGCATCACCGTGCGGGGGCGTTTTTCTGTCCCGTTACGGCTTTAGCGTATGGGCGATATGACGAAAAAATCTGTGCCCGATTGGCAAAAAGGTAGAAAGTGCAGGGAACCGCTTGAATCGCACCGGTTTCCGCACTACAATGGAAACCGGAAAGCTAAATCGGGTTTCCGCAGGAGGCAAGCGATGGACGAACACAACGAGCTGCGCACAAGATTACGCGCAGTCGGAATGGAGCTGTTCCGCAGGGACGGGCTGCGCTTTACGATGCAGCAGGCCGCTGCGATGATGCACATCAGCAAAAAGACGATCTACGCAGTCTACCCCTCCAAGGAGGCGCTGCTGCTGGATATGGTGGACGATGCGTTTACAAGGATCCACGCCCGCAAGCAGCGCATCCTTGACGGCCCCGGCACCCTGGCTGAAAAGCTGCGGGCGGTCATTATCGCCCTGCCGGAGGAGTACACCGCGCTGGATCTGCAGCAGATGGATCTTTTGGATGAAAAATATCCCAGAGTCGCAGCGCGCGTGCGGGAGCATCTGGAAACCGGCTGGGAGCCTACCTTGGCACTGCTGGAGCAGGCGATGGGGGAGGGCGTTATCCGTCGGGTATCCCTGCCGGTTCTGCAGCGGATGATCTCCGCTTCCATTGAAGATTTTCTTGCAGACCGCACGCTCGATGCGCAAGGCATATCCTACACGGATGCCCTGGATGAGATGATTTCCATTTTACTGGAGGGGTTGTTGGTACGATGAGATACAGTCTTTGCAATCACTGGGAATTTACAGAGCAATGGAGCGATGCCTTCTGTCGGGGTGAACCTGTTAGCTGTCGTCCGGTGCGCCTGCCCCATACCTGCCGGGAACTGCCGCTCCACTACGCAGACCCCTCTGACTATGAGATGGTCTGCGGTTACCGTCGCACACTGACCGTTCCCGATGCGCCCCGGGTATTCCTGCGCTTTGACGGGGCCGCCCATCAGGCGGAGAGCTACCTGAACGGCCAGTTGGCCGGGCAGCATCAGGGCGGCTACACCGGCTTCACCATCGAAATTACCGACCTTGTGCACCGCGGCACAGAAAATCTGCTGGCCGTGCGGCTGGATACGCGCGAGGATCCCAGCCTGCCGCCCTTCGGCTTTGTCATCGACTACCTGACCTACGGCGGTCTATACCGGGAGGTCTGGCTTGAAACCTCGCCGCAGAGCCGTGTGAGCGATCTTTTCGTGTACACACCGACACTGACCGAGGCTGCCGTACAGCTGACCGTAGAAGCACCGGAAAAGGCCGCTGCGCTGCGCGTCCGGCTCTGCAGCAGTGCGGGCGAGATGCTGGTGAGCCGCCAACTGCCCCCGGCAGAATCGGCGGAATGCCGCCTTACGCTGCCTGATGCTGCACCGTGGGACACCGAGCATCCGAATCTCTACCGCTGCATAGCAGAGCTGCTCGATGCCGATGGGCAGGTACTGCACAGCCGGGAAACCTCCTTCGGTTTCCGGACGGCTGTGTTCCGGGCGGACGGCTTTTATCTAAACGGGAAAAAGACCTTTCTGCGCGGGCTGAACCGCCACCAAAGCTACCCCTACATTGGCTACGCCGCGCCGGAAAGCCTGCAGCGGCAGGACGCCCGCATCCTGAAAAACGAGCTGCACTGCAATGCGGTGCGCACGAGCCATTACCCGCAAAGCCAGTATTTCCTTGATGAATGTGACCGGCTGGGCCTGCTTGTATTTACCGAGCTGCCCGGCTGGCAGCACATCGGCGATGGGGCATGGAAAGACCGCGCCTGCGCTATGCTGCGGGAGATGCTGCTGCAAAACCGCAATCACCCCAGCATCATACTGTGGGGTGTGCGCATCAACGAGAGCGTGGACGATGACGAATTCTATACGCGCACCAACCAAATCGCCCACGCACTGGACCCGAGCCGGGCGACCTCTGGCGTGCGGTATCTGGAAAAGAGCCATCTCCTGGAAGATGTTTACGCCTACAACGATTTCTCCCACAACGGCTCAAACGCCGGGGCCAAGCGGAAAAAGGATGTAACGCCTGATTTGAACAAGGCTCTGCTGATCTCAGAATGCAACGGCCACATGTACCCCACCAAGTCCTGTGACGATGCCTCGCACCGGCAGGAGCATGCCCTGCGCCATGCGCGGGTGTTGGACGCCGCCTACGCAGATGGAGAGCATGCGGGCTGCTTTGGCTGGTGTATGTTTGATTATGCCACCCACAAGGATTTCGGCTCTGGGGACCGCATCTGCTATCACGGCGTGCTGGACAGCTTCCGCAATCCCAAGCTGGCGGCGTCCGTCTACGCATCGCAGGGCGGGGAGGAGCCGGTGCTGACGGTCAGCTCCGCGATGGACATCGGTGACTATCCTGCCGGGCAAATCGGCACGGTCTATGTGTTTACCAACGCCGAACGGGTGGATCTTTATAAAAACGATGTGTTTGTGACGACCCTGCACAAAAGCGGCTGGACGGCGCTGCCGCACCCGCCGCTGGCCGTAGATGACACAATCGGTGTCCTGCTTGAAACGCAGGAGCATTTTGACAAGGCCAAGGCCGATACGCTGCGCGACTGTCTGCTTGCAGCCGGGCGCTACGGCTTGGCCGGGCTGCCGCTGCGCTACAAGCTGAAGCTGGCGTGGTGCATGGTGCGCTATAAGATGAGCTTTGCGGACGGTGTGGCGCTGTACGGCAAGTATGTCGGCAACTGGGGCGGCGCGGCTACGCGTTGGCGGTTCGATGCCAAAAACGGGGATACCGTGGTAAAGAGCGTCACGCTCTGCCCCAGCCACCGGCTGCATCTTGAGGTAACGCCCTCCGCCACCGTCCTGCGGGAGGGTGACACCTACGATATGGCCGGAGTTCGGGTGCGGATCCTTGATGAAAACGGCAGCCCTGCCGTCTATGCACAGCTGCCGCTGACCTTTGCCGTGACCGGTGCCGCCGCGCTGGTCGGCCCTGTGGCGGCAACCGCCGAGGGCGGCATGGGCGGGACTTATCTGCGCACAGTCGGGCAGACAGGTACAGCCGCGCTGACCGTCTCGGCCCCGCAGTGTGCGCCTGTCACCGTAGAATTTACCGTCATAAAGAAGGAGTGTGCAGTATGGAACTGACAACAAAGCAAAAAGCCGCCTTCGGCATCGGCGCAGTGGGCAAGGATATGGTCTACGCGCTGTCTGCCTCCTATGTCATGTACTATTATCAGGATGTGCTGGGCCTGCCTGCCACCTTTGTCGGCCTGATCCTGATGATCGCGCGTGTGTTTGACGCCTTCAACGATCCCTTTATGGGGGTGCTGGTGGCCAAGACCCGCACCCGCTGGGGACGGTTCCGTCCGTGGATCCTCAGCGGCACTGTCCTGAATGCGGTGGTTCTCTACGCGCTGTTTGCCGCGCCGGTGCTGGAGGGCGCCGACATGATGGTCTACTTCAGCGTCATCTACATCCTGTGGGGCGTCACCTACACGATGATGGACATTCCTTACTGGTCGATGATCCCCGCCGTGACCCGCACCCCTGCTGACCGAGAAAACCTGTCAGTCGTGGGCCGCACCTGTGCGGGCGTCGGCTCGGCGCTCATTGCGATGTTTACCATGCTGCTGGTTGGTGCTTTGGGCGGCGACAGCGAGCGCACCGGCTTCCGCTGGGTAGCACTGCTCGTGGCTGTCATCTTTGTGGTTGCCGAGGCGATCTGCTGCGCCAGCGTCAAGGAGACCGGCAGCGCCGAGATAAAGACCGCCACCGTCGGCGAGATGTTCAAGGCGCTGTTCTCCAACGATCAGGCGCTTGTGGTCGTAGGCAGCATCGTTTTGATCAACTCGGCGCTGTATCTGACCTCCAACTTTATCATCTATTTCTTCAAGTACGATTTCGGCGGCACAGGCTGGAAGGCCAGCTACACGCTGTTCTCAACCATCGGCGGTGCGGCACAGATCCTCGGCATGATGGTCCTCTATCCGGTGCTGCGCAAAAAGCTCAGCAACACTGCCGTATTTACGGTAAGTCTGGGGTTGGCGCTGGGCGGCTATGCTGTGCTGCTCCTGCTCTGCCTGGCGGGCTTTTCCGGCAGTCTGGCACTGCTCTGCGTGCCGGGCGTGGTGGTGTTTGCCTGTAACGGCATGCTCAGCGTACTGACGACCCTTTTCCTCTCCAACAGTGTGGACTACGGCCAGCTCAAGACCGGGCGCCGTGAGGAAAGCGTTATCTTCTCGATGCAGACCTTTGTTGTAAAGGCTGCGTCCGGCGTGGCGGTTTTTCTGACCGGCATCGGCCTGGATCTGATCGGGCTGGCCGGCAATGCCGAGGAGACAGGCCCCGTTGCTGCCCAGAGCGCCGGTACACTGCTCGGGCTGCGGCTCATGATGACCGTTCTGCCCATGGCCGTCCTTGCGGCGGCGCTTGTACTGTTCCGCCGCAGGTTCACCCTGACGGATGACCGCGCAGCCGAAATCAGCGCCGCGCTTCACAGGGAGGAAACTCAAAATGGCTGAGATGCAGTGGTATGCCGCAACAGACAGCGGCCGGTTTGACGGCACGGCAGCCATCACCCCGCGCAGCGGTGCCGTCTGCCTGAGGGCAGAGCTGCCCGCCGGAGTGCTGCAAAATGCGGTTGCTGCGCTTCCGTGGACGATGGCGCGCGAAGAAAAGATCTTCATGAACGGCTACCAAACCTGGACCGCCTGCCCGGAGCTGGGCAAATGGGACCGGCAGCATGGTGTTGAGCGTGTCCCGAAATTTCTTTTGGAGAAATACAGCTTTGACCGTTACGGCGATTATCATTTTGTTCCCTACAGCGGCAAGAGGGGACAGAGCCACGGCTTCTCCTACTGCTATTTCCGGCGCGGAAAGACCTACCGCCTTTTGGCCAGCCTGGACGAGGCACCGGGCTATACGATTTTTTCCTATGACAGCCGCACCGCACAGCTGCGCATTGAACGCGACTGCGCCGGGGTACAGCATACCGGCGGCAGCTTTCCTGCGTTCTCTCTCTTTTTTGCCGAGGGCACCGAGGACGAGGTATTTGACGCATGGTTTGCGGCGCTGGGCTGCCGCCCCCGCACCACGCGCAGGCTGGCCGGGTATTCCAGCTGGTATAACCGCTACCAGAACATTGACGAAGCCTCGATCCAGGAAGACCTCAACGGCTGCAAAGCGCTTTTCCGCGCAGGGGATCTCTTTCAGATCGACGATGGATGGGAGCGCAAGGTAGGAGACTGGCTGGAGCCTGACCCTGCCAAATTCCCCAATGGGCTGCGCCCGCTGGCAGATGCAGCGCATGAAAGCGGCTTTCTGGCAGGACTGTGGCTGGCACCGTTCGTCTGCGAAAAGGAATCCCTGCTCTGCAAAGATCACCCGGACTGGCTGCTGCAGGCGGACGGTCAGCCCTGGTGCTGCGGCTGCAACTGGAGCAGCTTTTATGCGCTGGACATCGACCACCCGGAGGTACAGGCCTACCTCAAGCAGGTCTTTGACCGCGTCCTGCAGGATTGGGGCTTTGACCTTGTCAAGCTGGACTTTCTCTACGGCGCAGCACCGTTCGGCAACGCCCGGGAATCCCGCGCAGGACGGATGCAGCGCGCCATGGCACTGCTGCGCTCATGGTGCGGCGACAAGCTGATTCTCGGCTGCGGTGTGCCGGTCATGCCTGCCTTTGGCATCGTTGACTACTGCCGCATTGGGTGTGATGTAGGGCTGGACTGGGACGATGTGTGGTATATGCGGTTTTTCCATCGCGAGCGGGTCTCCACAAAGCAGTCCATCGGCAACACGATTTTCCGCCGCCAGCTCAACGGGCGTGCTTACGGCAGCGACCCCGATGTATTCTTCCTGCGCGAGGAAAACTGCAAGCTGACCCTACAGCAAAAGCAGACCCTGGCCCGGGTCAATGCGCTGTTCAGCGGCATCCTGCTCACCTCCGATATGCCCAGTCGCTATACGGATGAGATGCGCCGCCAATACAACGCCCTGCGGGAATTGACCGATCACGCCGAAAATTGCACCGTGGATGCAGACGACGGTCTGACCGTACACTACACTTTGCACGGCAAGCAGCAGGCGATCAAGGTTTTTTGACCGTTCAGCCTTCTTCAAAAACACACAAAATTTTTGCTGCGGCGGCTGATGGAATTGCAATCACAGGGTGGGGGATGGTATAATGTATAAATAGGGCGGTATGCCTTTCCGCCTTGGCGGTATATGTTATATTGTAATAGGTTTTATCTGAGGAGTTGTGGAATGAAGAAAAACGATCTTTCCCCCGAAGCCTTCCGCTTTGAAGGCAAGATGTCCCTGAAGCAGGCACTGCCGCTGGGCATGCAACATGTGTTGGCGATGTTTGTCGGCAACCTTACGCCGCTGCTTATCATCACGGGCGCCTGCGGCCTGGCCGGCGGCGAATTTGCCGACCTGCGCGTTACGCTGCTGCAGAATGCCATGCTTGTGGCGGGCATTGTCACACTGGTTCAGCTGTATTCCATCGGCCCCATCGGCGGCAAGGTGCCTATCATCATGGGCACCTCCTCCGGCTTCATCGGGGTATTCAGCTCGGTCGCAGCCTCGATGGGCGGCGGCGTACTGGCCTACGGCGCAATCATGGGCGCGTCCCTGATCGGCGGTCTGTTTGAGACCGTGCTGGGCTTCTTTCTGAAGCCGCTGCGCAAGCTGTTGCCCTCTGTCGTTACCGGCACGGTGGTGCTTTCCATCGGTCTGAGCTTGATTTCGGTCGGTGTAAACTCCTTCGGCGGCGGCAACACCGCGCAGGATTTCGGCTCGGTCGAAAACCTGCTGCTCGCCATCTTTGTGCTGGTCGTCATCCTGATCTGCAAGCACTCCGGCAGCACCTTTTTGAATTCCTCCTCGATTTTGGTGGGCATCATCTGCGGCTACATTGCAGCGTTTCTCATGGGTCTTATTCTGCCCACCACGGCGCTGAACGCCGAGGGCGTTGCCTACACCAAGGCATGGGTGCTGAACTGGAACAAGGTGGCCGAGGCCAAATGGTTTGCATTGCCCCAGTTGATGCCTGTCAAACCGGTGTTTGATATGCGCGCGATCGCACCGGTCATGATTATGTTCATCGTCACGGCGGTCGAAACCGTGGGCGATATTTCCGGCGTTATCATGGGCGGCATGGACCGCGAGGCCACCGACACTGAGCTGTCCGGCGGCGTCATCTGCGATGGTATCGGTTCCAGCTTTGCCGCACTGTTCGGCGTACTGCCCAACACCTCCTTCAGCCAGAATGTCGGCCTTGTCAGCATGACCAAGGTCGTTAACCGCTTTGCGCTGGCCACAGGCGGCATCTTCCTGATTCTCTGCGGTCTGGTGCCCAAGCTGGGCGCGCTCGTCTCGATCATGCCGCAGTCGGTGCTGGGCGGCGCAGCTGTCATGATGTTCTCTTCGATCGTGGTGAGCGGTATTCAGCTCATCACCCGCGAGCCGCTGACCCCACGCAGCCTGAGCATCGTCTCGGTAGCGCTCGGTCTCGGCTACGGCATCGGTGCCAACAACGGCATCCTTGCACACGCACCGCAGATGCTCTCTCTGGTATTCGGCGGCTCCGGCATTGTGCCCGCCGCACTCGTTGCCATCCTCTTGAATCTGGCCATTCCCAAGGACGAAAACGGCTAAAGTAAGCTTTTCTCAATAGCGGGCAGTGTAAAGCGCACTGCCCGCTATTGATTTTTTGTTGAAATTCAAACGCACAAAAGCACCTTTAGCACCCTATTGACATTTGGGTGCCAGACTGCTATTATATGACCGAAATATCGTAGAATCGTTGCTGGTGCGCCGTTTTGGCTGCAGGCAGCTTTTTTACGATCCAACGGTTAGATTGTTCTAACGCGCATATACAAGCTTCCATGCTGCCGCCGGGCAGCTTTTCAAATAAGCAGCGGTTAGTTGATGCAAACCAAGGAGCTGAGCATTACGAAAAAGAATTTTTGGGACAGAAATGCAGCAAGGTATGACCGCTTTATGCGCAAGAACGCAATAGCCTATGATCAATTATATGCATTGCTTCGCCCTGCTGTGTGGCACAAAACCGTTTTGGAGGTAGCCACCGGCACAGGGCAGGTGGCAAAGCATCTCCTGTGTTCTGCCGACCACATTGAGGCTACCGACGCCTCCGCAGCGATGATTGCGCAGGCAAAGCGGGGTAATTTTTCCTCCAAGCTGTATTTTTCCGTGCAGGATATGTTCCATCTGCCTTATGCTGACCAGTCCTTTGATGTTGTCATTGTCTCCAATGCACTGCACATTGTGCCGCACCCTGAGAAAGCCCTTATCGAGTTTCGCCGTGTGCTTAAAAACGATGGCACGCTGATTGCTCCTACCTTTACCCATGCAGAGAATTCCCCTTGGGGAAATCTTCAGGCCCTTGCGCTGAAAATTGCAGGCTTTCCGCTGCACAGCAGATGGACGAGTGCTGCGTATCTGGCATTTTTGCAGCAAAACGGCTGGACCGTTTGCAGAAGTGTTGTTTTGCAGAATTCCATTCCACTTACCTACGCAGAGTGTAAAAAAGTTGAAAGGAGATAAACGATGTCATTTTTTGAAAATACGAGAGACCCAAAAGGCTTCGGCGGCAGGCTGATGGTCACCATGATGAACCTTGCCCACACCCCCGTGGCGCTGTGGGGGCTTCACTTTCTGCATCTTGCGCCGGACGCAAAGGTGCTGGACTGCGGCTGCGGCGGCGGAGCGAATATCAAACGGCTGCTGAAAAGGTGTCCGCGCAGCATCGTAAAGGGCGTGGATTACTCTGCTGTCAGCGTCGAAAAATCCCGCCGTCTCAATGCAGAGGCGATTCAAAGGGATCGCTGTGTCATCTGGCAGGGCAGCGTGCAGCGCATCATTTTTGCCAGCGATTGGTTCGATGCAGTCACAGCGTTTGAAACCGTCTATTTCTGGCCGGACCTTGCAAAATGCTTCCGGGAGGTTTGGCGGGTTTTGAAGCCGGGCGGCACCTTCCTCATCTGCAATGAAGTCAACGGCGACACGGACAAAGACAAAAAATGGACAGAAATCATTGATGGCATGACCATCTACAAGGATACTGAGCTGAAAGCATATCTTGAGCAAGCGGGCTTTTGTGACATTGCGGTACACAAAAGCAAAACAGGCTGGCTGTGTTTGACCGCCGTAAAGCGAAGTGACTGTGGCTGCGGGAGGCAGGAGAATGAAGGTTTATGAATTTGGGGCGGATACCGCTCCGGTCATTTTGCTGCTGCCCGGTACCTGCTGCCACTGGAAAAGCAACTTTGGCCAAGTGATCCCTCTGTTGCAGCGGGATTTTCGCGTACTTTGCGTCAGCTATGATGGCTTTGACGAAACAGAAAGTACCGAATTTCCGACAATGCTTGCAGAAACCGAAAAAATCGAAGCCTACATCCTGAAAAACTGCGGCGGGCATATACGGGCCGCCTACGGCTGCTCTCTGGGCGGCTCTTTCGTGGGACTGCTGGCAGCACGGAAAAGCATACATATGGACTACGGTATTCTGGGCAGCTCCGACCTTGACCAATGCTCCAAGCTCGCGGCCAAATTACAAACGAATCTTCTCCTGCCGCTGATTTATCCGCTGATTCGGGACGGGCAGTTCAAAAGTTGCTTTCTGCAGAAGCGATTAGAAAAGTGCTCCGCGGAGAAGGGGGACTATGTCCGCGCTTTTATGGCGATGTTCGGTGCTGCACGCCCCTATGTGACGATGCAAAGCTGTAAAAACCAATTTTATTCCGACCTCATCACGCCCTTGCCGGAGGGAATTGATGTTCCCGGTACGGAGATTCATATTTTCTACGCGCTGAAAATGGGAGCGAAGTATCGCGCGCGTTATCAGCAGCATTTTGCGCACCCCGTAATTCATGAGCAGGATCTGCAGCATGAGGAGCTGCTGGCCTGTTACCCTTACAAATGGGCACAGCTTGTCAAAAGCATCATTGAACAGGGGGTATAAAGTACCTGTGTTTTTGTGTATATACCATAAAAGGAGGCGACTTCATTGACAGAAATTTTTTGGGGGATTCTGATTCCCTTTTTGGGTACATCGCTGGGCGCAGCATGCGTATTTTTTATGCGGCGCGCTCTGGGTGATCTGGTGCAGCGCTCACTTGCAGGCTTTGCCGCCGGTGTGATGGTGGCGGCATCGGTCTGGAGCCTGCTGATCCCGGCAATCGAACAGTCGGAGAAGTTGGGACGGTTCGCCTTTTTCCCGGCGTTTGCCGGATTTTGGTTCGGCGTGCTGTTTTTGCTTGCCCTGGATCATCTGATACCCCACCTGCATGTCGGCAGTGAGGAGGCTGAGGGGCCAAAAAGCAGGCTGGGCCGCACTACGATGATGGTGCTGGCAGTGACCCTGCACAACATCCCGGAGGGCATGGCAGTCGGTGTGATGTACGCCGGCTTTCTCGCAGGCAGCGCGCAGATCACCGCGGCGAGCGCGCTGGCCCTGTCCCTCGGCATAGCCATCCAGAATTTCCCGGAGGGCGCCATCATCTCGATGCCCCTGCGCGCCGAAGGGGAGAGCAAGGGCAGGGCCTTTGCAGGCGGTGTGCTTTCGGGCGTGGTTGAGCCAATCGGCGCAGTGGTGACGATTTTGGCCGCGCAGCTTGTGATACCGGCATTGCCTTATCTTTTGAGCTTTGCTGCGGGCGCGATGCTCTATGTCGTGGTGGAAGAGCTGATCCCCGAAATGTCACAGGGACGGCACTCTAACCTTGGCACAGTATTCTTTGCTGTCGGCTTCAGTGTGATGATGGTGCTGGATGTGGCACTGGGGTAACAGGAGCCTTACAACGCAGAAAATGCAAACAGCTTCACCCGGCCCGACACAAAGTCAGTCAGAAAAGGTCCAGCATGGTATCCAGATACAACTCTTCGCGGACAGCCAGCTGATATTCCGGCTTGGTCAGGTAGTGAAGCAAAAATTCAAGAATCAGTGCACTGCCAAGGCCGCGCCCCTCGATCTTGAATTGGGTGAAGCCCCTCGGCAGGTAGGTATCCCGGATGGCCTTGATGCCGATAAAGCCGGGGTTCGCCATCGCCCGGGAGAAGCGATACCCGTCCGCTGCGCCGGGGGCGCTGCAGTAATGCTCCGGGCCGGGCAGACCCAGATTTTTGCGGCTGACGGCCTCATAGCAGGCTCTGCGTTCCGTGCATCCGAACCAGCAGCACTCATTGCAGAGGAACTCCACCTTGTCCTTCTGGGACTGGGGCAGCGCTGCAAGTCGGTCAAATGCTCGGTTCAGCCGGAAATCCGGCACGACATAGCGAAACTCGGGCCGTGCCAGCTCCCGCTGCAAATCGTTGAAGTCTGTCAGCACTTTTGTGGTTGAGGATACAAGATACAGCGATGGATAGTTCTTTTTCAGGTACTGCGTCAGCAGCTCAGCATGAACGATGGCGCCGTTTTGCGGGTCATTTTGTTCCTGAAACAGTCGGCAGAGCGCATTGCAGTCCGGGTCTGTGAGATGCTCCGGGCGCAGTAATGAATTGCTGAGTGTCAGCCGCGCCGAGATGCCATATTCACGCGTCAGCGCCAGCACCTCGCGTGGGGTGCGGTCACTGTACTCGACCCGTCCGCCCGCCCATAAGCAGTCAGACGGTGCGCCGTAGATCGAGCCGATGGCGCACCAGTCGTAAAAATACTCCCGATGCGCACGATAAAGCGGCAAAAACGCCGCATACAGGTCATAAAATTCAAACAGACCGGGCAGATGAAACAGGGCCGTGCCCTGGTGAGGTGTTTCCATAGCGGGGACCTTTCCTGGCCGCACAGGCGGCCCGATGGGATATATTTATTATACCAGCAATCCTGCCGGAATGCAAAGCGAAGCGCCGGGGTATATGTTTGTGACCGACGTAAAAAACACACTGCTGAAATACTAAGGGGGACGTTGCAATGCCGTCCATTGATTTAAACTGCGACCTGGGCGAGAGCTTCGGCGCGTACACCATCGGCATGGATGCCGAAATTTTGCCCTATGTGACCAGCGCGAACATCGCCTGCGGGTTCCACGCGGGCGACCCGTCCGTGATGCAAAAGAGCGTTCTGCTGTGCAAAAAGTACGGCGTGCAGGTGGGTGCACACCCGGGACTGCCGGATTTGCAGGGCTTTGGCCGCCGCAGAATGGCAATTTTCCCCGCTGAAGCCGAGGCCGACGTGATGTACCAGATCGGTGCGCTGAAGGCATTCTGCGATGCGGCGGGCGTACCGCTGCACCACGTCAAACCCCACGGCGCGCTGTACAACATGGCCGCCAGGGATCCGGTGCTGGCGGCGGCCATCTGCCGCGCTGTGCAGGCTGCAGCTCCCGGTGCTGTGCTACTGGCACTCTCCGGCAGCGAGATGGTCAAGGCCGCAAACGCCATCGGACTGCCCGTTGCCAGCGAGGTATTTGCAGACCGCGGCTACCGGGCCGACGGCAGCCTTGTGCCACGCGGCGCTCCCGGCGCAATGATCGAGGACGAGGATACCGCCATTGCGCGGGTCTTGCAGATGGCAGCGCAGGGTACCGTACAGGCCGACGATGGCAGCACCGTAACCCTGCAGGCCGATTCCGTCTGCGTCCACGGCGACGGCCCCAAAGCCCTCGCCTTCGTGCAAAAAATCTCCGCTGCCCTCCTTGCCGCAGGGACAGCAGTTGCAGCATTTTGATTGTAGGCAGAAAGCAAGATGGGGAATGAACCTATCGGAAGAAGGTAAAGCAGCGCTAAGCGGCAGAATCTGTCCTGCGCTCCTGCCGGGGCGCAGGAATTTTTTTGTCAATAAAAATACCGTTGTATCGTGTGATACAACGGTTGAACAATTTGAATGCAGCCTTGATGTGCTTAGGCAGCGGATCCTGCACGGAGGACGAGCCGACACCATAGCACGAAGGCTGTTTTCATTCCGGCAAACGCCCGTACAGTTCCATTTCACTGTGCAGCTTTTTGGCCAGCCTCGTGTTAAAGACACCGGGTTCGGCACGCCAGCACCAGTTGCCGCCCAGAGTGGACGGCGTGTTCATGCGGGATTCATGCCCAAGGCCCAGCAGATCCTGTGCCTGCACGACAGCCAGATCGGCAGCGCTGGACCAGATGCCGCGCATCATGCCCCAGTGATAGCCCTCTTTCTTCGTCAGATTCAGGTAGCGCACGGCGCACACCACGTCCTCAGGGGCGGCGGTTTCCATCCAGCCGTTCACAGGCTCGTTGTCGTGGGTGCCTACATAGGCAATACAGTTCTTGGGGTAGCTGTGGGGGCGGTAATCGCCGCCGTCACGGCTGTCAAAGGCAAATTCCAGCACTTTCATGCCGGGATAGCCGCATTGCTTCAGCAGGGCAGTGACATCTTCCGTCAGGAATCCCAAATCCTCGGCGATGATGCGCGGGCTGCCCAGCTTTTTCTTTATGGCAGCAAACAGCGCATAGCCGGGGCCTTCGCGCCAGCGGCCGTTCCGGGCGGTTGCTTCCCCATAGGGGATAGCATAATAGCCCGCAAATCCGCGGAAGTGGTCAATGCGAACCACATCATAGGTGCTGCACATGTGTTTGATGCGCCGCACCCACCATGCGTAGCCGGTCTTGGCCATGGAGTCCCAGTCGAACAGCGGGTTGCCCCACAGCTGGCCTGTGGCGGAGAAGCCGTCCGGCGGGCAGCCTGCCACCTCGGTGGGCAGCAGGTTCTCGTCGAGCTGGAACTCCTGCGGGCAGCTCCACACATCGACACTGTCCAGCGCCACATAGATGGGAAGGTCGCCGATGATGCGGATTTCCTGCCGGTTGGCGTAGTGCTTCAGCGCCTGCCACTGACTGTAGAACATAAACTGTACAGCCTGCCAGAACGCCACATCGTCGGCGTACTGCTGCCGGGCTGCTGCCAGGGCAGCGGGCTCACGGCGCCGCAGCGGTTCTTCCCATTCCAGCCAGCAGGCTCCGTTGTGGGCGTCCTTCAGCGCCATGAACAGCGCGTAGTCGGGCAGCCAGAAGTCGTTTTCCTTCACAAAGCGGCAGTAGTCGGCACCGGGCTTTGCCAGCAGACGTTTGGCAGCACAGCGCAGCACTGCGTAGCGCTTTTCGTACATGACGCCGTAGTTGATGCAGTCGGGGGTGCATTCCCAGTCGATGGACGCATATTCCTCCGGCAGCAGCAGTCCCTGCTTTGCCAGATCGTCCAGATCGATAAAATACGGGTTGCCCGCAAAGGTCGAGAACGACTGATAGGGACTGTCGCCGTAGCTGGTGGGGCAGACGGGCAGAATCTGCCAGTATGCCTGCCCGGCCTTGACCAAAAAGTCCACAAAGCTACGCGCGGCTGCACCCATGGTACCAATACCGTAAGGCGAGGGCAGACTTGAAATGGGCATTAGAATGCCGCTTGCTCTCATCAGAGAACCCCTCTTTCTTTTGATAGTAAGCAGCCGGGATGTCTTTCCTTCACAGTTCGCGCACGCTTTCTCCTTCGGTCAGATCGAAGGAGACGATCTCGTGCACGGCATTGCCGGGTTTTTGGATGTTGTGGAGCAGGATCCGCGCCGAACGCCGCGCCAATTGCTCCATATTCTGCCGGATGGTCGTCAGCCGGGGCACACTGTACTGTCCCAGCGCGATGCCGTCAAAACCTGTGACGGAAATATCCTGCGGCACACACAGCCCGTGATCCCGCAGCGCACGAATTGCGCCGAGCGCCATCAGGTCGGACATGGCAAACACTGCCGTAATGTCGGGGCTGTGCTTTAAGAGATACTCCATTGCCTCATACCCGCTGGAAAGCGAGAACCGCGCATACGCATACTGCTTTTCCATGTCAAACGGCAGACCAAGGCGCAGCATAGCACCCTGACAGCCGGCCAGACGGGCGAGACTTGGACGGGAAAGATTGGGCTTGCCGCCGATGATTCCGATGCGGCGGTGCCCCTTTTTGTACAGATATTCGATCATCGTGTCCGATGCAGCCATATCGTCTACGGACACACTGGACAAATTGCGGATGCGCAGGGATGCCGCGCTGTTTGTCAGCAGCAGGCAGGGGATACCCAGTGCCTCCAACTCCGGCGTGAAGTATTCCGGATTTGAGCCGAGAAACAATATACCATGGGGTTTGCGCTCTGTGCAGATGCGTCGGGCCTGCGCAACCTCGTTGGCTTCCTCGTCAATATAGTAGACCGTCGCAACGTAGCCGCTTTCCTCAATGATCTGCTGCAGCGGCTCCAAAATGCCGGCAAACAGCATATTCTGGGTGCCTTTCACAATCAGTGCGATCCCATCGTTGGTCTGCTGCTTCAGATGCTTGGCGTTGGCGTTCGGTTCATAATTGTGGCGGTTTACGATTTCCAATATTTTTTGACGGGTTTCTGCACTGACGCCGGGGGCGTTATTTAAGGCTCGTGAGACGGTCCCGACCGCATAGCCGGACTCCCGCGCGATGTCTTTGATGGTCATTTGCCAATCCTCTTTCTTGAAGAAGTGTCAAATTTACCCCTTGACAGCACCGGCGACCACGCCATCGATAATATATTTCTGGCAGATCAGGTACAGCACGATAACAGGCAGCACCGTAATCATGATGCAGGCCATCATGGGTGCCATCTCCACCTTGCCGTAGCTGCCGCGGAAATACTGGATCGCCATAGGAATCGTGCGGAAGGTCTTGATGTCCAGCACCAGCGTGGGCAGCAGATAGTCGTTCCAGACCCACATGGTTTCCAAAATGGCGGTAGAGATCATCGTCGGCTTCAAAATCGGGCAGACGACCTTGAAGAAAATCTGGATGGGATTGCAGCCGTCGATCATAGCGGCTTCTTCAATAGCAATCGGCATGGATTTTACAAAGCCGGTGAACATGAACACCGCAAGTCCCGCGCCGAAGCCCAGATAGATGATGCAGATGTTGTAGGGGTTATTCAGCTTTAAGGTATCAGCGGTTTTTGCCAGTGTGAACATGACCATCTGGAAGGGAACAATCATGCTGAATACGCACAGATAGTACATACCTTTGGACAAGGTGTTCTGCACACGGGTGATATACCATGCGCACATGGAGCAGCACAGCAAAATCAGTGCCACAGACGAAACCGTGATCACTAAACTATACCAGAAAGAGGACAAAAAGTCCATTTCCTGAATGCCATAAATGTAGTTTTTCAGGCCGACGAAGGTCTCGGCGTTCGGCAGATCAAAGGCGTGGCTCGTCGTGATGGCGCGCTCGGTCTTGAGGGAGTTCATCAAAATCATGAACACCGGGTACAGCCAGGCGATGCACAGGATCGTGAACAGAACGGACAGTACCGTGTTGATGCGGCGGTCTTTTTTAGTAGCACCCATTATGCCTGCACCTCCTTAGAGCGGGTAAAATGCAGCTGGAGCAGGGAAATAACGACCACAAACAGGAAGAAAACGACGGCCTTGGCCTGACCGATGCCCTTCCACTGGGGTCCGGAGCGTGCGTAGAACGTGTCGTAGATGTTGTAGGCCAGCATCATGGACTGCTTTGCAGGCTCACCGGCTGTCAGCGAGAGGTTCTGGTCGAACAGCTTGAAGGAGTTCGTCAGCGTCAGGAAGGTGCAGATCGTCACGCTGGGCATGACCATCGGGATTTTGATTTTGAACAAAATCTGGCTGCTTGTTGCACCGTCAATGCGTGCGGCCTCCACCAGATCCACCGGCACATTCTGCAAACCGGCAATATAGATGATCATCATGTAGCCGATCTGCTGCCAGCACATCAGGATGATCAAACCCCAGAAGCCGTAGGTGGCATTCAGCGCCAGCAGCGACTTACCCCAGGAGGACAGCAGACCGTTGAGCAGGATCTGCCAGATATAGCCCAGCACGATGCCGCCGATCAGGTTCGGCAGGAAGAAGATGGTGCGGAAAGCGTTGGTGCCGTGCATACCGCGGGTGAGAAGCAGCGCGATGGCAAAGGCCAGCACGTTGATCAGCAGGGTGGACACGACGGTGAACGCCGCTGTGAACCAGAACGCATGGGTGAAGGTGTTATCCGACCAAATCATTGCGTAGTTGCTTAAGCCCACAAACTGCACATTTTTGACGGTGGTGAACTTGCAGAACGACAGCCCTGCACCCCAGATAAACGGCCAGACAAAGCCGATGATAAAGGCGATGAGGGTCGGCAGTACGAAAACAGGCCAATAACGTCGAATGGCTTTTTCCATAAGTATGCTCCCTTTGTTGTAATTTTTGTTTTCTGCAAAAGAAGCGGGGCGGGCGAAACCGCCCGCCCCGCTAACCGGTAATACTAGGTAAGGAGAAAAAGCTTTCAGTGTAGAGAAAACAATCTTATGTTATGCAGCAGCGTTCAGAGCGGCCTCAGATGCCCAGCCATCGACGAAAGCGGTGACGACATCATCCCAGCTGCCGGTACCGGCGGCGTAAGCGGTCAGAGCAGAACCAACACCGTTCTTCCAGTTCTCGGAAGGCATGGTGGAGAAGTTCCAAGCCACAGGGGTCTTGCCGGCGGCGGTCATTTCCTTATCGGCCTTGACGAAGACGTTGGGGGACTCGACAGCATTCTTGAAGGGGATAACGAAGCCCATGTCGTTAGCCATGGCCTTGGTGCCCTCGTCAGAGGAAACGCACCAGTACATGAAGTCGAGCGTTGCGTTGATGTCGTCCTCGCTGGCTTCCTTGTTGACGCACCAGTAGTTCTCAGTGCCGGTGCACAGGCCCTGGTTGGCTTCATCGCCGACGCCAATGTAGATGGGCAGCATGGTCAGATCGTCATCGGTGAAGGGCTTGCCGTCGCCGACGAGGTTGGTGTACTCCCAAGAACCATTCTGGAAGAAGACAGCCTCATCGTTCAGGAACTCGTTGCGGCTGTCGTCGCCGGTCTTGCCAGCCAGTTCAGTAGGATCGCAGGTGGAGTTGTTGATGTACAGGTCGAAGATATTCTTGTAGTTGTCGAGATAGGTGCCCTTGATGGCGTCGGTGTTGTCGATGCCGTCCTCCTGATACTCGAAGTAGATGGGCAGGTTGGCCAGATGGGTCTTGTAGCGCCAGTCAGAGGAGCCGTCCATACCGGCGGAGGTGAAGGCAGAGAAGCCCAGCTCGTCCTTGCGGGCGGTGATGTCCTCGGCCACCTTCTTCAGGTCGTCGAAGCTCTTGATGTCGTCAACGCTGTAGCCGGCCTTTTCCAGCAGGGTCTTATTGGTGATCAGGCCGTAGCTTTCGATAACGTAGCCGATGCCCAGCATCTGGTCGCCGTCTTTCAGGGCGTAGGTGTCACTGGTCAAATCGCCTGCGATCTTGGTCCCGCTCAGGTCGTAGCAATAGTCCTTCCAGTTGGCCAGACCGACAGGGCCGTTGACCTGGAACAGGGTGGGCGCATCGCTCTTGGCCATCTCGCTCATCAGGGTGGTCTCATACTGGCCGGAGGCGGCGGTCACGACGGTGACGGGAACACCGGTCTCCTCGGTGTACTTCTTGGCCAGATTCTGCCAGGCTTCGTCCTGCTCGGGCTTGAAGTTCAGGTAGTAGACCTTGCCGGCTGCATCAGTGGTCGCCTCGGTAGAAGCGGCAGTGGATTCAGCCTTGGATTCGGTGCTGGTACTGGTAGAGGAAGCAGCCGTAGAGGAGCTGCCGCCGCAGCCTGCCAGCAGACCCGCAGCCATAGCAGCTGCCAGAGTCATCGAGAGTGTCTTTTTTGCGTTCATGTTTTTTCCTCCTTCTTAAGAAAAACAATGATTTGCAAGGGTGTTGATTTGTTTCGTCGGAAACGTTTCCGTTTCGGATTGATCTTATAATACACCTTTCCGGCGCAATAATCAATCGTTTTTTGCGATTTACTGCAAAATCGGCCTGATGCACAAATTTGCACCCCCTGTTTTTGTGGAAATGTTCCAAAAATAGTGACAAATTTAGCGGAAACGATTCCGCAGCCGTGCAACAAGCTTTGAGAATTGCAGGAAAACCCCTCTATAAATTATTTTTCACCAAAATATTGACACAGCAATTTTGTCATGTTATACTTTCTTAGATTTTGAAAGACGAATCGAGTTTGTAAGAGTTTTTCAAAGCAATTTACCTACGGACCGCCCATCGGGGGCTAAGGCCATACGGACAGCCGGGTCCACTGCCGATCGGCAACTTTGGTTGCCTTATTGATTGAGTTAAAAGCTCAAATTTTATAAGTTGGTTCCTTTACAACCATGAAATTGCACGTTTTGGTGTGCAGACTTGTGAAACGGTCAATAAAGAGTAGTAAAAGTGTAATTGCTATATAGACTCTGACACGCTCAGCCTTTTTGAATCATGCAGGGCGCTCTCCCGGTGTGGTACCGGGGGGTATTCGACCTGTGCAAAAATACGCTGGATTCAAACGCAAGTCTGCACGTATGTGCACGGCTTGCGTTTTTTATTTTGCAAGGGGACCGCGAACGGAGGTAAAAATGAACGGAGAAGCAAAGCGCACCCGGCTGGACCAGCGCCGCGCACCCATCCATGAAGCGCTGGAAAACTTCCGCCGTATGCGCGTCGTGCCCTTTGACGTGCCGGGCCACAAGCGCGGGCGCGGCAACCCGGAGCTGACCGCGTTTCTGGGCCAGCAGTGCGTCGGCGTGGACGTCAACAGCATGAAGCCGCTGGACAATCTCTGCCACCCGGTTTCGGTCATCCGCGAGGCCGAGGAGCTGGCCGCCGATGCGTTCGGCGCGGCACACGCCTTTTTAATGGTAGGCGGCACGACCAGCTCGGTACAAAGCATGGTGCTGACCGCCTGCAAGCGCGGGGATGAGATCATTCTGCCGCGCAACGTGCACCGCAGCGTGCTGAACGCGCTGGTGCTCTGCGGTGCGGTACCGGTCTACGTCAACCCGGAGGTGGACAACCGCCTCGGAATCAGTCTGGGCATGAAGCGGGAGCAGGTGGCCAAGGCCATTGCCGAACACCCCAACGCCGTGGCCGTGCTGGTGAACAACCCCACCTACTACGGCATTTGCAGCGACCTGCGCGCCATTGTGCGGATGGCCCACGACGCCGGGATGCTCTGCCTGGCCGACGAAGCCCACGGCACACACTTCTATTTTGGCGGCGGGCTGCCCGTCTCTGCCATGGCGGCGGGCGCAGATATGGCCTCCGTCTCGATGCACAAGAGCGGCGGCAGCCTGACCCAGTCCAGTCTGCTGCTGACCGGCCCCAATGTCCACGCGGGCTATGTGCGGCAGATCATCAACCTGACCCAGACGACGTCCGGCAGTTACCTGCTCATGTCGAGCCTTGATATTTCCCGCCGCAATCTCGCATTGCGCGGGCGGCAGGTGTTCCATCAGGTGGCCGATATGGCCGAGTACGCCCGCGAGGAGATCAACGCCGTGGGCGGGTACTATGCCTTCGGCAAGGAGCTTTGCAACGGAAACTCCGTTTTTGACTTTGATACGACAAAACTCAGCGTCCACACGCTGGACATCGGTCTTGCGGGCATTGAGGTCTATGACATCCTGCGCGACGAGTACGACATTCAGATCGAGTTTGGCGACATCGGCAATATACTGGCTTATCTCTCCATCGGTGACCGCCCGCAGGAGGTCGAGCGCCTTGTCAGCGCACTGGCCGAAATCAAACGCCGCTACCACACCGACGGTGCGGGCCTGTTGAGCCAGGAGTACATTGACCCCGAGGTCGCCGCCAGCCCGCAGGAAGCGTTCTACGCCCCCAAGAAGAGCCTGCCCCTGCGCGAGACCGAGGGCAAGGTGTGCAGCGAGTTCGTCATGTGCTACCCACCGGGCATCCCGATTCTGGCCCCGGGCGAGCGCATCACCGCTGAAATTTTAGACTATATCGAGTACGCCAAGGCCAAAGGCTGCAGCATGACCGGACCGGAAGATCCCGACATTCTGCGCCTTAACGTGCTGGCCTGACAGGGAGGTTTTACAATGGAAATGTGGTTTTCGGAGTTTCATACCCCCGATGTCAAGCACAGCATCCGGGTCAACCGCCAGCTTTACTCCAAGCAGAGCGACTATCAGCGCATCGACATTTTTGAAACACCGGAGTTTGGCCGCGTGCTGACGCTGGACGGCAACGTCATGCTGACCGAGCGCGACGAGTTCATCTACGACGAGATGATCACCCACGTGCCGATGTCGGTACACAAAAACGCCAAGGATATTCTCGTCATCGGTGCGGGCGACGGCGGCGTTGTGCGGGAGCTGACCCGCTATGACCGCGTGGAAAGCATTGACCTTGTGGAGATGGACCCGCAGGTCATCGAGGCCTGCCGCGCCTACCTGCCCGGCAACGCCTGCCGCATGGATGACCGCCGCGTACATATTTATTACGAAAATGCGCTGAAATTCATCCGCAAGTGTGAGGATGAGTACGACTTAATTATTGTGGATTCCTCCGACCCGTTCGGCCCGTCGGAGGGGCTGTTCACCCGCGAATTTTACGGCAGCTGCTTCAACGCCCTGCGCGCGGACGGCATCATGGTCAACCAGCAGGGCAGCCCGTTCTATGCCGAGGACGCTACCGCCATGCAGCGCAGCCACCAGCGCATTGCCAGCACCTTTCCCATCAGCAAGGTGTATCAGGCGCACATCCCGACCTTTGCGGCGGGGTACTGGCTGTTCGGCTTTGCCAGCAAAAAATATCATCCCATCAACGATATGGACGCCGATGCGTGGAACGCGCTGAACATGCGCACCCGCTATTACACCTCCCGGCTGCACGTCGGGGCGTTTTATCTGCCCGCTTTCCTTGAGGAAATGCTGCGGGAAGTGGAGGAACACTGATGCTGCATCGCAATGTTGAAAATTTCATCGGCTGCGACAGCAGCTACCGCACGGCCAGTATCGTTTTGTACGGTGCACCGTTTGATTCCACCACAAGCTACCGCCCCGGTGCGCGCTTTGGCCCCGCGGCCATGCGCCACGAAAGCTACGGTCTGGAAACTTACAGTCCCTATCAGGACAAGGACCTGACCGATGGGAATGTGTTTGACAGCGGCGACCTGGAGCTGTGCTTTGGTTCCAGCGAGAGTGCCCTTGTAGACATTGAGTCCCGCGCGGCGGAAATTCTGCGCGACGGAAAGCTGCCGCTGCTGCTGGGCGGCGAGCACCTTGTCACGTTGGGCGCGGTGCGCGCGGCGGTGCGCAAATATCCCGATTTGCATATCGTACATTTTGACGCCCACGCCGATCTGCGGGACGATTACCTCGGCGCGCAGCTGAGCCACGCCTGCGTGCTGCGCCGCTGCCATGATTTGGTCGGCGACGGGCGCATCCACCAGTTCTGTATCCGCAGCGGTGACCGGGAGGAATTTCAGTTCGCCGCGCGGCACACCGATATGCACAAGTTCGACTTTACCGGCCTGACCGAGCTGACCGACTGGCTGTGCCAGACCGATGTGCCTGTCTATCTGACCATTGATTTGGACTGCCTCGACCCGTCGGCCTTCCCCGGCACGGGCACGCCCGAGGCGGGCGGCGTCAGCTTTTTGCAGCTGCTTGGGGCCATCCGCACCGTGACGAAAGCGAACATCATTGGCGCGGACGTGAACGAGCTGGCCCCCATGCTCGACCAGAGCGGCGTTTCCACGGCCACGGCCTGCAAGGTGCTGCGGGAATTGCTGCTGGCACTGGAAAAGTAAGCAGCCATCCCTGTAGGAAGCGGCATTCTCGACGCCCCGCGGAGGGGTCAAGACCCCTCCCTACATTCTCAACCTTATCGGGGGAGAGGATGTAGGGGCGGATTCCATATCCGCCCGGGAAAGCCGCCGCCGCCACAAACAAGCACGGGCGAACAATGTTCGCCCCTACAAAACACCCATACACATCATACAATAAAAAAATACAAAGGAGTTCCATCATGAGCAAAGTTCTTGTTATCGGCTGCGGCGGCGTGGCAAGCGTCGCCATCTCCAAGTGCTGCCAGGTCAGCGACGTCTTTACCGAGCTGTGCATCGCCAGCCGCACCAAATCCAAGTGCGACGCGCTGGCCGCCAAGCTGGCCCCCACCACCCGGACCAAAATCACCACCGCGCAGGTCGATGCCGACGATGTGCAGCAGCTGTGCGACCTCATCAATAGCTACAAGCCCGACCTCGTTATGAATATCGCCCTGCCGTATCAGGATCTGACTATCATGGACGCCTGCCTGGCCTGCGGCGTAAACTATATGGACACTGCCAACTACGAGCCGGAAAACACCGACGACCCCGCGTGGCGTGCCATCTACGAGAAGCGCTGCAAGGAGGCCGGCTTCTCCGCTTACTTTGACTACAGCTGGCAGTGGGCGTACAAGAAAAAGTTTGAGGACGCCGGCCTGACCGCGCTGCTGGGCTGCGGCTTTGACCCGGGCGTGACCCAGGCCTACTGCGCCTACGCCGCCAAGCATGAGTTCGACTCCATCGACACCATCGACATCCTCGACTGCAACGGCGGCGATCACGGCTATGCGTTCGCCACCAACTTCAACCCCGAGATCAACCTGCGCGAGGTCTCCGCCCCCGGCAGTTATATGGAGAACGGCAAGTGGGTCGAGATCCCGCCCATGAGTATCAAGCGCGAGTACAACTTTGACCAGGTCGGTCAGAAGGATATGTACCTGCTGCATCATGAGGAAATTGAGTCTCTTGGCAAGAACCTGCCCGATGTCAAACGCATCCGCTTCTTCATGACCTTCGGACAGAGCTATCTTGACCACATGCGCTGCCTGGAGGATGTGGGCATGCTCTCCACCACGCCCATCAATTACAACGGTCAGGAGATCGTGCCCATCCAGTTCCTGAAAGCGCTGCTGCCCGACCCCGCCAGCCTCGGTCCCCGCACCAAGGGCAAGACGAACATCGGCTGCATCTTCACCGGCAAAAAGGACGGCAAGGACAAGACCTACTACATTTATAATGTGTGCGACCATCAGGAGTGCTACCGCGAGGTCGGCAGTCAGGCCATCAGCTACACCACCGGTGTGCCCGCGATGTGCGGTGCGCTGATGATGCTGACCGGCGAGTGGACCAAACCCGGCGTCTACACGGTGGAGGAGTTCAACCCCGACCCATTCCTCGACGCGCTGGACAAGTACGGCCTGCCCCGCAGCGAGAACCATGACCCGGTTCTCGTGGACTGATGGCGCAGCGCGACGCACGGCCGCCGTTTGCGGCCATCGACGGCGCAGTGCCGCCGGAATTTTCCGCCCTTCCCACACCCTGCTACCTGCTGGATGAAGCTGCCCTGACCCGCAACGCGGAGATTCTGGGCAGGCTGGCCCGCCGTACCGGGTGCAAGGTGCTGCTGGCGCAAAAGGCGTTCAGCAACTACGATTTGTACCCGCTGCTGGCGCCGCACCTCGCGGGCACCGAGGCCAGCGGCCTGTTTGAGGCGCGGCTCGGCGCGGAGGAAATGCCCGGCAAAGAAGTGCACGTTTTCTGCGCGGCCTACCGCGCAGATGAAATGGACGAGTTGCTGCGGTACGCCGACCATATCGTCTTCAACTCGCCCGCGCAGCTGGCAAAATTTGGCCCCGCGGCCAAGGCGGCGGGCAAAAGTGTGGGACTGCGCATCAATCCCGAGTGCTCGACCCAGGACGGTCACGCGATTTACGACCCCTGCGCCCCCGGCAGCCGTTTGGGCACGACCCGCGCCCAGTGGGACGCGGCAGCGGCAGAAAATTCTGCCCTGCCCGGGCTGTTGGACGGCCTGCACTTTCACACTTTATGTGAGCAGGACGCCGATGCGCTGGCCGTGACGCTGGACGCAGTGGCAGAGAAATTCGGCGATTTGCTGCCAAAAATGAAGTGGCTCAACTTCGGAGGCGGGCATCACATCACCCGCCCCGGCTACGACATGGCCACTTTGGAAAAATGTATCCGCCGCGCTCGGAATGACTGGGGCGTGACGGTTTATCTGGAACCCGGCGAGGCCTGCGCCCTGAACGCAGGGTATCTCTTGACCCGCGTGCTGGACGTGGTGCAAAACGGCGATACGACGGTTGCCATCTTGGATGCCAGCGCCGCCTGCCATACACCGGACGTGATCGAGATGCCCTACCGCCCGCCGCTGCTGGGGGCAGGGGAACCCGGCGAAAAGCCCTGCACTGTGCGGTTGGCCGGGCCGACCTGCCTTGCGGGAGATGTCATCGGTGATTACAGCTTTGACGCTGTGCCTGCCGTGGGAGATCTGCTGGTGTTCGGCGATATGGCCATTTACACCACCTGCAAGAACAACACCTTCAACGGTATGCCCCTGCCCGGTATTTACGCCCGCAAGCCCGACGGCACTACGCGGAAAATCGTGACGTTCGGATATACAGATTTCAAATGTCGGCTGGGAAAATAAGCTGCGATAAATGCAAAGCACCCACCGGCAGGCCGTTGCTGCGCCGTCTTATCTCACATTTTCGCATATTTTGCCACAAAAGAAGCTGCTCACTCCGTAGGGAATGAGCAGCTTCTCACTTTTAAGCCTGCTACCAGGGCTTTTCTTTCATTATGGGTCGTCCGGCACCGGCATTGGCTGACAGGCGGGGGTTATGCAGCGGTCACTTTTTTGCTTCACTTGGATGGGGGACAGGGGGCATTTTCGTGAACAGCGCTTTCAGCGCCAGCGGCGTGGCGACGCTGGAAACCACGATCAAAAGGATGACCGCCGTAAAATAAACAGGCTCGACAACGCCGATCTCAAGGCCCTTCTGGGCCACGATCAAGGCGACCTCGCCGCGGGTCATCATGCCGACACCGACTTTAAGAGAGTCTCCCCAGTTGAAACGGCAGGCTCTGGCCGCCAGTCCGCAGCCGATGATTTTTGCCAGCAGGGCAACGAGAACGAAGCAAACACTGAACAGCAGAATCTCCGGCGTCAGTCCGCTGATGTCGGTCTTTAAACCGATGCTGACAAAGAAAATCGGCGCAAAAATCACATAGTTGCTGATGTCGACCCGGCGCTCCACATAAGCGGCGTCGTGCAGCGTACAGAGAACGATACCGGCTATGTAAGCGCCGGTAATATCCGCAATGCCAAAGTATTTCTCGGCAATATAGGCCATTGCAAAGCAGAATGCAAGGCTGGCAATCGTTATGCGCTGCGTATGGGGATTGCGGGAATCCAGCCACTTCATGGCGCAGTGGAACACATAGCCGATACCAACGGCAACCAGAAAGAACAGCGCGGTCTGGACCAGCACGCCGCCGATGCCGGTGCCCTCACCGGAGCTGGCACCCAGCACACAGGTCAGCACGATAATGCCGATGACATCATCAATGACGGCAGCGCTGACAATGGTAGTGCCAAGGAAGCTCTTTAAGTGGCCCAACTCCTGCAGCGTTGCCACCGTGATGGACACGCTGGTTGCGGTCATAATCGTGCCGATAAACAATGCGCGGAAGAATTCCGGGCTGCCGATTGCCGAAAAGCCGTAGAATGCGCTGTAGAGCAGCGTGCCGCCCATCAACGGTACAAGCACACCGATGCAGGCAATCAGCGTGGCAATAGGCCCGGCCCGCATCAGTTCTTTCAGGTTGGTGCCAAGTCCTGTGGAAAACATCAGCAGCACAACGCCGATTTCAGCAAAGACGGAGATCGTGTCGTTGATCTGCACCAGATTGAGCAGACAGGGCCCAATCAGCAGACCGGCGAGAATTTCACCGACCACCTGCGGGGCCTTGCACTTGCGGGCAGCCAGGCCAAAAAACTTGGCGCTCAGAATAATAATTGCCAAATCACGGAAGATGGAATACATACATGTCATCTCTCTCAATTTACTGTAATCCATCCTTGTTATAGCACTTCTGCCAGATTTTTTCAATAGCTGAAACCGCCTTTTGGAGTTATCGTCGGATATTGTATAAATGTGGTAAACTGTAAGCCAAAAACAAGGCAAAGCACTTGCAATAATGTCCGTAGTATGATAAAATTCCAACTTGGAAAAGTTATAATATAGTTTACTTCATGGCTTACTGCGTCCGACAGGGTTCGGCGGCAAGCGGTATACAACCTATATAATAAGGAAGAGAAGCGCATGTTCCATTTTTCAAACGGGCATCACCACACAGGAAAAACGTCAATGAGCAGGGCAAAAGTGTATGGTCTGCTTATGGCTTTGGCTATGCTTTTTATGGCAGGTCTGTGTGCCTGTTCCGCACAGCCGCACTCTGCGGCAGAGACTGCGCCGCAGACGATTGTGGTCGGCATTGATGTGTTTGACCCTTACAGCTATCTGGACAGGAACGGGCAGTTTGCCGGCATCGACGTGGAACTGGCGACGGAAGCGTTTTCACGACTTGGCTATACGCCGGAATTCCGGACGATTTCATGGCCGGACAAAGACAACCTTCTCAGCGACGGAACGATCGACTGTATCTGGTCATGCTTCAGCATGAACGGGCGGGAAACCAAGTACCAATGGGCCGGTCCGTATATGTACAGCCGTCAGGTCGTGGCTGTTCGTGCAGACAGCGATATCCAGTCGCTGTCCGATCTGGCCGATAAGCGCATCGGCGTACAGGCAACCACAAAGGCGGAGTCGCTGTTTCTCGGCGAAATTTCCTCTTTGCTGCCCGAGGTCAAGCAAGTCAACAGCTTTGAGACGACAGAGGATATGTTTGCGGCACTGCGCAAAGGCTATGTAGATGCCGTCGCGGGCCATGAAGCACTGGTAGCCAAGTGGACAAATCTGGATGAAAGCAGTTACCGTGTGCTGGCAGAGAGTCCTTACAGTTCCGAACTTGGCGTTGCCTTCGCAAAGGACACCCATGAGGATTTGGCTGTGCAGCTGACCCAAACGCTGGAAGATATGAAGCAGGACGGAACAATTGGCCGCGTTGCAGAAAAATTCGGACTTGATGCAGAGAAAACTGTGTGGGGGGAACAGGGAAAATGAATGAGAAAAAGCAGTCCGGCAAAAAAAGACTGTTTTTGCTTGTGTTAGTTGCGTTCGGCATTGTACTTTGGATCACATTCACGAATCTGAACCGAATTGCACTGCGTCATACATTGGATGAAACGATTGGTTTTGTAAAGATCCGCTTAGAGCAGTACGAGACTGATGCGGCCAACGACCGCGTGAAAAGCCTTGTCCGCCTGCTGGATAAAACGGTAAGCCTTGGCAACGAAATGACGCTGAAGGAGGGTTTCGGCACGCAGGACCTGGACTCTTTTGCAGAGGAACAGCGTCTGACCGGTGCGCTTGTATTAGATGAAAACCTGAATGTTGTCATGCAGACCACAAAGGGCGGCAACGCCATGCCGCTGTGGGAGAAGCTGATCGACAGCCCCTATGTACACAATATCGTTGACTATCCCAAAAAGACATACTCGACCCGTCTGGAAGAAAATGGGGCACTCTATGATTTTGCCGCGGTGGCACGCGCGGATGCACCAGGTATCCTGATTACCTATATACAGAAGGACAATGAGGATATTGGGGATTTGACGGTGGATTCCCTGTTGAGAGATTTTCCGTTGGAGCTTGGCGGCATCGCTACGATCACGGAGAACGGCAGGGTCATCAGCAGCAACAGCAGCAAACAGGTAAACAAGGCAATAGAGGACTGCCAGGAATTATATAACGGGACCTTCGATGCTGCGGAGGATGGCATTGTACGCCTGAACGGCAATCAGGGCGTCTGGTACGGCAGCCGGGAAAATACCGAGAACTATGCGCTCTTTGTGTTTTTCCCGGCATCTCAGGTGTTCATGACGCGCAACATTGTCTGTGCATCCTATCTGGCCATAGCCGTAATGGTCTTTTTAATGGCACTGCTGTGGCAGACCAAAATGGAAAAAGACGCGCTGCGGCAGCACCAGAAACGTACCGGAATCATCACAGCGCTTGGCACGGCGTATACGTCCATTTCACTGGTGGACTTGAAGAAAAACACCGTTGAAATCGTCAAGAACGCGTCCGATACGGTCAAGAAGCAGAAGCACTTTGCACTGAAACGATCCGTACAGCAGGAGCAAATCGAGAAAATTATCGCGGAGCCATACCGTGAGGAGTATCTCGCCTTTGCTGACATGACGACAGTGGCCGAACGTCTGAAGGGTCACACCTCTTTGGCTCTTACGTCTCAGACTGTCGACAGAAAATGGATCCTTACGCTGATCACACCGCAGCGAAAAGACGCGGACGGCAACGTAACAGCCGTATTGGTTGCCACCCGCGACGCTACCGAGGAAAAGCGGCGGGAGCAAAAGCAGGAGGATGCCCTGCGCGATGCACTGGCGGCGGCGGAACACGCCAATAAGGCCAAGACGGTGTTCCTGAACAGTATGTCGCACGATATTCGCACCCCGATGAATGCCATTATCGGGTTTACGGCCCTTGCCACGGCGCATATTGATAACATTGACCTTGTCAAAGAGTATCTGAAGAAAATCAGCGTATCGGGCCAGCATCTGCTCAGTCTGATCAACGATATTCTGGATATGAGCCGTATCGAAAGCGGCACGATCAAACTGGACAACACAGAAGTCCACCTGCCCGATGTGCTGCACGACCTGCGCACGATCATTCAAGGCAATATCAGCGCCAAACAGCTTGACCTTTACATCGACACGCAGGATGTGCACCACGAGGATATTGTCACCGATAAGCTGCGCCTGAATCAGGTTCTGCTCAACATCGTGGGCAACGCTGTCAAGTTTACACCGGCGGGCGGTACCATCAATATCCGCGTTGAAGAAAAGCCGTCTGCCCGCAGTGGGTATGCGACCTTTGTTTTCAGCGTGAAGGATAACGGCATCGGTATGTCGAAGGACTTCCAGGCGCACGTTTTTGACTCTTTTTCACGGGAACAGACTGCGACAAGAAGCGGCATCCAGGGTACGGGCCTTGGCATGGCCATCTCGAAAAACATCGTAGATATGATGGGCGGAACCATCGCCGTCAAGAGCGAGCAGGGAAAGGGCAGCGAGTTTACGGTCACCCTGGACTGCAAGGTTTGTACGGAATCGGTGAAATATCCGCCGATTCCGGGCCTGAAAGGCACCCGTGCACTGGTTGTGGATGATGATGCACAGACCTGCATGAGCGTAAGCAAAATGCTGCGGGAAATTGAGATGGAAGCCGACTGGACGACCTCCGGCAAGGAAGCCATCCTGCGCGCGAGGGAGGCGCACAATCAGGGTGCGGAGTTCAAGGTTTACATTATTGACTGGCTGATGCCGGATATGAACGGCATTGAGACGGTGCGCAGGATCCGCAAAGTAATCGAACCCGGCACGCCGATCATCATATTGACGGCCTACGATTGGGCCGACATTGAGGACGAGGCCCGGCAGGCCGGTGTCACGGCGTTTGTTTCCAAACCGCTGTTTATGTCGGAACTGCGCGATGCGCTGACACACAAAGTGGTGTCGGGCAGGCAGCCCCTTCTGCCCAAGCACGGCGACTATACGGGCAAAAAGGTGCTGTTGGTCGAGGATAACGAACTGAACCGAGAGATTGCAACGGCCATTCTGGAGGAAGCCGGACTGAAAGTGGACGCCGTTGAGGACGGCACGGATGCCGTGGCCAGAATGAACGAGGCTGCGGAGGATGAGTATGATCTGATCCTGATGGATATTCAGATGCCCAAAATGGACGGATACACCGCCACCCGGGAGATCCGTACATTGAGCAGCAATAAAAAGGCAAACATTCCCATTGTGGCCATGACAGCCAACGCTTTTGAGGAAGACCGCCAAAAAGCATTCAAAGCAGGGATGAATGCACATATTGCAAAACCGATTGATGTGAACATCCTGATGGGAACACTGGATAAAGTTTTCAAACAGAATTCGTGATCGCGTTTAAATAGCGTACAAAGGATCTGTACGGCAAAGTAAAAAGCATATACAGCTGCGTTTATGGCGAACGGCCTCTCGGCGGTTCGCAACGCGATGCTGTATATGCTTTTTTTCATGCGCAATCTGTCAGCCGCCCAGCTCCACCATGCGGCGGATGCAGCGCCCGGCTCCCTGCATGATGTCCTGCGGCAGGGTGATTTTCTCGCCGCCGCTGCCCTGCAGGCAATGGTAAATGTCCATCAGGGTGGTCAGTTTCATGTTCATGCAGGTAAGCTGCACGGCCAGCGGGTAGAACCGCTTTTCCGGGCAAGCATAGGAGAGGTGCTCCACGATGCTGTTTTCCGTGCCGATGATGAACTCTTTGGCATCGGACTTTTCTGCATAAGCCATAATGCCGGTGGTAGAGCCGACATAATCAGCCTGCTCCACGACCTCGGGGCGGCATTCGGGATGAACCAGAAGCAGCGCCTCCGGGTGGGCAGCGCGGGCTTTGGCTACATCTGCTGCCGAACATACGATATGGCGCGGGCAGCCGCCATGGTAAAAGGCAAACTGTTTTTCCGGCAGCTGCTTTGCTACATAGCCGCCCAAATTGGGATCTGGGATGAACAGAATCTTATCGTTTTTCAGCGCACTGCAAATTTTCAGCGCGCTGGAGGACGTCACACAGACATCGCAGGCCGTTTTCAGCTCCGAAGTTGTATTGATGTACGCCACCACGGCGTAGCCTGGGTACTGCTTTTTCAATTCCTGCAAGGTCGGCAGATCAAGCTGCTCGGCCATAGGGCAGCCCGCCATGGGGTTGGCCAGCCAGACAGTTTTCTCCGGGCTTAAAATTTTGCAGGTCTCGGCCATGAAGCGCACACCGCACATGATGACCCCGTCAGCGTTGGTTTTGCCCGCCTGCACGCTCAACCCGTAGGAATCGCCGGTGTAATCGGCGACTTCCAGCACAGGCTGGCTCTGGTAGGCATGGGCCAGGATGCAGATATTCTTTTCCCGTTTCAGGCGCAGGATCTCCTGCTGCAGTTCATGGACAGTCATAATTATGCCTCGTTTTCTTTCTAATGCTCCCACGGTTGCAGCGGAGCCAGAAAACCGTGCTCTTTCAGTTCTTTTTCGATCAGGCTCAGCCTGTCCGGGGTGGCTGCCTCCACCAGATGATAGTGGTAGCCGTCGGTGGCGGTGGACAGCACCGTGGAGGAACTGTCCTCAAACGATTGCAGAAATTCCCGCACGTCCTGCCGGGAACGGATGTCCATCTCAGCGGTGATACGGCCATAGACCCGGTGGCTGATGCTGATATTCTTGACCTGGCCGCCACAGTCCACAATCAGGTTCAGCTCCTGCCCGGTTCGGTCAGGTGTGTGGCGCACCTTGAACTCCCGTGTGCAGCCGGCAGGCTGATCAGGCTGCTCCAGCACATAGCCGCGTGCAGTGGAAATGATCCCGGGGTGTGATGCCCGTATGACCGCCAGATCCTGCACGATGACCTGACGGCTGACGCCGTAATGGGTAGCCAGCGTGCGGGCGGCAATAGGCGCTCCGGCATGGGCAAGCTGCTGCAAAATGGCGGCGCGGCGCTCTGCAGTGGTCATATCAGGCCTCCCCCTCGGTCAGGGGCCGCAGATGCTTCATGGAAAGATCCAGAATGGGGGCCGAATGGGTCAGGGCGCCGCTGGACACATAGTCAATGCCAATGTCCCGCAGACGGGCAATGTTTTCCCGCGTGACATTGCCGGAGCACTCGGTCTTGGCGCGGCCTGCAATCAAAGTCACAGCCTTGCGCATATCCTCGTCGCTCATGTTATCCAGCATGATGATGTCCGCATCGGCTTCCACGGCCTCTTTGACCTGTTCCAGCGTTTCAACCTCCACCTCGATCTTGCGGACGAAAGACGCATACTGCCGGGCCATCTTGACAGCCTTCGCCACGCCGCCGGCAGCGCCGATGTGGTTATCCTTCAGCAGAACGCCGTCGGACAGGCCGGTGCGGTGGTTGCTGCCGCCGCCAACGCGGACAGCGTACTTTTCAAAAATGCGGTTGTTGGGGCTGGTCTTACGGGTGTCCAGCAGGGTGATGCCGGTTCCCTCCAGCAGGGCAGACAACTGATGGGTATAGGTGGCAATGCCGCTCATTCGCTGCAGGTAGTTCAGCGCAACGCGCTCGCCGGAAAGCAGGGCGCGTATATCGCCCGTAACAACGGCCAGCTTCTGGCCGGGCTGTACGGTATCGCCGTCCCGGCAGAAGAATTCCACTTTGGCGCCGGGGTCCAGCAGCGTAAAGACGCGGGCATAGACCGCCAGGCCGGCAACAATGCCGTCCTCCTTGGCAATCAGATCCACGGTGCCGGGGCAGGCGCGGGGCATGACGGCGTTTGTGGAAACATCCTCCTCCGGAATATCCTCCCGCAGCGCTTGCAGCAGCAGCGGGTCTATATGCAGCAGCTGGGTGATCTCATTCATGGTTTTTACTCCTCTCAATAGCGGTCAGAACCTCCTGCCGATACGCGGCAAACAGCGGTTCCTGTTCACGGTATGGGGCCAAATCGGGCTTATCGCCTGTAAAGACAGGCGGTTCTCCGTATAGTATATCATCTGCCGCGCGCTGTGCAAAGACCAAAGATTCCAGCAGGGAATTGCTGGCCAGCCGATTGCGTCCATGCACACCGTTGCAGCAGGTCTCGCCGCAGGCATACAACCGGGGCAGTGCTGTGCGGCTGCTCAGGTCCGCCGTGATGCCGCCCATAAAATAATGCTGGGCCGGTACAACGGGGATCGGTTCATGGATGGGGTCGTACCCCTCCTCCTCGCAGCGCTCCAGAATGTTGGGGAAATGCTCACGGATAGCCGCCTCACCGATGGGGCGCATATCCTCCCACACACAGTCGGTGCTGTCCTTTTCCATCTGTGCGCGGATCGCTGCGCTCACCACGTCGCGGGGCTGCAATTCGTTGGTAAATCGGTTCCCGTTTTTATCCAGCAGCAGCGCACCCTCCCCGCGAACCGATTCCGAAATCAGAAAGCGACGGCCTTTTCGGTGGCTGTACAAAGTCGTGGGGTGGATCTGGATATAGTCCAGATGCTCACAGGCAACGCCGTGACGCAGGGCCATGGCGATGGCATCCCCCGTGATGTGGGGGAAGTTGGTGGAGTTTTTATACAACCCGCCGATGCCGCCGCAGGCCAGCACCACCGCCCCTGCCCCGATGGCTCGCGGTTCGCCGTCCGGGCCGGCAGCAATGACACCGCCACAGGCCGAGGCATCGGCGAAGAAATCCAGCAGAGTCGTATGCTCGCGCAGTTCGATGTTCTCGCAGCGCAGGACCTCGTTCAGCAGGGTCTGGGTGATCTCGTGGCCGGTAATATCCTCATGGAACAGAATGCGCAGGCGGGAGTGCGCTCCCTCCCGGGTAAAGCGCAGAGCCCCGTGGTCATCCCGCGCAAAGCGGACGCCGCGGCGCACCAGATCCCGGATGATCGAGTTGGAGGAACGAATCATCAGGTCTACTGTGGCGGGGTTGTTCTCGTAATGGCCTGCCCGCATCGTATCATCAAAAAAGGAGCGGTAGTCTGCCTCGCCATGCTGCATGCAAATGCCGCCCTGCGCAAGGAAGGAGTCGCTCTCGTCCGCTTTCTGCTTTGTAAGCAGAAGAATGCGGTACCGTGCAGGCAGATTCAGGGCGCAGTAAAGACCCGCAGCGCCGGTGCCGACGATGACTACGTCAAAATAGTCATCCATATTAGCCATTTTCATGTGGTTTCCTCGGTTTCTTCTGTAATTCCAACTTTGACAGTATAGCATCGTTCATTACATGTGTCAAGACACATGTAATGATATATAGTGACGCCCCGCCATGTGCAATAAACTTCGGCATAAAAAACAACAGGAACACTGCTGTACACTGCAATGTTCCTGTTGTTTTTATTAGGGCAATACCGCATAATTCTAAGTACCGATACGGCGAGCGAGGCACGGCAGCTGCTAAGCCAAAAGCGCAGATAATACTTTGTGTATTATCGAGCATTTTGGCAACGCAGATGCCGTGCCGCAACCGCCGGAGCGGTGCTTAAGCCGTAAGGCGGGAATTATGCGGTGTTGCCTTAGGTTGGCCGCTGCAAAGCGTTACAAATCGTTCCGCAGCTTTACGGCACTCCGTTCGGCGATGCACTGCTTTAAGGCGTTGATCATCTTGGCTTCGTCCAGCGGTTTGGCCAGGTGAATATCCATGCCCGCCAGACGGCTGTCCATAATATCCTCGGAAAAAGCATTGGCGGTCATGGCAATGATGGGGATGATTTCCGCGTCGGGGCGGTTCATGGCGCGGATGGTTCTGGTGGCGTCCCAGCCGTTCATACGCGGCATCATAATATCCATATAGATTACGCCGAAACAGCCGGGTGCGGACTTTTCAAACAGCTCTACAGCGCACCGTGCACAGCACATGGGTCACATTGCCGGCCTCGTCCCGTTTCTTTGCAATGAAGCGCAGAGAATGCCAGCTTCTGTCGCACATGCGGTATTCTGTGGAGATATATTCTTCGCTTTTCAGTCTTTCCGCAAGGGTGAGCACATCTAGGAAACGGCGGACCAGGTCGCGGTATTCGGGCACCACAGTGGCATCGCAGAGCTGATACAGCTTCTCCGAGGCACAGCCGTTGTTTCCGGTCAGGCGGTGCGTCGTAAGAAAACTGTCCCGGAAAATGTGTTGCCGCGGTAAGTTGACGGGCGACCAATGGTCGCCCTACACACGCAATAAGGCAAAAATGCAATTTTTTGACGGTCTGATATACTATATAAGGTCTACTGCAACACACCGCAAAAGGCAGCCCGCCCTCCTCCTTATAGTTCGCTAAAGTTACATTTAGCGAACTTGTACATTTCTCTTTTACGGGAGACTTTTGCTTCCCGATGCCCCCTGCTCCCGTCATCTCGTTCTCCCTGCCGATGACTTTTATTTCCGCTTTACATGGGCAGTGCAACGGTAAATACGGTTCCTGCCCCTTCTGCCGGCTCATCCTGTACTGTACCGCCGTGCAGTGCTGCAATTTCCCGCACCAACGCCAAACCCAGTCCTGCGCCGCCCATTTCGCGGCTTCTGGATTTGTCCACACGGAAAAACGGTTCAAAGATGCTGGTTCTGTATTCATCGGGAATACCGCAGCCGGTATCTGCAACGCGCAGTATTGCTTTGCCGTTTGACCTGCTGATCGTAATCTGCACAGAACCGCCCGGCTGATTGTACTTGATTGCATTTTCCACAAGGTTGAACAGCATACGGTAAATCAGGGCATCGCTTCCGATAATATGAATATCCTCACATTCCTGATGCAAGGTGATCTGCTTTTTCTGGGCCAGCGGCGTCAGATCCGTCACAATTTCATCTGCCAGCGGCGCAAGCTCAATGCAGTCATCCCGCGGAACGGCCTGCAAATTGCTCATTTCCAGCAGGGTCCGTACAAGCGCCGATAAACGGGCTATCTGCTCTGTCTGAAAGTGTACCAGCTCTGCGGTTTCCGCGTCCGTATTCATGTGCTCTTCGGCGAAGATTTCCAGTTTTGCCTGCATGATGGCCAGCGGTGTTTTCAGCTCATGGGCTGCATTCCCGGCAAACTGTCGCTGTAGGTCAAAGGAATGGGCCAGGCGATCCAGCATTTGATTGACAGATTGACTTAGCTGCCGAAATTCCGCAACGGTATTTTCTTCCAGCCGTACATCAACCAGATTATCCTGATCGACCTTCTCGGCCTGCTGTGCCAGCTCTTTCAGTGGTTCCAGCGCTTTGCCGCTGATAAAATAAGCAATCGCTGCGCTGAACAGCGTCACCACTGCCGTAATGCACCACCCTTTGCGGCCAAAAATCGTCTTTGTATCGTAAACCTCTTGCGAGAATTGCACCAGAAAGTCTGACATCTGATCTTCGGGGATCTCTATGGTCAGATCCTCCCCGCCGTCCTGTTGATATTGTAAAACGTACCCGTTCAGATTGTCCATACCGGAGGCGCCGGAGCGATACAGCAACAAGTTCAGGCAGATGCAGGCACCCGCAATCAGTAATGCCGTCATAAGTGTGATGCGCCATTGCAAAGATAATCGCTTCATTGCTCGCTCTCCCCCACTTCATAGCCTTCTCCGATGCGGTTTCGGATAGGATCATACCCCAGTGCCGCGCGCAGCTTTTTGCGCAGCGCCGAGATATGCACCCGAATCGAGTTGCTGAACGCATCTACGCGGCCGTCCCAGACATGTTCCATCAATTCCTCCTGACTGACAGGGCGTCCCTGATGCAGAAGCAGATATTCCAGAACACTGCTTTCCTTGCGGGTCAGTGGAACAGGTTGACCGTCCACCATAGCCACCCGGCTCTTGGTATCAAAGCTCAGTCTGCCGCATCGCAGGCAAACATTGCGCTGAATAAACTGCCGTCGTGTCAGGCTGCGGACGCGGGCTTCCAGTTCGGCCAAATGGAACGGCTTGGCCAGATAATCATTGGCGCCGGCGTCCAGGCCTTCCACCTTGTCCGCAATTTCACTGCGGGCCGACAGAATCAGAACCGGCGTTTCCAAATCGGTCTTTCGCAGTGTGCGCAGAACCGTCATTCCATCCACTCGGGGCAGGTTCAGATCCAGCAAAACAAGGTCATACCGCTCTGCCGCCAGCATTTCCAGCGCGGTTTCCCCATCACCGCAGTCATCTGTTTCATACCCTGCACGGTGCAGCTTTCTGGCAACGCTTTCCCGCAGGGACGGCTCATCCTCAACCAGCAGCAAACGCATAATAAACGCTCCTTATATAAACTGTGTTTCTGTTTACTACCATTATAACAGCTTTTGCTAAAATCTGCGTTAATTTTTTCTTAGCAGAAAATTTATACCCGTTGTGCTATACTGATCTCATCAAAACAAAAAGGAGGATCGAAATGTTGAGCAAAAAGGCAATCGTTCAGGTGCTTTTTCTGCTGGCTGCCGTTATGATGATCGGTTACGGGGCATGGCGCGGTGAGGCGGGCACTGTCTTTACGAAAGCAATTCGATTATGTATGGAGTGTGTTGGCATTGGATAATAATCGTTCGCATTTTCTGGTCCGTTTCCGGGGACTGATCCAGGCAGGTGCAGCACTGCTGACAAACATCCATCTGCCGAATTTTCTCAAAGGAACGCTTTATCAGGGCAAGGGGAAATATCTCTGCGTTCCGGGCCTGAACTGTTACTCCTGCCCCGGCGCTGCGGGGGCCTGCCCTATCGGAGCCTTTCAGGCTGTGGTCGGGTCGTCAAAGTTTCGGTTTTCCTATTATGTTACCGGCATTTTGATTCTGCTGGGCGTGCTGCTGGGGCGCTTTATCTGCGGTTTTCTCTGCCCGTTCGGCTGGCTGCAGGAGCTTTTGCATAAGATTCCCTCTCCCAAGCTGTCAACCAGACGCCTGAAACCGCTGCGCTATATCAAATATGCGGTTCTGCTGATCGTGGTCGTACTGCTTCCGGCTGTTATTGTCAACACATCCGGCATGGGGGATCCGTTCTTCTGCAAGTACCTGTGTCCGCAGGGCGTACTGGAGGGCGCAATTCCGCTTTCTCTTACAAACGCGGGCATACGAGCTGCTTTGGGAAAGCTGTTCAGCTGGAAATTCTGCATTCTGCTGGCAGTTGTGGTAGGCAGCGTGGTTTTTTACCGCCCGTTCTGCAAATGGCTGTGCCCCTTGGGGGCGGTCTATGCACTTATGAATCATGTATCCCTGTTTCAGATGCGCGTTGACCGCGATACATGTGTTTCCTGCGGTGCCTGCGCAAAAGCGTGCCCGATGGATGTGGATATTACCAAAACACCAAACCACGCGGAGTGTATCCGCTGCGGTAAGTGTATAAAGTCTTGTCCGACCAAAGCGATCTGCTATCAGTACGGTTTCGGCGACAAGTCAAAAACAGAAATCAAGGAGAATTGACAATGAAACGTTTTTTTGCATGGATCACAGCCCTTCTGATGCTGCTCCCCCTCGCTGCTTGCAGCAGCACACAGACAAGCACTGCGGCAGCTTCCCAGCAAGCATCTACTTCTGAGACGGGCAAGTCTGAAAATGAGCTTATCGCAGAGGAAAACGATATTCTGGCGGCAAATAACGCCCTGTGGGAAAAGGTTTTTGCCTCCATGGACAAGAATGTTACCGACACCACACTAAGCAGCAATTACGGTGATATTCTTATGAATGCGTTGGATCATGCGAAGGACCAGTTCACCGATGAAGAATATGCTGCTTTAAAGGCCGATGCGGACAAAATCCGTGAGATCGAAACACAGATCGCAGCACTGCCGCAGGATGAAGCTGCCAGCCAGTCTATGACGCAGACGGCCAGCACATTCCCGCAGTTTGAAGGAAAGGATTTGGACGGCAACAGCGTAAGCAGCAGTCTTTTTGCCGATAATGCGTTCACCGTTGTAAATTTCTGGTTCAGCGGCTGCAAGCCCTGTGTGGACGAGATGGACGACCTTAACGCATTGAATCAGCGCATTCAAGAGCAGGGCGGCGAGGTGATCGGTATCAACACAGAAACTCTTGATGGCAACGCGGACAACATTGCCGCTGCCAAACAGATTCTGGAACAGGCCGGGGCTGCATTCCGCAACATCTATTTTGACTCTGCCAGTGATGCCGGTAAGTTTGCCCTCGGCATTATGGCCTTCCCCACTACCTGCGTTGTGGATCGTCAGGGCAACATCGTTGGGGAACCGATTATGGGCGGTATTGATAAAGAGGATAACGCTGCCACACTGCAAAAGCTGATCGATGAGGCTCTTGCGCAGTCGCAGCAGTAAATAAGAAAATAGCTTAAAAAAACTCGCAGCAGTCATGGATACGAAAGTACCCTTTGGCTGCTGCGAGTTTGTATTTTGCTGCGCCGCCGTGTGGCGGTCTATGTACCCTGCTCCAGGGCTTACTGCCCGGTTTGCTTTCCCTCTATAGCATATATTTTGTCTTTTCGATTGTATATCAGCATTTTATACTTGACAAAGTCAAGCGTATGGACTATACTCTTTTTTGTAAGGAGATGCTGCATTCACCATGTATCAAAAGACCCTATCCTACTACATCGCCATGCTGTACCGCAGCTTTGCGGATTTCACAGGCGACAAGCTGCAGGAAGTCGGACTAAATTTCGGGCTTTTGTTTTTTATTGTATATATCGGAAAAAAGCCGAACTGTACGCCTTCGGAATTGACAAAAGCATTGTCCCTTGACTGGGGGCACAGTCAACGGTGCATCAATCGTCTTACTGACGATGGCTTTATTACCAAGGAAAAATCAGGGCGTCACTATCTGCTCAACCTGACAGAACGCGGGCAGGAGGCTTTTGAAGCCGCCCACCGGATATTCTTTGACTGGGACGACAGATTTATGACGAATCTGACTGCAAAAGAAAAGGAACAGTTGCTTGCCTTATTGGAAAAAGCAACAGAAAGGATACCGCACCATGTACGAAACGATTAACAGCCCCATCAATTACGGCGGTTTGGAATTGAAAAACCGCATCATTTTTGCCCCTACCACCTTTGGCCTTGCGGAGGACGAATACTTTGAAAAGATCCGCAAGATCGCCGCAGGCGGCTGCGCCATGGTTATCATCGGTGACGTCCCCGTCGGCAAAAGCCAATTTGAGAAATCTCTTTTTGATAAAAAAGGCTTCGCCCATTATCAGAAGCTGGTCGAAATCGTCCACAGCTATGACTGCCGCATCTGCGCCCAGCTGCACCAGACCGACTCCAATATGCTGGCCATGCTGAAATACGTGCCCGGCGTTCTGACGAAGAAGATTTCAATGGAGGAGCTGCGTCCCCTGCTGAATGCCGAGGTTGCCCCTTACATCAGCAAGCTGTCCGCCCGCAAGATCCATAAAATCATCAACGGCTTCGGCGAGGCCGCCGTGCTGGCTGTCAAAGCCGGGTTCGATATGGTGCAGGTCCACGGTGACCGCATGTGCGGCAGCTTCAGCTCCACTGTCTTTAACCACCGCACGGATGAATACGGCGGCAGCGCCGAGAACCGTGCCCGCTTTGCGGTGGAGGCCGTCAAGGCCATCCGCAGCCGTCTGCCGGAGATTCCCATCGACTACAAGCTGGCCGTCCGCCAGGAAGATCCCCACTACGGCAATGCCGGTGTGGTGGAGTCCGAGCTGGGTATTTTTGTACCGCTGCTGACCGATGCCGGTGTGACCAGCTTCCATGTAACGCTGGCGAACCATTCCAGTCTGGAGGACACCATTCCCCCGGCCAACCACCCGTACTTCAAAGAGCAGGGCTGCTTCCTGAAATTCTGCGATGAGGTTCGCCAATACACGGACAAGCCCATCACCGGCGTGGGCGGACTGAATCAGCCTGATTTTGTAGAGCAGCAGCTTGCAAGCGGACGCATCACCTGTGCTGCCATGAGCCGCCAGCTGTTGGCTGACCCGGAATGGCCGAACAAAGTGGCCTCCGGGCAAATCAAGGAGATTCACCGCTGTGTTCGCTGCAACAAAAAATGCCTTGGCGGCTTGCAGCAGCATCAAGGCACCCATTGCATTTATGAAAAGGTATGACCTGTGAAATACGCCATTGTATTCAGCAGCCAGACCGGCAATACTAAACAGCTTGCCGAGGTTGTTTCCTCTGTTCTCCCTCAGGCAGATTTGTGTTTCTTCGGTTCCCCGTCACAGGAGGCTCTGCAGGCAGAGCGTCTTTTCATCGGCTTTTGGACGGACAAGGGGCGTTGCAATCAGGAAATCACCGATTTCCTAAAAACGCTCAATGGCAAAGAGGTGTTCCTGTTTGGCACAGCCGGGTTCGGCGGCAGTCAGGAATATTTTGACAAAATTCTTTCTTCCGTTCAAAAACACCTCGGTGCTTCCAATACTGTCATCGGCACCTACATGTGCCAGGGGAAAATGCCGCAATCGGTGCGGGAGCGCTATGTAAAGATGAAAAACAGCCCTCTGCCGATCCCAAACGTTGACAAAATGATTGAAAACTTTGATACTGCTGTTTCCCACCCCGACGAAACGGATTTGCAGAAATTGAAATATGCCGTGGCGCAATGTATAAAGCGCTGATACAAAGTAGGTCCTAAAAACACACTTCCGTCTGGCTGCCTGCACACCGGCGCTGGCCTACTGCGCCGTTATGACGATCCACTTTTTAAAGCAGCGGCAGACCCAACCCTGCTGAGCCGCCATGACCGCTTTTGCCGCAGTCATAGCGAGGCCCTTTATTTGCTTATCAATTGCGCACGGGTGCACGCGGGGCTGTTGCACAGCCCCCAAAAAGAAAGACCGAAGTAAAAGCCAAAAAAGGCTTTACAACTTCGGTCTTTTGCTTTAAGTTAATAGTTGGGTCACCTGACCAATGGGTGGACGACCTATCCTCTTTTCAGCGTCTATCGTTCTTCGCTGGTCGATCCGCTGTTTTTTGTCCGGCTGTTTGGTCATGTGCTGGGCCATGCAGGCTGGGACCACTTTATAGGCAACATGCTGCTTTTCCTTGTCATCGCGCCCCCGCTGGAGGAGCGCTACGGCGGTATTCCGATCACTTTGATCCTTGTCGGTGCGCTCTACCTGAGCCAGCAGGTATATGATATTTTGTTCGTGCAGGACAATGTAGCCAACTTTATGCACATCGTCGGCGGCGCCTGCGGCACTGTGTTTGGTTTTGCCGTGCGCAGAAAATAATACGCGGAGGTTTCCTTCATGAAGATCCTTGTCACCGGTTTTGACCCGTTCGGCGGAGAGACCGTCAACCCGGCCTATGAGGCTGTCAAGCTGCTGCCCGACACCATTGCCGGGGCACAGATCATCAAGCTGCAGGTTCCCACCCGGTTTGCTCTTTCCGGCACCGTTCTGGAAGCCGCCGTAAACGAGCACCGGCCCGATGCGGTCATCTGTGTCGGGCAGGCAGGCGGGCGGTCCGCCATCACGCCGGAAAGAGTTGCCATCAACCTTGCGGACGCAAGCACCCCTGACAATGCAGGCGACCAGCCTGTGGACGAGCCGATCCGGAAGGACGGTGCGCCCGCCTACTTCACCTCTCTGCCCGTAAAAGCCATGGTGCAAAAAATGAGAGCCGCCGGTATTCCGGCAGCCCTCTCCTACACCGCTGGCTCCTTTGTGTGCAACTCCCTGATGTATACGCTGCTCTATCTCATCGACAGGCAGTATCCCGCTATGCGGGGCGGCTTTATCCATGTGCCGTATGCGATGGAGCAGGCCGTCAGCAAGCCGCTGGGAACACCCAGCATGGAGCTGCATCAAATCGCGCGCGGCCTTGCACTTGCGGTAGAAGCAGTCGTCGAAAACGAGCGTGACCTTACCGTGAGCCGGTAATACAGGCCCGATTTCTCGAAATAGTGCTTGCATTTTTTAGGGTTCGTGCTATAATCATAGCATCATCACAGAATAGGAACGGGACAATGGGGTCACGCACAGGCAAGGTGCGCGATCCCGTTTTTTCGTCTGCGCACAAAGGCGTGCCGCACTTCATTGGGTGCTGCACGCCTTTTGGCTTTTCTGTTGCTTGTTTTCCGAATGAAGGGATTTGAAAATGCTTACCGCACGAATTGAAAAAATACGCCAAAACTATGTAAACGCCAAACCTCAGATCTCCTGCGAACGCGCCGCACTTTGAACAGAATCCTACAAAAGGAGCGCGGGAAAGCCCGTCTGCATCCGCAGCGCCGACAAAAGCACAGCTTTCCGGGTGGGAGCAGCTGGCCACGCAGGAATACGGGATAAAGGTCACTTCCTATAAGTAGTCCCTGTCCTCCACTGCGGCGGCCTTACGGCTCCTGCAGCATGATCCGCACGATCTCTTTATCGGTTTCGCGCATACCCTCACGGCCCAGCAGTCCCACATTACGGATGGTATTTTCAACGCCCTTTGTGACGATGCCATCCCCACTGCGGAACTGCTGGCCGTTTTTGTACATGTGATACCCCAGGATACCCGCCTCCACGCTGGAGGCAATCTTCGCCGCACAGCTGGCCTTGGCACCATCGCAGATAATACCCGAAACGATGGCCAGTGCATTGACAAGGGTGTGGGAGACCGCTTTCAGGTCTGCGCCCTGCAGATAGGCAATGCCGCAGCCCGCAGCACAGCCCGCGCTGACGGCCCCGCAGTAGGCGGACAGCCGCCCTATACCGGCCTTCTCGTGGATCGCAATCAGGTTGGAGAGGGCCAGTGCGCGGCAGAGAGTCTCATCGGATGCCCCCAGCTCTCTGGCATACTCGATGACCGGCACAGAGACCGTGATGCCCTGATTGCCGCTGCCCGAGTTGATGACAACTGGCAGCTCACAGCCGCTCATACGGGCATCAGAGCCTGCTGCTGCCTTGGCAATAGCGCGGTTGCGCACATCCTCGCCGTAAAATTTCAGCATTGTAGAGCCGATGTTCGCACCGTAATCCCCTCGCAGTCCCTCCTCCGAGATGCGGGTGTTGTACCGGATCTGGGTTTCCAGCAAAGGTCGGATGTCGTTGATCTCGCAGGTATCGGCAAATGCAAAGATATCCGCAATGTTCAGCAGTGCCCGGTCTGTCAGACCGCTCTCGGCAGGGGCGGCGTCACCGCAGAGCTGCTTTGTCTCCTGCGCGGTATGATCCAGCAGCACTTCGCTGTTTCTTTGGATCAGGACAATATTCGTGTGGTACTGGCAGATGCGCACCACGGCAGAATCGTCCCCCTGCCGCAGCGTCACGATGATGTCGAAGATAAAGCCGTTGTCGATTGCCTTCACCGTGACCGGCACCTGCTTCAGGAAGGCGCGCATCGCAGCCTTCTGGTCCGTTGTTACAGCTGCGATGACCTCCAGTGCCTTGTCCGCCTGCCCGCCGACGATGCCTGCCGCTGCGGCGGCTTCAATGCCCTTCATGCCATCGGTGTTTGGCACGATGACGCTCTTGACATTCTTGATAATGTTGCTGCTCACGCCGATCTCGACTTTGTCCGGCATGCCGCCAAGCACATCCCGCGCCTTGGCGGCGGCGTAGGCGATGGCAATCGGTTCGGTGCAGCCCATGGCTGGGATCAGCTCCTCCTTGAGGATCTGCACATACGCCTGATAGGTCCTGCTCTGCTTATCCATACAAGTGACTCCTTTGGTTGCTCTGCAAAGTGTCCGCAGCGGGGTATTATACCGCGTCTGCTGGTTTGTATAGTACAAGTATAGACATTTTCCCCGCCTTTTGCAACAGCATTTTGGTAGCGTTCCAATCCGGAGCACTTTATGCACAGGTTGGACATAAACACTGCCGCTGTCTACATCCCATAACGCAAAATGTGCCTGCTTGCGCGGGCACATTTTGCGTTATTCTGCTTTTTCCTGTCTGGCCGCATTCAGCAGCTGCTTTTGAAATTCCCGGGCCGCCGTGTTCAGCGGACGGTGCCGGTCATAAACCAGACTTACTGAGCGCTGCGGAATCTCCTCCCGCAGGGTCAGCTGCACAATGCTGCGGCGCTGCAGGCTGCTGCGGGCCATCGGCTCCGGCACAAAGGCAAGGCCAAGCTCACTCTTTACCAGCGTCATCATCTGGTCTGTGGTGGCCGCCTCAATATCCGGCTTCAGGTCTTCGCTGTGCTCAAGGAAAAACTGCCGGTAAAACAGGCGGCTCATGCTCTCGTTCCCCAGCATGATCAGCGGATAGGCGTCAAGCTCCTGCAGCGAGAGCGTCCGGCTTGCCAGCGCCGTGAAGGTTTTCCCGCCGACCAGGATTTCGTTGAACGTCATCAAATCAACTTTTTTCAGTTCCCCCTCTGCGCCGGTGGGGGTCGTTACAACAGCGAAATCGACCTCGCCGTTTTTCACAGCCTGAATCGCCTGCGGCGTTGAATGGTTGGAGATCCGCAGCCGGATACCGGGGTACTGCGCATGGAAGTCCCGCAGCCGTTCCGACAGGTAGATGTTCAGCGCCGTCTCGGTTGCGCTGATACTGATTGCACCATGCTCAAAGGTCGCGCTGGCGCTCAGCTCCTCCTCGGCATCCTGTATCTGCACAGCAGCCGAGGAAATGCGGGTATAGAGCATCTCCCCCTCCGGCGTCAGCGTCACACCCCGGTTGGAGCGGATAAATAGCACACAGTGCAGCTGATCCTCCAGCTTGTTCATCGTATGCGTGATGTTGGGCTGGTTGCTGCCCAGCACGCGGGCCGCCTTGGTAAAATTGCGGTATTTTGCGACAAAGTAAAAAATCTTGTAGTATTCCCAATCGACATACATAGGCGCAGCCTCATTCATACCAAAATTACATAGTCATAATGCGGTAAATACTTTTTACACATTCTATGTCACAAAGTATAATAGCACCGCAACCCAAAAGCAAGCAAAAATTTCCCTCTATAGAAACAAATTGTAAGGAAGGCGAAACCAAAATGCTGACCGCAGTACCTGCGAAGGGTACCTGGCTCTAAGGCAACACCGCATAATTCTGTGTGCCGCCCCTATATTTTTTCAAGGCTGCGTCTCCCCTCTCCCCTGTCCGCATTTGCGGGTGGGGCCTTTTTGTTTACCGTCTTCAGCGCATCCCTCTCTCAGAGCGCGTGTGTGGACGCCTCTGCAGCGCGTTTTGCTGCAGGTAGCGGCAGACAAAAAAACACCCACAGCGGCGGCTGTGGGCTTTGGGTTCAATCATTATTTGCGGATGCTCCCAGCGCACGGCAAAGCGGATGATTCAGCAGCATACCGGCGATAACATACCGATAGGAGTGCACCGCACCGTTTCGGATCGTTTGCGGTATCCGCTGCTTTCCTACCAGCTTTTCCAGCGCATCCATCTGCTCTTTCAAAAAGTAAAAAGATATTTGTGGATAGATCTTGTCATCCAACTGCGTAGCAATAAACCGACTGACAACCTTTGTTTCCGGAAACAGATAGTAGGCCGCCCTGTTCTGCTCGATTTCTGCTTTGCTGGCCAGATATTCCCTGCTGTTCATGATCAGGCAGTTGTCAGCACCGACCTTCATGACCTTATCCATCTCGGACTGGAGCAGCCGATTGGCCAGGGTGCCTACGCGGATATCCTCCACAGCAGCCTCATCCACAAGCGTCTCCCGAATCAGGAGCCCTACCCGAAGGTTGACCTTGATTTTTTCTTCTTTCATTCGCATCACCCTTTGGGCAATACCGCATAATTCTAAGTGCCGATACGGCAAGCGAGGTGCGGCAGCTGCTAAGCCAAAAGCGCAGATAATACTGGATGTCTTATCGAGCATTTTGGCAACGCAGATGCCGTACCGCACACCGAGCCGCAGCGAGGCGCTTCGGAGCGCAACCGCCGCTTGCGGCGGCTCTTGGCGCGGAGATCCGCCGGAGCGGTGCTTAAGCCGTAAGGCGGGAATTGTGCGGTGTTGCCTTTGTTTCCGGGACAGTGTCTCCCCCTACCCTGCCTTACTTTGCGGCTTCAATCAAATCCCGGAGGCTTTGCGCCTGCTCGATCAGTTCATTCAGAATCGCAACATCATTATCACGGCGCTCCTGAGACATCTTTCTGACGCCGCGCTTATAGCTGGTTGAACTCATTTTCTTAAAAATCTTATTAGCAACAGGCTGGATCGTCTTTTCCACAAAGGTCGCGCTTTCAGACTCGCTCTTTTGCTCCTTTTTCTCGACGCGCTTTGCCTCCTGATCCCTGGCCACATCCTTTGCGATTTCCTCGGCCTTCTCCGTATCATGCCGACTGACGGCGTCACGGTACTCCCCTACCCTGTTCTGCAGCAGGCGGATTGCGTTTTCACACTCCGCAAACGCGGTCTCCAGGCGTTCGTCCCTCTCATCCGGCTCGTTGGTTTTTCTGGCTCTGTCAATAGCCCGTATAAAATCATAATGTATGCTGTTGCATTCCTGCAGCAGACGCTCCCGGGCATCGGTGTCACAGTTGCTCACATCAACCGCGCTCAGCAACAGATAGCACTGCGCAATTTTATGCTGCTCCTCCGCCTCCAGCGTGATATAGCTTTCACACTCCATGCGGGTCAGGAACTTGTTATCCAAAAGGCGAAGCAACTCTTTGTCCAGCTTTTCCTCAATGCGGAAATCACGGTCGATCTGCTTGGCTGTGGTTGCACTCACTTCCTTAATTGCCTTTTTAGCGTCCTTTTCCGTCATATTGAACGGCTCGTTCTGAAGGCAGACCACAAATTCTGCAACGGCCTTGCGGCGGATCTGTTCATCCGCAAAGCCGCCGCGGACCTGCAGGTTCGCACTGTATAAAAGCACCTTTTTTTCATTTTCCGAAAGACTGGTTGTGATCACATTGCAGTTTTTGATGGTGTTCCAGGTGGCGTCTCCTCTCTTTTCGAGGTACTCTATCGCGCGGTAGCGGCGCTCACCGGAGAGAAGGACATACACTGTTTTTCCATTTTCTTCCTGTGGAAACACCACCAAATTATGCATCAGTCCGTTGCGCTGAATATCCTCCGCCAGCTGCACAATATCCTCTTGGGTATCTGCCTGCCGGAAGATTTCGTTGTCTGCGTTTACGCGAATATCGTACAGTGCAATATCCCGAGCTTCGTATTCAATGCTTTTATGCCCTGCGGTCAGATCACTGATAATTTTTCCTGCATCGCCATTATTGGAATCAATTTTGCCAAGCTCTGCATCCGTCGGGCGGGAACGTTTTACGATTTCCTTCTTTTTGGCGGGGCTTTTCATTCCCATATCATTTCACCTCCAGACGCTTTTTCAACTCTTCGTAGGCTTTCACATAGGCTTTTGCCACAGGCTGCGTTTTTGCCATATAGCACACAGGCAAAAAGCGGGAAATGGATGTTTTCACCGTCTTGCTTGTGGGAATTGCAACGCTGAACAGCGATGTGCCGAGTTCTTCTTTAAAGTGCTCCTGAATCTTCTTGTCTGTTGCTGCGCTTTTGTCTACATTCACCAACAACACACCGGCACCCATCAGGTGAGAAGTGGAGCTTTGCTTCATCTTGTTGCATTCATAATAAAGGCGAAATGCCGATTCTTCGGAGTTATCCTCACAGCCGGCTGGAATCAGGATATAATCGGCTGCATAGATTGCATTGGAAAGCAACAGGCTGTCCCGCGTAGGCTGTGTGTCAATAAGAATGTAATCGTACTCATCACGTACCTGATTGAGGAAATAGTACAGAAAATTCCCCATACCGGAAACTTTCCTCGGATCTCCGTCCTTCAGGCGCTCTGCATCGCCAATCAGCAGTTCAATGCGCTTATTGATTCGCGGCGTCTGCGCATCGCACGGGATCATATCCACATTTTCATACTGCGTTTCCACAATAAAGTCTCGCGTCTTGCTATGATACAGGAACCCGTCGAAAAGATTATAGAGTGCCTTGCCGTAGAATTCATCGCTTGTGATGCTCAAGCCGCCGCTGAGTGCTTTGGTGAGATTTCCCTGCGGATCAGTATCCACGCAAAGAACTTTTTTCCCCTCATCGCCCATCAGATAGGCAAGATTGGAGGCTGTTACGGTTTTACCCGTGCCTCCCTTTTCAATGGCAATTGTAATAATTTTTGCAGACATTGAGCAATTCCTCATTTCTGTAAAGACTGTTATTTGTGGATGTGTCCGTCAATTCTTGTTGCTGTGAATTATCGTTTTGTAATTCTCTTGTAATCGATTTTCCATGCCTTTTTGCCATTTCCGGTTGTACGATTTTATCATACTTCAGTGGCTGAATATGTTGAAGCCTATACCTCACCACAAAATAGTTGCAGCCATCTTTTGCTGCTTATTGTGATTTCAATTATAACATAGATATAAGTAAAGTCAATTCTCTTTTCCGGGTATCATCCTGCCATAACGATATTTCAAGTCTATCAATTCTTGTTGCTGTTCTTTAATATATCTGCATTCGTATAGGCCATTTCTTTACATACCCGCACCGCGCTTCACAGCACGAAACAGAGTCCAGACCGTCAAAAGAATTGCCTTCTTGCATGTGTAGGGGCGACCATTGATCGCCCGTCAACTTACCGCAGCAACGCATCTTCTGGGATAGTTTGCTTACAAGGCAAACGGGCACGGGCGAGCAATGCTCGCCCCTACAAGAGTTTTTCGACAGTCTGACAGAGTCAGCACATCTTTCAATTCTTGTTGCTGTTCTCGATTTGTATTTATTTGTCACTTATAATCTTTGTTTTTTCTTTACAGTAAAAAGCAGCAGCCTGCAAGTTGCAGGCTGCTGCCAAATAATACTTATACATCCTCAAAGACAGACATATCAAACTTAAACACTCCCGCCGGATCCAACGATGCGAGCTTCTGCTTGCCAGCCGCGATGATCAAAGCACTGTTTTCAATCGTATCGTTATAAACAACCGTACGATAATACTGTGCAGACTTCCTTTCGGTTGCTTTTTCAAACATCTCCGTAAATTTTACACACAGTCCCATGGCCCATGTTTTCAGCCCGGCATTGTCACGGATGATTCGATTTAAAGAATCCAGCGTTTCCTCCGCTTGGTCACGCTTGTTGATGTTTGTCAGGATCTTAGCCGTGTATGTGAAAATATCATTGCAGATATTTTTCTCGTTGTCCGTCAGCTTATCCTCATACGAAGCATAGTCTGCTTTGTTTCTGATCTCCGTAGTTGCTTTTCTATACTTCATTTTCAAAATATCTGTGCTAAATGGCTCTGTAATATGCTGGGCTGCTTTTTCCGCACTCTGGGTTTTCTTCTTTCTGGAATCCCTTACAATTTCGTCATCGTGCGTATTTCTATCATGATAGGAGCGGACATCCCTCATTTCCGCTTTGGTCTTGTATTTGATGAAAATATACAGGTATTCATATTTGCGAACACCGCGCTTGCGCGCCGGGGCATAGTCAAACCAAAGATCCGTCATCTCATTGATTTCTTTCTTAACGGTCTTTAAAACATTCTTTTCAAACTCTGTGAAAGTCTTGTACTTTTCAGACAGCGGTTTTTCCCGGTCAAACTTTTTCTTGTCGGCAGATGCCGGATCCTTTTTCTTTTTGCTCTTTGTTGACTCTCTCTCTGCCTCTGTGGGTGCAGAAAGCAGACCTTTAAACTCATCAATATTGAATTTTTTATACTTATAACCCGTCAGCTCGTCGCGCTTTGAGGAGAACTTATTCAAGATCTCATCATTTACCGGCTGGAATACAAGGCCGTTCGTATAGCCATAGTCTCTGTTTCCATTGTCATAGGAGAGTATGATTTCATAAACGCGCATAGAGTAAGTGCTTTTCATCATCAGCAGATATTCGATGCTGTAAGATGTATAGTTGCTGGTAAGCTGCGCAATATCCTTCCAGATGTCCTGGTTAAAGCGCAGGCGAATCTCTTTCTTGTCGAAATCGACCTCAGAACCTTTTTGCAGCCAGGAAATGGAGCGATACACCTTACTGCCGGGTTCTTTCTTGACCCAGAAGGTACGATTTTCCAAATTTTCTATAGTTTCTTTCAGATTCAGCGCATAAGTCGTATCCACCGTGCGCACTCCGGTCAACTTGGCAAAATCGTTGAAAGTGATCGAATAATATTTGGATGCATCCTTATCATTTTTCTGGTCGATTTTAGACATGAGCATAAAGAGAACCTTTTGCTCATTTCTGGGAAGAGAGTACTTTGTCCGCTGGATCAGGTCATTACTTTTGGTAATGTAAGAGCCAAAGCCGACAGGGGAGTGCTGCCATTTCGCAATCGCTTGCTTTTTCTCGCGGACCTCATCATCAGAAAGGACCTCTCCAACTAAAGATTCCTCGTTTTCATCAATGGACGAATTCGTTTTGTTCATACCCATTACTTATAGCTGTACAAGGAGTGGTTTAAAATAATTACGATATACAGCTATATATTCCTTTCGTTAGATGTTACAATACAAATAGGTACACAAATATCATTATACTGATAATATTACTATACTATTTGCCGACTGTCAACGAAAAATGTTTGGAGCTTTTCTATTTTTTAAATTTTGCCTTTTTTCTCTTTTACAATTATTTACCTTATATCTTACTTTTTACTTATTTATTATAATATGTAGAAAGAGAGGTTTCCACATGCCAGCGGAGAGGAAAAAACACTTGGCGAAAGAGATTTCCACACCGGATGCAAGAGGTTTAAAAGGCTGTAGAAAGAGATTGCTACAGCCCAATCAGCCAAAATAAGCATGTAGAAACCTCTTTTTTGCCGTGGAAGAATCTCTGCTTTCAAATTTTTTTCTGTATACTGCCTGTTGCGGCTACAAATTGTGCAGGACGGAAATCTCGCTTTTGCGATAGCGGGAGAGCATTGCCGTGCAAACATAGGTGGAGAGTGCGATAGCTGATTTTTCCGGTGTAGAAACCTCTCTTTGCACAAGCATCGGAAAACGCCGGCGCTTGAATTAGGGTAGTAGGCATAGAAGCAGGGGAGAAGTGAAACAAGAATTTCCCTTCCGCGAGTGTAGAAACCTCCTTTTGCTGCTGCGGGTGATCTCTGCGGTAGGAGGTGCTCAAATTTTCCGGTGTAGAAACCTCCTTTTAGAAATTGCTTCAAAAACACTATATATTGGTGTTGTGGATCAACTAACATACTTGTTCTTGCACGAAGAGAGTCTATATAGGCAGAGACAGGAAAGGTAATAATGGCGAACCAAGAGGTTACTACACATAAACAGCGTAAGATTATTAAACAGAATAATAGGCGATATACCGATATATAACAGGGCTTCGAAAAAGGTGTTATCCGCACTAAAAAGAGGTTTCTACATCAAAAGAGCGAAAGAAAAGAGGAAAAAACACAGCCATGTACAGAAGGGTACTACCAAAGCAGCGTAGTGATAAAAGGATGTAAAACCACAATATATAGATATAGAAAAGAAAATAGCACTTGAAAAACCAAAAAAGCTGGGAGAGAAAATAGTAGAAATGGGAAAAATCGTTGCAGATAAAATACAATGAGGAAATAGTGCTGTGATATATACGATATGTACATAGTGTATGCAAAGATGATCCAGAGAGGTCCATAGTGGTGCAAAGTATGGCATAATGCAAAGTAAACATTTTTTTCGGTAATGAGATGTAGAAACCTCTCTTTTCGCTGGACTTCCCGCCTTCTTGATGAGAAAACCTCTTTTTGACGGACTTATCCACTTTTTCGGCAGTAATTCACAGGGATTGCGGGCTTAATGTACTTACATAAAGTGGATAAAAAGGATAGGTGAGTGGCTGTATAAGATACAATTTAATATACTAATTGGATAATATATGAAAAATATACAAATCGGTCCATATAATCTGTCCCCAAAAGGGAAATTATCCGATTGTTAAAGTGTAGAAACCTCTCTTTTAGGTGTGAGGGGAAGCCTTCGCAACACGAAACAAGCTGAATTTGAGAATGGACCTTGCAATAGGTAGAAAGCCGGATTATCGCCCCGTAGGTTATATGGCACATGCCGAAGGAAGAAAAAGCATAAAGCAAACACCATCCAATAAGGTAAGGGTTATCTCAAGAGGACAGGGGAGGGGGACTGGCAGCAGGATTGGGTTTGCGTCTGCTATAAAGGCATACAGCATTTGGGAAAGTTTCGATATGCTATAGCAGTGAGAGCAGTCGCCTTGGCAGTCAAGAGATCTCTTAGCGAACACAACAAAAAATAGAAAATAAAGTTACAGCAACAGGAATTGACGGAAAATGAAGCGCGATGAATTTTTACAAGTAATCAGAAGCCCTTTTCATTTTGCCACTTGCGATGCCGTACTCCGGGGGTGTAAAATAGTAGACATAAGTAAGCCACCGCAGTGGCGCAGAATGTCGAAAAAGGTGCGTTCACCCCTTGGCCCCTCTGCGAGGGGACTCCGCCCGCAGGCGGTGGGGGAGAGAACTGTACGGCTGCCCGAAATATTTCGGGCTATGGCAAAGTTCTCTCCCTCCGCCCCTTCGGGGCACCTCCCTCGCAGAGGGAGGTTTTATTTCTCCCAAAGTAATGTAGGGATGGGTCTTGACCCATCCGCACCGCTGGCTGCTGTCGGCTAAGCTGCACGGAACGGTCAAGACCGTTCCCTACAAACCCGCCGAAGGCTCGCGATCATCCCGTTAGGTTTTTTCGACACCCCCCGCCCCCTCTGCGAGGTGGGCTTTAAAGCAAAAAACACCTTTTTTTCTTTAGACATTTATGCTATGATAAATTAAAATATAGCTGCCAAAGGTGGTGCGTGCGATAATGACCTACGAAGAATTTGATAAGCGCTGCGACGAACTGGAAAACGCCCCACTGCAGGAGCGCAAGACCTTCTTTGCCGATGTACTGGCCGGGGAGACCGAAAAGACCGATGTGCGGATGATGGCGTTCTTCCGCTATGCGCTGCTCTTGTACCGCGGGGGCGACTTCCTCACCGCGCGGGAAATTCTGGAGCCGTTCATTATTGATTACAAAAGCTACCGGTACCGCCCGGAGATCATCGCCTGCTTCAACCTCGTCGGCGTGGTGGCCTACTATGTGCAGGAGTACGCACTGTCCCGCTTCTACATTCGTGAGGGCCTTAAAATTGCGCGGGAACACAGCGAGGTCAGCCGCTACGCATACGAGTACAACAACCTTGCCGTGACCTATCTGGCCCAGCAGGACTACGAGAAGGCGCTTGAGGCCATCCGCGAGGCAGAGAAAAACTTGCCCGTCTCCGATGAGGTGATGCACGCCTACATCTACCGCAATCTGGCGGAGATCTGCTGCCATCTGGACCGGCTGGACGAGGCAAAGGATGCCCTTGCCAAATGCCTGGCCTACCGGGGCCGGGAAATTCTGCCCGAGGAAGTGCGGATCGTGAGCACGCTGCTGACCTATAAGTCGGGCGACACCGCCGGGTACAAACGCTGCTGCGCCGAGCTTCGGGAGCACCTGCCCCAGCTGCACGCGCAGGAGTTCCTGGCCTCCTGCAAGGTGCTGTTCGACTGCGGCATGGATGCCGGGGACAATGCGCAGGTCGAGTGGGTGCTGGACGCCATGGACGCCTACCTGCGCCGCGACCCCAAGGAGGCCCAGGTCGGTCTGCGGGCCGAGACCTGCCGCTATGAATACGCCAAAGCCAACGGCAACACCGCCCTGATGCTGGCCGCGCTGGAAAAGAAGGAGACCTACTACGCGATGGTGCTGGCCCGCAAGGAGGAGGTCCATGTCCGGGATGTGGGCCGCTACCTGCGCATCGGCCAGCGGCTGCAAAATGCGCTGGAGAGCGAGGCCGGCGCCAACCGTACCAAGACGCGCTTTTTGGCCAACATGTCCCACGACATCCGCACGCCCATCAACGGCATTCTGGGCATGCTGGAGGTCATCCGCGACTGCCGCAGCGACGAGGCGCGGGTCGATGACTGCTTGGGCAAGATCGATATTTCGGCTAAGCACCTGCTCTCCCTCGTCAACGACGTGCTGGACATGAGCAAGATCGAGAGCAACAGCTTTGTGGTGGAGGCAAAGCCCTTCAACCTCGCCCGGACCCTTGCTGAGGTCGATGACATCGTTCGCATTCAGGCGGAGCAGAGCGGGCTGCAACTGTACACGGACCATGACGATGTGCACGATGCCGACCTGCTGGGCAGTGCGCTCTACCTGAAAAAGATCCTTGTGAACCTGTACAGCAACGCCATCAAGTACAACAAGCCCGGCGGGAGCATCACCACCCGCCTGCGGGAGGTGAGCCGCACCGCCGACACCGCGGTCTATGCGTTCACGATCCGGGATACCGGCATCGGCATGACGCAGGACTTTATTGACAACCACCTGTTTGAGGCGTTCAGCCAGGAGGACAACGCCGCGCGCTCCCAGTACGGCGGCACCGGGCTGGGTATGTCCATCGTGAGCCAGCTGGTGCAGAAGATGAACGGCACGATCACCGTCGAGAGCATGGTGGGGGAGGGCAGCAGCTTTACCGTCACGCTGCCGTTTGCCATAGACCACGACCCGCCCGCCGCCGGGCCGGAGAAGGAAGCCTCCACCGACCTGCACGGCAAGCGCCTGCTGGTTGTCGAGGATAACGAGCTGAACATGGAGATCGCCGAGTTCATGCTGAAAAGCGCCGGGGCCGAGGTCGTCAAGGCGTTTGACGGCGAGAGCGCCGTGCGCGCCTTTGCCGCCGACCCGGCGGGCTGCGATGCGATTTTGATGGACCTGATGATGCCGGTCATGGACGGCTACGCCGCGGCCAGGGCCATCCGCGCCAGCGGGCAGCCCCGTGCCGGGACTGTGCCCATCATCGCCATGAGCGCCAACGCCTACGCCGAGGACGTGAAGAAATGCCTGGATTCCGGCATGAACGCCCACATCAGTAAGCCGCTGTTCAAGGATATCATGCTGCGCACGATTGCACGGTTTGTATAAATCTGCCGGGGACCATGCCATGAGGTCAAGGCACAATAAGGAGACTGCTACCATGAAAAAAGCTGTGATTTTTGATTTGGATGGTCTGCTGATCGACAGTGAGGTCATCTCCCATCGACTGTATGACGAACTGCTGCACCGGTACGGTAAGAGCGTGACCGTGGCCGAGTACGCCCGGGATTACAGCGGCAAAACGGGCGTGGCCAACATGACGAACGTCATTGCCCGGTACAATCTGCCCATCACGGTGGAGGAGGGCCTGACCTGGGAGGTTGCCCGGGAAAAGGAGCTGCTGCAGGATGTGCAGCTCAAGCCCGGCGCGGCGGCCCTGCTGTCCTGGCTGAAAACCGAGGGCGTGGCCGTGGTGCTGGCAACCTCCAGCGTGCGGGAGCGCGCCGTCGAGGTGCTGACCCGGCTGGGCGTCGTGCAGTATTTTGACGACATGGTCTTTGGCACCGAGATCGAGCGCGGCAAGCCCTGGCCGGATATTTTCCTGAAGGCTGCCGAAAAAGCCCACGCCGCCCCGGCGGACTGTCTGGTTCTGGAGGACAGCGAGGCCGGCATCCAGGCCGCCCACGCCGCGGGCATCGACGTCCTCTGCGTGCCCGATATGAAAATGCCCGCGGAAAGTTATCAACAAATGACGGCGGCCATGTTGAAAAGCCTCGACGAGGTCAAGGGGTGGCTGACTGCGGAATAAGCGCGGCAGGGGCAGAGGGTCCGGGTCGATGGCGAGCATCGACCCCTACGCCGTAGGGGCGGATTCCATATCCGCCCGTGCCCGCTTGCCATACCCGCAAACACGACCCGTGTATAACCCCCTCCGCGCCTGCACATACTGTGCGCACGGAGGTGTTTTTATGAGCTATCTTGATTGTGCCCAGTATGACTGCTGCCATAACAAGGCGGGCTGCTGCTGCCTGGACGGCATCAACGTCCGCCATACCGGCCCCGGGGACGCTGTCTGCGGCAGCTACCGCAACAGCGGGGGCTGCGGCAACGTCGCTACCGACAACCAGCCGGCCTCGCCCGAGACCGAGATCCACTGCGACGACAGGGGCTGCCGCCATCTTGAGGGGCGCTGCTGCTGCGCCGACCACGTCAGCATTGACGAGTGCAGCTGCGGCCCCGAATGCGCCACCCGCGCCCCGCGGGAGACCGCCGAATAATTTTATCCCGGAACGGATGCCGTTTTCACAAAGCGGCATCCCTTTTTTATTGCTAAATCATCCGCTTTGTTGTATAATAAGACGATATAGTAGGTCTTGTCCGCCCTTTTGCGGGAAAACGTGGTGCACATGCGGGTCGTCGGGGACGCCGACCCCTACAACGCCGCAAATTTTTGAGCGGTGCGCAGCGCCGCGGTCCACCACATTTATTATTTATTATTTTTTATTTATTATTTAAACGAGGTGTCACTCCATGTCCGAAACTCCTGTTACCGTGCCGTTTGTCTCCTTCCGCCCGATGGAGCGGGAGCTGGATGCCGACCTGCGCGGCGCGTTTGCCCGCGTGCTGGACAACAGCTGGTACATCGGCGGCAGAGAGGACGCCGCCTTTGAAAAGGCTTTTGCCGATTACTGCGGTGTCAGGCACTGCGTCGGCTGCGGCAACGGGCTGGACGCACTGGTGCTCATTTTAAAGGCCATGGGCATCGGCCCCGGGGACGAGGTCATTGCCCCGTCCAACACCTTTATCGCCACGGTGCTGGCCATCAGCTACGCGGGCGCAGCGCCCGTGCTGGTCGAGCCGACGCTCGAAAGCTACAACATCGACCCCGCCCGCATCGAGGCCGCCGTGACCCCGCGCACGAAGGCCATCATGGCCGTGCACCTCTACGGCCAGTGCGCCCCGATGGACGAGATCAACGCCATTGCCCACGCCCACGGCCTCAAGGTCATCGAGGACGCCGCCCAGGCCCACGGCGCGACCTACAAGGGCCGCCGCGCGGGCAGTCTGGGGGATGCCGCCGGGTTCAGCTTCTACCCGGGCAAGAACCTGGGTGCGCTGGGCGACGCGGGCTGTGTGACGACGAACGACGACGCGCTGGCCGAGCGCATCCGTGCGCTGGGCAACTACGGCAGCGACTACAAATACCACCATGTCTACAAGGGCCAGAACTCCCGCCTGGACGAGCTGCAGGCCGCGTTCCTGGCCGCCAAGCTGCCGCACCTCGACGCTATGAACGCCGAGCGCCGCCGCATTGCCGCGCGGTATCTGGCCGAAATGCACAACCCGGCGGTCACGCTGCCCGCCGAGCTGCCCGACTGCACCCACGTCTGGCATATCTTCGCCGTGCGCTGCGCCGACCGCAACGCGCTGGAAAAGCATTTGAACGCCCGCGGCATCGGCACGAACAAGCACTACCCGACGCCCATCCACCTGCAGGGCGCTTACGCCGAGCTTGGCCTTGGCAGGGGCGCACTGCCGCTGGCGGAGGAAATTTCCGCCACCGAGCTGAGCCTGCCGATGTTCTACGGCATGACCGACGCGCAGGTGCAGGCCGTCATCGACGCCGTGAACGAGTTTGAGGGGTGAACCATGCCGAAGGTCGGTATCGTAATTTCCAATTATAACGGCTGGCAGGATACGCTCGTCTGTCTGGACAGCCTGCAAAAGCAGACGTTCACGGACTTTGAAGTGATTTTAATCGACGATGCGTCGCCGAATGATTCCGTTGCACAGCTGCAAAATAAGCTGCCGCCGAACACGGTGTTCCTGCCGCAAGAGCGCAACGTCGGCTTTGCCGCGGCCAACAACATCGGTATGCGCCGTGCGCTGGACGACGGCTGCGACTTTGCGCTGCTGCTGAACAACGACACGTCGGTCCGCCCGGATTTCCTTGAAAAGCTGCTGGCCGAGACCCCCGCAGGGGCGGTCAGCTGCCCGAAGATGCTGTTTATGGACCCGCCCGACGAGATCTGGTTTGCGGGCGGTGAGCTGGACCCCAAGACCGGCAAGGTAAAGCACCTGGGCGGCCACAAAAAGGACGGCCCCGAATTTGCCGAAAAAAAGCAGGTCAGCTTTATCACGTTCTGCTGCGTGCTGCTGCCGCGGGCCGTGATTGAGAAGGTCGGCTATCTCGATGAGACGCTGTTTATGTACTGCGAGGACGTTGACTACTGCATTCGTCTGGCGCAGGCCGGCGTGTCGATGTGGTTTTTGCCCGATGCTGTCATCCACCACAAGGCGGGCGGCAGCGCGGGCGGGATGCTGTCGGTCTACTACATCACCCGCAACACGCTGTACCTGACCTGCAAGGGCAAAAGCGCGGCCTATGCGAAGCTGAAAACGATTCTCCCCCTCCTCACCGGCGCGGCACGCTACGCCCTGACAAAGTTGCTGGGCCGCAAAAAAGGCCGCAGCTACGGCGCGTTCCGAGGCGCCGTGGATTTCTGGAACGGGAAAATGGGGCGGATGGAGGGATAACGGCAGCTTACTGCAAGCCCGCGGCGGGGTGAGGTCACCCCGCCCTACATCCACCCGGAGGGCGGCATACGCCCCTTGGCCCCCTCTGCGAGGGTGACTCCCCACGGTGTGGGGAGATGTCGCGAAGCGACAGAGGGGCCCGGGCCCGAAGGGCTCCGCCCGCAGGCGGTGGGGGAGAGAACCTTGCGGTAACCCGAAATGTTTCGGACAGCCGTAAACTTCTCTCCCTCCGGCCCTGCGGGGCCACCTCCCTCGCAGAGGGAGGCAAGAAAAAAGGAGGCATCCATGGATCTATCCATCCTCTTGGTCCAGTACCGCCCCGACGAGGGCGAGCTGCGGCGGACGCTGGCGTCGCTGCTGCGGCAGAGCTGCCGTGATTTTGAACTGGTCGTGGCGGATGACGGCTCCGATGAGGACTTCTTCCCGCTGACGCGCAAAATTCTTGCAGAAAACGGCTTTACCGGCGCAAAATTTGTCAAGCTCACCCCCAACGGCGGCACGGTCAAAAACGTTTTGAACGGCGCAAAGCAGGCAGCCGGAAAATGGGTGTTCACCGTCTCGCCGGGGGACTATCTCTACGACGCCGACACGGTGGCGTGGCTGCTGGAAGTCTTGCGCCGCGATGCCCCGCGGGTCGCCTTTGGCCGCCTGGCCTGCTACGCAGACCGGAACGGCGCACCGATCCAGCGCCCCGGCGACGCGCCGTTTGACCGCACGCCCTACCGCCCCGGCGCGTATGACGCCAAGACCGCCAAGCGCAATATGCTGCTCTATGATGACGGCATCAGCGGCGCGGGACTCGTGTATGAGCGGGAATTGCTCGTACAAGCGCTGGAAAAGATGGCGGGCCGCGTCCTGCTGGCCGAGGATTTCGCCGCGCGGCTCTTTGCCGTGGAAAACATCCCGATGGTCGGCTATGACCGCTGCATTGCGTGGTATGAGGTTGGCACCGGCGTTTCCACCAACGAGGGCGCACGCGCCCGGATGCTGCGCGACTGGCGTGCTATGGTAGAACTGCTGCGGGAGCTGTACCCCAAAGACCGCACCGTGCGGCTGGCGTATGAATATTACTTCAATGACCGGCACAAATCACGGCTCGTCCGCGGGCTGGTCGGGCGGCTCATCGTGCCGCAGAACGCCCCCTTCAAAAAAGCCCAGCACGCCTGGGTCCCTCCCGTGAACGGAGATATTCAGGAATTAAAGCAGATTTACGAGTCAGCCCTTGGCCCCCTCTGCGAGGGGGCTCCCGCCGCAGCGGGTGGGGGAGAGAACCTGACGTAGCCCGAAATATTTCGGGCTGTGGCAAGGTTCAACCCTTCCGGCCCTGCGGGGCCACCTCCCCTGCTAGGGGAGACAAGGAGTAATACACAGAAAGGCAACCACTATGATCATCCAGACCATCAGCATCAAAAGCGTGACGGCGCAGGGGATGGGCACCCTCTCGGTCTTTGAGGGCAGCCATGATGTGCCCTTTGACATCAAGCGCATTTACTATATCCACGGCGCGCCCAAGGGCACCCACCGCGGCGGCCACGCCCACAAGGCGCTGCGGCAGGTGCTGTGGTGCCCCTACGGCAGCATCCGCATCCGGCTGGACAATGGCCGCGAGAAGGCCGACGTCCTGCTGGACAGCCCCGACAAGGGCCTGATCGTCGAGCACTATATGTGGCGCGAGATGATCTGGGAGAAAAAGGACTCCGTGCTCTGCGTCGCGGCGGATTCCTACTACGATGAATCGGATTATATCCGTGACTACGATGAATTTCTGGAAGCTGTCAAGGGAAAGGATCTGGACTGATGCAGTGGACGGTACGCCCCTACACCCCGGCGGACGAGGCCGAGTGGGACCGCTTTGTCATGCACGAAAGCGGCAACGGCACGTTTTTGCAGACCCGCAACTTTTTGAACTACCACCCCGCGGGCCGGTTTACGGATGCCTCGCTCATGGTTTATAACGAGCACGGCGGCCTCGGCGCAGTGGTGCCCGCGGCACTGCGGCTGGACGGTGCAACGAGAATTTTCCGCTCCCACCCGGGCAGCACGTTTGGCGGGCCGGTGCTGCGCAGCACCTACAACTCCGCGGCTAAGTCCATTGGGATTATGCAGGCGGTGGAGGATTATATTGCCACGCGCTACGACGCGGCGGATTTCCGCCCGACGCCCGATCTGTTCAACGGCGTCGAGAACGTCGCGCTGCAATACGCCTTCACCTATCTGGGCTACACTCAGCAGACCGAGTTGAGCACCTGGGTGCCGGTGGCGGGCCGCACGCCGGAAACGCTGCTGGCGTCCTTCCGCCAGAACAAAAAGCAGGATGTGAAAAAGGCGCTCAAGCAGGATTTAACGTTCCGCAAGCTGGAAACACGGGCGGAGATCGACACCTTCCACGCGCTGCTTCGGCAGAACCTACAAAAATTCGGTGTTGAGCCTGTGCATACCGCCGATGAACTCTGGGAGTTCAAGACCAGCCGACTGCCCGACATTGCCGGGTTTTACGGCGTGTTTGCGGACGAGCAGATGGTCGCGGGCGGCATGACCTTCTACTTTGCCCAGGCCAACGTGCTGCACACCCAGTATCTGGCGGCGGATTTGTCCATCCGCAGTTACAGCCCGGCGGCGTATCTCTATTACCGGATGCTCTGCCTGGCTGCCGGGATGGGCTGCAACGCCCTGTCCTGGGGCATCTCGACGGAGGAACGCGGCAAGGTGCTGAACTTCGGCCTTGTGGAGAGCAAGGAAGGGTACGCAAGCTGCCATGCCGTGAACCTCGGCTTTACAAAAACCTTTAGCGAGAAGGAAACAAACGATGCAACGTGAGTTTGGCGGCTACCTGCCGCTGGAGCTGCCCCATGGGCAGGAGCTGTACACCGGCGCGGGCGTGCTGCGGCTGAACTGTGGCCGCAATGCGATTGTGGCTGCCCTGCGCGACGCGGGCGCAAAAAAGGTGTATCTGCCCTATTACAACTGCAACACGGTCTATGACGCCGTGACCCGCGCGGGCTTTGCGGTGGAGCGCTATCCGTTGGACGCGCGCCGTCTGCCTGTCTGCCCCGCGCTGGGCGACGGCGAGTGGCTGCTGTATGTCAACTACTTCGGCATTGCGTCGGACGACATGCTGGCCGAGGTCAAGCGCCGCTGGCCGCGGGTGATTTTTGACAACACCCAGGCGTTTTTTTCAGCGCCCCGTATGGATGCCGACAGCTACAACGTCTATTCCTGCCGCAAGTTCGTCGGCGTGCCGGACGGCGCGTACCTTGTACACACGGGACTGAACGACGGGATTTACCCGGCGGACACCAGCTGGCAGCACGCGGCGTTTTTGTTCCGCTGCATCGATGAAAGCGTGAACAGCGCCTACGGCGACAGCCTCGACAACGAGAGCCGCTTTGACGGCGAGATCCGCGGCATGTCGCCCTCGACCCGGCGCATCCTCGCGTCCGTCGAGTACGACGCCCTGCGCCTGCGCCGCCGCGCCAACTATGAGGCGCTGCACGCCGCGCTGGCCCCGCACAATGCGCTGGACTGCCCGTCCGGCGCCGATGCGATGATCTATCCGTTTTTGTGCCGGGTTGACGGTCTGCGCGGACGGCTGATAAAAAATAAAGTCTATGTCAGCCAGTGGTGGAAGTACCTGCTGGAGCTGCTGCCCGCCGACTCCGTCGAGGCCGACTACAGCCGGTACCTGCTGCCGCTGCCCGTCGACCAGCGCTACACGCCCGACGATATGCGCGCACTGGCGGCGCTGGTGCTGCAGCTGAAAGAGGAAGGGGAACCCGCATGACACAGCAGCCGAAGGTCAGTGTGCTGATCTCGTTTTACAATCTGGCCCCCTTCGTGGACCAGACGATGGAAAGCGTGCTGGCGCAGAAAACCGATTTCCCCGTGGAAATCCTCTGCGCGGACGACGGCTCCGACGACGGCACGATTGAAAAGCTGCGCGGCTGGGAGGCAGCGCACCCCGACACCGTCCGCGTCTTTGTCATGGACCGCGTGCCGGGCAAAAAATATGAAGGCAACGAGCGCATCCAGCGGATGAACGCCATCCGCGGGCGGCTTTTTTACGAGGCCAAAGGCAGCTATGTCTGCTATCTGGACGGCGACGATTTTTACACCGATGACCGCAAGCTGCAAAAGCAGGCGGACATTTTGGACGCCGACACAGGCCACAAATACGTGGCCTGTGGGCATAACGGCTGCTACTACTGGCAGAGCACCGGCGAGACGAAGCCGATTGAAAAGCCCATCCGGGAATGTGCGCTGACGGCGAAGGAGTATTGGAGCTTTTTCTACATCCACACCAATGCCATGATGTTCCGCAACATCGGTCTGCAGGGCATTGACCCGTACACGAGCGGCATTCAAATCATTGATAACCTGCTGACCTACCAGTTCCTACCCTACGGCGGGGTGTACTATATCCCGGACTGTATGTTCAACTACCGCCAGACGGAGGACAGCACCTTCCACCGCCGCAGCGTCTACCAGAATTATATCCTGAACGCCTTGATGCTCTACCAGCAAAAGACGGTGCTGCGCGGTTTATTCGGCGCGGGGCTGGTACGCACCCTGTTTGAGTACACCCAGCTGTATGAGAACCGCCGCGACCCGAAGCTGACCGAGGAGGGGCAGACCTACCTCGAAAACATTGACCGCTACGGCGCGGGCCGCCTGCGCCGCCTTGTGAACTATAATAAGGAAAGCGCCCCGGTGCGCCTGTGGTGTGAGCTGGAAAATAAATTCTGGTTCTTTATGACGAAGGTGTTCCGCCACTATATCTGGAAGCCCAAGGTGCGGGCCCTGCTGGAAGAGGCACGTATCAAAACCGAAAAAGGGGAGTGCTGAATCATGGAAGAAATGAACGAACTGACCGCCGAAGAACGGGCCAAGCTGCTGCGGCATGAACTGGAAGCTGTCTACGGCTCGTCGTCGTACAAGATCGGCCGCGCCGTGACGTGGCTGCCGCGCCATGCGAAAAAGGCGCTGGCGTACCTTGCCCACAACGGCCCGGCCATCAGCGCTAAATATCTGTATACCTACGCGAAATATCACAAGATCGCCAACGAGGACTACGCCTACTGGGCATGCCTGCAAAAAAAGGACTACCCCGAGGCGCTGAAAAAGTGGTTTCAGGAGACAAACTACACTCACACACCGCTCGACCTCGAACACCCCAAATCCTTCAGCGAGAAGACCCAGTGGCTCAAGCTGTACGGCGGGTTCGAGGATGTCTATCCCCTCGTTGACAAGTATGCCGTGCGCGAGTGGGTCAAGGAGAAGATCGGCGAGGAATACCTTATCCCGCTGCTGGGCGTCTGGGATCGCTTTGACGACATCGACTTCGACAAGCTGCCGGACAAGTTCATGCTGAAGGTCAACCACGGCGCGGGCTGGAACATCGCCGTGCAGGATAAATCCAAGTTCGATAAGGCGGACGCCAAGCGGAAGATCGAGGGCTGGCTTAAGCTGAACTACTGCTACCTGATGGGCGGGTTGGATGTGCAGTACATCCACATAAAGCCGCGCATCATCGCTGAAAAGTTCATCGAAAACGACGGCGGCGACCTCTACGATTACAAAATTTTCTGCTTCAACGGCGAGCCGAAAATTATTTTGCATATTGAGGATCGCTATACCGACAAGGAGGAACGGATGTTCTTTCTGGATACCGACTGGAACCAGCTGCCCTTCAACATCAATGTGCCGCTGGAACTGGACGCCGATCTGCCCCGCCCGGCGAACCTTGAAAAAATGCTGGACATTGCCCGCACGCTGAGCCAAGGCTACACTGCCGTGCGCGTCGACCTGTACTCGCTCAATGACGGCAGCATCAAGTTCGGCGAGATGACCTTCACCACCGAGAGCGGTATCTCCCGCTGGCACCCGGAGAGCGCGAACGACTTCATGGGCAGCCTCATTCACCTGCCCGGCGTCGACGACTAAGGAGACACCATGCCGAAAGTCAGTATCCTCGTACCTGTCTACAAGGCGGAAAAAACGCTCGACGCCTGCGTCGAGAGCATCCTTGCGCAGACGTTCCCGGACTTTGAGCTGCTGCTCATCGACGATGAAAGCCCGGACCGCTGCCCGGAAATGTGCGATGCCTGGGCAAAAAAAGACCCGCGCATCCGCGTTTTGCACCCGACCAAGACCGGGCCCGGCCCGTCCGGCGCGCGCAACGCCGGGGTGCAGGCCGCCGCGGCCCCCTGGCTGACGATGGTGGACAGCGACGACACGATAGCGCCCGACCTTGTGGAAAAGCTGTTGGCGGGCGCGGAGACCACCGGCGCAGAGCTGGTGATCTGCAACGGCTGCCCCGTGACCGAGGATGGCGCACGGCACCCGCTGCCCGCCGACGAGCAGTTCACGAAGGACACGCTGCTGGACGTAGATGCGTTCTGGGACGCCTTCCATACGCCGTGGATCAACCAGTTCACCGGCACGGCCCACCGTCTCTACGCCGCAAGGCTTTTTGACGGCGTGCGCTACCCCGTGGGCCTGCTGCACGAGGATTACTACGTGCTGCCGGATTTAATTGCACATTGCAGCGCTGTTTACTGCATGGCCTTTACGGGTTATTATGTGCTGCGCCACGCAGGCAGCATCACCGACGGTGCGCGCCATGAGGTGCGCCTTGCCATGACGAAAGGCGACATCCACCGCGCCGAATACTTTTTGCGCAACGGCTGGTATGACCGCGCCGAGGGTGCGCTGACCGACGCTGCGCTGTTTTTACACGACAACAAGCGCGCCTACGATTTGACCAAGCCCGGCCACCGCGCGGAATTTGCCGAGACAAAACGTGAGCTTTGCCGCGTGTACAATGCGCTGGCCGCCCAAAAGGGGAGCGCGTCGATGAAACTGCGGGCCGCCGCACTGAGGGCGGGGCTGGGCGTGTTTGCCATGTATGTGAGAGCGCGGGGGTGACGGGCAGAGCCCCTCCGGCCATCGCTGCGCGCGGCCACCTCCCCGCAAAGCGAGGAGCTGGCCGCGAAGCCGGCCTGAGGGGCTTTAGCCCGTTCCCGCCGCCCGAACCCCTCCCCAACAAAACCGCCAACAAAAGGAGCCCCCTCATGCCCACCGTCACCGTTATTATCCCGGTCTATAAGGTCGAGCGCTATCTCGACGCCTGTGTGGAGAGCGTTGTGCGGCAGAGCTATGCGGACTTGGAGATACTCCTCGTCGATGACGGCAGCCCGGACCGCTGCCCGGCGCTCTGCGATGCCTGGGCAGAAAAGGACCCGCGCATCAAGGTCATCCACCGGGAGAACGGCGGCCTGTCCGCCGCGCGCAACTCCGGCATCGACGCCGCCATGGGCGAGTTTTTGCTGTTCGTTGACAGCGACGACTTATTAGAACCCGACGCCGTCCGCCGCGCGGTGGACGCCCAACGGCAGCAGGACGCCGATCTGGTCATCTTCAACCTGACCTACGTCGATGAAGCAAACCGCCCGCTGCCGCAACCGGATTTCAGCGGCTTTACGGATGAGATCCTCGACGAGGACGGCGTCTGGCAGCGCTGCTTTGCCCTGGCGGAAACGAGGATTTACTACGTTGTGGCGTGGAATAAGCTCTACCGCCGCAGCCTGTTCCAACACCTGCGCTATGCCCCGGGCAAACGGTATGAGGATCAGTTCCTGCTGCCCCACCTGCTGGCACAGTGCAAAACCATTGCCTGCCTGGCCGCGCCCGGCTACCGCTACGTGCAGCGCAGCGGCAGCATCATGGCGCAGGGGTCGAGCCGCACCTATCTGGACCGGCCCGAGTACCTGCTGGACTGGTGCGCCTACTTTACCCAAAAGGGCGATGCCCTGCGGGCCGAGGGACTGCTGAACGACGCCATACAGAACCTTGCCGAAAAGCAGTGCTTTGACCTGTCCACACCCGCCCAACGGGCCCGCTACCGCGCCGCCTGCCGCGCCTGTGCCGACAGCTACACCGCGCTGGCCGCGGCCACGGGGCAGCGCTCGATGCGTCTGCGCGCCGCGCTGCTGCGCATCGGTCTGCCCGCCTACCAAGCCTTTTTGAAACACAAAACCTAAGGAGTTCCACGCATGGAAAAAACGCAACTGCAAAACTACCATGTCCACTACGGCCCGGCCCAGGGCTGGAGCCGTGTCGACCTGCGCGAGCTGTGGCGCTACAAGGACCTGATCTGGCTCTTTGTCAAGCGCGATTTCAACGTCATGTACAAGCAGACGGTGCTGGGCCCGGCGTGGATCTTAATTAACCCGCTCATGTCCACGGCCATGTACTGCGTCATGTTCGGCACGATTGCCCAGCTGTCCACCGACGGCGTGCCGCAGATTCTGTTCTATCTGGCCGGCACGGCGCTGTGGGGCTTCTTCTCGTCCTGCATCAACAAGGTGTCGGGCACGTTCACGACGAACTCCAACATCTTCAGCAAGGTGTATTTCCCGCGGCTGGCCATGCCGATTTCGACGGTGATCTCCGGCCTTATCAACTTTCTTGTGCAGTTTGCACTGTTTTTCATCCTGCTGCTTGTCTACCTTGCCAAAGGCGAGGTCAGCCCGCACTGGGGCATGCTGCTGCTGTGCGTGCCGCTGGTGCTGCAGGTCGGCCTGCTGGGCCTTGGCTGCGGCATCATCGTGTCCAGCCTGACGACCCGCTACCGCGATCTGATGGTCGTTGTGACCTTCGGCGTCCAGCTGTGGATGTACGGCTCGCCCGTCGTCTACCCGCTGTCGATGATCACCCACCCCGTCCTGCGCGCCGTCATGGTCATCAACCCGATGACCGCACCGATGGAGAGCTTCCGCTATATCTTCTTCGGCACCGGGCAGGTCACGGGCGTCATGTGGGCGTCGTCGCTGATCTGGACCGTTGCGCTGCTGGCGCTGGGACTGTCGCTTTTCAGCAAGGTCGAAAAGACCTTCGTCGATACGGTGTAAGGGGGCGCGAGTATGCGTGAAAATTCGTTGATGATTCGCGTCGAGAACGTGAAAAAGCAGTACCGCTTGGGGCAGATCGGCGGCGGCACGCTGCGCGGCGACCTGCAAAGCTGGTGGGCCCGCAAGCGCGGCAAGGAGGACCCGAACACCCTCATTGGCACCGACCAGCGCCTGATCGGTACGACGTTTATGGCGCTGAACGGCGTCAGCTTCACGGTCAACAAGGGCGAGGCCGTCGGCATCATCGGCTCGAACGGCGCGGGCAAGTCCACGCTGTTAAAGCTGCTGACCCACGTCACAGCCCCCACCTCCGGCGATATTGACCTGTATGGCCGCGTCGCCTCGATGCTCGAGGTCGGCACCGGCTTCCACCCCGAGATGACGGGCCGGGAAAACGTCTACCTGAACGGCGCGATTTTAGGTATGACCCGCGCCGAAATTGACGCCAAGATGGCGGAAATTATTGAGTTCTCCGAGGTTGGCGACTTTATCGACACGCCGGTCAAGCGCTATTCCAGCGGCATGTTCGTGAAATTGGCATTCTCCGTTGCCGCCCATCTGGACAGCGAAATTATGATCATGGACGAGGTCCTCGCCGTCGGTGACATGAAGTTCCAGAAAAAGTGCCTGACCAAGATGCGCCAGGCTGCCCGGCGCGACGGCAAGACCGTCCTCTACGTCAGCCACAACATGGCGACGATCCGCGACCTGTGTGACCGCTGCATCGTGCTGGACAAGGGCAAGGTCATCTTCGACGGCGACGTGGACGAGGGCATCGCGCTGTACCTCTCCACCAAGTCACAGGAGGCATCCTTCATCGACTACTCGGGCGTCAAGCGCGACAACTGGTTCAAGCGCGACAACATCCGTCTGCAGTCCGTTGAGCTGCTCGACGCTGACAATGAGGTGCTCGAGCGCCGCAAGCCGGTCACGGTGCGCTACCGCGTCCATGTCAACGAGGCTGTCGCGGACGTGGGTCTGCGGCTGGAAATGCGCGACGAGGTCGGCAACCCGCTGGGCGCGACCTGCGTCTATGGGCTGGATCTGCAGCCCGGGTATACGACGTTCACGGCGCGGTATGATTTGAGCGTGCTGGCCCCCGGCAAGTACGGCAGCTATTTCACCGTCATCACCCAGGGCGAGGGCGGCGCACATACGGTGGAGGACTGGGTCCCCGGCATGATGTTCCGCATGGTGGACACCCTGACCGAGGGCGAGACCGAGTGGAACACCACCGCATGGGGCCCCATCGAGCTGCCCACCGCCGCCGTGGTGGAGGTGCAGCATGACTAAGGTCGCGGCGCTCTACATCGCCACCGGCAGGTACACGGTGTTCTGGCCGGAATTTTACGAGAGCGCCGAGAAATACCTGCTCAAGGACTGCGAGGTCCACTACTTTGTCTTTACCGACGCTGCGACTCTGCCCGGGGACGACAACCCCCGCGTGCATATCTGTGCGCAGGAAGCCTACTCCTGGCCGTTTGCCACGCTGCGCCGGTTTGAGATTTTTTTGAAGCAGGAGCAAGCGCTGAAAGCGTTTGACTACATCTTCTTCTTCAACGCCAACGCCGAGTTCATGCAGCCCGTCACGCGGGAGATGCTTTTGCCCCGCGCTGAAAAGGGCGAGCACCTGCTGGTCGTGCAGCACCCGTCGTTCTACGCCAAACCGAACTATGAGTTCACCTATGACCGCAACCCCCGCAGCACGGCCTGTATCCCCTACGGGCTGGGCAAATACTACGTCTGCGGCGGCGTCAACGGCGGCGAGGCGGCGGCATTTTTGCAGCTCTGCCACACGCTGGATGCACGCATCCGCCGCGACCTGCAGCGCAACGTCATTGCGCTCTGGCACGATGAATCCCAAATCAACCGGTATATCCTGTTCCGCAAAGACTTCCGCGTGCTGACCCCGGCGTTCTGCTACCCCGAGGGCTGGGACCATCTGCCGTTTCCCTGCATCATCCGCATCCGCAGTAAGGCGCGGTATATCGACATTCCGGCGCTGCGCAAGGACGCGCCGGAGACGAAGCTCTCCCCGGCGGTGGCGCGGTGGAACCACTTTGCCATGCGCGCCGCGCGGTGGACGCAGAACCATATTTTCAAAAAAGGAAGCTGACCGATGACCGATACAAGCTGGCAAAACCGTGTGACCCTGCTGGTCAACAGCTGCGACGCCTACGCCGATTTGTGGCAGCCGTTCTTTACGCTGCTCAAGCGCTATTTTGTGCCGCTGCCTGCGGAAATCCTGCTGAACACCGAGACAAAGGACTTCGCCTTTGACGGGCTGAATCTACGCTGTGTGCACAGCACCGCGCCGACCTACGGCGAGCGGATGACAGACGCCCTGCGCGAGGTGAAAACCGAGTACACGCTGCTGCTGCTGGATGACTTTTTCCTGCGGCGGCCCGTGGATATTGCGCGGCTGGCGGACATCGTCCGCTGGATGGACGCGGATCGGGACATCGTTTATTTCAACAGCGACGTGACCGCCGCGGTGTGTGATTTGGAGGTGGACCGCTACCCCGGCTACCGCCGCCTGCCCGCCGGCAACCGCTACACGCTGAATTTGCAGGCTGCCGTCTGGCGCACGGCCAAATTTGCCGCCTACTGGCAGCACAAGGTCAGCCCATGGGACTGGGAGGAGCGCTGCAACGTGCTGACCGCCGCCCACCCGCGGGATAAGTTCTACTGCGTCACGCGGGAGGATGCGCGGTTCCTCGACTACGGCTACCACGGCGGCCAGTGGATGGGCATCTGCCACGGCCAGTGGGTGGAATCTGACGTTGTGCCGCTGTTTGAGAAGGAGGGCATCGAGGTCGATTTCTCAAAGCGCGGCTTCATAGACCTCGAGAACCGCCCCGCCAGCCTGAACAAAAGCGCGGACCGCGCCGAGCGCTATGCCCGCGTGCGCGCCTGTCTGGGGACGGCGTACCTGCTGCCGTATTTTGTGTTCTGCCGCCGGTGCAATCTGTATTCCAAGCGGAACCACTGCGCCGTCGATGAGGATTATTTCCACTACCTACAGCGCAAGGCCGATTTGCAGAATAAGACCGGCAAAAAAATCTGGTTCGGGCCGATGCAGAGATAAAAAGCCGATGAAAAGCCCTCCCCCTTGGGGGAGGGTGGCCGCAGGCCGGGTGAGGGGCAGCTTTGCCGAGATGACCCGATTATGGGTTGTAATGGCGAGGTCTGCCCTCATCAGTCACCTGCGGTGACAGCTTCAGTCTACGTGCTAATAGCCGCCTTTCGGCGGTTGCGCTCCGATACGCGCCTGCGGGCGCAGCCCCTCGTAACGAAAAAAGGATATGCAACAGAAAAGTTCTGCTGCATATCCTTTTATTTTTTACCGGTAATCAATCGGCAGCGTCGGCAGGCCGTTCAGGCTCCAATCGGCTAAATTGCCGTCCTGAAACTCGTAATACCCCTGCGCGGCGATCATCGCGCCGTTGTCGCCGCAGTATTTCAGCTCGGGCAAGAAGACCTTTGCGCCGAGCTTCTGCGCGCCGTCGTTGACCAGCTGGCGCAGACGGCCATTGGCGGCGACGCCGCCGGCCAGTACGACCTGCCTGGCGTTTGTGTCCGCCGCCGCGGCCAGCAGCTTTTTGGCCAGGATCTGGTCGATGCGCTCCTGAAAGCTCGCGGCCATGTCGGCCACGTTCACGGCCTGGCCCTTCTGCTCGGCGTTGTGGACCTCGTTGATGACGGCGGTTTTCAGGCCGCTGAAGCTCACGTTGTACTTGCCGTCCACATGGGGCACGGGCAGCTTGTACGCCTTGGGGTTGCCGTCCCGCGCCGCCGCGGCCACGCTGGGGCCGCCGGGGTAGGGCAGACCCAGTGTGCGGGCGACCTTGTCGTAGGCCTCGCCCGCGGCGTCGTCCACGGTGCGGCCTAAGATTTTATAGCGGCACCAGTCCTCGACCAGTACAATGTGGCTGTGCCCGCCGCTGGCGACGAGGCACAGAAACGGCGGCTTCAGATCCTGATGCGTTAAATAGTTGGCCGCAATGTGCCCGCGCAGGTGGTGCACCGGCACAAGCGGTTTGCCCGCCGCGTAGGCCAGCCCCTTGGCAAAGTTGACGCCCACCAGCACCGCGCCGATGAGCCCCGGCGCAAACGTTACGGCCACGGCGTCCACGTCGGCCATCGTCATGCCGGCGTCGGCCAGCGCCTTGTCAACGGTGGCGCTGATATACTCCGCATGGCGGCGGCTGGCGATCTCCGGCACAACGCCGCCGTAGAGCGCCTGCTCTTTGACGCTGGTGGAGATGACGTTGGAGATGACCTTCCGTCCATCCTCCACAATCGCCGCCGCGGTTTCGTCGCAGGTGGACTCGATACCTAAAACATACATAACAAAACCTCGATGTAGGGGCCGGGCATGCCCGGCCCGCAACGTTTTCTTACTTGCTTTTTTCCCGGAAAAGTGCGGCAGCCGTCAGGCTGTGCCCCGTTTTAATGTGCCTCCAGCCACGTCTTTCCCACGCCGACCTCCGTCGTCAGGGGAACGCTGTAGTGCACGACGTTTTCCATTTCTTCCTTCAAAATGCGCTTGACTTCGTCGATTTCTTCCTCGGGCGCTTCGACGATCAGCTCATCGTGTACCTGCAAAAGCAGACGCGCCTGCAATTTCTCGTCCCGCAGGCGCTGCCAGACGTGGACCATGGCCAGTTTAATGATGTCCGCCGCAGTGCCTTGGATCGGCGTGTTGCGGGCCATCCGCTCGCCGCTGGCGCGCACCTGAAAGTTCGAGCTGGCCAGCTCCGGCAGGGCGCGGCGGCGGCCAAACAGCGTCTCGACGTAGCCCTTGTCCTTCGCGTGGGCGATGCAGTCCTTCATATACCCGTCCACCTTCGGGAAGGTGTCGAGGTAGGTCTTTAAGAAAGTATCCGCCTCCTTGACCGGGATGCCCAGATCCTTGCTCAGGGAGTACGCGCCCTTGCCGTACATGATGCCGAAGTTGATGGCCTTGCTGGCCGAACGCAGCTGCGGCGTGACCTCGCTCTCGGGGATGTGGTAGATTTTGGCGGCGGTGGAGCGGTGGATGTCTGCGCCGTTCAAAAACGCCTGCTGCATGTGCTCGTCGCCTGTGATGTGCGCCAGAATGCGCAGCTCGATCTGCGAGTAGTCGGCGTCCACGAGGGTCTCGCCCGCGCCCGCCACAAAGTAGCTGCGCAGGCGGCTGCCCAGCTCGGTGCGGATGGGAATGTTCTGCAGGTTCGGCTCGGTGGAGGAGATGCGCCCGGTGCGCGCCTCGGTCTGGATGAAGGTCGAGTGTACCCGCCCGTCCGCGGCTTCGGCGTTCAGCAGGCCGTCCACGTAGGTGGACAGCAGCTTGGCGTAGGTGCGGTATTTCAGGATCTCGTCAATGACCGGGCTGTAGGGGCGCAGGCTTTCCAGTGTCTCGGCGTCGGTGGAGTAGCCGCGGGCGTTTTTCTTGCGCGGCGGCAGGCCCAGCTTGTCGAACAGCGCCTCGCCCAGCTGCTTGGGACTATTTACATTGAACTCGTAACCGACTTCTGTATAAATATTGTGCAGGATACCGTCCAGCTCGCCCCGAAGGCTGTCGCCGAACGCGCGGATGCCGTCGGCGTCAATCGCAAAGCCGATGCGCTCCATGTCGGCCAGCACCCGGGCCAGCGGCAGCTCCATCTCGTCCAGCAGCTTGCGCTGGCCGCTCTCGTCCAGCGCGGCGGCCAGCGTGTCGCACAGGCCCGCCAGCACGCCCGCACCGGGCGCGGCCTCACAGGCAAAGGCGGCGTGTACGCCGTACTCGGCGGCCAGGGAGTGTACCTCATAGCCGCTGGCCGACGGGTTTAAAAGATACGCGGCCAACTTGCCGTCAAAGCGCAGCGCACTGCCGATGCCGCCGTGCTCCAGCGCCAGGCGGTAGAGCGGCTTTGCGTCGAACGCCCAAAGCTCGGCACCGCTGTCCAGAATCGCGGCCAGCCGGTCCATGTCGGGCAGGTAGACGTCCTGCCCCTGCACAAGGTACCAACCGCCGTCGGCATTCCGGGCGGCGTAGAAGCGGCCCTCCAGCAGCAGCGGCAGGGGGGACGGCTCGACGGTCTCGAGCGGTGCGGCATTCTCGGATGGGGCGGGCGCGGTGCCGCCGTTCAGGCCCCAGCGGTCCACCAGCTTGTGCATTTCCAGCGCGGCCAGCAGCTGCGCGGCGGCAGCGGGGTCACCGGGCTGGCGCAGGTAGGCGGCAGGGTCGGTCTCGATGGGCGCGTCCTTGCGGATCGTGCCCAGCATATAGGAAAGGTCGGCCTTGTCGCGGTTGGCGGTCAGCTTGGCACGCTGCCCCGGCTTGACGGCCTTGTCGTCGATGTTGTCATAGACGCCCTGCAAACTGCCGAACTTCGAAATCAGCGCCAGCGCGGTTTTTTCGCCGATGCCGGGCACGCCGGGGATGTTGTCCGACGCATCGCCCATCAGGCTCTTGACGTCGATGAGCTGCGGCGGCTCGATGCCGTACTTCTCGCGGATGGCGGCAGGGTCCATGGGGATGGTCTCTTTGTTGGTCGCCAGCAAAACCGTCGTTGCATCGTCCACAAGCTGCAAGCTGTCGCGGTCACCGGTAGCCAGCAGCGTCGTGCCGCCCGCGGCCTCGCATGCTGCGGCCAGCGTGCCGAGAATATCGTCGGCCTCCCAGCCCGCCTTGCTGACCTGCACAAAGCCAAGGTCGGTCAGCAGCTCCTTCAAAACCGGCATCTGCTGGGCCAGCTCCTCGGGCATACCGTGGCGGGTGGCCTTGTAGCCGTCGTAGGCGGTGTGGCGGAACGTCGGCGCGCGCTCATCCCACGCGATGGCGACGGCGTCGGGCTTGTGCGCCGCCAGCAGGTTGAGCAGTATATTTTGGAAGCCGTAGATGGCGTTGGTGTAGCGGCCATCCTTCGTCGTCAGCAGCTTGATGCCGAAAAACGCGCGGTTGACCAGGCTGTTGCCGTCCAGGACCATGAGTTTCATGCGCAATACTCCTTATAAACAATCTACATTTCAGTATACCACATTTGCGGAAAATATGGTAGAATAGAATGTAAAAATCGAAAAGTCTAAAGCCTTCCCCCGCGGGCGGGGGAAGGTGGCGCGCAGCGCCGGATGAAGGGGCGGGCTTACGGCCGGGACCCGGTTACGGGCGGCTGCGCGGACTTTGCCCTCATCAGCCGCCTGCGGGCGGCAGCTTCCCCCGAGGGGGAAGCCTTTTGGAAAGGAAACTTATGCAGCTACGCAACCTATCCATCCCCACCGGCGCGGTGTTTGCGCCGATGGCCGGCCTGACCGACGCGGCGTGCCGCCATCTGATGGCCGACCACGGCGCGGCCTGGACCGTCAGCGAGATGGCCAGCGCCAAGGCGCTGAACTTCCACGATGAAAAATCCCTGGCTCTGCTGCGGGACAAGCACCCCCACGGCCTGTACGCCATCCAGCTGTTCGGCGCGGAGCCGGAGTCGATGGCCAAGGCAATTCTGTTTGTAAGGGAGCAGGGCATCCAATTTGACATTCTCGACATCAACATGGGCTGCCCCGCGCCCAAGATCACCGGCAGCGGCGCGGGCAGCAGGCTGCTGCTGGACCCGCCGCTCTGCGGGCAGATGGTCGCCGCCGCGCGCAAAGCGCTGGGCGATGATACGCCGCTGACCGTCAAGATGCGCATCGGCTGGGACGCCGACCACCTGACCGGCGTCGAGGTCGCCAAACAGCTTGAGGCCAACGGCGCGGACTTGATCGCCGTCCATGGCCGCACGCGGGAACAGATGTACATCCCGCCCATTGACACGGCGGCCATCGCGGCCATCAAGCAGGCCGTGTCCGTCCCGGTGCTGGCCAACGGCGACGTGACCACCGCCGACGAAGCCCTTACCTTATTAGAAGCAACCGGCTGCGACGGCGTTATGATCGGGCGCGGCGCACTGGGCGACCCGTGGCTGTTTGCGCAGGTGCGCGCAGCGCTGCTGGGCGAGGAACGCCCGCCCGAGCCGACGCTGAACCAGCGGATGACCGCTTTGCGCGACCAAATCTACGAAATGTGCGAGGAAAAGGGCGAGTGGGCCGCCATGCCCCAGGCCCGCAGCCAGGCCATGCACTATATGAAGGGCCTGCACGGCGCTGCCGCCCTGCGCCGCTACTGCTCGATGCTCGAGCACTTCAGCGATGTGGATACGCTGATCGAGGCGGTGTATAGGTTGCAATAACGTAGGGGCCGGGCATGCCCGGCCCCTACCGTGGCGCTTCAAAACCGTCCCCTCGTCAATTCGTCCAGATTCTGCTCGTAGCAGGGCAGCATGTGCTCGATGAAATACTCCGCCTCGGGGCTGTGCATGGCGTGCAGGGCGGCCATCTGCTGGGCGTAGGCGGCCTCAAACTCGCGGTTGCCGCCGCGGTCCTCCTCGATGCACTTGATGACGGCGGAAAGCCGGTCCGCGGCCTTTAAAATTTTGCGCTCGGCGTCGTTCAGCACGCTGCCGGTCAGCCAGACCTGGGTCTCGGCCTGCAATTCTTCGGGCTGCAGGCTCGCCATCACGCGGGCGCTCTCGTGCTCCACGGCCTTGTACGCTGTGCGCAGGGCGTCGTTCTTGTACTTGACGGGCGTCGGCATATCACCGGTCAGAATCTCCGGTGCATCGTGATAAATGGCCGCTGTGGCTACGACCTCGGGCCGCAGGGCCGCGCCGGTGCCCGTGCAGTGCCTGCCGATCAGGCAGAGCGTGTGCGCCAGCATGGCCGTGTCGGCGGTGTGCTCACTCAGGGACTCGGGGCGGGTACTGCGCATCAGGCACCAGCGGGTGATGTACTTCATGCGGCTGAACAGCGCGCTGAACGGATAGGTTTTCATCTTCACGCGACCTCCGGTTTATGGTATAATGGGGCGTATGCAGGGGTCGATGCTTGCATCGGCCCGGGGCGTCAGGGACGCCGTCCCCTACAGCTCTACGGTAAGTATACCACAACTTTCCTCAAAGTGAGGCCCCATAAAGGGGACTATCAATATGCAAACCACAATTTTTAAACAAAAATCGAACTATTGGCGCGTCTTTGCACTCTGCTTTTTCACGGCGGTGCTGCTGTTTGCGCCCCACTGCATCGTGGATGCCGTCGCGGGCGGCGGGTACTTCCACTACGCGGGGGACTTCAACGACCAGCAGATCAACTTTTACCAGTACGCCAACGCCTTTGTCAAAAACGGCGGGTCGTTCAGCTGGGCCACCGACCTGGGCAGCGGGTTTGTCAATTCCTACTCGTTCTACCTGCTGGGCAGTCCGTTCTTCTGGCTGTCCATGGTCGTGCCCGCGCGGCTCATGCCGTGGGCCATGGTGCCGCTGCTCTGCCTGAAAATGGCCGTTGCGGGCGGCGGCGGGTATCTCTGGGCGCGCCGCTGGGTGCGGGACGAGACTTGGAGCATGCTGGCGGGCTGCCTGTATGCGTTTTCCGGGTTCAGCATCTACAACATCTTTTTCAACCACTTTCTGGACGTTGTGGCGCTGTTTCCGTACATGCTGGCCGCGCTGGACGACGCGGTCATCGACGATAAAAAGGGCGCGTTCCCGTTCTGGGTCGCGCTGAACCTTGTCGATAACTACTTCTTCTTCGCCGGGCAGGCGGTCTTTCTTATCATCTATTTCTTCTGCATGGCCGCCGGGCGGCGGTATGAGCTGGGTCTGCGCAAGTTCGTGCGCCTGGCGTGGGAGACAGCTCTGGGCTGTGCCTGCGGGTGCGTGCTGCTGCTCCCGGCGGGGCTGTCGCTGCTGCAAAATCCGCGTACCATCGACCCGTTCAGCGGGTACGGGTATCTGTTCTACGGCAAATCCCAGCAGTACGGCGCGATTTTTTACAGCACCCTGCTCATGCCCGACGCGCCCTATTTCAAGGACCTGTTTCAGGAGGGCATCCTCAAGCACACGAGCCTGACAGCCTATCTGCCGCTGGTCGGCGTCGCGGGTGGGCTGGCGTTCTGCCGCGCAAGGGAGCGCCACCCGTTCACCTACATTTTAAAGGTCTGCGTTGCCTGTGCGTTTGTGCCAGTGCTGAACAGCGCGTTCTATGCGCTCAACTCGAGCTACTACGCGCGGTGGTACTATATGCCGATTCTGGTTTTGTGCGGTGCAACGTGCTATCTGCTCTCCCGCCCGGCGCTGGCCGAGCAGCGTCTGCCGCGGGCGCTGCGGCTGACGACCTTCCTGACGCTGACGGCGGTGGTGTTCGCCGTTGTGCCGGGCAAGGACGACGACGGCAACACGGTCTATGGCGTGCTGGACGAGCCCGCGCGGTTCTGGGCTATCTTCGGCATGACGATGCTGGGTATCGTGATTTTTGCGCTGCTGTGGCATTTTTGCCGCCGTAAGCGGCGGTGGGGCGCGATTCTGACCGCCGCCGTGCTGGGATTCAGCCTGTTGTACGGCAGTTTGCATTTGTCTCTGACGAAGTACGCCCAGTGGGACGTGGACAGCAATCTGATTGCCGAAACCTATGATTCCGTCGAGGACGTCGCCGCCGCGCTGCCGGACGGTGCGTTTTACCGCATTGACGCCTACGGTGCGCACAACAATCTGGGGCTGTGGTTCAACAGGAGCTGCCTGCAATTCTTCAACTCGACGGTTGCGCCGAGCATCATGGCGTTTTACCCCGAGGTCGGCGTCAAGCGGGATGTGAACTCCAAGCCCGACGCCGAGAACTACGCCCTGCGCGGCCTGTTGAGCGTGCGGTACACGCTGGTCGCCAAAGACAAGGAGACCGAGTGGACCGACAAGGATCTGCCCGGCTGGCAGCGCACCGGCGAGACCGATGCCTACGCCCTCTACGAGAACGAAAACTGGGTGCCGATGGGCTTTACCTACGACTGCTACGTGACAGAGGACCAGCTGGAGCGGGTAAGCGAGGAAGAACGCGCCCAGATTTTGTGCCGCGCGATTTTGCTGGACGACGACCAGATCTCCGCCTTTGGCAGCCTGCTGGAACCCTTGCCCGACGAGGAGCTGACCAACCGCAGCGAGGATGCCTACGCTGCAGACTGTGCCGCCCGCCGTGCCGCCGGTGTAGCAGCGTTTACCGCGACGGACACCGGCTTTACCGCAAAGACCGCCTATGACGCGGACGAGCTGGTGTTTTTCAGCGTGCCCTATGACGACGGGTTCAGTGCCACGGTCAACGGTGAGCCCGCCGCGATCGAGAAGGTGGACGACGGCCTGATGGCCGTGTACGTGCCCGCGGGGGAGAACGAGATAGAATTTACCTACCATACGCCCGGATTGAAGGTGTCCGCCTGCGTGAGCGCAGCGGCGATTGCGGTGTATGGGGTGTATTTGCTGTGGATTATAAGGAAACGAAAAAGCCAGCCGGGAAGTAAGCGGTAACATTTGTAGGGGGGGTCAAGACCCCTCCCTATGAACCTGTTGGAAAAGGGAGCCATTTGCGCGGGCGAAGCCCGCGAGAAAAGCCTCCCCATCAGGGGAGGTGGCCGCGAAGCAGGCCGGAAGGGCCCAGCCCGTTGACGGGCAGCATAGCAAAGTCGCGGGCCGGGCATGCCCGGCCCCTACGGACTGCTGTGAATCGTTGTGCACGAGAGGGGCAAGGGAGGGCGGTAGCCCGCCCCTTTGCAGTTGGCGGGTGGTTGACCGGAAACGGGCGGCCACGCAAGGCCCGTCGGGACCCTTCAGGCCTCGCAAGCTCGGCCAGCTCTTCACTGTGTGGGGCGCCTTTTGCGCGGGCGAAGCCCGCGAGAGAAGCCTCCCCATCAGGGGAGGTGGCCGCGGAGCAGGCCGGAAGGGTTCAGCCCGTTGACGGCGGGCATAACAAGGTTGCGGGCCGGGCATGCCCGGCCCCTACG
>OLPH01000101.1_pt1 | contig 111876 bp, 99 predicted proteins | sample 1672951 | NCBI WGS metagenome assembly OLPH01 (sample SAMEA3136740, study PRJEB25190) | human gut metagenome | reverse complement strand
AACTCGCGACCCCGACCTTGGCAAGGTCGTGCTCTACCAACTGAGCTATTCCCGCATTCATCAAGCAATCAGTTAATCACTTGATTTTATTATCGTCTGGCAATCAGTGCCGCCGTTCGATGCGTTGCATTCTACTTACCTGGCGCGATGAGTCAACGATATTTTTCACCACTTTTGATCGTTTGCTGAAAATTGCGCCGAAACGATCACTGATCAAGCAAATCTGCACGCGCAGCGCTCAAATATTGCAACATTGACCACAGAGTCAGTACCGCAGCCACAAAGAAAAGTGCAATACCGGCGTACTCAACCCAAATGTTCGGACGCCACAGCAGCCATGCCAACGCCACCATCTGGGCAGTGGTTTTCACTTTCCCAATCCAGGAGACAGCCACGCTACTGCGTTTACCCAACTCCGCCATCCATTCGCGTAGCGCAGAAATAATAATTTCACGGGCGATCATCGTTGCCGCCGGTAAGGTCACCCACCAGCTGTGGTAATGCTCGGTTACCAGCACCATGGCGATAGCCACGAGAACTTTATCTGCTACAGGGTCAAGGAAAGCACCAAACCGGGTACTCTGGTTCCAGCGGCGTGCCAGAAAACCATCGAACCAGTCAGTCACCGCCGCGACGCAGAAAATGAGCGCGGCGGCAAACGGCGACCAGGTGACAGGCAGATAAAAGACCAATACAAAGAATGGGATAAGGATGACACGGAACAGTGTAAGCAACGTAGGGATATTAAATTGCATAATGACGGGTAACTATCTGTTGTCAGTAAGATTACCCCTATGTTGCTACAGAGACATCAATGTTTCAACGACCAGAAGATCTTTTCTGCCAGACCTTGCGAAATACCCGGCACTTTTGCAATTTCCTCGACGCTGGCGTTACGTAAACCTTGCAAACCGCCCATATATTTCAACAACATTTGCCGGCGTTTTGGCCCGACGCCTTCAATGGTTTCCAGGGAACTGGTATTTTTGACCTTCGCCCGTTTTTTACGGTGCCCGCCAATCGCGTGATCATGTGATTCATCGCGAATATGCTGGATAACATGCAGCGCGGGAGAATCTGGCGGCAAACTGAATCCCTCACCTTCCGGCTCAAAGAACAGCGTTTCCAGCCCAGCCTTACGATCTGCTCCTTTGGCAACGCCAAGTAGCAGCGGATGATTTTTATCCCATGAGACATCCAGTTCGGCGAAAACATTTTTCGCCTGCGCAAGCTGGCCTTTGCCGCCGTCGATAAGTATCACATCCGGGATCTTACTGTCGTCGATGGCTTTACCATAACGCCGACGCAGCACCTGATTCATCGCCGCATAATCATCGCCCGGCGTGATGCCAGTAATGTTATAGCGCCGATACTCCGCACGCAGCGGGCCGTTAGCATCAAACACCACACAGGAAGCGACGGTTTGTTCACCCATGGTATGGCTGATGTCAAAGCACTCCATCCGCTTCACTTCCGGCAATTTCAACACGCTGGCAAGTGCTGTAAGCCGCTGGTGAACGGTAGATTGCTGCGAAAGTTTGCTGGTTAAGGCCGTCGCCGCATTGGTGCGCGCGAGTTTCAGGTAACGCGCCCTATCGCCACGAGGTTTGGTTTGAACATTAATCTTGCGTCCCGCCAGTTCTGAAAGGGAATCGGCGAGCAGCGTTTTATCGCTAAGATTAAAATCGAGCAGGATCTCACCCGGTAAGGTGCGCATCTGGCTGCCTTGTAAATAGAACTGGCCTACGAAGGTTTCTACCACCTCGCTCAGTTCCGTACCGCCAGGCACTTTCGGGAAATAGCTGCGGCTGCCGAGCACTTTGCCCTGACGAATGAACAATACGTGGACACAAGCCATGCCCGCATCGAACGCCACACCAATAACGTCAAGGTCGTCGCCGGTATTGGAAACGAATTGTTTTTCGGTGACGCGTCGCACCGCCTGAATTTGGTCGCGAATACGTGCCGCTTCTTCAAACTCCAGATTCTGGCTGGCAGTTTCCATACGGCTAATGAGTTGCGTAAGCACCTGATCATCTTTGCCAGACAAAAACAGGCGCACATACTCGACCTGCTGAGCGTATTCTTCTTCACTCACCAGTCCTTCAACGCACGGCCCCAGACAGCGCCCTATCTGATATTGCAGACATGGACGCGAGCGATTGCGATAAACACTATTTTCGCACTGGCGAATGGGGAAAATCTTTTGCAGTAGCGCCAGTGTTTCACGTACGGCATAGCCATTCGGAAACGGGCCGAAATATTCACCTTTGGCATGCTTTGCACCACGATGCATCGCCAGACGCGGGTGGGTATCACCACTCAGGAAGATAAAAGGATATGATTTATCATCGCGTAGCAAAACGTTGTAACGCGGCTGATAGAGTTTGATGTAGTTGTGTTCCAGCAACAGCGCTTCGGTTTCTGTATGAGTAACCGTTACATCAATTTGCTGGATCTGGGCGACCAGCGCTTCGGTTTTGCGCGAAGCGAGGTTGCTACGGAAATAGCTGGAAAGCCGTTTTTTCAGGTCTTTCGCTTTGCCGACATAGATAACCGTACCACCAGCATCGTACATGCGATAAACGCCTGGCTGGCTGGTTACGGTTTTTAAAAACGCTTTTGCGTCAAACTGATCACTCACTGACTTGATAATGTCTCCGCATTACACAGACCATGGCGAATTGCCAGGTGAGTCAGCTCAACATCGCCATGAATGTTTAGTTTACTGAACATACGATAGCGGTAGCTGTTCACCGTTTTCGGACTGAGATTGAGCTGTTCTGAGATCTCATTGACCTTCTGGCCCTTGGTGATCATCAGCATAATCTGCAATTCACGTTCAGACAAACTGGCAAATGGGCTTTCTGTTTTTTCTGGTTCGATCTGGCTTAACGCCATTTGTTGAGCGATGTCAGAAGCAATGTAACGCTGCCCAGAATAGACAGAACGGATCGCACTCACGACTTCCTGCGGAGCCGCGCCTTTGCTGAGGTAGCCCGCAGCACCGGCCTGCATGACTTTCGCTGGTAAAGGGTTTTCTGTATGGACGGTAAGCATGATGATTTTTACATCAGCTGTGGAACGCGCGATTTTACGCGTCGCCTCAAGACCGCCAATGCCCGGCATACTCATGTCCATTAGCACCACGTCAACGGCATTTGCCCGGCACCACTTAACGGCGTCTTCACCGCACGATGCCTCACCGACGACTTTTATACCCTTTATATCTTCCAGAATGCGTCGTATCCCTGCGCGCACCAGTTCGTGGTCATCAACAAGTAGAACGTTGATCAAAGGAATATCTCCAGAAATAGGGATAACGCTACTGATAGTTAGTCATTCGTATATTAGCGGTTTTTATTGCAACTTTGAAACGTTAAAAATGGTGGGTATTCGATTTTTCTCTCGTTTTTGTCAATTCGATTGTCCACAGTTATGGTCACGCCCGTCACCAACGGCTTACCGGATCGTTTCACAGTAAGCCCTGCGACGAAATGTGACAAAAATTACCTTTATTCAGCAAAAATGAAAATCAGCCCGCTGAATATGTAACATTAATTAACCCGAACAATACGGGCAAAAAACATTCATGATAAAAATATTTATTGGTCATTATATTAACGCATTTAATAGCACCGTTGACGGCACGCTCAAAAAACAACCACTGCTATTTTTAGCAAAGCTTATGGTATACTCCGCCGCCTTAACATTTTTCACCGCAAATTTTCATTGCAACATGACGAGGAAAATAAATGAGTACGCCTGATTTTTCTACTGCCGAGAATAATCAAGAACTGGCAAATGAAGTCTCCTGCCTGAAAGCGATGCTGACGCTGATGCTACAGGCGATGGGACAAGCTGACGCGGGCCGCGTGATGTTAAAGATGGAAAAACAGCTTGCGCTGATCGAAGACGAAACCCAGGCTGCAGTATTTTCCAAAACGGTTAAGCAAATTAAACAAGCCTACCGTCAGTAATATAAAACCGGCTGATAGCGTGCCTTTCAGCCGGTTTTTGCATCTGGCACGCAGGACAGAAAAGAGATCAAATTAAGCCAGTAGCGGCCGCGTAACAGGCAACCTGGGTCTTATTTGGTGCATTAATTTTTTTCTGCATGTTTTTCTGGTGGAAATTGACCGTATTCTCAGAGATTGACAAAATCATCGCTATCTCTGCTGATGTTTTCCCTTCCGCCGTCCACCTCAGAATTTCTTTTTCGCGCTTGCTGAAATTCATCTCTGGCGTCATCACTATTTCATCATTTAAACGCATCAGAGCCATCAGACTTTCGCGCACCAGTAACTGCATTTTTAATTGCAGTTCATCACTAAGAATGGGTATTTCGCGCGCGCTGCAACGGGAAAAGGACAAAAAGCCCAGCGCCCGGTTTGGCAGCATTAAATACTGAGTGACACCGCGGCGTAAACCATGTGCGCGCGCGGCTTCCCATAACGGCTGTGCTTCGCTGAATAAGTCATCATTCCACATTAAATGGCCCTGACTAAAGTTTTCAGGGTTCAGCACCGGATCAATTGCGAGAAAGTTTTTTGCCTGATAATAACTAACCCACGCCTCAGGGTAATTGGTGTAAAAAGCCACTTTAGGTCGAGTGAATGGTACCGGGTGGCGGACACATAACGAATAGTAATCGTACTCCAGCTGCTGAGCCTGAAGCTCAATTTCATGGTAGACCTCTTCTGCGGTCTCCATCCTCTGAAAACGCAACAGCATCGTGCGACGCCAGCTGAAAAAATCCTTATCCTGCATAGTAAACCGCAACGCCCCTGAGAGTGAGTATCATTTATAATGATAATTCAAACTATCACATAAATAAGATTTATATATAATTTATATTATTCAGGCAATGAATTACTTTTGCAAGCCATCGCATTCTCTTATGTTATTAATGAGTTATGCTGATTTGTTAAGCAGTTTTATCAGGCTTGAAATGGCGTCCAGCCCCGACAGGTGAATCGTCGGGGCTGATTTTTTCTTATTATTGCAGCAGAAACTTCTCGAGGAACTGGCGGGTGCGAGGCTGCTTGGGATCGGCAAATAACGCTTTTGCGGCCCCCTGCTCGACTATCCGCCCCTGGTCCATAAAGATCGCCCGGTCCGCAACATCCCGGGCAAAGCTCATTTCGTGTGTCACAATCACCATCGTGCGCTTTTCCTGCGCCAGCTGACGGATGGTGTTCAGGACTTCGCCCACCAGCTCTGGATCCAGCGCTGACGTTGGCTCGTCAAACAAAATCACCTCAGGACGCATTGCCAGCGCACGCGCAATCGCAACACGCTGCTGTTGACCGCCAGACAAACGACGTGGATAGCTGGTTTCTTTACCGGCCAGCCCAACTTTCGCCAACAGCTCGCGAGCGCGCGCCGTGGCCTCTTCTTTCGGTTCGCCTTTGACGATCACCGGCCCTTCAATAATGTTCTCCAGCACCGTACGATGCGGAAACAAATTAAAGTTCTGGAAGACAAACCCGACGTGCTGACGCAACTGGCGAATCAGCGATTTTTGCTGACTTAATGAACGTGCAGTATCAATAGTGATATCGCCAACGGTGATAGTTCCCGCTTCCGGTTGTTCCAGCAGATTTATGCTGCGTAGCAACGTGGTTTTGCCGGAACCACTCGGACCGATAATTGCCACCACTTCGCCAGGCTTTACCTCAAGGTCGATACCGTGCAGCACCGTCTGACCGTGAAATTTTTTCACCAGGTTCTTAACTTCAATGGCACTCATTTTGGTTCTCTCTCCTGGCGATTAAGTTGATTCTCAAAATGGTTCTGCAACGTCGATAACACAGTCGCCATGATCCAGTAGATGAGCGAAGCCGCCAGGTACATGGTGAACACCTCCAGCGTGCGCGAGGTAATCAACTGCGCTTGACGGAACAGCTCCGGCACCTGGATTGTCGCGGCCAGCGACGTATCTTTTACCAGGCTGATAAAGCTGTTCGACAGCGGCGGCAACGCCACCCGCGCCGCCTGTGGCAAAATCGCGCGACGCATAGTCTGCCATGGCGTCATACCAATACTGGCAGCTGCTTCCCACTGACCTTTATCAATAGAAGAAATGGCGGCGCGAAGCGTTTCGGCAGCATAGGCGGCAGTGTTGAGCGACAGACCAATCATTGCTGACGGAATGGGATCTAATTCGATACCAAACTGCGGCAGGCCGTAATAGATCATAAACAGTTGTGCGATGAGCGGCGTACCACGAAAAATAGAGATATAAAAACGCGCCAGCCAGCGCACGGGCCAGATTGGCGACAGGCGCATCAGCGCGAGAATAAACCCGAGTAATAAGCCAAAAAACATGCCGCCGATACTGAGTTGCAGCGTATACCCAGCCCCTTTCAGCAGGAACGGCAAGGAATCAATAACCAGTTGTATACTTTCTTGCATGAGCGTTTCCGGAGCTAAACGTGGGGATGATAGGCGAACAGCGCAGGCGCACCGCCGGTATGAATAAACAGAATCGGCCCTTCATCTTTGAAGCGTTTCTGACTGATACCGTCAATCAGACCCGCCATCGCTTTTCCGGTATACACAGGATCAAGCAGAATGCCTTCCAGCCGCGCCAGCAATTTCACTGCTTCCATGCCTTCGTCGTTCGGCACGCCGTAGCCAGGTGCAAAATAGTCATCCCAGAGTAAAATTTCTGCTGATGCGGTCAGCTCCAGTTCTTTCGCAATCGCCTGTTGTAGGTTAACCACTTTCGGCAATTGATCGGCAACGGAACGCGACACGGTCACGCCAATCAGTTCGCTTTCAGGCATCAGGTGTTCCAGCCCAACAGCCAGTCCGGCGTGAGTTCCGGCACTGCCCGATGCAACCACCACCGACGAAATATTAACCGTCCCTTCACACTGTTGCGCGATTTCCAGCGCACTCTCAACATAACCCAGCGCGCCAAGAGCATTAGAACCGCCAACCGGAATGACATACGGGCGAAAGCCTTGTGCTTCGACTCGCGTCGCCAGCTCTTCCAGTTGGGCATTGGGATCGGTCAGTGCGTCGCACATTTCAATCTGGGTATTGAACAGATCCAGCAACAAGCGATTGCCGTTGGTTAAATAGTTTTCTGCGGTTGTGCCAATAGGATTTTCCAGCAGCGCCACACAGTGCAGACCGAGTTTCGCCGCAACTGCGGCAGTCTGCCGCACATGGTTAGACTGGATCGCCCCGGCAGTAATCAGCGTATCGGCACCTTCGCGCAGAGCATCTGCCGCGAGAAATTCTAGCTTACGTAATTTATTGCCGCCCATTGCCATGGGGGTGACGTCATCCCGTTTGATGAAAATTTCCCGTCCTAGATAATCAGAAAAGCGCGGCAGATATTCGAGCGGCGTTGGCGCGCCGATAAACTCCAACCGTGGAAAACGGGTTAAATTATGCAGTGGCATAACAGCCTCCGATGTGTGTTGTTGTGATTTTCTTATTATGCACGCTGAAAACGCGTAAATAAAAAAGGCGCTAGTGAAAGCGCCCTTTTTTGTCATTATGCTGATTATTTGGTCACATCAGCACCAAACCATTTTTCGGAAAGGGCTTGCAGAGTGCCATCTTTTTGCATTTCCGCAATTGCATCATTCACTGCTTTCAGCAGGTCTTCATTTCCTTTACGCAGCGCCACGCCAGACTCCTGACGGGAGAATGCTTCACCGGTTACTGCCAGCGTATCGTTGGTTTTCTTCACCAGATCCAGCGCCGCCAGACGGTCAACGAGGATCGCATCGATACGGCCTACGCGCAGATCCTGATATTTGGTCGGGTCATCATCATAGGTACGCACATCGACGCCCTGAACATTCTGACGCAGCCACTCTTCATAGTTGGTGCCCAGACCGACACCCACTTTTTTGCCTTTCAGATCAGCAGCTGTTTTAATGGTGCCTTCGTTACCTTTTTTCACCAGCGCCTGAATACCGGAAATGGTGTAAGGGGTAGAGAAATCGTATTTTTTCTTGCGCTCATCAGAAATGGTGACCTGATTAATCACCACATCAATGCGTTTAGAATCCAGCGACGCCAGCATACCGTCCCATTTGGTCGGTTTTAGGGACGCCTCAACGCCAAGATGTTTTGCCAGCTGTTGGGCAAATTCCACTTCAAAACCGGTTAATTTGCCGTCATCCCCCTGAAAACTGAACGGCGGATAAGTTCCTTCCAGACCTACCAGCAGCGTGCCGCGCTCTTTAACTTTATTAAGCAGACCTTCATCTGCAAAACTTTTAACGCTCATGCCCGCAACCAGCGCCACGGCCATCACACCCATCAATGCCTGACGTCCCAGATGTGCTAATTTCATATTCACCCCGAATGTTGTTATGTCTGTTTGCAGTGTAGAGCCATTGTTTGTAAACACAAAAACAACTCCGCTACATCTTATTCTTATTTAATATATATCAGAAGAAGGCAGGCTGGAGGATTTCTGCACAAGTCCGGTACAGGTTTGGCGCTGATAGTGTTGATACTTCCGTAACGCGATGCGGTAATTGTTGGTGCTGGTGGTGGGCAGCCACGGGGCGAGGATTTCATCAAGGAAACCGTCCTGCAGCTGATCGAGGGAAATATTTTGCTCGTGTAGATGATTCCCCAAACGGCGCAAACGAACGACATATTCACGCACCGTACCTGGGCTCATTTCAGTTTGCTCAAAAAGAAATTGCTTAAAGCCGATAATATCGAAAAAATCACTCTGCGTTTTGCAATGTAAATCACCGCAAAATCGGCACAATGCCGCCCATGATTGTTGTTCCGTTTGCCAGCCATTTTCATCAAGCAGCGTGTCCAGGCGGGAAATCTCGATTTTATTCACTATTTTGCCGTCGCGAACTAAGGTAATGCGATCGAGTAATTTACGGCAATGCGCGCAATGGGTCTGGCTGTGTTTAAAGTCTTTAAGATAGCGGCTTAATGGCCGTCTTTTCAGGTGCTGCACCATCATTAAGAACTCCTGGTAGTCAAAGTTAAAGTGCGGCATTTACTGACGTTATAACTTACCCAGTTTAGTGCGTAACCGTTTAATAGCTTGGCTGTGTAACTGACTGACCCGCGATTCCCCGACCTCCAGCACTGCACCAATCTCTTTGAGATTCAGCTCTTCCTGGTAATAGAGGGTTAATACCAGTTTTTCGCGCTCCGGCAACGTTTCGATGGCTTCCATCACCCGCTGGCGCAAATTACTGTCCAGCAGTTGTTGTAGCGGGTTTTCTCGCTGATGATCATCAGTAACCAGTTCGATGCTATCGCCGTGCTCTTCGCGCCACTCATCGTAGGAGAAGAGCTGGCTGTTATTGGTGTCGAGCAACATTTGGCGATAGTCGGCAATATCGATCCCTAAACGTTCCGCTACCTCAGTTTCCGTGGCGTTGCGGCCAAGTTCCTGCTCCAGTTGCCCTATTGCCTGTGCCACTTCACGCGCGTTGCGTCGCACGCTGCGCGGCACCCAGTCACGGCTGCGAAGTTCATCCAGCATAGCGCCACGGATACGCTGCACTGCGTAAGTTGTAAATGCCGTTCCTTGTAGGGCGTCATAGCGTTCGACGGCATTAAGTAACCCAATGCCGCCCGCCTGTAGCAGATCGTCAAGTTCCACGCTCGCGGGCAGTCGAACCTGCAGGCGCAATGCTTCGTGACGCACCAGCGGGACATAACGCTGCCACAGCGAGTGTTTATCCATTACACCTTCAGCGGTATAGAGTGAATTCACGATAAACAGCCCTGCGTTATATGAGTTATCGGCATGATTATCCGTTTCTGCAGGGTTTTTAATCGGACGATTAGTGGGTGAAATGAGGGGTTATTTGGGGGTTACCGGTAAATTCCATGCAGAAAAAACCCCGCCGGTGGCGGGGAAGCACGTTGCTGACAAATTGCGCTTTATGTTGCCGGATGCGGCGTAAACGCCTTATCCGGCCTACAAAAATGTGCAAATTCAATAAATTGCAATTCACCTTGTAGGCCTGATAAGTGCAGCGCATCAGGCAATTTGGCGTTGCCGTCAGTCTCAGTTAATCAGGTTACGACGATTAACCCTGCAGCAGAGACAGAACCTGCTGCGGTACCTGGTTGGCTTTTGCCAGCACGGAGTTACCGGCCTGCTGGATGATCTGCGCTTTCGACATGTTGGACACTTCGGTCGCATAGTCGGCGTCCTGAATGCGGGACTGCGCTTCAGACAGGTTAGTAGTGGTGTTGTTCAGGTTGGTGACTGCGGAATCCAGACGGTTTTGCACCGCACCGAGGGAAGAACGGAATTTGTCGATGGAGCTGATCGCTTCGTCCAGAGCTTTCAGGGGATCGGCTGTCGTAGCTGCTTTTGTTTCAGCATCTGTCGTCAATTTACCGTCAGCATCTTTATAAACTGCCTTACCGCTGCCGTTAGTCACTGAACCATCATCCTGTAGGTAAAAATCTACAGTATCAGATGTGGTCAACGCCCCGTTGTTATCAACATAAACCGAATTACCACCTTTTGTTACAGCGCCAGTTGTGCCGTTTACGCTATAACCTGCGGTAGTGAAATCAACATTGTTTCCAGAGGTTGATACAGCTTTATCGAAAGCTGCCTGATCAACTTTTGCACCTGTTACTGAATAAGTAATAGTGTCCGGCGTAGTACTATTACCGGTAAAGGAGATAGAGGTACCGCCGATGTCAATGGTTGTCGCTTTGGTATCATTGGCTGCAAGTGTGGACAGACTAGCCTCAGTCAAAGATGCACCAGAGCCGTTTTTCGTTAAGCGCCCAGTTGTATCAATGTAGAGTTTATCTCCATTGCTTGCCGTAATTTTACCATCACTACTGATCTGAACATCCTGTGCAGAACCATCGATAGTAATAGTGCCCTTAGCGGTATCACCAACACCTGGGGTCAAATATTTCTGAACATCGGCAGCTGAAGCCGTTGTGGTATCAAAAGAGTAAGACTTACTTGCACTATCATACTTGTAATTCGTTGCACTAGCCGCCGTTCCGAAGCCGTTATTAATGGTTGCCTGAACAGTATCACCATCACTAACTCCAGCCAGCAAATCAGACGCTTTAGCAGCATCGTAACCCGCACTCACAGTATATTTGTTGCCGACCACAGTTGCATTAGCAGCTACCAAGTCAGCTTTAGATGCAGCAGTGTTAGCGACAGAACCGCCACCATTCACATTAAACCCACTCAGCCCCAGCGTATCAGAGTCAATTTTTTTCAGGTCGATAGTGATAGTCTGGCCATCGTTCGCACCAACCTGAATTTTCATCGAACCGTCTTTCGCCAGTACGTTCACACCGTTGAACTGGGTTTGACCGGATACGCGGTCAATTTCGTCCAGACGGGATTTGATTTCGTCCTGAATGGAGTCCAGATCCGAATCGGAGTTAGTCCCGGTAGAAGCCTGAACCGTCAGTTCACGGATACGCTGTAAGTTGTTGTTGATTTCGGACAGCGCGCCTTCAGTGGTCTGTGCAACAGAAATACCGTCGTTGGCGTTACGTGCAGCCTGAGTCAGACCTTTAATGTTAGAGGTAAAACGGTTAGCAATCGCCTGACCCGCTGCGTCATCCTTCGCGCTGTTAATACGCAAGCCAGAAGACAGACGCTCGATAGAACTCGACAGCGCAGACTGGTTCTTGTTGATATTATTTTGAGTGATCAGCGAGAGGCTGTTGGTATTAATGACTTGTGCCATGATTCGTTATCCTATATTGCAAGTCGTTGATTACGTATTGGGTTTCCACCCGTCGGCTCAATCGCCGTCAACCCTGTTATCGTCTGTCGTAAAACAACCTTTAGAATTTTTTTCACAAACAGCCATTTTTTGTTAGTCGCCGAAATACTCTTTTCTCTGCCCCTTATTCCCGCTATTAAAAAAAACAATTAAACGTAAACTTTGCGCAATTCAGGCCGATAACCCCGGTATTCGTTTTACGTGTCGAAAGATAAAAGGAAATCGCATGGCAAGTATTTCATCGCTGGGAGTCGGGTCAGGTCTGGATTTAAGTTCAATCCTTGATAGCCTCACCGCCGCGCAAAAAGCGACGCTAACCCCTATTTCAAATCAGCAATCGTCGTTTACCGCTAAACTTAGCGCCTACGGTACGCTGAAAAGCGCGTTGACGACTTTCCAGACCGCCAATACTGCATTGTCTAAAGCCGATCTTTTTTCCGCCACCAGCACTACCAGCAGCACCACCGCGTTCAGTGCCACCACCGCGGGTAACGCCATCGCCGGGAAATACACCATCAGCGTCACCCATCTGGCGCAGGCGCAAACCCTGACCACGCGCACCACCAGAGACGATACGAAAACGGCGATCGCCACCAGCGACAGTAAACTCACCATTCAACAAGGCGGCGACAAAGATCCGATTACCATTGATATCAGCGCGGCTAACTCGTCGTTAAGCGGGATCCGTGATGCCATCAACAACGCAAAAGCAGGCGTAAGCGCAAGCATCATTAACGTGGGTAACGGTGAATATCGTCTGTCAGTCACATCAAATGACACCGGCCTTGATAATGCGATGACACTCTCGGTCAGCGGTGATGATGCGCTACAAAGTTTTATGGGCTATGACGCCAGTGCCAGCAGCAACGGTATGGAGGTCTCGGTTGCCGCCCAGAATGCGCAGCTGACGGTCAACAACGTCGCCATCGAGAACAGCAGCAACACCATCAGCGACGCGCTGGAAAACATCACCCTGAACCTGAACGATGTCACCACGGGCAACCAGACGCTAACCATCACTCAGGACACCTCCAAAGCGCAAACGGCGATTAAAGACTGGGTGAATGCCTACAACTCGCTAATAGATACCTTCAGCAGCCTGACCAAATACACCGCCGTAGATGCGGGAGCTGATAGCCAGAGTTCTAGCAATGGCGCACTGCTCGGCGACTCCACGCTGCGGACGATTCAGACGCAGTTGAAATCGATGCTGAGTAATACCGTCAGTTCTTCCAGCTATAAAACGTTGGCGCAGATTGGTATCACGACCGATCCCAGCGATGGCAAACTGGAACTGGATGCCGACAAACTCACCGCTGCACTGAAAAAAGATGCCAGCGGCGTAGGTGCATTGATTGTTGGCGATGGTAAAAAAACCGGCATCACAACCACCATCGGCAGCAACCTGACCAGTTGGCTTTCGACAACGGGCATTATTAAAGCCGCTACCGATGGCGTTAGTAAGACCCTGAATAAGTTAACTAAAGACTACAACGCCGCCAGCGATCGCATTGATGCGCAGGTCGCGCGCTACAAAGAACAATTTACCCAACTGGACGTTTTAATGACCTCGTTAAACAGCACCAGCAGCTACTTAACGCAGCAGTTCGAAAACAACAGTAATTCCAAGTAATCATTATTCATCGGGAGACAGGTCATGTACGCGGCAAAAGGCACCCAGGCCTATGCACAAATTGGCGTCGAAAGCGCCGTAATGAGCGCCAGCCAGCAGCAGCTGGTCACCATGCTATTTGATGGAGTGCTGAGCGCACTGGTTAGAGCGCGCCTGTTTATGCAGGACAACAATCAGCAAGGCAAAGGCGTCTCTTTGTCAAAAGCGATCAACATCATTGAGAACGGACTGCGGGTGAGTCTTGATGAAGAGAGCAAAGACGAATTAACCCAAAACTTGATTGCTCTTTATAGCTATATGGTCAGGCGCTTGCTGCAAGCCAATTTACGCAACGATGTCTCCGCAGTCGAAGAAGTGGAAGCATTAATGCGTAATATTGCCGATGCCTGGAAAGAGTCGTTACTCTCCCCTTCTTTGATTCAGGACCCAGTCTGATGAACCACGCACCGCATTTGTATTTCGCCTGGCAACAACTCGTCGAAAAAAGCCAGCTCATGTTACGCCTGGCAACAGAAGAACAATGGGACGAACTCATCGCCAGCGAGATGGCGTATGTGAATGCGGTGCAGGAGATTGCACATCTGACTGAAGAGATTGACCCGTCCACCACGATGCAGGAGCAGCTCCGCCCGATGCTGCGCCTGATTCTCGACAACGAAAGCAAGGTAAAGCAGTTATTACAGATTCGGATGGATGAACTGGCGAAACTGGTCGGTCAGTCATCGGTGCAAAAATCGGTGTTAAGTGCCTATGGCGATCAGGGCGGCTTTGTGCTGGCTCCGCAGGATAACCTCTTTTGAATCTGAATGAGTCGATGGCTCGCGAATAATCCGATTACGGCTACGCTTCTAATGTTCCCCTTGAATGGAGTCGAAGAATGCGTAATCCCACGCTGTTACAATGTTTTCACTGGTATTACCCGGAAGGCGGTAAGCTCTGGTCTGAATTGGCCGAGCGCGCCGACGGTTTTAATGATATTGGTATCAATATGGTCTGGTTGCCGCCCGCCTATAAAGGCGCATCGGGCGGGTATTCGGTCGGCTACGACTCCTATGATTTATTTGATTTAGGCGAGTTTGATCAGAAAGGCAGCATCCCTACTAAATATGGCGATAAAGCACAACTGCTGGCCGCCATTGACGCCCTGAAACGTAATGACATTGCGGTGCTGCTGGACGTGGTAGTCAACCACAAAATGGGCGCGGATGAAAAAGAAGCTATTCGCGTGCAGCGTGTAAATGCTGACGACCGTACGCAAATTGATGAAGAAATCATTGAGTGCGAAGGCTGGACGCGTTACACCTTCCCCGCCCGTGCCGGGCAATACTCACAGTTTATCTGGGATTTCAAATGTTTTAGCGGTATCGACCATATCGAAAACCCTGATGAAGATGGCATATTTAAAATTGTTAACGACTACACCGGCGAAGGCTGGAACGATCAGGTTGATGATGAATTAGGTAATTTCGATTATCTGATGGGCGAGAATATCGATTTTCGCAATCATGCCGTGACGGAAGAGATTAAATACTGGGCGCGCTGGGTGATGGAACAAACGCAATGCGACGGTTTTCGTCTTGATGCGGTCAAACATATTCCAGCCTGGTTTTATAAAGAGTGGATCGAACACGTACAAGAAGTTGCGCCAAAGCCGCTGTTTATTGTGGCGGAATACTGGTCGCATGAAGTCGATAAACTGCAAACGTATATTGATCAGGTGGAAGGCAAAACCATGCTGTTCGATGCACCGCTGCAGATGAAATTCCATGAAGCATCGCGCATGGGGCGCGACTACGACATGACGCAGATTTTCACGGGTACATTAGTGGAAGCCGATCCTTTCCACGCCGTGACGCTCGTTGCCAACCATGACACCCAACCGTTGCAAGCCCTCGAAGCGCCAGTCGAACCGTGGTTTAAACCGCTGGCGTACGCCTTAATTTTGTTGCGGGAAAATGGCGTTCCTTCGGTATTCTATCCGGACCTCTACGGTGCGCATTACGAAGATGTCGGTGGTGACGGGCAAACCTATCCGATAGATATGCCAATAATCGAACAGCTTGATGAGTTAATTCTCGCCCGTCAGCGTTTCGCCCACGGTGTACAGACGTTATTTTTCGACCATCCGAACTGCATTGCCTTTAGCCGCAGTGGCACCGACGAATATCCCGGCTGCGTGGTGGTCATGTCGAACGGAGATGATGGCGAAAAAACCATTCATCTGGGAGAGAATTACGGCAATAAAACCTGGCGTGATTTTCTGGGAAACCGACAAGAGAGCGTAGTGACTGACGAAAACGGCGAAGCGACCTTCTTTTGCAACGGTGGCAGCGTCAGCGTGTGGGTTATCGAAGAGGTGATTTAAATTCATCCCCGGCGGCAAGCCGGGGAGATTTCATTACGGCAGTGGCGTCGGTAACGGCGCTTTATCCAGCGCAGCGGCACACTCTGCTGTCGGGCGATCCACACGCTCCATCGTCATACCATCGTACTCAATGGTGTTACCGTCACGCTCAACCTCGTACAGCTCACGTTTTACGGTAACGTTAGTGAGATCATCAGACATCAATGTCAACTTACCCGGCACGGCAATCACCCGCTGCCACTGACGGCAATCCAGGGTATCGCCCTCTTTAGTGACAATCAGGCTGCCTATCGCTTCCGGACTGACCAGCGCACGTTGCGGCCCTTTGGTCTGCCAGTAGCCCGCCAGCCAGTCCGGCGCGGGGGTTTTCACGACATTGTTATAGTTTTCGACTTCGGCACAGCCCGCCAGCAACATGAGCGCACCTGCAATTGCGAGTTTTTTCATCATTCGTCCTGCATGAGAAGAAAAGAGGATTGTGGCATTAAAGCCCTGATGTCGCCAGCCTTTCCAGGTTCAGAGAGAAATTTGATCTAACTATTATTTTTGTGAATTATTACCCCGAAAATAAATGTGCATGATGTATGATTCGCGACTCTTGTTTCAAACCTTCTGAGTTCAGAGGCTACATTCATGTCATGGCAGCAATTCAAACACGCCTGGTTGATTAAATTCTGGGCACCCATCCCTGCGGTCATCGCGGCGGGTATTCTCTCCACTTACTATTTTGGCATCACTGGCACCTTTTGGGCTGTCACGGGTGAATTTACCCGTTGGGGCGGTCAGCTTCTGCAGCTGTTCGGCGTCCATGCTGAAGAGTGGGGTTATTTTAAAATTATCCATCTGGAAGGATCGCCATTAACTCGCATCGACGGGATGATGATCCTCGGTATGTTTGGCGGCTGCTTTGCCGCAGCGCTGTGGGCCAACAATGTCAAACTACGCATGCCGCGTAGCCGTATCCGCATTATGCAGGCCATCATTGGCGGCATTATCGCCGGTTTTGGCGCGCGTCTGGCAATGGGCTGTAACCTGGCGGCGTTCTTTACCGGTATTCCTCAGTTCTCGCTGCATGCCTGGTTCTTTGCCATCGCCACTGCCATTGGTTCATGGTTTGGCGCGCGCTTTACCCTGCTGCCCATCTTCCGTATTCCCGTGAAAATGCAGAAAGTTTCTGCCGCCTCACCGCTGACGCAAAAACCGGATCAGGCGCGACGTCGTTTTCGTCTCGGGATGCTGGTCTTTTTCGGCATGCTGGGCTGGGCGCTGCTCACAGCGATGAACCAACCCAAACTGGGGCTGGCAATGCTGTTTGGCGTCAGCTTTGGTTTACTGATTGAACGTGCGCAAATCTGCTTTACTTCGGCGTTCCGCGATATGTGGATCACCGGACGTACCCATATGGCGAAAGCAATCATTATTGGTATGGCGGTGAGTGCCATCGGGATCTTCAGTTACGTACAGTTAGGCGTTGAACCCAAAATCATGTGGGCGGGACCAAACGCGGTAATTGGTGGTTTACTGTTTGGTTTTGGCATCGTGCTGGCTGGCGGCTGCGAAACCGGCTGGATGTACCGCGCGGTAGAAGGCCAGGTGCACTACTGGTGGGTCGGTCTGGGCAATGTGATCGGCTCAACGATTCTGGCGTATTACTGGGATGATTTCGCTCCGGCGCTGGCCACCGACTGGGACAAAATCAACCTGCTGAAAACCTTTGGTCCGATGGGTGGCCTGCTGGTGACATATTTGCTGTTGTTTGCTGCGCTGATGTTGATTATCGGCTGGGAAAAACGCTTCTTCCGCCGTGCGGCACCGCAGACTGCTAAGGAGATCGCATGAAAAATATCGTTCCTGATTACCGCCTTGATATGGTGGGTGAACCCTGCCCTTATCCGGCAGTCGCAACCCTTGAGGCGATGCCGCAGTTAAAAAAAGGGGAAATCCTGGAAGTGGTGAGCGACTGTCCGCAGTCGATCAATAATATTCCACTGGATGCGCGTAATCACGGCTATACGGTGCTGGATATTCAGCAAGACGGGCCGACCATTCGTTATTTAATTCAGAAGTAATCCCTCATTCCCGCTGTGGCCCACAGCGGGAATATCGTTGCCTCTGTACCACATAGATTTTACCCGCCCCCTCTCCTATTCTTTTCAGTGTGCTCTCAGGAGGTTTCTATGTGTGGACGCTTTGCCCAATCCCAAACGCGTGAAGATTACCTTGCGCTTCTCGCGGAAGATATTGAACGCGATATTCCCTATGATCCCGAACCCATTGGCAGATACAACGTCGCGCCGGGAACCAAAGTCCTACTGCTCAGTGAACGTGATGAACACCTTCATCTGGATCCGGTTTTCTGGGGATATGCTCCCGGATGGTGGGATAAACCGCCGCTGATTAACGCCCGCGTAGAAACTGCGGCAACCAGTCGTATGTTTAAACCGCTCTGGCAACATGGTCGGGCAATCTGTTTTGCCGATGGCTGGTTTGAGTGGAAAAAAGAAGGCGACAAAAAACAGCCTTTTTTTATCTATCGTGCTGATGGACAACCTATTTTTATGGCCGCGATAGGTAGCACACCATTTGAGCGTGGTGACGAAGACGAAGGATTTTTGATCGTCACTGCTGCGGCAGATCAAGGTCTGGTAGATATTCATGACCGCCGCCCACTGGTACTGTCGCCAGAAGCTGCGCGGGAATGGATGCGGCAAGAGATTAGCGGTAAAGAAGCATCAGAAATTGCTACCAATGGCTGTGTGCCAGCTAACCAGTTCACCTGGCACCCGGTATCGCGCGCGGTGGGTAATGTTAAAAACCAGGGCGCAGCGTTAATTCAACCTGTCTGTTAACCCTGGAGATTATTGATGAACTAAAATGTGTCACAAGAAACCTCTATTCCAGTGACACAATTGCGCCTAATTAATTACATAAAATATTTAATTATGAATTCCTCACCATCTATTACATGCTTTTTAACCATATCGGAATATTTATCATAATCGGCGGGGTTCGTAACAATATATTTTCGCTGCGATATTTCATAGCGAATCCCTGTAAGGGTCCATGGCATTAAAAATGCCTCTTTAATAGGATTACATTCTATACAAAGTAATTTTAAATTACCAGGTATCGCAGGAATAACCTCAATCTTATTATATTCAATATACGCTTTTTTCAAATTTTTGGGGAACCATCTAATTTCTTTAATATTATTCTCACTACAATCAAAAACCTTAGCGGTGTCTGGTAGTGCTGGTATTTCCGATAGCTTATTGTGACAAATAAAAATTTTCTTAGCCTTTGGCGGAAATGAGTCAATATGCGATATCAGGTTATTATTTACGGAGATCAGGGTAATTCCATCAGGTACTTGTGGAAATTCTGTAAGGTTATTGAAATCGAGTTCTAATTCTTTGCATGATTCGGGCACCTGTATTGAATCAAGTTCATTATAAACAAGGCTAAGTATTTCAATCCACTCTGGAAGAGGCGGCACAGAACCCAAAGAAAGGCTTGATAAGTTAAGTTCATTACTGTGAAGCTTAACACATTTAAACATTCTCACCAATGCTCTATCCACATTTTCTTTCAAGTCATTCGATCCGCCTTCTTTGACTGAACTAGCCCAGTCACTGAAACCTTTGCAAAGTCTGGCATCTGTAATTTTCGTTAACTTGTCCAGCAACTCTGCAATATTGGTCGATATAAACTCTAATTTATGCCGAATGGGTAAAGTCCCCTCCCCCTGACTTTTTTCTATCGTGATAGACCCCGTCTTATCATAAGCCCCATAATTTTCAAACAATAGAGTATAATTACCCCACCTGAAACATTGCTCTCTCAATAACTTAAATTCTGACAGCATATTCAGTAATTTGCCGTCTTCACTAATTGGTGTAAACTTACCATTTCCAAGACAACTGACTAACTCACTTGATAATTCATTTATGATTGCATCATCAGATACTAACTCGTGTTGTTTTATCATAGATTCAGTATTAGATGTGACTTTATTTAATTGAACCGACTGAGTTTTTAACGAAAGATCATTTAATGGAAACATTTACACTCCTGTTTAATAAATTATATTGCCCAGGGCGCATTCTAAAACACAAAAAAATTACCACTATCAAAAATCGCTCATATCCATAGCCCGGAATATGAATAAAAACATCAACAAAGATTAAATTATCCAGAGGTTACTGTTGCGTCTGTGGTCGTAACAACATCCGACGTGGTGATGTGTCAAATGAGACGCTCTGATGTTCAGGGGGGTTATCGCGTATACGGATCGTGGATGGCAGAAAACGTTCAGGATCAGGTATCCATTTTAAACCAGATAATGAGTAAGTTTGCCCCATCCATGCCCCACGCGGTGAGATCGGATGTCATTAAAAAAGTCAGGTCAGCAGGTCAGTATGGGAAGGCGAACAACTCGCAGGAATGGGTGCGCTAAAGTTGCTGGATGATAAATATGGCGAGCTGAAATCAATGCGTACCGCGCCAAATTATTTACGTCGGGGTGTCGCCAGTCTGATTTTACGCCACATTTTGCAGGTCGCCCATGACAGATGCCTTCATCGCCTGAGCTTAGAAACGGGTACACAGGCTGGATTTACGGCCTGCCATCAACTTTATTTGAAACATGGATTCGTTGATTGCGAACCGTTTGCTGATTATCGATTTGATCCACACAGTCGATTTTTATCATTGACGCTATGCGAAAATCATGAATTGCCATGAGCCAGACGCAGCACATTCTTGCATTCGACGTGCTGCGCCTTTATTTATCACCAGCAGGAAACGCCTTGTCCATAGACGCCACTTCTACATGCGCCACAAGAAACCTCTATTCCAGTGACACAATTACGCCTAACTATTTAATTCTTACCATCTATTACGACCCTTTTGACTATGTCACAATATTTATCATAATCAGCGGAATTCGTAACAATATATTTTCGCTGCGATATTTCATAGGTAATGTCTGTCAAAGTCCACGGCATTAAAAACTCCTCTTTAATAGGATAACATCCTATAAAAAGTAATTTTAAATTGCTATGTATCGCAGGAACAACCTCAATATTATACTCGATACGTGCTTTCTCCAGATTATTTTGGAAGTATTGAATTTCTTTTATCTTATTATCGCCACAATTAAACAGCTTTGTAGTCTCCGGTATTGCTGGTATTTACCATATTTTATTGCGATAAATAAAAATTTTCATAGCCTTTGACGGAGATGAGTCAACACGCGATATCAGATTATTATCTACGGAGACCTGGGTAATTCCATCGGATACTTTTGGAAACACCATATAATTATTAAAATCGAGTTCTAATTCTTTGCAGAATTTGGGAATTTGTATTGTGGCAAGGCCATTATGACGAAGAGAAAGCACCTCAATCCAGTCTGGAAGAGGTGGCAAAGACCCCAAGTGAAGATCTGTTAAGTCAAGTTTACTATTGTGGAGTTCAACACATTTAAACAATCTCACCAATGCTATATCCACATTTTCTTTGAAGTCGTTCGATGCGCCTTCTTTTACTGAATTAACCCAGTCGCTGAAACCTTTGCAAAGTCTGGAATCTGTAATTTTCGTTAAGTTGTCTAGAAACTCTGCAATATTAGTCGATATAAACTCTAATTTATGCCGAATGGGTGGGTTACCAGCTCCCTGATTTTTTTCTATCATGATAAAACCCGTCTTATTATAAATCGAGAAATCTTGAAACCAGAGACTATAATCACCCCATTCGAAATATTCTGAGTGCAATAACTTAAATTCTGACAGCATATTCAATAATTTGCTGTCTTCACTAATTGGTGTAAACTTACCATTTCCAAGACAACTGACTAACTCACTTGATAATTCATTTATGATTGCATCATCAGATACTAACTCGTGTTGTTTTATCATAGATTCAGTATTAGATGTGACTTTATTTAATTGAACCGACTGAGTTTTTAACGAAAGATCATTTAATGGAAACATTTACACTCCTGTTTAATAAATTATATTGCCCATGGAGCATTCTAAAACACAATAAAATTACCACTATCAAAAATCGCTCATATCCATAGCCCGGAATATGAAGAAAAACATCAACAAAGATTAAATTATTCAAACGTTACTGTTGCGTCAGTGGTCGTAACAACATCCGACGTGGTGATGAGTGTTAAAGGAGAGACTCTGATGTTCAGAGGGTTTATCGCGTATACGGATTGTGGATGGCAGAAAACGTTCAAGATCAGGTATCCATTTTAAACCAGAAAATGAGTGAGTTTGCCCCATCCATGCCCCACGCGGTGAGATCGGATGTAATCAACAACAGGTTACAAAACCTACACCTGCATGGACATCACTTCCTGATACGCCGCCACCAGCTTATTACGCACCTGAATCCCCATTTGCATAGAAACTGAGGCTTTTTGCATATCGGTCATCACATCGTTTAACGCCACGCCGGGTTCACCGAGAGTGAATTTTTCTGCCTGCGTGCGGGCGGCTGTTTGTGTATCGCTTATGCGATCGAGCGCGGCGTGCAGCTGCCCGGCAAAACTAATGGTCGGTTGCGGCAGTGATTCCTGCGCGCGCGCACTCATCGCCGTAGCCTGTAACTGGCTGATAACCCCTTCAATCCCCTGTATCGCTGACATTTTCATCTCCTGGATAATTTCTGGTAGCAAAGCCTACCAGTAAGTCAATAAGACAAAGGCGCTAAATAGCAACAAAAAAACGGGTTTATTGGCGGATAGAAAAAAACGAAAGCACAAATAATGGGAGCGTCAATTTTTCGAGTTTGCTGACCCGGGAGTGAGTCTTGTTCCACTTTGCCAATAACGCCGTCCATAATCAGCCACGAGGTGCGCGATGAATGCGACTGCAGCCCAGACAAAATCTCTTGAGTGGCTTAATCGCCTGCGTGCGAATCCGAAAATTCCATTGATTGTTGCCGGTTCCGCGGCAGTGGCGGTCATGGTCGCACTGATCCTGTGGGCGAAAGCCCCCGACTACCGCACATTATTCAGCAATCTTTCCGATCAGGATGGTGGCGCAATCGTCAGCCAACTGACGCAAATGAATATTCCTTACCGCTTCAGCGAAGCCAGCGGCGCTATTGAAGTTCCGGCAGATAAAGTTCACGAGCTGCGTCTGCGCCTGGCGCAACAAGGTTTGCCCAAAGGCGGCGCGGTCGGTTTCGAACTACTCGATCAGGAAAAGTTTGGTATCAGCCAGTTCAGCGAACAGGTGAATTATCAGCGGGCGCTGGAAGGCGAGCTTTCTCGTACCATCGAAACTATTGGCCCGGTAAAAGGGGCGCGCGTACATCTGGCAATGCCGAAACCGTCTTTATTCGTCCGTGAACAAAAATCTCCTTCTGCATCGGTGACGGTAAATCTGTTACCCGGCCGCGCACTCGATGAAGGGCAAATTAGCGCCATTGTGCATCTGGTTTCCAGCGCCGTTGCTGGTCTGCCGCCGGGGAACGTCACGTTGGTGGATCAGGGCGGACATCTGTTAACCCAGTCCAACACCAGCGGGCGCGATCTTAATGATGCTCAGTTGAAATATGCCAGCGATGTCGAAGGCCGTATTCAGCGGCGTATTGAAGCGATCCTGTCGCCTATTGTTGGTAACGGTAATATTCACGCCCAGGTTACGGCGCAGCTGGACTTCGCCAGTAAAGAACAAACAGAAGAACAGTATCGCCCTAACGGTGATGAATCTCAGGCGGCGCTTCGTTCACGCCAGCTTAATGAGAGCGAGCAAAGCGGTTCCGGTTATCCGGGCGGCGTACCGGGGGCGTTGTCGAATCAACCGGCACCTGCGAATAACGCGCCAATCAGCACGCCTCCGGCAAATCAAAATAACCGCCAGCAGCAGGCGAGCACCACCAGCAATAGTGGGCCGCGTAGCACACAACGTAATGAAACCAGTAACTACGAAGTCGATCGCACCATTCGTCATACCAAAATGAACGTGGGCGATGTGCAACGTCTGTCAGTCGCGGTAGTGGTGAATTACAAAACCTTGCCAGATGGCAAACCGTTGCCTCTCAGCAACGAACAGATGAAGCAAATTGAAGATCTGACCCGCGAGGCGATGGGCTTTTCTGAAAAACGCGGTGACTCGCTCAATGTCGTTAACTCGCCGTTCAATAGCAGTGACGAAAGCGGCGGAGAACTGCCGTTCTGGCAACAGCAAGCGTTTATCGATCAGTTACTTGCTGCCGGTCGCTGGTTGCTGGTACTGCTAGTGGCGTGGCTGCTGTGGCGGAAAGCGGTACGTCCGCAGCTAACACGTCGCGCTGAGGCGATGAAAGCTGTACAGCAACAGGCGCAGGCCCGCGAGGAAGTGGAAGATGCGGTGGAAGTCCGCCTGAGCAAAGACGAACAACTACAACAACGGCGCGCTAACCAACGTCTGGGGGCAGAAGTCATGAGCCAGCGTATCCGTGAAATGTCTGATAACGATCCGCGCGTGGTGGCGCTGGTCATTCGCCAGTGGATAAATAACGATCATGAGTAACCTGACAGGCACCGATAAAAGCGTCATCTTGCTGATGACCATTGGCGAAGACCGGGCGGCAGAAGTGTTCAAGCACCTCTCCCAGCGCGAAGTGCAAACCCTGAGCGCTGCAATGGCGAACGTCACGCAGATCTCCAACAAGCAGCTAACCGATGTGCTGGCGGAGTTTGAGCAAGAAGCTGAACAGTTTGCCGCACTGAATATCAACGCCAACGATTATCTGCGTTCGGTATTGGTCAAAGCTCTGGGTGAGGAACGTGCCGCCAGCCTGCTGGAAGATATTCTCGAAACTCGCGATACCGCCAGCGGTATTGAAACGCTCAACTTTATGGAGCCGCAGAGCGCCGCCGATCTGATTCGCGATGAGCATCCGCAAATTATCGCCACCATTCTGGTGCATCTGAAGCGCGCCCAGGCCGCCGATATTCTGGCGTTGTTCGATGAACGTCTGCGCCACGACGTGATGTTGCGTATCGCCACCTTTGGCGGCGTGCAGCCAGCCGCGCTGGCGGAGCTGACCGAAGTACTGAATGGCTTGCTCGACGGTCAGAATCTCAAGCGCAGCAAAATGGGCGGTGTGAGAACGGCAGCCGAAATTATCAACCTGATGAAAACTCAGCAGGAAGAAGCCGTTATTACCGCCGTGCGTGAATTCGACGGCGAACTGGCGCAGAAAATCATCGACGAGATGTTCCTGTTCGAAAATCTGGTGGATGTCGACGATCGCAGCATCCAGCGTCTGTTGCAGGAAGTGGATTCCGAATCGCTGTTGATCGCGCTGAAAGGGGCCGAGCAGCCACTGCGCGAGAAATTCCTGCGCAATATGTCTCAGCGTGCCGCCGATATTCTGCGCGACGATCTCGCCAACCGTGGTCCGGTGCGTCTGTCGCAGGTGGAAAACGAACAGAAAGCGATTCTGCTGATTGTGCGCCGCCTTGCCGAAACTGGCGAGATGGTAATTGGCAGCGGCGAGGATACCTATGTCTGATAATCTGCCGTGGAAAACCTGGACGCCGGACGATCTCGCGCCACCACAGGCGGAGTTTGTGCCCATGGTCGAGCCGGAAGAAACCATCATTGAAGAGGCCGAACCCAGCCTTGAGCAGCAACTGGCGCAACTGCAAATGCAGGCCCATGAGCAAGGTTATCAGGCGGGGATTGCCGAAGGTCGCCAGCAAGGTCATAAGCAGGGCTATCAGGAAGGACTGGCTCAGGGGCTGGAGCAAGGTCTGGCAGAGGCGAAGTCTCAACAAGCGCCAATTCATGCCCGGATGCAGCAACTGGTCAGCGAATTTCAAACTACCCTTGATGCACTTGATAGTGTGATAGCGTCGCGCCTGATGCAGATGGCGCTGGAGGCGGCACGTCAGGTCATCGGTCAGACGCCAACAGTGGATAACTCGGCACTGATCAAACAGATCCAACAGTTGTTGCAGCAAGAACCGTTATTCAGCGGCAAACCGCAACTACGCGTGCACCCCGATGATCTGCAACGTGTGGATGATATGCTCGGCGCTACCTTAAGTTTGCATGGCTGGCGCTTGCGGGGCGATCCCACACTCCATCCTGGCGGCTGTAAAGTCTCCGCCGATGAAGGCGATCTCGACGCCAGTGTCGCCACCCGCTGGCAAGAACTCTGCCGTCTGGCAGCACCAGGAGTGGTGTAATGACCACGCGCCTGACTCGCTGGCTAACCACGCTGGATAACTTTGAAGCCAAAATGGCGCAGTTGCCTGCGGTACGTCGCTACGGGCGATTAACTCGCGCTACCGGGCTGGTGCTGGAAGCCACCGGATTACAATTGCCGCTCGGCGCAACCTGTGTCATTGAGCGCCAGAACGGCAGCGAAACGCACGAAGTAGAAAGCGAAGTCGTTGGCTTTAACGGTCAACGGCTGTTTTTAATGCCGCTGGAGGAAGTCGAAGGTGTCCTGCCCGGCGCGCGTGTATATGCCAAAAACATTTCGGCAGAAGGGCTGCAAAGCGGCAAACAGTTGCCGCTCGGTCCGGCGTTATTAGGTCGCGTTCTGGACGGCAGCGGTAAACCGCTCGATGGCCTCCCCTCCCCCGATACGACGGAAACCGGTGCGCTGATTACCCCGCCATTTAACCCGTTGCAACGTACACCGATTGAACATGTGCTGGACACCGGCGTGCGCCCAATCAATGCCCTGCTTACCGTCGGGCGCGGGCAGCGTATGGGGCTGTTTGCCGGGTCCGGCGTTGGTAAAAGTGTGCTGCTGGGGATGATGGCACGTTACACCCGCGCCGATGTCATTGTCGTGGGTTTGATTGGTGAACGTGGGCGCGAAGTAAAAGATTTTATTGAGAATATCCTCGGTGCCGAAGGGCGTGCACGATCAGTGGTGATTGCCGCTCCGGCGGATGTGTCTCCGCTCCTGCGAATGCAAGGTGCCGCCTATGCCACGCGCATTGCCGAAGATTTTCGCGATCGTGGTCAGCATGTGTTGCTGATTATGGACTCCCTCACCCGCTACGCGATGGCCCAGCGTGAAATTGCGCTGGCGATTGGCGAACCACCCGCCACCAAAGGTTATCCACCGTCGGTGTTTGCCAAATTACCGGCACTGGTCGAGCGTGCCGGAAATGGCATTAGCGGCGGCGGCTCGATTACCGCGTTTTATACCGTGCTCACCGAGGGCGATGACCAGCAGGACCCCATTGCCGACTCCGCGCGGGCAATCCTCGACGGTCACATTGTGCTGTCTCGCCGACTGGCGGAAGCCGGGCACTATCCGGCTATCGATATTGAAGCGTCGATCAGCCGCGCAATGACGGCGTTGATCAGTGAGCAACATTACGCGCGAGTGCGCACCTTCAAACAGCTGTTGTCGAGTTTTCAGCGTAACCGCGATCTGGTTAGCGTCGGCGCGTATGCCAAAGGCAGCGATCCGATGCTCGACAAAGCCATCGCCCTGTGGCCGCAGCTGGAGGGCTATTTGCAACAAGGCATTTTTGAACGCGCGGACTGGGAAGCGTCTCTCCAGGGGCTGGAGCGTATTTTCCCGACAGTGTCATAACCCAGGAGATAACGGTAGATGGCAGAACATGGTGCGCTGGCGACTCTGAAAGATCTGGCAGAAAAAGAGGTAGAGGATGCCGCGCGCCTGCTGGGTGAAATGCGTCGCGGGTGTCAGCAGGCGGAAGAACAGCTCAAAATGCTGATCGATTATCAGAATGAATATCGCAATAATCTCAACAGCGATATGAGTGCCGGGATGACCAGCAACCGCTGGATCAACTATCAGCAGTTTATCCAGACGCTGGAAAAAGCCATTACTCAGCATCGCCAGCAACTTAATCAGTGGACGCAGAAAGTTGACATTGCCCTGAACAGCTGGCGAGAAAAGAAACAACGTTTGCAGGCCTGGCAGACACTGCAGGAACGGCAATCCACGGCGGCACTGCTTGCAGAAAACCGCCTCGATCAGAAAAAGATGGATGAGTTCGCCCAGCGCGCCGCCATGAGGAAACCTGAATGATTCGCTTAGCGCCCTTGATTACCGCCGACGTTGACACCACCACATTGCCTGGCGGCAAAGCCAGCGATGCTGCACAAGATTTTCTCGCGTTGTTGAGCGAAGCATTAGCAGGCGAGACAACTACCGACAAAGCGGCCCCCCAGGTGCTGGTGGCAACAGATAAGCCCATGACAAAAGGCGAGCCGCTGGTCAGCGAGATTCTTGCCGATGCGCAACAAGCGGATTTACTGATCCCTGTGGATGAAACACCGCCTGTCATCAACGACGAACAATCCACATCAACACCGTTAACCACCGCTCAGACGATGACGTTGGCTGCGGTGGCTGGCAACAATACGGCAAAAGACGAAAAAGCGGATGATCTGAATGAAGACGTCACCGCAAGCCTGAGTGCCCTTTTTGCGATGTTGCCGGGTTTTGACAATACGCCCAAAGTGACTGATGCGCCGTCAACCGTGTTACCGACAGAGAAACCAACGCTCTTCACAAAACTGACTTCTACGCAACTCACAACAGCACAGCCTGATGACGCCCCCGGCACGCCAGCTCAGCCATTAACACCGCTGGTAGCAGAAGCCCAGAGTAAAGCGGAAGTCATCAGCACACCTTCACCGGTGACCGCTGCCGCCAGCCCGCTAATCACTCCACACCAGACACAGCCACTGCCCACCGTCGCAGCGCCTGTTTTGAGTGCACCGCTGGGTTCTCACGAATGGCAACAATCATTAAGCCAGCATATTTCGCTGTTCACCCGCCAGGGGCAACAAAGTGCAGAGTTGCGTCTGCACCCGCAGGATTTAGGTGAAGTGCAAATCTCCCTCAAAGTGGATGATAACCAGGCGCAAATCCAGATGGTTTCACCCCATCAGCATGTACGCGCCGCCCTGGAAGCAGCGCTGCCGGTACTGCGTACGCAGCTGGCCGAAAGTGGCATTCAGTTAGGGCAAAGCAACATCAGTGGCGAAAGCTTTAGTGGTCAGCAGCAGGCCGCTTCCCAACAACAGCAAAGCCAACGCACAGTAAACCATGAACCTCTGGCGGGGGAAGACGACGATACGCTTCCGGTTCCCGTCTCTTTACAAGGGCGTGTAACAGGCAACAGCGGCGTTGATATTTTCGCCTAACGTCAGAGGTAGCACCGTAATCCGCGTCTTTTCCCCGCTTTGTTGCGCTCAAGACGCAGGATAATTAGCCGATAAGCAGTAGCGACACAGGAAGACCGCAACACATGACTGATTACGCGATAAGCAAGAAAAGCAAGCGATCGCTTTGGATCCCAATTCTGGTATTCATTACCCTCGCGGCCTGTGCCAGCGCAGGTTACAGCTACTGGCATTCGCATCAGGTTGCCGCTGACGACAAAGCGCAGCAACGCGTCGTGCCCTCACCGGTCTTCTATGCGCTGGATACCTTTACGGTCAATCTGGGCGATGCGGATCGCGTGCTTTATATCGGCATAACCCTGCGCCTGAAAGATGAAGCTACCCGCTCGCGGCTGAGTGAGTATTTGCCGGAAGTCCGTAGCCGTTTGCTGTTACTGTTTTCGCGTCAGGATGCTGCCGTACTGGCGACAGAAGAAGGCAAGAAAAACCTGATTGCCGAGATTAAAACCACGCTTTCCACCCCGCTTGTTGCCGGGCAACCGAAACAGGATGTCACCGACGTGCTGTATACCGCTTTTATTCTGCGATAACGACATGGGCGATAGTATTCTTTCTCAAGCTGAAATTGATGCGCTGTTGAATGGTGACAGCGAAGTCAAAGACGAACCGACAGCCAGTGTTAGCGGCGAAAGTGACATTCGTCCGTACGATCCGAATACCCAACGACGGGTTGTGCGCGAACGTTTGCAGGCGCTGGAAATCATTAATGAGCGCTTTGCTCGCCATTTTCGTATGGGGCTGTTCAACCTGCTGCGTCGTAGCCCGGATATTACCGTCGGGGCCATCCGCATTCAGCCGTACCATGAATTTGCCCGCAACCTGCCGGTGCCAACCAACCTGAACCTTATCCATCTGAAACCGCTGCGCGGCACAGGGCTGGTGGTGTTCTCGCCGAGTCTGGTGTTTATCGCCGTGGATAACCTGTTTGGCGGCGATGGACGCTTCCCGACCAAAGTGGAAGGTCGCGAGTTTACCCATACCGAACAGCGCGTCATCAACCGCATGTTAAAGCTGGCGCTTGAAGGCTATAGCGACGCCTGGAAGGCGATTAATCCGCTGGAAGTTGAGTACGTGCGTTCGGAAATGCAGGTGAAATTTACCAATATCACCACCTCGCCGAACGACATTGTGGTTAACACGCCGTTCCATGTGGAGATTGGCAACCTGACCGGCGAATTTAATATCTGCCTGCCTTTCAGCATGATCGAGCCGCTACGGGAATTGTTGGTTAACCCGCCGCTGGAAAACTCGCGTAATGAAGATCAGAACTGGCGCGATAACCTGGTGCACCAGGTGCAGCATTCACAGCTGGAGCTGGTCGCCAACTTTGCCGATATCTCGCTACGCCTGTCGCAGATTTTAAAACTGAAACCCGGTGACGTCCTGCCGATAGAAAAACCCGACCGCATCATCGCCCATGTTGACGGCGTCCCGGTGCTGACCAGTCAGTACGGCACTCTCAACGGTCAGTATGCGTTACGGATAGAACATTTGATTAACCCGATTTTAAATTCTCTGAACGAGGAACAGCCCAAATGAGTGACATGAATAATCCGGCCGATGACAACAACGGCGCAATGGACGATCTGTGGGCTAAGGCGTTGGGCGAACAAAAATCAACCAGCAGCAAAAGCGCTGCCGACGCGGTGTTCCAGCAATTTGGCGGTGGTGATGTCAGCGGAACGTTGCAGGATATCGACCTGATTATGGATATTCCGGTCAAGCTGACCGTCGAACTGGGCCGTACGCGGATGACCATCAAAGAGCTGTTGCGTCTGACGCAAGGGTCCGTCGTGGCGCTGGACGGTCTGGCGGGCGAACCGCTGGATATTCTGATCAACGGTTATTTAATTGCTCAGGGCGAAGTGGTGGTCGTTGCCGATAAATATGGCGTGCGGATCACCGATATCATTACTCCGTCTGAGCGAATGCGTCGCCTGAGCCGTTAGTGATGAATAACCACGCTACTGTGCAATCTTCCGCGCCGGTTTCTGCTGCGCCACTGCTGCAGGTGAGCGGCGCACTCATCGCCATTATTGCCCTGATCCTCGCTGCTGCCTGGCTGGTAAAACGGCTGGGATTTGCCCCTAAACGAACTGGCGTTAACGGTCTGAAAATTAGTGCCAGTACTTCGCTGGGCGCGCGTGAACGGGTCGTGGTGGTCGATGTGGAAGATGCACGGCTGGTGCTCGGCGTTACCGCAGGGCAAATCAATCTGCTGCATAAACTTCCCCCTTCAGCACCAACGGAAGAGATACCGCAGACCGATTTTCAGTCGGTCATGAAAAACTTGCTTAAGCGTAGCGGGAGATCCTGATGCGTCGTTTGTTGTCTGTCGCACCTGTCCTTCTCTGGCTGGTTACGCCCCTCGCCTTCGCGCAACTGCCGGGTATCACCAGCCAGCCGCTGCCTGGCGGTGGACAAAGCTGGTCGCTCCCGGTGCAGACGCTGGTGTTCATCACCTCGTTGACGTTTATTCCGGCAATTTTACTGATGATGACCAGTTTCACCCGCATCATCATTGTTTTTGGTTTATTGCGTAACGCACTGGGAACACCCTCCGCGCCACCTAACCAGGTATTGCTGGGGCTGGCACTGTTTTTGACCTTTTTTATTATGTCGCCAGTGATCGACAAAATTTATGTCGATGCGTACCAGCCATTTAGCGAAGAGAAAATCTCAATGCAGGAGGCGCTGGAAAATGGGGCGCAGCCGCTGCGTGAGTTTATGCTGCGTCAGACCCGCGAGGCGGATTTAGGGTTGTTTGCCAGACTGGCGAATACCGGCCCGTTGCAGGGACCTGAAGCCGTGCCGATGCGCATTTTGCTCCCGGCCTACGTGACCAGCGAGTTGAAAACTGCATTTCAGATAGGCTTCACGATTTTCATTCCTTTTTTGATTATCGACCTGGTGATTGCCAGCGTGTTGATGGCATTGGGGATGATGATGGTCCCCCCCGCCACCATTGCACTGCCCTTTAAACTGATGCTGTTTGTACTGGTGGATGGTTGGCAATTGCTGGTCGGTTCGCTGGCGCAGAGCTTTTACAGCTAGAGAGGCAAAATGACACCTGAATCGGTCATGATGATGGGGACTGAAGCGATGAAAGTCGCGCTGGCACTGGCTGCCCCGCTATTGTTGGTAGCGTTGGCCACGGGCCTTATCATCAGTATTTTGCAGGCCGCCACCCAGATTAACGAAATGACGCTGTCGTTTATTCCGAAAATCATCGCCGTATTTATCGCCATTATTATTGCCGGACCGTGGATGCTCAATCTGTTGCTGGATTACGTCCGTACCTTGTTCACTAACCTGCCGTATATCATCGGGTAGCCGTACTATGTTGCAGGTGACAAGCGAACAATGGCTATCCTGGTTAAGCCTGTACTTCTGGCCGTTACTGCGCGTGCTGGCGCTGATCTCCACCGCGCCGATTCTGAGCGAACGCAGCGTACCGAAACGGGTAAAACTGGGTCTGGCAATGATGATCACGTTCGCCATTGCCCCATCATTACCTGCCAACGATGTTCCTGTTTTTTCGTTCTTTGCTCTGTGGCTGGCCGTGCAGCAGATCCTGATCGGCATTGCGCTTGGTTTTACCATGCAATTTGCCTTTGCCGCTGTGCGAACCGCTGGCGAAATTATCGGTCTGCAAATGGGGCTGTCATTTGCGACATTTGTCGATCCGGCCAGCCATCTTAATATGCCCGTTTTAGCGCGTATCATGGATATGCTGGCGTTACTGCTGTTCCTGACATTTAACGGTCATTTATGGTTGATTTCACTGCTGGTCGATACCTTTCACACCCTGCCGATTGGTGGCGAACCGTTGAACAGCAATGCGTTTCTGGCACTCACCAAAGCAGGGAGTTTGATTTTCCTTAACGGGCTGATGCTGGCGTTACCGCTCATTACTCTGCTGCTGACCCTGAATCTGGCATTAGGTTTACTGAATCGTATGGCCCCGCAATTATCCATTTTTGTTATTGGATTTCCATTAACTCTGACTGTCGGTATCTCTTTAATGGCGGCATTAATGCCGTTAATTGCGCCTTTTTGCGAACATTTATTCAGTGAGATGTTTAATTTGCTGGCTGATATTATTAGTGAATTGCCATTAATATAATTCCGTAACGTTTATCATGTTATCCTAAGGATTATCCGAAAAATAATACCTACGAACATCTTCCAGGATACTCCTGCAGCGAAATATTTGTTTTAAGCTCACTCACATATCGCAACATTTACTTTACTTTAAGACAATTCCAGGCAAATTATACAACACTTTACGGGATAGTAAGTCCGCCTGAAAAATCGCGAGAGTGGCGCATTAGGTGACCCATGTTGTTCCGTTTAGTCATGATGAAATATTCAGGTAAGGGGAATTATCGTTACGCATTGAGTGAGGGTATGCCATGTCAACGATTATTATGGATTTATGTAGTTACACCCGACTAGGTTTAACCGGGTATCTGTTGAGTAGAGGGGTTAAAAAAAGAGAAATCAACGACATTGAAACCGTTGATGACCTTGCCATAGCTTGTGATTCACAGCGCCCTTCAGTGGTGTTTATTAATGAGGACTGTTTCATCCATGATGCTTCTAACAGTCAGCGCATCAAGCACATCATTAATCAACATCCCAATACGTTATTTATCGTTTTTATGGCAATTGCCAATGTTCATTTTGATGAATATCTATTGGTCAGAAAAAATTTATTGATCAGTTCTAAATCGATTAAACCGGAATCTCTCGACGATATCCTTGGCGATATTCTGAAAAAAGAGACAACGATAACCTCTTTTTTAAATATGCCGACGTTATCATTGAGCCGAACCGAATCGAGTATGTTGCGAATGTGGATGGCAGGTCAGGGAACCATTCAAATCTCTGACCAAATGAATATCAAAGCCAAGACCGTTTCATCGCATAAAGGTAATATTAAACGTAAGATCAAAACGCATAATAAACAGGTTATCTACCATGTCGTCCGACTGACGGATAATGTGACTAATGGTATTTTTGTCAACATGCGCTAACACATTCTGACTGGTGGTTTCCCACCAGTCAGGCTGAATTAGATTACTCTGCTTTCTCCACAAAGATACCGTCCTGATGCCCTGCTTCATTAAAGAACCAGATGCCGAGCGGGTAGTCTTCCAGCGAAACCAGGTACATTGTGCCTTCACTAAACTCCTCAACTGCCAGTACCACGCCAGGACGACGCGGACCGCCATCCGTTTTGACTGTTACCCGATCATTCACCTTCATCGTTTTCCTCCTGTGGCTTTGTGCCAGTGTAGAACAATTTCGTTTTTCTGGCAGCGCCAGGCGCGCGCGAGTGCTGATTTTCTCGACGGTCTATACTTAAGAGATGCCAGGCGGACTTAACGACTGGCGGCAACAACAGAGTAACGGTTGCGAGGAAAGATGATGAAAACCGCAAAAGAGTACAGCGATACCGCAAAACGTGAGGTCAGCGTCGATGTCGATGCCCTGCTGGCGGCGATCAATGAAATTAGCGAAAGCGAAGTTCATCGCAGCCAGAACGATTCTGAACACGTTAGCGTCGATGGACGTGAATATCATACATGGCGTGAATTGGCGGATGCCTTCGAACTGGATATTCATGACTTCAGCGTCTCTGAAGTGAATCGTTGAATGCACAATAAAAAAATCCCGACCCTGAGGGGGTCGGGATGAAACTTGCTTAAGCAAGAAGCACTTAAAAAATTCGTTACACCAGGAAATCTGATGTGTTCATCACCTTATCCGCAATTTTTTTCGCTGACAAGAAAATATTCGCCATATGAATGATTAACGCTACTTATGAATAGAAATGTGACGCACGTCACCCCTTGGTGGCTCTGGCGTCAGCGGGATCGCTCCCGAAAAAATCATCTTTGATAATTTGTGCTGTTTTGAGAATCATCCTGGTAAGGGGAGTACTGCGCGACTATGTTTTCAATTCAACAACCACTACTGGTTTTTAGCGATCTTGATGGCACCCTGCTGGACAGTCATAGTTATGACTGGCAACCGGCAGCCCCCTGGCTCAGCCGTTTACGCGAAGCAAATGTTCCCGTCATTCTCTGTAGCAGTAAAACATCAGCGGAAATGCTGTACTTGCAAAAAATGTTGGGGCTACAAGGTTTACCGCTGATTGCAGAGAATGGCGCAGTGATCCAGCTTGCTGAACAATGGCAGGAGATAGACGGTTTTCCACGCATCATCTCAGGTATTAGCCATGGCGAAATCAGCCAGGTTTTAAATACGCTACGCGAGAAAGAACATTTTAAATTCACGACTTTTGATGATGTCGACGATGCAACCATCGCCGAATGGACGGGATTAAGCCGTAGCCAGGCGGCGCTGACGCAGCTTCATGAGGCGTCGGTAACGCTAATCTGGCGCGACAGTGACGAGCGTATGGCACAATTTACCGCTCGTCTGAACGAACTGGGCTTACAGTTTATGCAAGGTGCGCGCTTCTGGCACGTCCTGGATGCCTCTGCCGGAAAAGATCAGGCTGCCAACTGGATTATCGCGACCTATCAACAATTGTCAGGCAAACGCCCAACCACACTTGGCCTGGGCGATGGGCCAAACGATGCGCCCTTACTGGAGGTAATGGATTACGCGGTGATTGTGAAAGGGCTAAACCGTGAAGGGGTGCATCTGCATGATGAGGATCCGGCCCGCGTCTGGCGAACGCAGCGTGAAGGACCGGAAGGATGGCGTGAAGGGCTGGACCATTTTTTCTCCGCCCGTTAAGTGTTATCGCTCGCGAATACCCGATTACGCCCAGCCTGTTTAGCGAGATAAAGCCGACGGTCGGCCAGTGACTGGAGTTGTTCAAAATCATAATCACCGGTTTCCTCGCTGCTACTTACCCCCAGCGAGGCACTGATGCGTATCGTCGTACTCTTAGCAATCAACATCTCTTTTTCATTTAACTTCAGGCGAATACGTTCTGCGACTTCCGCAGCCTCCGTCAGACTCGCGCCTGGCAGAATCACACAAAACTCCTCACCACCGACCCGCCCGGCAACGTCCTGCGCACGCAAGGAACTGCTAATTAATCCGGCAGCATGAGAAAGAACACGGTCGCCCGCCTGATGACCAAAGCGGTCATTAATCGCTTTAAAATGGTCAAGATCGACCTGAATGACAGAAAAAGGATGTTGGTGCGTCTGACACAATTTAGCGAGCGGACGGGCTTTTTCGAACAGTGCGCCACGGTTATATAAACGCGTTAAGGTGTCGTGCCACGCCTGCCACTGCAACGAGCTTTGCAGAACATACATGTTGCTAACCATCCGGCGAATCACATACCAGGAGATGAGTAACATGGTGGTAAAGAGCGCCCACAGCAGGGTTAATGCAATGCTGATACTGCCGAAATCGCCGCGCACGCCTTCGCTTAACGTATGGACGCGCACCAGCACACCGTCGAAATGGTCCAGACGTTCCCAGCTAACATAGCGACTGTCCATACGAATGCCGCCCCGCGTGTCATGTTCCATTGCCTGCGCCAGCATGGCCAGTTCACGAGGATCAAAAATATTCCCTGTTGGATGGTCAGGATTGGAAGAGGTCAAAAATCTCAGCTTACTGTCATAGAGCTGATACTCACCATCGAGGTTTTTATCGATGGCGTTTCTTAAAAATTGCTGCATAGTACGCACGGGAATACTCATCCCCAGCACGCCATACCAGTAGTTATTACTGTCTACCGGAACACTGACGGTAACCTGCGGTTCAGTATTGCTGGCGTGTTCCGGTTGCGAAGTGAACCAGCGTACCGCGCGGTGACGATTTTCTCGTTGTGAATGGCCGATAAACCAGGGTTGGGTGACATAGCCGTAATAACGCGTCGGGACATTGCGCGTAAACAAGGTCGGCTGCGTCGAAACGTAAAATCCGGCACGCGAGACATACATCGCCTGTTCAACCATCGACGAGGAGTTGTGCGCTAGTCGCAGCAAGTAACCAACTTCCAGTGCAGCGGTAATTTCATTGTCGAGGCTTTCATTTTCGCGAGACAGGAGATTCCCCTCGCTGACTAATGCATCCGACACGCCATTGACTGGCAGGGTGCGCCGTCGGTTGAGTTCGATTTTCCAGGCGTGCTCGTCGCGATGCTGTTCGAACTCGGTTACAGCATCACGCAGAGAGGTGAAATCCAGTGGCGCTACGAGAGCTTCGCGCATGCCATTACGCAAAAAGATCAGTTTGTCGACGTTATACTGCAAATGCTTATCGAGCGCGTTGGCTACGTTTTCCAGATGATTACGCTGGCTGGAGATATAGGCATCTTCCAGCACTACCACTTCACGCCAGGTCAGCAAGGTGGAAAAAAGCAATACCACGATAAAGCAGAGATTAACGATATGACCAGGCCCCAGGCGGCGTGCGAGTTTTTTCAACCAGCTCTGGTTTTCCATTTTTGTCTCGTGCTGCACCCTGACGACTCCCCACCTGCTTTTTTATGATTCTGGCATAACCTGGCGATAGCGTACCGCAAAACAGCGATAATTTTATAATGGTGGCATGATAAGACGCGACTATCATTCATTGCAGGCATTAGCACACCAGGCCGGATGTGATCCGGCCTGATGTTAATGATACCCTTTCACACTTCTTCCGCAGAACGACTCCCCTCCCCCGGAACAAGCTCGGTTTCATGAAAAGCTTCCCGCTTGACCCCGTAACCGTCATACCAACGACACTCAACCATACCGCTGGAGTATCCAGTGACAATCATCCGCGGGCCGCCCTCTTTAACCGTAACTTCCTCACTAACCATAAAGCTCATACTCGCCTCCTTTTTTCGAGTGAAACTTGTTCACCTTAGTTGAAGATGGCGAATTTTGCATAATAGCCTGTGCGAGTTTTAATGTGCCTGACCGCGCATTTTCGCTACGGCTTTCACTCCCAGCACCACGATGCCACCGATGATAAATCCAAGAATCAGATTTAAAACAGTCGGTAATATCATCGCCACCACTGCACTTTGCTGCCCGGCGAAATGTTCAATGGCGTGATGCAGCGGCGCAATACCATGTACCACAATCCCACCGCCGACGAGGAACATCGCCAGCGTGCCGACAATCGATAACGCTTTCATCAACCAGGGCGCGATAATCAATAACCCTTTACCTAATGCCTGCATCAGCGCGCTGGATTTTTCCGCCAGCCAATACCCCAGGTCATCAATCTTAACGATAACCCCTACCAGACCGTAGACGCCCACGGTCACTACCAGCGCGATGCCTGAAAGCACCAGCACCTGATTAAGCAACGGCGCTTCGGCCACAATCCCCAGCGTGATGGCGACGATTTCCGCAGACAATATAAAATCGGTACGAATCGCCCCTTTTATTTTGTCCTTTTCAAACTTCAGCGGATCCTGTGCCGCCAGCTTCTCCAGACGCTGCTGGCTCTGCGCCGGATCTTCCTTATGTTTACGCGCCTCCAGCATATGCAGCACTTTCTCTACCCCTTCAAAGCAGAGAAACGCGCCACCGATCATCAACAATGGCGTAATCGCCCACGGGATAAACGCACTGATAATCAGCGCCAGTGGCACCAGAATCACTTTATTGATCAGCGATCCTTTCGCCACGCCCCAGACCACGGGAAGTTCCCGGTTGGCCCGCACGCCTGAAACTTGTTGCGCATTGAGCGATAAGTCATCCCCTAATACACCGGCGGTTTTCTTCGCCGCCAGTTTGCCCATCACGGAGATATCGTCCAGCAGTGTGGCGATATCATCGAGCAACGTCAGTAAACTACTCCCGGCCAAAAGCATTCCCTCTCATTTTTATTGTTGAAGGGTGTAAGTATGAAGCAAAAACGGCAGCTCTGATACTTGCTTCACAGGTCAACATTTTTTTAACAATCAAGTGCAATTATATCTCTCGCCAGCAGAATGATTTTCACGTTTACTATGAACCACCTTTTTATTTCCACCGTGAGGGATTATGCGTTTCCGCCAGTTGTTACCGCTTTTTGGCGCGCTGTTTGCGTTGTATATCATTTGGGGCTCAACCTATTTTGTCATTCGGATTGGCGTGGAAAGCTGGCCTCCGTTAATGATGGCGGGCGTTCGATTCCTGGCAGCCGGTATTTTATTGCTGGCATTTTTGCTACTGCGCGGACACAAACTCCCCCCGCTACGTCCGCTGCTCAATGCCGCGCTGATTGGCCTGTTATTGTTGGCTGTCGGTAATGGCATGGTGACGGTTGCCGAGCATCAAAATGTTCCTTCCGGCATCGCCGCCGTAGTGGTTGCAACCGTGCCCCTCTTTACCCTGTGCTTCAGCCGCCTGTTTGGCATTAAAACGCGCAAACTGGAATGGGTGGGTATTGCCATTGGGCTTGCCGGAATCATCATGCTCAATAGCGGTGGAAATTTAAGCGGCAATCCGTGGGGCGCGATTCTGATTTTAATCGGCTCGATTAGCTGGGCGTTTGGCTCAGTTTATGGCTCGCGCATTACCTTACCTGTAGGGATGATGGCGGGTGCGATTGAGATGCTGGCGGCAGGCGTGGTGTTAATGATCGCGTCGATGGTTGCGGGTGAAAAACTGACGGCGCTCCCTTCCCTTTCAGGCTTCCTTGCGGTCGGCTATCTGGCGCTGTTTGGTTCGATTATCGCCATCAACGCTTATATGTATTTAATCCGCAACGTCAGTCCGGCTCTCGCCACCAGCTACGCCTACGTTAACCCGGTGGTCGCGGTCTTGCTGGGTACGGGACTGGGTGGAGAAACACTGTCGAAGATTGAATGGCTGGCGCTCGGCGTAATTGTCTTCGCGGTGGTACTGGTCACGTTGGGAAAATATCTCTTCCCGGCAAAACCCGTAGTTGCGCCAGTTATTCAGGACGCATCAAGCGAGTAAATGTATCCCCTGCGTGTCGATCTGCGCGCTGGCACCTTCGCCGCAGATCCACTCTTCCAGACGCTCGGTAAGCGCTTCATCCGTCAGCTTCTCGCGCCCACGTAACGCGCACTCCCAGACAATCAATACGCGCCAGCCGAGTTCCTGCAAGCGACTGATATCGCGGCGATCGCGCTCAACATTTTTACCTATCTTTTCCAGCCAGAACTCGGTTCGGGTCGCAGGCACTTTAAACAGATAGCAGTGATGATGATGCCAGAAGCAGCCATGGGTAAATATCACGCAGCGATATTCATCAACGACAAAATCCGGGCGTCCGGGCAGACTGGCGTCCTGAACGCGAAACGCCAGTCCCTGCCCGGTTAACAAACTGGCGAGGCGCTTCTCAATCGCCGTATCACGCGTGGCAATCGCGCGCATATTTTTGCTGCGAGTGGCCTTATCGTGAACGTCGGCCATGTTGTGCCTCTTGCTGACGCAACGCCACCGCCTGTTTGATTTTTGGCTCAAGCAGTTTTGCCACCGCGGCAAAGACCGGCACGACCACCGAGTTACCGAACTGGCGATAGGCCTGAGTGTCCGAAACCGGAATGCGGAATTTCGCTTCTCCCGGCGCTTCAAAACCCATTAAGCGCGCGCATTCCCGAGGCGTTAACCGACGTGGACGATGTTGCTGATTCAGCGGATCGTCAAAGTCTTTCTCACCCGTGGCCATATCCCAGCCGCGATCGATTAAAATTTCCGCGCCATCTTTGTAATAACGCGCAGACAGCGTACGCGTGACGCTTTGCGGATTGTTCGGATAAACCATTCCATAACCGAAGCCGTTACCGCGCGCCTGATGTTTTTTCGCATAACGATAGAGGTACTTCCACAGCACCGGCGTCAGGATATATTTCGCCTCGACCACCGGGTCCAGCAGCTGCGCCAGCGTCACTCGCTGTGCAGGGAAACATTCGCTGATATCACGCAGAGTAAAATCGGCTTTAAGATTCAGATCGCGACGAAAACCCACCAGCACGATGCGTTCACGGTGCTGCGGCAGAAAATGTTTACCATCGATGATTTTCGGATCGTCCGGCCCGTTATCTTCTGCATCAGCCACGTCATAGCCCAGTTCGTCCAGCGTCTGCATGATGATGCGGAACGTTTTACCCTGGTCGTGGCTTTTCAGGTTTTTGACGTTTTCGAGCACAAACATCGCCGGACGACGCGCGTCGATAATGCGCACCACATCAAAGAACAGCGTGCCCTGAGTATCGCAGGCAAAACCGTGCGCCCGCCCGAGCGAGTTCTTTTTCGATACGCCAGCCAGCGAAAATGGCTGACAAGGGAAACCGGCCAGTAAAACATCGTGTTCAGGAATGTGTTGACGAATATGTTCCGCCGCCGCCTCATCACTCACGCCTTCTTTATGGCTGAGGGTGATGTCGCGGATATCTTCATTAAAATGATGCGTCGCCGGGTCGCAATAATGATTGGCTTTATAAGTGCGTACCGCATGTTTGTTCCATTCGCTGGTAAACACGCACTGTCCGCCAATCGATTCAAAACCGCGACGGATGCCGCCAATTCCGGCAAATAGATCGATAAAGCGAAACGCATAATGCGGATGATGTGCCGGTGGTTTGGGTAACAACGTTTGCAGATGGGCGAACTCTTTCTCACTTAAACGGTGCCATGCCGAGTCATTCGCCAGCGCACGTTTTAAAATTGCCGCGCTCCAGTGATTCTCACCTACACCATTAAGCTGAGCCACCAGCGTTTTAACATCATAAATTTGCAGCAGTTTCTCCAGCATTGCCTGTGCGGCATTCCCGGTGCTGTATGAATCGGTTACTGATATATTTTCCTGCATAGATTTAACCGGCCATCTGAGATGGCCGACAGGTTAACATAATTACAGCCATTTAGGGCCACGCGCTTAGCCCGCGGGTGAAAACGCATCTATCACCTTGTGATCGACACCTTCATTCTCCCCCGCCAGTTCGGCACTGAGCTTCGCCATAAACTCGACTAAAAATTGCGCGTTGTGCTGCGCCAGCTGCTTGCCTCTTACGGTTTGCATGGTTTGCGGTAGCTTCAGCAACTTAGTCTGGAAATGATCCAGCGCGTAGCGTTTATCATCAAGCGGGCGATACTGTGCGAACGGATCTTCGCCATCAAACAGCGCCACGCCCAATGCCCCTGAAACGGCAAACACGCGCGCCAGGCCAATCGCCCCCAGGGCTTCCAGCCGATCCGCATCCTGGACGATTTTAGCTTCCGTGGTTAAGGGGGCGATTTGCGCGCTGAAACTGTGAGCGGCAATGGCATGACAAACGGCCTCAATTTTCTCCGCCGGAAATTGCACGAACTCTTCACGGAGCAGGCGACGCGTCTCTTCTGCCGCCAGGATTGAAGAACGCTGCCTTTGCGGATGATTTTTCGCCAGGCTCACAATATCGTGAAAATAACAGGCGGTTAAAATCACCAGCATATCGACGTCATCATCTGCCGCCAGCTTCTGTGCCGTAGCCCAGACGCGGCGAAAATGACACACGTCATGGGCCGCGTCCTGGTGCTGATGATGGTTTTTCAACCAGTTTTCGAACTGTGCCTGCCAGTGTTGTAAGTCCATACGCGCTCCGTTGCCAAAGAGTCGCCACCTTAGCAGTTTTTATTCATAGCGTCTGCTACGTGCGGGACGAGGTCGTGTGTACCAGGCAATGCTGCCTAACAATGCCCCGACCAGAGCCATAAATAAAAATCCGACCAGTGCCCCTAACCACTTTCCCGCGGTAGAGCCTAAATCGCTTTCAAATCCCGACACGGGGGCATCGGGGATCCGGCTCATCACCCAGATGTAACGCGCCATTGCCCAGACGAAATAGCCACACCATGTATAGAAAGCCCACAAAGCCAGTTTGCCGCCAGGGCTGCGAGAGAGTCTCTCTTCCATCTTTGTCGAACCGTATTCCATTTTGAGATAACCCGGAAAATTCAGACTTAGTACTATTATGTGATAAAAGTCACATTTTTCCACATTGGATGAGCCAGTCAAGACTCAATCATTTTTTGAACAAATAGATAAATTTTGCGCAACGGCAGTGAATACAGGAAAAATCGTTTTGAGCGATTTTATTTATCTTTGATATCGGCTTTATTAATTCATTTAATCAATATATTAGCACTGAATACAATTATACCTTTTTATTTTTCTGTGTCATGATGCCTCCGTTATTAGCCTTTTATCGTCTTGTTTATATTTTTTGGGCCGGCATGATGCCGGCTTTTTTTTATGCCTTCATTAATGTGCTCGTGATCACACCAGCCGTTTAGCGCAACAATCATTGATACCCTCTATCTTTCCGCTCAACTCATAACATATTGATATGCATTTATAATTTTCATGAATATTTATATTTAGAATTCATAATTCTGAATTATACTAAATAGATTAGAAACATTTTGAAATCTTTTAAATATATTTGTTACATGTAATCCTTAAAATAAAATGAACTTCATAGAATAGTATCCAAATGTGCTTTTTTTTGGATAACGGCACTTATTGATATATTCATGAAGATTATAATCACAAGGGAATACATAATGAAAAGAAAAGTTCTGGCAATGCTGGTCCCGGCGTTATTAGTTGCTGGCGCAGCAAATGCGGCTGAAATTTATAATAAAGATGGCAATAAAGTTGATTTCTACGGCAAGATGGTTGGCGAACGCATCTGGTCAAATACTGATGATAATAACAGCGAAAACGAAGATACCTCCTATGCTCGTTTCGGTGTTAAAGGTGAAACCCAAATCACCAGCGAACTGACTGGTTTTGGTCAGTTTGAATACAACCTCGACGCCAGCAAGCCCGAAGGTGAAAACCAGGAAAAAACCCGTTTAACCTTCGCCGGTTTGAAATATAACGAGTTAGGATCATTTGACTATGGCCGTAACTACGGTGTTGCTTATGATGCCGCAGCTTATACCGATATGTTAGTTGAATGGGGTGGCGATTCCTGGGCTTCCGCTGACAACTTCATGAATGGTCGTACCAACGGTGTTGCAACCTACCGTAACTATGATTTCTTTGGCTTGGTTGATGGTCTTGATTTTGCGATTCAGTACCAAGGCAAAAACAGCAACCGTAGCACTAAGAAACAAAATGGTGACGGCTATGCGTTGTCTGTAGACTATAACATCAATGGTTTTGGTATCGTTGGTGCATATAGCAAATCTGATCGCACCAACGATCAAGTTGCCGATGGAAACGGTTCAAATGCTGAACTGTGGTCATTGGCTGCAAAGTATGACGCGAACAATGTCTACGCAGCTGTAATGTACGGCGAAACTCGTAATATGACTCCGGGTTCTATTGATACAGGTGTTGCCGATCGAGAAGGCAATACAATAATGCGTGATCAACTTATCAATGAAACCCAGAACTTTGAAGCGGTTGTTCAGTATCAATTCGACTTTGGTCTGCGTCCGTCCTTAGGTTATGTGTACTCTAAAGGTAAAGATATCAAAGGGGTACCTGGACATAGATATGTTGACGCTGACCGTGTGAACTACATTGAAGTTGGTACCTGGTACTACTTTAATAAGAACATGAACGTTTATACTGCATACAAATTCAACATGCTGGATAAAGATGACGCCGCCATTACTGGTGCAGCAGCTGATGACCAGTTTGCAGTTGGTATCGTCTACCAGTTCTAATCAGCCAACTCGCTGCGGCGTGTTACTGTAAAACTTAACACTAGCCTGAGTTCGTCCCTCATCGAACTCAGGCTTTTTTATTGGCATTTCATCTCCATCTGCGGCACACGCAATTGCCGAAGCATATCGATACAGCACCTTACCCTGCCCCTCCTGGCACAATAACATCAACCAGCTACTCTTCAAGCTAACACCCAAATGCATTTCTTTATGAATTAATCCGTAACAAACACGCTTCCCATATAGAAATATTTGCAAAAATAGTGCATGAAATAAGCTTTTTCTCTACCAATCCGCGATATAAATATTCATCAGCACCACAATATTCCACAGCACTAAATCTCTCCCCGCCACCCCGTACCTCTGATAATGGTCTAAAATCATTGAGGCCACTTGCGACGACGTTACTCAATAAGGAAAATTTGGCGTGAATAATATTCAACACCAGTGCAGCATCATCATTACATACTTACACCCGCCGACTACCGCTTTCGATATATTGACTCAATTTTCCAGCTTGGTTAAAAATAGCGACCAGCTCAGTCGCAAATATAGTGACTACCCTAACTAAGCAACAATAAGGAATACACTATGACTGTTCAAACAAGTAAAAATCCGCAGGTCGATATTGCTGAAGATAATGCATTCTTCCCTTCAGAATATTCGCTTAGCCAATATACCAGTCCTGTATCTGATCTTGATGGCGTGGACTATCCAAAACCGTATCGCGGTAAACATAAAATTCTGGTGATCGCCGCGGACGAACGTTATTTGCCGACCGATAACGGAAAACTGTTCTCGACCGGTAACCATCCGATTGAAACGTTGCTGCCGTTGTATCATCTCCATGCTGCAGGTTTCGAATTCGAAGTGGCGACCATTTCCGGCCTGATGACCAAGTTTGAATACTGGGCTATGCCGCACAAAGATGAAAAAGTAATGCCATTCTTTGAGCAGCATAAATCGTTGTTCCGCAATCCGAAGAAACTCGCGGATGTTGTCGCCAGCCTCAACGCTGATAGCGAATATGCAGCAATCTTTGTTCCTGGTGGTCATGGCGCACTTATTGGTTTACCTGAAAGCCAGGACGTAGCTGCCGCTTTACAGTGGGCAATCAAAAATGACCGTTTTGTTATCTCCCTTTGCCACGGCCCGGCGGCTTTTCTGGCGCTTCGCCACGGCGATAACCCACTGAATGGTTATTCCATTTGCGCATTCCCAGACGCCGCAGACAAACAAACGCCAGAGATAGGCTATATGCCGGGTCATCTCACCTGGTACTTCGGCGAAGAGCTGAAGAAAATGGGCATGAACATTATTAATGACGACATCACCGGGCGAGTACATAAGGACCGTAAAGTTCTCACCGGCGACAGTCCTTTCGCAGCGAATGCGTTGGGTAAACTGGCGGCGCAGGAAATGCTGGCAGCTTACGCGGGTTAATCCCTGTTACGTTTGAATGTAAGCGCATAATCAATCGCAGCCGCGTTAGTACTCACGACGTGGCTGCGTTTTTCACGGTTAATTTATGGCGTACTGAAGCCCTATGTTAATTTCTTTGCGGTAACGTAATCCGGAACACATTATGCTTATTGAGATAGTGATACGTAGCACTTCCCCCATGCAATTCGGCAATCGCTTTGACTAAAGAAAGACCAAGTCCCTGACCTACGGAATGACGCGAATTATCTCCCCGCCAAAATCTACGGAAGAGTTTTTCAGGCTCATTAATTTTCGTTCCAGGGCTGGCGATATCAATATTAAGAGATCCGTTGGTATCAAGAAAACTGGTTATCTGAATACGCGATTTTTCTGGCGAATATCGAATAGCGTTAACAATAAGATTCGATAACATTCGTTGTAGTAAAATTTTATCCGCAAAGATTTGCTCATTGCACTCGACCTTAAAGCAAATCTCTTTCTCGTCTGAAAGGTATTCAAGATAGTCCAATAAATTTTCGACTTCCTTATTGAGAGAAAGCGAGTCCAGCTTCACCAAAACATTGTTTTTATCTGCCCTGGCAAGAAACAGTATGTTCTCTGTTAACCGCGAAATATTTTCCAGCTCTTCAATGTTTCCGGCAATTGTTTTTTGATATTCAGCGATACTTCTGGTTTGACTGAGCGTAACCTGATTCTGACCCAGTAATGCATTAATTGGCGTTCTAAGTTCATGAGCGAGATCGTCAGCAAACTGACTTAGACGCTCAAAATCTTTGACTAAGGCTTGATGCATTTTATTCAACGCCTGCCCAAGAGGTTTTAGTTCTCTCGGTAATGCGCTAACCTCAACAGGCTCCCGGCTATCGTTATAATTCAGCGCTTCCGTTACACCACTCAACTTTTTGATCTCTCGTAACCCCGTTCGGATTAACAGCGGACTTAATACTGAGCTCAGTATAATGGCGACAATGCAAATTATAATGCTATTGATTTTATACTGTTCAAGCATGTTATGTCTGGCTGAAGCCAATTTAGCCACAGTAACCGTTAATGATGGCGAAACTTCATCAATATTAATTCGTAAAGCATCTATCTCTGTATCATTAATAATGCTTCTGTAAATGCCAGCTGCGCTGATTGTCTCACTAGCAGGTATGTTATTTAACATGCCATCACTGACATTTGTCCGGTTAACAATTTTATTGATGCTATCACCATGAATGATCAAGATATCCTGACTAACATCCATCATCCGGTTAAAGTACACAGGTAACGTATCTGGATTTACCCCATCAATTAACAACTGCTTGATCTGTGCTGTCCGGTTAATGAGTGTTGTATCATCGCGCCATTTCAACTCACTTGCCAGGCCATTATAGAGAGTCCAGACAATTCCGGCGCCAGCAACAGACAGCAGCAATATAAAAAGCAAGGTTAAACGGACGGTTATAGATAATCTTTTCATTATTTTTTTACCGCTACGAATGAATAGCCCATCCCCCGGATTGTAGCGATTAGCTTCTCAGGAAAAGGATCATCAACTTTTGCGCGGAGCCTGCGAATGGCAACATCCACCGTATTGGTATCACTATCAAAGTTGATTCCCCAAATTTCACTCGCAATAACCGTTCTGGGTATAATTTCGCCAGCTCTGGAGGCCAGTAGCCAAAGTAACTGAAACTCCTTGCGCGTCAGTGTAATACTGATATTGTCCCTGCTCACACTTTGACTAACAGAGTCCATTCTTAAGCCGCTGATTTCTAATGTTGAATTCAAAGCGTGATGTTGCCTTAATTGTGCCCGAACCCTTGCCAGCAACTCAGAAAATGAAAAAGGTTTTACCAGATAATCATTTGCTCCACTGTCCAGCCCTCTGACTCTGTCATCGACAGAATCCCTTGCAGTAAGGCAAATAACAGGGGTTTGCTTTGCCGTTCTTAACGTTTGTAAGATCTGCCAGCCATCCATACCCGGAAGCATAATATCCAGAATGATCAATGCATAATCATCCTTCAGCGCAAGATAAAGCCCATCTCTGCCATCAGAAACGGCATCAATGACATAACCCGCTTCGGAAAGCCCCTGCGTTACCCACTCCTGGGTCCTTTGATTATCTTCAATAAGTAAAATCTTCATGAAAATAATATGCCATAAATCATATGTTATAGAAACAGCCTGGTTCATTACAAAATTGTAATGCTGCTGTAAGGTTACCCTGGACGCTTTTTCGCTATCCTCAAAACTCATTCACATGACAAGGATATAAACATGTTAAAGCGTTATTTAGTACTCTCGGTAGCAACGGCAGCATTTTCATTACCTTCTTTGGTTAATGCCGCACAACAAAACATTCTTAGCGTGCACATTTTGAACCAGCAAACAGGAAAACCCGCTGCTGACGTGACAGTCACTCTTGAAAAGAAGGCGGATAACGGCTGGTTACAACTTAATACCGCCAAAACAGATAAGGATGGACGAATTAAGGCACTGTGGCCCGAGCAAACTGCAACTACGGGCGATTACCGTGTCGTATTTAAAACCGGGGACTATTTCAAGAAACAAAATCTTGAAAGTTTCTTCCCTGAGATCCCCGTTGAATTTCATATTAATAAAGTGAACGAGCATTATCATGTGCCTTTATTACTTAGCCAATATGGGTATTCAACCTATCGTGGCAGTTAATGCATAAATATGTAAAAGCAGATCTCTGCTACTGTTAGGGAGGACACTCCCTGACAGATTAACAGTAAACGGCTCTTGCTGGCTAACGACAAAAAAGTGTGATGGCTTATGAAAAAGAATCAATTTTTAAAAGAATCAGATGTTACGGCCGAGTCGGTATTCTTTATGAAGCGTCGGCAGGTGTTAAAAGCACTGGGCATCAGCGCAGCTGCACTTTCTTTGCCTCACGCTGCGCATGCCGATCTGCTTAGCTGGTTTAAAGGGAACGATCGCCCACCCGCCCCCGCCGGAAAAGCGCTGGAGTTCAGCAAGCCTGCCGCCTGGCAAAATAACCTGCCACTGACGCCAGCAGATAAAGTCTCCGGTTATAACAACTTCTATGAATTCGGGCTGGATAAAGCCGATCCCGCCGCTAATGCTGGTAGCCTGAAAACCGATCCATGGACACTGAAAATCAGCGGCGAAGTGGCAAAACCATTGACCCTCGATCACGATGATTTAACCCGTCGCTTCCCGCTGGAAGAGCGTATTTATCGTATGCGCTGCGTGGAAGCGTGGTCGATGGTGGTGCCGTGGATTGGTTTTCCGCTGCACAAATTGCTGGCGCTTGCCGAACCCACCAGCAATGCGAAGTATGTCGCTTTCGAAACAATTTATGCACCGGAACAGATGCCAGGCCAGCAGGACCGCTTTATCGGCGGCGGGCTGAAATATCCTTATGTCGAAGGATTGCGTCTCGACGAAGCAATGCATCCGCTCACACTGATGACCGTAGGTGTTTATGGCAAGGCGTTACCGCCACAAAATGGCGCGCCGGTGCGACTGATTGTGCCGTGGAAATATGGCTTTAAAGGGATTAAATCGATCGTCAGTATTAAGCTGACCCGCGAGCGTCCGCCAACCACCTGGAATCTGGCAGCGCCTGACGAATACGGTTTTTACGCCAACGTTAATCCGCATGTTGATCACCCGCGCTGGTCACAGGCTACCGAACGATTTATTGGTTCAGGCGGCATCCTCGATGTACAGCGCCAGCCAACGCTACTGTTTAATGGTTACGCCGACCAGGTGGCAACGCTGTATCGTGGCCTGGATTTGCGGGAGAATTTCTGAATGCGTCTGACAGCAAAACAGGTGACATGGCTGAAAGTTTGCCTGCATCTTGCCGGATTGTTGCCGTTTCTCTGGCTGGTCTGGGCGATCAATCACGGTGGACTGGGTGCCGATCCAGTGAAAGATATTCAGCATTTTACCGGTCGCACTGCACTGAAATTTTTGCTGGCGACCTTGTTAATCACACCTCTGGCATGCTACGCAAAACAGCCGTTATTGATACGCACTCGCCGCCTGTTAGGCTTATGGTGCTTTGCCTGGGCGACACTGCATTTAACCAGTTACGCATTGCTGGAGCTGGGCGTGAATAATCTGGCGTTATTAGGTAAGGAGTTAATTACCCGGCCTTATTTAACGTTAGGTATTATCAGCTGGGTTATTTTGCTTGCTTTAGCGTTCACTTCAACCCAGGCGATGCAGCGAAAACTCGGCAAACACTGGCAACAGTTGCATAACTTCGTCTATCTTGTCGCGATCCTGGCCCCAATACATTATCTATGGTCAGTGAAGATTATTTCACCGCAGCCACTCATCTACGCTGGGCTGGCTGTACTGCTTTTAGCCTTACGGTATAAGAAGTTGCTTTCCTTTTTCAACCGGTTACGCAAGCAGGTTCACAACAAATTATCTGTATAACTTCATATTGCCGACAAAGTACGCGTTATCCCTGCCGGATGTGGCGCGAGCGCCCTATCCGGCCTACGCAGATCACATCAGGTTATGTTTCGTTTGTCATCAACCTCAAATTATCAACATAATTCATTTTATTTCAATAAGATAGATAAGTACACCTGAGAAAACTATGCTCTCATCTCCTAAGAGTTGTTGCATTTTGTCATATGTTACAATATAACATTACACATCATATACAATGACTCTGGAGGAAACTGTTTTGGCGATTCGTCTTCACAAACTGGCTGTTGCTTTAGGTGTCTTTATTGTTAGCGCTCCTGCCTTTTCGCATGGTCATCACTCACACGGCAAACCCTTAACAGAGGTCGAACAAAAAGCTGCTAATGGTGTTTTTGATGATGCCAATGTACAAAACCGAACGCTCAGTGACTGGGATGGAGTCTGGCAATCCGTTTATCCTTTACTGCAAAGTGGCAAACTTGACCCCGTCTTTCAGAAGAAAGCGGATGCAGATAAAACTAAAACATTTGCTGAAATTAAAGATTATTATCACAAAGGTTATGCAACAGATATCGAGATGATTGGCATTGAGGACGGCATTGTTGAATTCCATAGAAATAATGAAACAACATCCTGTAAATATGATTACGATGGATACAAAATACTCACCTATAAATCAGGCAAGAAAGGCGTTCGTTACTTATTCGAATGTAAAGATCCTGAAAGCAAAGCCCCTAAATATATACAATTTAGCGATCATATAATTGCACCACGAAAATCATCTCATTTTCACATTTTTATGGGTAATGATTCACAGCAATCTTTATTAAATGAAATGGAAAACTGGCCAACGTATTATCCATATCAGTTGAGTAGCGAAGAAGTGGTCGAGGAAATGATGTCTCATTGAGTATTCTCATGATAACGCCTCGATGCCGCTTTAGTAAGTCATCATAACTGCCACTGGTCCATCCACAAACGCCACTGAACGCAAGCTAGCTACAGACACGCTCATCACTATGACGTGTCTGTATATTAATAAGCTAACCCGCATTGAGTTAACCAATAACGGATTCCATACACAATACGGCCAACAGAGAAAGATACCTGTGCTCACGCCATTGCTTATATTGGCTGGTTACAATGTGCACTATCAATTTTTTAAATAACAAATTCTTAAAACCACATCTGTATAAGGAATTTTTAAGGTTCGTGGGATAGCTTGACTGTGAAAATCACAGGAGCTACAAAAATGAACCGATTCTCAAAAACTCAAATTTATTTACATTGGATAACGCTGCTTTTCGTTGCAATAACCTATGCCGCGATGGAACTCCGTGGCTGGTTTCCTAAAGGTAGTAGTACTTATCTGCTGATGCGAGAAACACATTACAATGCGGGTATATTCGTTTGGGTGTTAATGTTTTCACGCCTGATTATAAAACACCGTTATAGTGATCCTTCTATTGTGCCACCGCCACCTGCCTGGCAAATGAAAGCGGCTTCGCTAATGCACATCATGCTTTATATAACCTTCCTTGCGCTTCCTCTGCTGGGGATTGCTTTAATGGCTTACAGTGGAAAATCGTGGAGTTTCCTTGGTTTCAATGTGTCTCCCTTTGTTACCCCAAACAGCGAAATTAAAGCACTGATAAAAAATATTCACGAAACCTGGGCAAATATAGGCTACTTTTTAATCGCAGCTCACGCTGGCGCAGCACTCTTTCATCACTACATTCAGAAAGATAATACTCTGTTACGAATGATGCCTCGCCGCAAATAAGTCGATCCCCTGACAATGAAATGTGAACCATGGACATCAACGCGTCATAAATGTTTACGCAAGTGCACAATGCACCCTTTCCACTATCAACAAGGAGGAGCAGAAACTGTGTAAATCGTACAATGGTAAGACTTATCAAAAATACAGGTTAATTTTGGTATTTAAACCTTTTTTACTTGTTAGTATGATACAAAGGCTTTCAAAAAAGCTGGGAAATTCAACAACTCTTGGAAATTATGGACTTTGTCCCGCGGCTTTAATCTGACGGCCGCGTTCCTTTTTTGACTCAATTATTGACCCCTTCTCTACGCAACTTCAGTTCCCACCACCAACTTTGCGGCAGTTTCATAGGATGAATGTCTAAAAGAATAATGGTGAGCGATAAGAAAACGACTGAATAACTGCACATTTTCGCTCGAAAGCTTCCTGTCAGATCCATAGCGAATCAAGTGCTGAATGTCACAGTATCGAACAGAAAACAGTGACGATCTAACCCTTCAAGAATATTCTACGATTGTTCTGTTTAGGAAAAGCAAGGCGGGAAGTCGGGAGATAAGTCATTGATAAAGTGGCGGAGAGAGGGGGATTTGAACCCCCGGTAGAGTTGCCCCTACTCCGGTTTTCGAGACCGGTCCGTTCAGCCGCTCCGGCATCTCTCCGTTCAGATGGTTGCCATGATGCCAGGAAATTTGGCATTTTAACAGTCCCTGTCCGTGCAATTTTGTTCAAGTGACGAGTTTGCGAGCAAAACGATGATTAAGTGGCCCTGGAAAGTACAAGAATCAGCACATCAAACTGCCCTTCCCTGGCAGGAAGCACTATCGATCCCCCTTTTAACGTGTCTGACGGAACAGGAACAAAGCAAATTAGTCACTCTTGCCGAACGTTTTTTACAGCAAAAGCGGCTTGTTCCTTTACAGGGCTTTGAACTGGATTCATTAAGAAGCTGCCGGATAGCACTTCTATTTTGCCTACCCGTTCTGGAGTTAGGACTGGAATGGCTGGATGGTTTTCATGAAGTCTTAATTTATCCTGCGCCATTTGTGGTCGATGATGAATGGGAAGACGATATCGGTCTGGTGCATAACCAACTTATTGTTCAGTCAGGTCAGAGCTGGCAGCAAGGGCCTATCGTTTTGAACTGGTTGGATATACAAGATTCTTTTGATGCTTCTGGTTTTAACCTGATTATTCATGAAGTCGCTCATAAGCTGGACACCCGTAACGGCGATCGCGCCAGCGGAGTTCCCTTTATTCCGTTGCGTGAGGTTGCTGGCTGGGAACACGATCTTCATGCTGCAATGAACAACATTCAGGAAGAAATCGAATTGGTTGGCGAGAATGCGGCGAGCATTGATGCTTATGCTGCCAGTGATCCTGCTGAATGTTTTGCCGTACTTTCTGAATATTTCTTTAGCGCCCCAGAACTTTTTGCTCCTCGTTTCCCTTCATTGTGGCAACGTTTCTGCCAATTTTATCAACAAGATCCTTTGCAGAGACTGCATCACGCTAATGATACAGACTCGTTTTCGGCGACGAATGTTCATTAATTAACAACTTTGCAGATTAATTAACCAATTGAAATGACTTATGAAATTTAGTGTTGACAGACAAGGTACCGCTAAGTAATATGCGCCCCGTTCACACGATTCCTCTGTAGTTCAGTCGGTAGAACGGCGGACTGTTAATCCGTATGTCACTGGTTCGAGTCCAGTCAGAGGAGCCAAATTCTAAAAATTCGCTTTTTTAGTGCAATGTCACTGACCTTAGTTGAACATTGTTTTTTAACGGATAGCGGGTTTTTAACATCTTAAGCGCCCTCGACCTTTATGGTTGAGGGCGTTTTGCTATGAACGCCATCACCATTTTCCCCTCGATTATAAAACTTGAGTTATTCAGTAGTCTCCCCTCTTGCAACTCACACCCAAAACTGCCTAACGAAAAGTTATTAATTTTCAATCATATTGCTATCAGGATTTACATTTTTTCGCTGTGCTAGAAAGGGCGCATTTATGTTAGCTCGTTCAGGGAAGGTAAGCATGGCTACGAAGAAGAGAAGTGGAGAAGAAATAAATGACCGACAAATCTTATGCGGGATGGGAATTAAACTACGCCGCTTAACTGCGGGTATCTGCCTGGTAACTCAACTTGCGTTCCCTATGGCTGCGGCAGCACAAGGTGTGGTAAACGCTGCAACCCAACAACCCGTTCCTGCACAAATTGCCATTGCAAATGCCAATACGGTGCCCTACACCCTTGGAGCGCTGGAATCGGCCCAAAGCGTTGCCGAACGTTTCGGTATTTCGGTGGCTGAGTTACGCAAACTCAACCAATTTCGTACGTTTGCTCGAGGTTTTGATAATGTCCGCCAGGGTGATGAACTGGATGTCCCGGCACAAGTTAGTGAAAAAAAATTAACCCCGCCGCCGGGTAATAGCAGTGACAACCTCGAGCAACAGATAGCCAGTACTTCACAGCAAATCGGGTCTCTGCTCGCCGAGGATATGAACAGCGAGCAAGCGGCAAATATGGCGCGTGGATGGGCCTCTTCTCAGGCTTCAGGCGCAATGACAGACTGGTTAAGCCGCTTCGGTACCGCAAGAATCACGCTGGGCGTGGATGAAGATTTTAGCCTGAAGAACTCCCAGTTCGATTTTCTCCATCCGTGGTATGAAACGCCTGATAATCTCTTTTTCAGTCAGCATACTCTCCATCGTACTGACGAGCGTACGCAGATTAACAACGGCTTGGGTTGGCGTCATTTCACTCCCACATGGATGTCGGGCATCAACTTCTTTTTCGACCACGATCTTAGCCGTTACCACTCCCGCGCCGGCATTGGCGCGGAGTACTGGCGCGACTATCTAAAATTAAGCAGTAACGGCTATTTGCGACTGACAAACTGGCGCAGCGCACCTGAACTGGACAACGATTATGAAGCACGCCCGGCCAATGGCTGGGATGTACGCGCAGAAGGCTGGTTACCCGCCTGGCCGCACCTTGGCGGTAAACTGGTCTATGAACAGTATTATGGCGATGAAGTGGCCCTGTTCGATAAAGATGATCGGCAAAGTAATCCTCATGCCATAACCGCTGGACTTAACTATACCCCCTTCCCGCTGATGACCTTCAGCGCGGAGCAACGCCAGGGTAAACAGGGCGAAAATGACACCCGTTTTGCCGTCGATTTTACCTGGCAACCTGGCAGCGCGATGCAGAAACAGCTTGACCCGAATGAAGTCGCTGCACGGCGTAGCCTTGCAGGCAGCCGTTATGATCTGGTGGATCGCAACAACAACATCGTTCTGGAATATCGCAAAAAAGAACTGGTCCGCCTGACCCTGACAGACCCCGTGACAGGGAAGTCAGGAGAAGTGAAATCACTGGTTTCGTCGCTACAAACTAAATATGCCCTGAAAGGCTATAACGTCGAAGCCACCGCTCTGGAAGCTGCCGGTGGTAAAGTGGTTACAACGGGTAAAGATATTCTGGTTACCCTGCCGGGTTACCGGTTCACCAGTACGCCAGAAACCGATAACACCTGGCCGATTGAAGTCACCGCTGAAGATGTCAAAGGCAATTTTTCGAATCGTGAACAGAGCATGGTAGTCGTTCAGGCACCTACGCTAAGCCAGAAAGATTCCTCGGTATCGTTAAGTACCCAGACGTTGAGCGCGGATTCCCATTCAAGCGCCACACTGACTTTTATTGCTCATGATGCAGCAGGTAATCCTGTTATCGGGCTGGTGCTCTCGACGCGTCACGAAGGTGTTCAGGACATCACCCTTTCTGACTGGAAAGATAATGGTGACGGAAGCTATACCCAGATCCTGACCACAGGAGCGATGTCTGGCACGCTGACGCTGATGCCACAGCTGAACGGTGTGGATGCGGCTAAAGCCCCCGCCGTGGTGAATATCATTTCTGTTTCGTCATCCCGGACTCACTCGTCAATTAAGATTGATAAGGACCGTTATCTCTCCGGCAATCCTATCGAGGTGACGGTAGAACTGAGAGATGAAAATGACAAACCTGTTAAGGAGCAAAAACAGCAACTGAATACCGCAGTCAGCATCGACAACGTGAAACCTGGTGTCACTACAGACTGGAAAGAAACCGCAGATGGCGTCTATAAGGCAACCTATACCGCCTATACCAAAGGCAGTGGGCTTACTGCGAAGCTGTTAATGCAAAACTGGAATGAAGATTTGCATACCGCTGGATTTATCATCGACGCCAACCCGCAGTCAGCGAAAATTGCGACATTATCTGCCAGCAATAATGGTGTGCTCGCCAATGAGAATGCAGCAAACACCGTCTCGGTCAATGTCGCTGATGAAGGAAGCAACCCAATCAATGATCATACCGTCACGTTTGCGGTATTAAGCGGATCGGCAACTTCCTTCAACAATCAAAACACCGCAAAAACGGATGTTAATGGTCTGGCGACTTTTGATCTGAAAAGTAGTAAGCAGGAAGACAACACGGTTGAAGTCACCCTTGAAAATGGCGTGAAACAAACATTAATTGTCAGTTTTGTCGGCGACTCGAGTACCGCGCAGGTTGATCTGCAGAAGTCGAAAAATGAAGTGGTCGCTGACGGCAATGACAGCGCCACAATGACCGCGACAGTCCGGGATGCAAAAGGCAACCTGCTCAATGACGTCAAGGTCACCTTCAATGTTAATTCAGCAGCAGCGAAACTGAGCCAAACCGAAGTGAATAGCCACGACGGGATCGCCACAGCTACGCTGACCAGTTTGAAAAATGGTGATTATACGGTTACGGCCTCTGTGAGCTCTGGTTCTCAGGCTAATCAACAGGTGATTTTTATCGGTGATCAAAGTACTGCAGCCCTGACCCTCAGTGTGCCCCCAGGCGAGATCACCGTCACCGACACAGCGCCTCAACAGCTGACGGCAACCTTGCAGGATAAAAATGGCAACCCACTAAAAGATAAAGAAATCACCTTCTCTGTGCCAAATGACGTCGCAAGTCGGTTCTCGATTAGCAACAGCGGAAAAGGCATGACGGATAGCAACGGGATAGCAATCGCCTCCCTGACCGGCACATTAGCGGGCACGCATATGATCACGGCTCGTCTGGCTAACAGCAATGTCAGCGATACACAGCCAATGACCTTTGTGGCGGATAAAGACAGAGCGGTTGTCGTTCTGCAAACATCGAAAGCGGAAATCATTGGGAATGGCGTGGATGAGACAACTCTGACAGCAACAGTGAAAGATCCTTTTGATAACGTGGTTAAAAATCTGTCAGTAGTCTTCCGCACCTCCCCCGCAGACACGCAACTGAGTCTGAACGCGCGTAATACTAATGAGAACGGTATTGCTGAAGTTACCCTTAAGGGCACTGTTTTGGGTGTTCATACAGCCGAAGCCATACTGCTTAACGGTAAAAGCGATACGAAAATCATCAATATTGTGCCCGATACCAGCAACGCGCAGGTCACGCTGAATATCCCGGCTCAACAGGTGGTGACCAATAACAGCGACAGCGTGCAGCTGACGGCGACAGTGAAAGATCCGTCGAATCATCCGGTGGCGGGAATAACGGTGAACTTCACCATGCCACAGGACGTGGCGGCAAACTTTACCCTTGAAAATAACGGTATTGCCATCACTCAGGCCAATGGGGAAGCGCATGTCACCCTCAAAGGCAAAAAAGCGGGCACGCATACGGTTACCGCAACGCTGGGTAACAATAATGCCAGCGATGCGCAACCAGTCACCTTCGTGGCGGATAAGGACAGCGCGGTTGTCGTTCTGCAAACATCGAAAGCGGAAATCATTGGGAATGGCGTGGATGAGACGACTCTGACAGCAACAGTGAAAGATCCTTTTGATAACGCAGTAAAAGATCTACAGGTTACCTTCAGTACCAAGCCGGCAGATACTCAACTTAGTCAGAGCACAAGCAATACTAACGACAGTGGTGTTGCTGAAGTTACCCTTAAGGGCACGGTTTTGGGTGTTCATACAGTCGAAGCCACACTGCTTAACGGCAATGGCTATACGACGACAGTCAATATTGCGCCCGATGCCAGCAACGCGCAGGTCACCCTGAACATCCCTGCTCAACAGGTGGTGACGAATAACAGTGACAGCGTGCAGCTTACGGCGATGGTGAAAGATCCGTCGAATCATCCGGTGGCGGGGATAACGGTAAACTTCACCATGCCACAGGACGTTGCGGCAAACTTTACCCTTGAAAATAACGGTATTGCCATCACTCAGGCCAATGGGGAAGCGCATGTCACGCTCAAAGGTAAAAAAGCGGGCACGCATACGGTTACCGCAACGCTGGGTAATAACAATACCAGTGATTCGCAGCCGGTAACATTTGTGGCGGACAAAACCTCGGCTCAGGTTGTCCTGCAGATGTCAAAAGATGAGATCACAGGTAATGGCGTCGATAACGCAACGCTAACTGCAACGGTTAAAGATCAGTTCGACAATGAGGTGAATAATCTTCCGGTAACATTCAGCTCAGCCTCTTCAGGACTCACCCTGACCCCGGGAGTAAGTAATACCAATGAGTCTGGCATCGCGCAGGCCACTCTCGCAGGCGTTGCCTTTGGTGAGCAGACGGTCACTGCATCACTGGCTAATAATGGTGCCAGCGACAACAAAACTGTGCATTTTATTGGCGACACAGCGGCGGCAAAAATTATCGAGTTGACGCCTGTCCCAGACAGCATAATCGCCGGTACCCCGCAGAACAGCTCCGGCAGCGTCATCACCGCCACAGTCGTTGATAATAATGGCTTTCCGGTGAAAGGTGTGACTGTGAACTTCACCAGCAGAACAAACTCTGCCGAAATGACGAATGGCGGCCAAGCCGTAACGAACGAACAGGGTAAGGCTACCATCACTTATACCAATACCCGCTCCTCGATAGAATCAGGAGCGAGACCGGATACCGTTGAGGCCAGTCTGGAAAATGGTAGCTCCACGCTTAGCACATCAATTAATGTCAATGCTGATGCGTCTACGGCACATCTCACTTTGCTACATGCACTTTTTGATACAGTCTCCGCAGGCGAGACAACCAGTCTGTATATTGAGGTGAAGGATAATTACGGCAACGGTGTCCCCCAGCATCAGGTAACCCTCAGCGTTTCACCAAGTGAAGGCGTGACCCTCAGTAATAACGGTATATATACTACCAACTACTACGGCTATTTTTACGCAAGCTTTACCGCTACAAAAGCCGGGGTTTATCAAGTGACGGCAACCCTCGATAATGGCGATTCGATGCAACAAACAGTGACCTATGTGCCGAACGTCGCGAATGCTGAAATCACGCTGGCAGCCTCGAAGGATCCGGTAATTGCCGACAATAACGATCTCACGACACTAACAGCAACAGTCGCTGATACAGAGGGCAATGCGATAGCCAACACTGAAGTAACATTTACTCTGCCGGAAGATGTGAAGGCGAACTTCACGCTGAGCGATGGCGGTAAAGCGATTACTGATGCTGAAGGCAAAGCGAAAGTCACGCTGAAAGGTACAAAAGCAGGCGCTCATACTGTTACAGCATTGATGGCTGGCGGTAAGAGCGGACAACTGGTGGTGAACTTTACTGCGGATACGCTCACTGCGCAGGTTAATCTTAACGTTACCGAGGACAATTTCATCGCCAATAACATTGGGATGACCAAACTTCAGGCAACAGTGACTGATGGAAACGGCAACCCGTTAGCCAATGAGGCGGTAACATTCACACTACCGGCAGATGTGAGCGCAAGCTTCACTCTCGGACAAGGCGGTTCCGCCATTACAGACATCAACGGCAAGGCTGAAGTTACACTGAGCGGTACAAAATCCGGCACCTATCCCGTGACAGTTAGCGTGAACAGTTACGGTGTCAGTGATACGAAGCCGGTGACTTTGATTGCCGATGCTGGTACCGCTAAACTGGCTGGTTTTACCGCATCATCGGGCTCATTTACCGCGAGCACAACCGAGGGCGCGACCCTGACGGCAAGCGTCACTGACGCTTACGGCAACCCGCTAGAAGGTATCAAGGTCAATTTCCGCGGCCCCGCCACCACGCTGAGTAACACCAGCGTCGAAACGGATGCTCAGGGTAAGGCAGAAGTTCTTGTGACCAGCACCATTGCAGGAACGAAAGTAGTTACAGCTAATCTGGCAAATGCACCTACCGAAGTCGCCATGCGAACGCTGACTGTCAAAGCAGATATTGATTCTGCGACGATCACCAGTCTGGAAATGCCTGAAGGTCAGGTAATAGTCAGAGAACCCATAGCGGTTAAAGCACACGTCGACGACCAGTTTGGCAATCCAGTTGCTGACCAACTTGTGACATTCAGTGCAGAGCCGTCAAGTTTTAACATGGTCATTAGTCAGGATACGGTTTCTACGAATAGCCAGGGTATAGCTGAGGTCACCATGACGCCTGGAAGATACGGTTCGTATACTGTGAAAGCATCCCTGGCGAATGGCTCCTTTTATGAGAAGGACCTGGTGGTAATCGATCTAAGACTAACACTCACGTCATCAAGTCCGCTTATCGGCGTCAATGACCCATCGGGAGCAACTCTGACTGTAAGGTTAACTCATGCAAACGGGGCTCCATTGAGCCATGAACTCGTTACCTTTAGCGTAACGCCCGAAGGTGCAACGTTAAGTAGCCAAACGGCGACAACCAACACTTCAGGTGAGGCACAAGTCGTTCTGACCAGCAATAAAGTCGGTACATATGTGGTGACAGCATCGATCCATAGCGGCGTAATTATTCAGACACAGACAACCGTGAAGGTTACTGGCAACCCAAGCACAGCACATGTTGCTAGTTTTATCGCTGATCCGTCGACTCTCACGGCCAACAACAGTGATATCAGCACGTTAAAGGCTACTGTTGAAGATAGCAGTGGGAACCTGGTCGAAGGTGTCAATGTGAACTTCGCATTAAAAAGAGGCTTTGCCTTTGCCACATTAACGTCATTAACAGCGGTGACCGATCAAAACGGAGTCGCGACAACGAGCGTAAAAGGAGCGATAACGGGGAGCGTCACGGTAAGCGCAGAAACGAGCTATGGTGGGGCGCAAACAGTAGATATAACGCTGGTGGCAGGCCCGGCAGACGCCTCGCAGTCCGTCCTTAAAAACAACCGGTCATCACTGAAAGGGGACTTTACCGAAAGTGCTGAACTATATCTTGTTTTACACGATCTATCAGGTCATCCGATCAATGTTTCTGAAGGGCTGGAATTTGTGCAATCAGGTACCAACGTGCCCTATGTGCAAATCAGCACAATTGATTACACTCAAAATTTATACGGTGAGTATAAAGCCACTGTTACAGGCGGCGGAGAGGGTATCGCAACGCTGATCCCCGTGTTGAATGGTGTTCACCAGGCGGGTCTGAGTACCAGGATAGAATTCATTAGCGCGGGAACCAGACCAATGACCGGTACAGTATCAGTGAATGGTGCAAACCTACCTGCAGCTTCATTCCCTTCGCAGGGATTTACCGGGGCGTATTATCAGTTGAATAATGACAACTTTGCACCAGGAAAAACGGCGGCTGATTATGCGTTTTCAAGCACTGCCTCCTGGGTAGGCGTTGATGCTACTGGTAAAGTGACATTCAAAAATGACGGTGATAGCAATACTGTAGAAATCACAGCAACCCCAAGATCAGGTGGCGCTATTTACCAAACGCAAGTACGGGTGAAGGGCTGGTGGAAAGATAACAATAATATTATCTTACCATTAAGTCGTGCTGAAAATTATTGTAATAACGAGATCGGCAACGGTTACGCGATTCCTGGCGTGAATCTTTTAAGCAGTGGAGAAAACCGACGCGAAATAGGGTCACTGTTCGGTGAGTGGGGAGATATGGGGCATTATATGGACGCTGATTTTTATTCAGAAATATATTGGTCTTCTAATACCGCAGGTGGAGGCCGACAATACATTGTTTCCCTGGAAAACGGGGCGCATGGCTCTGTTCAAACATCTGAATATTTTCATGTGGCATGTTATAAAAAGAGCTAATTTTTCGCTATATTTTCTTACAGAGTGCTCCATTCGGGGCGCTCTTTTTTACATTCTCTCTACAGAACTTGCCCTTCTCTCACAGAAAATGAATAAATAAAAATGCGATACCGCCAGATTCGCGTTCGGTGTGACTATGGTTGTATCCGGTGAGTACAGCTTTGATCCAAAGGCTGGTTTTCTGTGATGATTGACCAGCCTCAGAGTATTGATGACACCACCGTTCATAACAGATCGGCATTACTATGCATAAGTACTGTCTCATATTCTCGCCAAAACACTTTTTAATGCCTTTGCGAATTCATCCAGACTTATATTGTCAATTTTTTGCCCAACGACGACTGACTCCGAAACATCGGCCATTGCGGGCCATCGCGTTTTGTAATCAGCATAAATTGCAACAACGGGAGTATTATAGGCACTTGCCATATGTAATATTGAGGTGTCAGGAGTTATTGCGATATAAGCATCTTTTATGATTGCTGCTGAACGTTTAATCGAGGGTGATAAGGATAAACGGTAGACATTATTATAACGATCCACTAATGCCCTGGCTTTACCTTCCCCTTTTGGTCCATGAACGATCACTATTGGTATATCTGTTTCACTTTGAATTTTTGCTATTAGATTTTCTGCAATCAATAATGAAAATGTACGATCCTGCGAGCTACCTTCTAAATTAAGCGCAATGTAAGATCCTAACGATCGCATTTCCTCGCGCACCTCATCGAGTACATCCTCACTTAGTGGCAATTCATATATTGGCCTGACTGCTGGAAAACCCGCCTCACGCATCATAAATGCCCATGTCATGGGTACGGGAGCCCGGAGATTCTGATCCATCCGGGACGCGTTCTTACACACAGGGGAATAGCACTTCATGGTTAAACCAACAACCTGAAAATTCGTTTTTGCTTTCAACTGACTGATAAATAACATCGTTTTCAGGTTCTTTTTACGCATCGCCTCTATACAAAGATCCGGCGTACCGTATTGCTGTGTTATGTTCTTCGCTAAATCTTTTATTTCTTTTAATGTTGTGTGATCCTGCATAGTCATTGTGACTAATGTTAATTTAGTCTGTTCAAGTTTGAGCGCATTAAAGACTTCTAAATTAATTGTCGACGTAACAATTAAAAGATGCTTAATTTTATGCAATTCAAGCGCCCGAATAACAGGAAAGATGGCCATAGCATCGCCAATCTGATCGGGAATATGGATGACAACAAAATCTGTTTTTTCAATATTGAAATTATAAGCTTTATAATCGTAGTAACTAAATGCAATACGTCTCAACAATGATGCTAAAAACATACCTAAACCTCGCCTCCCTACTGGTTATAATGCAAAGCAGTCTATCAGACTCATCAGGGTGCCATTTTGTGCATATGCGGACTTTTATGTTTCATATCTCGAACCTGTGGGTCCTCTGCTTAATCCTTAAACAACACCAGCAACTCCCGCGCTTTCATCTTCCAGCGAATTTTTCATGTTGCCGCTAATCAGCCATAAAATCATTTGCAGATGCGCTCTGTCGAGGTAGTCTCATAAGGTTCGTTTATAGATCGACGGCAATGTGAGTTACCTTTTCCATACTAATTATAAAAAGACAGTACAAACAGGATCATTATGGACTCCACGCTCATCTCCACCCGTCCCGATGAAGGGACGCTTTCGTTAAGTCGCGCCCGACGAGCTGCGTTAGGCAGTTTCGCTGGTGCCGTCGTCGACTGGTATGATTTTTTACTCTATGGCATTACCGCCGCACTGGTGTTTAATCGCGAGTTTTTCCCGCAAGTAAGCCCGGCGATGGGAACGCTCGCCGCATTTGCTACCTTTGGCGTCGGATTCCTTTTCCGTCCGCTCGGCGGTGTCATTTTCGGTCACTTTGGCGACCGACTGGGACGTAAGCGCATGTTAATGCTGACCGTCTGGATGATGGGCATCGCGACAGCCTTGATTGGTATTCTTCCTTCATTCTCGACCATTGGGTGGTGGGCACCTATTTTGCTGGTGACACTGCGTGCCATTCAGGGATTTGCCGTCGGCGGCGAATGGGGAGGCGCGGCGTTGCTTTCCGTTGAAAGTGCGCCGGAAAATAAAAAAGCCTTTTACAGTAGCGGTGTACAAGTTGGCTACGGAGTAGGTTTACTGCTTTCAACCGGACTGGTTTCATTGATCAGTATGATGACAACTGACGAACAGTTTTTAAGCTGGGGCTGGCGCATTCCTTTCCTGTTTAGCATCGTACTGGTACTGGGAGCATTGTGGGTGCGCAATGGCATGGAAGAGTCCGCGGAATTTGAACAACAGCAACATTATCAAGCTGCCGCGAAAAAACGCATCCCGGTTATCGAAGCGCTGTTACGACATCCCGGTGCTTTCCTGAAGATTATTGCGCTACGGCTGTGCGAGTTGCTGACGATGTACATCGTTACCGCCTTTGCACTTAATTATTCAACCCAGAATATGGGGTTACCGCGCGAACTTTTCCTTAGTATTGGTTTGCTGGTAGGTGGATTAAGCTGCCTGACAATTCCCTGTTTTGCCTGGCTTGCCGATCGTTTTGGTCGCCGCAGGGTTTATATCACAGGTGCGTTAATCGGAACGTTGAGCGCATTTCCTTTCTTTATGGCGCTTGAAGCACAATCTATTTTCTGGATAGTTTTCTTCTCCATAATGCTGGCAAACATTGCGCATGACATGGTGGTGTGTGTGCAACAACCGATGTTTACCGAAATGTTTGGTGCCAGTTATCGCTATAGTGGCGCTGGAGTCGGTTATCAGGTTGCCAGTGTGGTTGGCGGAGGATTTACACCTTTTATTGCCGCTGCACTCATCACTTACTTTGCCGGGAACTGGCATAGCGTCGCCATTTATTTGCTGGCTGGATGTCTGATTTCTGCAATAACCGCTTTGTTGATGAAAGACAATCAACGCGCTTGATAGCCTGGCGAAGATCATCCGATCTTCGCCTTACACTTTTGTTTCACATTTCTGTGACATACTATCGGATGTGCGGTAATTGTATGGAACAGGAGACACACATGAATAATAAGGGCTCCGGTCTGACCCCAGCTCAGGCACTGGATAAACTCGACGCGCTGTATGAGCAATCTGTAGTCGCTTTACGCAACGCCATTGGCAACTATATTACAAGTGGCGAATTACCTGATGAAAACGCCCGCAAACAAGGTCTTTTTGTCTATCCATCACTGACCGTAACCTGGGACGGTAGCACAACCAATCCCCCCAAAACGCGCGCATTTGGTCGTTTTACTCACGCAGGCAGCTACACCACCACGATTACTCGCCCTACTCTCTTTCGTTCGTATCTTAATGAACAACTTACGTTGCTGTATCAGGATTATGGTGCGCATATCTCGGTGCAACCCTCGCAGCATGAAATCCCTTATCCTTATGTCATCGATGGCTCTGAATTGACACTTGATCGCTCAATGAGCGCTGGGTTAACTCGCTACTTCCCGACAACAGAACTGGCGCAAATTGGCGATGAAACTGCAGACGGCATTTATCATCCAACTGAATTCTCCCCGCTATCGCATTTTGATGCGCGCCGCGTCGATTTTTCCCTCGCGCGGTTGCGCCATTATACCGGTACGCCAGTTGAACATTTTCAGCCGTTCGTCTTGTTTACCAACTACACACGTTATGTGGATGAATTCGTTCGTTGGGGATGCAGCCAGATCCTCGATCCTGATAGTCCCTACATTGCCCTTTCTTGTGCTGGCGGGAACTGGATCACCGCCGAAACCGAAGCACCAGAAGAAGCCATTTCCGACCTTGCATGGAAAAAACACCAGATGCCAGCATGGCATTTAATTACCGCCGATGGTCAGGGTATTACTCTGGTGAATATTGGCGTGGGACCGTCAAATGCTAAAACCATCTGCGATCATCTGGCAGTGCTACGCCCGGATGTCTGGTTGATGATTGGTCACTGTGGCGGATTACGTGAAAGTCAGGCCATTGGCGATTATGTACTTGCACACGCTTATTTACGCGATGACCACGTTCTTGATGCGGTTCTGCCACCCGATATTCCTATTCCGAGCATTGCTGAAGTGCAACGTGCGCTTTATGACGCCACCAAGCTGGTGAGCGGCAGGCCCGGTGAGGAAGTCAAACAGCGGCTACGTACTGGTACTGTGGTAACCACAGATGACAGGAACTGGGAATTACGTTACTCAGCTTCTGCACTTCGTTTTAACTTAAGCCGGGCCGTAGCAATTGATATGGAAAGTGCAACCATTGCCGCGCAAGGATATCGTTTCCGCGTGCCATACGGGACACTACTGTGTGTTTCAGATAAACCGTTGCATGGCGAGATTAAACTTCCCGGTCAGGCTAACCGTTTTTATGAAGGCGCTATTTCCGAACACCTACAAATTGGCATTCGGGCGATCGATTTGCTGCGCGCAGAAGGCGACCGACTGCATTCACGTAAATTACGAACCTTTAATGAGCCGCCGTTCCGATAATAAGTTCTGAACCTTCTTATCAAAAATAGATGTGAAGGATTAAGTAAGACATCTGGCAAATAGCCCGCAATAAACGCGGGCTGTTTGCTTCCTTGGGCGGATACGAGTTTTATTATCGTCTTAATGATTTCCACATATTAAAAGCAAGTATGCTTTCAAAACACAATTATAAATTGTCCCGCCAAAAATATAAGTTTTTATAAAATTAAATATAAAATTATGGCTTTAGAATATTTTTATTTCTAATAGACGAGATTTTTCCTGTTATGATATAATATGCCGAATTAACACATGTTAACGATTTACCAGTAATGTAAATAAATTTTCGAGGAGATCATTCCAGTGGGACGTAAATGGGCCAATATTGTTGCTAAAAAAACGGCTAAAGACGGTGCAACGTCTAAAATTTATGCAAAATTCGGTGTAGAAATCTATGCTGCTGCCAAACAAGGTGAACCCGATCCAGAATTAAACACATCTTTAAAATTCGTTATTGAACGAGCAAAGCAGGCACAAGTTCCAAAGCACGTTATTGATAAAGCAATTGATAAAGCTAAAGGCGGCGGAGATGAAACGTTCGTGCAGGGACGTTATGAAGGCTTTGGTCCTAATGGCTCAATGATTATCGCTGAGACATTAACTTCAAATGTTAACCGTACGATTGCTAACGTTCGCACAATTTTCAATAAAAAAGGCGGCAATATCGGAGCGGCAGGTTCTGTCAGCTATATGTTTGACAATACGGGTGTGATTGTATTTAAAGGAACAGACCCTGACCATATTTTTGAAATTTTACTTGAAGCTGAAGTTGATGTTCGTGATGTGACTGAAGAAGAAGGTAACATTGTTATTTATACTGAACCTACTGACCTTCATAAAGGAATCGCGGCTCTAAAAGCAGCTGGAATCACTGAGTTCTCAACAACAGAATTAGAAATGATTGCTCAATCAGAAGTTGAGCTTTCCCCAGAAGATTTAGAAATCTTTGAAGGGCTTGTTGATGCCCTTGAAGATGACGACGATGTACAAAAAGTTTATCATAACGTCGCAAATCTCTAATTATATGTTAAAGAAATCTGTCTTTATGGCAGATTTCTTTAATCTCATATAATCCTTATAAAAAATATAATGTTTAACTCGTCATATTGCTTATAAAAAATCCCCGTCCCCAGAGAAATAATATTTATTAAAATGGCAGGTCTTCTTTTTCTGATTACCGAAGACAAAGTGGCAATTACGTATAGTTTCCCGATAAAGACGCGACAGCTACATCCCGCATAAGGCATTTTTCTCTTTATCTTTGTACGGTACTTCATGGAACAGAATTTTTGACCTTGTGAATCGTGATGTCTGTTGGGGAGGAGCAATTTGCTCACTGAAGCGTGAGACTCGATTAAGCGCACGAAACACAGAAATCAAAAAACCCGGCCACTTTTTTACAAAGTGACCGGGTAAAAATAATTTTTATTTTTTAACTGCCTTGAGACTCATAGAGATGTCTCAAAACTAAAATTTGGCTCCTCTGACTGGACTCGAACCAGTGACATACGGATTAACAGTCCGCCGTTCTACCGACTGAACTACAGAGGAATCGTGAGAACGAGGCGAATATTAGCGATGCCCACCCACAATGTCAAAGCCTGTTTTATAAATTTGAAATCGTTTGCTGAAATAATCTGCATTTTGTCGTTTATTCCGACACAACTGGCTTTTTTTCACACTTTTGCGGCTCGGATCGAGGGTATTTCCATAGCCAACGTCCAGTAACCATTCGCCAGTAAAACAGCACGGCCCGCACAGCCCAGTCGGCAAACATTCCCATCCAGACACCAACCACACCCCAGCCAAGCATGATGCCCAGCACATAACCGACGACAACCCGGCAACCCCACATGCTCAACATCGAAACCCACATGGCGTAACGGGCATCACGAGCACCTTTAAATCCAGCGGGTAGCACCCATGAGGCGGACCAAATAGGCATAAATAAAGCATTTAGCCAAATCAGAATCACAACGACATGTTTAACCTGTGGATCCTGGGTGTAAAACGATGCCATAACCCCGGCAAAGGGAGCCGTTAGCCAGGCGATGGCCGTTAATCCAAGAGTGGAAAGCCAGAACACATGCCGCAACTGAATCTCTGCTTGCGCTATCTGCCCTACCCCCAACCTTCGGCCTGTAATGATCGTAGAAGCAGAGCCGAGCGCACTTCCGGGTAAGTTGATAAGAGCCGCAATTGAAAACGCGATAAAATTTCCGGCAATAACACTGGTCCCCATCCCGGCAACGAACATTTGGGTTAATAACCGACCACTGGTAAATAACACTGATTCGACACTCGCGGGAATACCAATCCCCATGACTTCCCAGATAATGCTAAAATTCAGCGGTTTAAAATAGCTCTTTAACGAAATCCTTAGCGCAGGATTAAAACCAATCGCCAGCACCCACAAAATTGCAACTGCGCCAATATAACGAGAAATGGTTAAACCCAACCCAGCCCCGACAAATCCCAGTCCCGGCCAGGAGAAAAGGCCGTAAATCAATATGCCGCTAATAATAATATTAAGAATATTCAGGCTACCGTTAATCAGTAGCGGTATTTTCGTATTCCCTGCACCACGAAGTGCCCCGCTACCAATCAAAGTGATGGCAGCTGCTGGATAACTGAGTACCGTCAGCTCCAGATAAGTCAACGCCAGTGCTTTAACTTCTGTCGTGGCATCACCCGCGACGAAATCAATAATTTGTTCGCCAAAATGATGAATAAGCGTTGCCAACAGTACGGCAAACAACGTCATGATCACCAATGACTGCCGCGTCGCCACCCTCGCTCGTCGTCGATCCCGCTTACCGAGACTAAATGCCACAACGACAGTAGTACCAAGATCGATAGCAGCAAAAAAAGCCATAATGACCATATTGAAGCTGTCCGCCAATCCCACGCCGGCCATCGCATCTTTTCCCAGCCAGCTGACCAGAAAAGTGCTCAGGACACCCATCAACAGGACACAGGCATTCTCCATGAAGATAGGAACAGCAAGCGGGGTTATCTCGCGCCAGAACAACACTTTGTAGCTCTTGCGTTTAGCGTGCCAGCGAGTGCCGTGAACAACCTGGCGTAAAGCAGAGGAGATATTCAAAGCCGACCTTAATTGCAGAAAGTGAAACCACATTTCAAATAATGAGGGAGAATCAGCAAAGCTGCAAAGATTTTCGCCAACAAATTGTCTGCAAATGCAACAAACTGTTGATAGAAACGGCAAACAGTTGGGGAATTTAAAAATCGGGTTTGACAAAAGATTTTTCGCCGTTAAGATGTGCCTCAACAGCGATTCCTCTGTAGTTCAGTCGGTAGAACGGCGGACTGTTAATCCGTATGTCACTGGTTCGAGTCCAGTCAGAGGAGCCAGATTTCTGAAAAGCCCGCTTTTATAGCGGGCTTTTTGCTATATCTGATAATCAATTTCCTCTTCACTGTTTTCCATCACCTGCTGCTTGATATCCTCAACTGACAGTCCTGCATTACAAAGTTCCAGAAAGCGCCAGACATAGTTACGCTGAAGTTGTCCTCGCTTCAGTCCCAACCAGACAGTATTAGCATCGAAAAGATGCCGCGTATCCAGACGGATTAAATTCTCTTCCTCTTGTTCGCCGCTGGATTGTTCGGCAACTAATCCGATCCCAAGCCCAAGAGCAACATAGGTTTTAATGACATCAGAATCCTGCGCACTTAATACAATATCTGCCAGCAAACCTTTGCGGGCAAATGCGTCATCAATACGTGAGCGCCCCGTAATCCCCTGTCGGTAAGTGATTAACGGCCACTTCGCTATTGATTCCAGCGTCAATGGTGAAATTTGCGTCAAGGGATGATCGTGTGGAACAAGCAAACTATGGTGCCAACGAAACCACGGGAAGGCGACGAGCTGCGGGTCATTACTCAAACGCTCGCTGGCGATACCAATATCAGCTTCACCATTATGCAACAACGTCGCAATTTCCTGTGGCGTCCCCTGGATTAGCTCGAGCCGAACCTCCGGGAAAAGTTCGCGAAAAGCTTTAATGACCTCTGGCAAGCTATAACGTGCCTGAGTATGCGTCGTTGCAATAGTGAGAACGCCAGACGTATCGTTGGTAAACAGGTCTGCAAGCCGACGAACATTACTGGCTTCATTGAGAATACGTTCTGCAATGACCAGTAATGCTTTGCCCGGTTCAGTCATGCCCAGCAGTCGCTTACCTCGTCGAACAAATATTTCGATGCCAAGTTCATCCTCCAGTTCCCGAATATGACGGCTGACGCCTGACTGTGAGGTAAAAAGCATATTCGCAACCTCTGTCAGGTTGTAATCCTGACGTGCAGCTTCGCGGATTATCTTTAGTTGTTGGAAATTCACGGTAAACTCCGGGCAGTTCAGATATCCCGTTATTGTTAAAGTCTAACGCCCGGCATAACAAATAATAAAAACCCGCATCTTATTCCATCCCGATATAACGCTTAGCTCACCAATTGCCACTGCCTTTTTTCCATCACTGGAGAACTAATCACTGACATTAACAACTCTTTCACTGCCTGTGCCTGTGGCGATAAGTTCGCTCTGGCGGGTAAATTTAATGACAAAGAGAGACTCATGGAAGGCGTGGTAATGCGTGACATCCACCCATTTACTGCGCCACATAACGAACGCGCGGCCGATTCGGGTAATACTGCAACGCCCATGCCGCTGGCAATCGCTGCGGTAAGCGTGGCAATAGACTCAATTTCACCAATGACTTTTGCCGTGAGTCGCCGTAGGGAAAACGCCTCATCAACACGAAGTCTAACAGCGCTGTAATCACTGGGGAGAAAGAGGTTCATTTGTGCAATAGCATTAACATCAACGCTTTGCCCCGGGCAATCTTGAGTTCCTACCAGGAAAAGATCTTCTTTCAGCAAAGCCTGACTGGATACCCCAGCCACAGGGGAATGCTCATAAATCACCGCCATATCGAGTTGGTGATTTATCAGTTTTTCGTTAAGCACTGCACCGCTATTTTCATGAAGATAGATAACGATCTCCGGGAATTCAGCGCGAACCGCCTGTAATAAGGGCATGGTGATAGATGACGCAGCGGTTCCTGGCGCAAAGCCAATCGAGACTTGCCCCGATAATGCCTGACCAACGTTATGCACCGCCAGTTGGGCCTGCTCACACTGACGTAAAATGGCCCGCGCATGGGTATAGAGAATTTTTCCGGCGTCTGTTGGCGTAACGCCCCGTTTTGTGCGAATCAAAAGTTGTTGATTTAACTCACCTTCGAGTGTGGCAACCTGCTGGCTGAGCGCTGGTTGTGCGATATGCAATACTTCAGCAGCCTGAGTCAGGCTACCAATATCTACAATTTTTACGAAGTATTTCAGGCGTCTGAAGTTCATGTTGCCTCCGGTTTTTAAGAATCGGCCCAAGTGCCGCCATTACTTACAACCAGATTGCAAGATGCTTGCCAGTTTTATTTTGGCGTTGATATACAAGCTAACCAACTGTCAAATAAGAGATTATGATAGATTCGTCATTTGCTCCTTTAATCAGCTGTCGCGTTCCCCTGCCCTATAAAAGGAGGGTATGCACCACGATGGTTCATTACCAATAAGATTGAAATCTCACCGCTTTGTTGAAATTGACAGCAAACAAACAAAAAAATGCATTTCACCCTTTGACATCACCATGCACTGCCATTAATATGCGCCCCGTTCACACGATTCCTCTGTAGTTCAGTCGGTAGAACGGCGGACTGTTAATCCGTATGTCACTGGTTCGAGTCCAGTCAGAGGAGCCAAATTCAAAAAAGCCTGCTTTCTAGCAGGCTTTTTGCTTTCTAATTACCAACGCTCTTAAAACATCTGTCTTGAACCAGAACTAATTTGCACAGGCATTCCCGATCGACGTTGCAACGCAGCATTTGCGCGATTTACATCAACTTCTTGCCCGTTGATAAACGCCCGCAAAGATGGGGTTACCGGCAATGGCACTTTTCGGTCAGACTCATATTCTGCACGATTGCGCGACAGCGGCTCATGAACTTCCAGCCAGTTCGAGCCATCTGGTTCAGTGGTGTATTTTACTGGCTGGTCGATAATTTGCACACGCGTCCCAACAGGAACATTATCAAACAGATATTTGATATCGTCATTGCGCAGACGAATACAGCCCTGACTTACCCGAAGTCCAATACCAAAATTGGCATTGGTACCGTGGATGGCATACAACCTGCCAATATAAATCGCGTACAGCCCCATGGGATTATCGGGACCCGCAGGAACAAATGCGGGCAAACTCTCCCCTCGTTTCGCATATTCGCGCCGAGTGTTCGGCGTTGGCGTCCAGGTTGGAGCTTCTTGTTTACGTTCAACGGTAGTCACCCAGTTACGCGGGGTTTCTCGCCCGGCCTGACCGATTCCAATAGGAAAGACTTCTACAGTATTACTGTCTGGTGGGTAGTAATAAAGACGCATCTCAGCGACGTTAACCACAATCCCTTTACGAACAGTGGCGGGCAAAATCAGTTGCTGCGGAATGGTGAGTTGCGAGCCAGACTTCGGCAAAAAAACATCAGCGCCCGGGTTCGCTTCAAGCATGTTACTTAACCCTTGCCCGTATTGTGCGGCAAAAGTCTCCAGCGGCTGGGTATTGTGATCAGGAACAGTTACAGTAAACGACTGCCCCACTAAACGGCTACCCTCTGGAGGTAATGGATAAGTTACCGCCAGGCTAGTATGGCTGGCAAAAAGCAGAGCAAATGAGCAAAGAATATTTACACGACGCATCATGTCCCTTTCCTAAGTCGCGAAAGCTATCCGTTAAGTATAGCTTTTATCAGACTTTTCGTTTTTAACTGTTCAAATCAGAAGTCGTATTCCCCGGTAGAACAATATTACTGGCAGCAAGTTCGCCCATGTTGTTATATATCGCACAGGCAGCTTCGATGATGGGCATCGCCAGAGCTGCGCCACTCCCCTCACCTAAACGCATCTCCATATTGAGATAAGGCTCCAGCCCCAAATGCGACAGCGCTATACGCGCCCCTTTTTCTGCCGACAGGTGAGAAGGAATGAGATACGGTTTGATTGCAGGAGACATCTGGCAGGCTGCGAGCGCAGCAGCATAAGAAAGAAATCCATCCAGCAACACGGGTAAACCGCAGGAAGCAGCGCCTAACATCACGCCAGCCATTCCGACCAAATCAAATCCACCCACTTTTGCCAGAACATCAACGCCATCCTGCGGATTTGGTTGATTGAACGTAATCGCCCGGCGCACAACATCAATTTTATTAGCCAGTTTATCTGTCGGCAGGTTTGCGCCAATCCCAACCACTTCTTCAGGATCCCGGCCAGTGATTGTGCTGACTATTGCTGCTGCCGGTGTCGTGTTTGCCATCCCCAGTTCACCTACACCAAACAGCGTGACACCGTTTTTTGCCAGCTCCCGCGTATAACATATGACGTCCAAAAGCAACGTTTCAGCCTGACGGCGACTCATTGCCGGAGCTGAAGCAATATTGCCGCTACCTCGTGCGACACGCATGTTGATAAGCCCGGGGATAGGCTCAGCAGTATCAATACCAACATCAACTACGTGGACGTTAGCGCCCGCTTGTGCTGCCAGCACACACACGCCGGTTGTTCCGCGGGTCATATTTTCAGCCTGAATGGCTGTCACTTCTTTTGGGGAAATAGCGACCCCTTCCTCCCAGACGCCGTGATCGGCACACATAACCAGTACCGCTTTTTTGCCCACATGCGGTATGCCATTCAACCCCGGCATTCCTGCCAGTTGTATGGCAAGCGCCTCCAGCCTTCCCAGGCTACCAACAGGTTTGAGTAACCCGTCAATATGCCGTTGTGCACGCGACATAGCGGCAGGATCGATAGCAGGGATCGTATTTAGTAAATCGGCAAGTGTTTGCATGTCACGTCTCTTTATAGCAGTGCCAGCAGGAAGACCAGTTCACCAAGCTCTATAGCAGCTCCCAGCGTATCGCCGGTTTGCCCGCCCAGCGTACGTTTGAGAAGCTGACCGAGGATGAAAATCGCCACCATCGTCACCACCATAGCAGCCACACCATGCATACCCGGCAATAATACGGCAGCAAAAATAGCGGCTAAGCCGAGTGTGACGCAGGTTTGTCGCCCATCAATTTTGCCAATGAACACATTGCCAAGCCCTTCTTCCCGGGCATAACGATGACGATACATCAATAATGCGGCAGTCCCGCGGCTGACCGCACATGCTGCCGCCAGCGATGCAAGGATCGGTTCGCCACGCAGAGCCAACTCGCTTAACACCAGAATCTTTGCCAGTACAACAAAAATCAATGCCAGACCGCCGTGGGTGCCTAAACGGCTATCACGCATGATTTCCAACATGCGATCGCGGCTACGTGCAGAAAATACGCCATCACAGGTATCGGCGAGGCCGTCCAGGTGGAATCCCCCGGTCATCAGCGCCAGCACAAGCACGCTAAACAGTGCCGCCAGTGGTACGCCACACCATGCCTGCAGCACCATGAAGACCAGCCCGCTAATCGCGCCAAGCAATAATCCAATTAAAGGAAAAGTAATAATACCGCGAGAATAATGCTCGAAATCCAGTCCCTGGGACCAGCGACGCGGTACAGGCAGACGCGTAATAAATGAGAGCATCGCCCAAAATAATTTACTCATTTGATTTTTACTCCAATACCCGAAACCACCAGCCATACTTCATTAGCCGCAGCGGCCAGCTGCTGATTTACCCGCCCGGCAATATCACGAAAATGACGTGCCAGACGACTCTCCGGCACAATCCCCATTCCCACTTCGTTAGTCACTAATACAACCTTTGCGGGGCAACGTTGGCAGGCAGCAATCAACGACTGAATCTCAGCATTAATCGCCTGTTCCATCGCCTGATAATCCCATTCATCAGGGTCTTTATCGCCGCCATAATCAAACAACAGATTAGTCACCATTGTGGTAACGCATTCCAGCAACACAGCTTCATGCGGGTTAATGTCTGCATGAATTAATTCATCAAGATGTTGCCAACGCTCCACCGTGCGCCAGTGCGCCGGACGGCCTTGCCGATGATGTTCTATCCGTGCAGCCATCTCATCATCAAGGATTTGCGAGGTGGCGATATACAGAACCTGTGAAGAGTCCCCAATAAGCGCCTCTGCGTGGCGACTCTTCCCGCTCCGTGCGCCCCCCGTCACCAAAATCATCATACCGACTCCTGATTCAATTGTATGATGGTATTCATTGAACAGAACAATGGATCCCCCACCATTGCTGACCGCAAAACATTTACACGATTAATACTGCGCGTAATATAATTAAAAATCCAGCATTCTCAATCCATTACGAAAGAAGATGGCATTGTGGAATAGCCAGACTTCCTCGTGTTAACGTCCGACAAAATGCGTCATTGACAGCGGTTTCTCTGGAATGACAGATTTCATTCAGATAATGGATTAATGCTACAGCCCCACCAGCCGGACCAGTCAGTAAACGGGCATTGTGTTCTGCAATCAAAATTACCGTCGTTCCCTCAGAATGAGCGAGCCATTCTGGTACGGATATCTCGCTTTCAGCTGCTATCAATAGCAGCACTGAATAATCGCTATACGCATCTGATAACGATTGCACAGGCCCACCGTCAAAAGGCTGGAAATCTTGCTGCCAGTCCTCACGGATAAAACCGCAGCCTCTACAGTGCATTGTTGGTCAGTGCCTGCGAAGCAGACATTATCGCGCTGGTGCTTAATGCGGACGCACCGTGGTCACCTTTTTCGCCTGGCTTTACCTCGTCAATGAATCGCCCGGTCATTGGAGTAGTCACCAAAGCAGATTTAGCCAGCATGGAAGAAATATCTTTGGTGAAATGTTGGTTACGGGAAGCTGGAGCGCACAACGTGTTAGTAACCAGTGCGGTTAATAACAATAGAGTTGCAGAACTTTTTGCCTTGCTGCATATAGAAGAAGTCTGTCGCTAATTTCAATAGGTTATCAGATGGGAATGATGACTTTGATACACAGAAAAGAATCAATGAGCAATGAGGGTTGCCGGGCAACCCTCATTGAATAAAACAGGAATTACTTCGCTTCGCCGTTTTTCATTTCGCCCATAGCTTTCAGCTTTTTGGAGATATCGCGGCGTTCTTTGGAGAGCTCGGCATTTTTGATGATGTAATCGTCAACACGATCTTCATAGTCACCTTTCATGCTGGCGATGATGCCCTGGATTGCTTCAACGCTCATCCCCGGCTTGATGTAATCGCTCAGGTTGTCCAGCAGCAGGACGCGCTTCTGGTTGTCACGGATCTTTTTCTCAACGTCCTGAATTTCACGTTGCAGTTTGTTCTTACGACGGAACAGACGAACAAATTCCAGTACGTCCTGGAATGAAGGCTTGGTAGTTTCCATTTTTATACCCCTGATAATGTGAGAGTCGGATTCGTTTAAGCAACCGCTATTCGTTAGGGCCAACATTACTCATAGCTGCCGCAGATGACAATGCTTTTATCCCTTTTCACTATCATACCCTTTATCCTTGCTGAATCGAAGCAGCAGCAAGATGATTCTGAAGTTCAGGAATTATTTGCGCAAGGCCCGGCAAATCAAATTCGATAGCAACTCAAGCTGATGTGCCGTTTCCATGTTCAGCCACACATAACCATAGATTGGTGTTTCCACAACCTTCAGGTCATGGTGGTTATTGAGCAACTGACGCAGCTCTTCCACAGCATCGTTCAATTTTTCCGTATTGGCAAAAACCGGCTGCGGATTACCTTCGTACAGCGCATGAACAAGGCTCAGCAGTATTTGCTGCATCATGTGCTGGGTATCACGAAGTTTTTGCGCGTTCAATAACACGAAATGGCTGGGGCGCGTGGCCCAGTACGCATTGATTTGCAACTCCAGCATACAAACCAGATTGCGATTAATGGTCTGGATACCTTCATATATCGATTTTGGAATACGAGTTTCTTTGCTGGCGGGCGCAATCAGCCCACGCATTTTCACGGCATCGGTCAAGAGTTTTTGTAGATGGCTTTCCAGACGTGGGCGTTCGAGTAAGTTCGGTGAGAATGCAGATTGATAGACCCGATTATACTCGGTCAGACTTTTCGCCAGTTGAATGCGCCAGTGGATGAACGCCCGTTGTGGCCAGATACCGGTAAACAACATTGCCAGTAAAGAGCCGAGGATCACATCGCCGCTTCGCCATAACGCCGTATCAATTTCACCTGTCGGGGACCCCACAACAATTGCCAGCGTCACCCCAATCAATAATCCTTGATACGGTTTCTTGCCCAGCGCCAGCCAACCGCAAAGAAACATAGCCGCCGCGCACCAGACTAACATCAGCGGTAACGAAATTAACTCCAGTTGCAGAGCGATAAGACCTAAAATCGAACCCAACACCGTACCGCCAATACGTTCGAAGGCGCGAGGAACAACGTTACCCCAGAACGAGATTGGTCCCATAATCACCACCATGGTGACCAGCGGCCAGGTGCTTTCCGGGATAGTAAACAGGCGGATAATGAGAAAAGTGAGCAGGAATGCCAGCGCGACCCGAGTACCATGCACAATGCGGTAATGGCGGTATACCCGGATTTCAAACGGGCTTAATGACTTATCGGCACGCACACAGAAACTCCGTAATGAAGATTAAAAGCGCTCATAACTCATCTGTCGGCCAGAAGGCGCGCCTCTGAATTATCCGACGGACAAACCGGGAACAGTGTAATTTCCCGGCAGGAGCGAAAAAATTGAAAGGCGCATCTTACTCTTTTCGCTTTCAAAAAAAAGAGTGGTCATCGCGTTAACACACCGCCCTGAGATGAATTAGTGATGTTTTGGCTGCACCGCAACATACATTTCGATATCCCAGTACCCATCTTCCGCGCCATTGTTCAAATAAACCTCAAAGCAGGGCTTTGGTAACATTTCATAAGCACTGTCCTGCAAGAGGCTATTAAAGAACTGATACCAGGGTTTAGCAAAATCATCACCGACTACACGAGCCACCGCCACCGCATACTGACCACCTGAAATTTCTGTCAGAATGACGCCCTCACTGTTTTCGGGGAGCGTAAAGTTACTCGGTACCGTCACGACGGTGTCGCAGCGTAATTTGTCGGCGGGTGTTTCATCTGGATTGTCGTAATAGACAGCAACCCACTCCTTCGGCACAATATTTTTACTATCTACCCACATCATCAACTGCTCAAAACCTTTCTTAACCGTCTGTTCCCACGGGCCAACGAGATGGAAACCTGCAACGGTACGTTTATCTTCCTGCTTAATCTCGTAGTTCATGACGCCTCCATTAATACTGTTTTTATATACAGTATAGTTGCAAAATTAAAACCACAAGGAATGAGTGTTGATTATGCGAGCAGACTCGCACTCCTGCCAGTCTGCTGCAAAAGAAAGGTCAGGCCTTATGGTGGAAATAATCACTCAGGCGAGAAAACATGCTGCCTTCCCCGACAGATTCCAGGGTAACCAGCGGCCAGTGCGCCACCTGTTTATCACGGTCGTAAAGTTCAATTTCCCCTACCCGCTGATGGGCGCTAATTGGCGCGGTGAGCTCTTTACCATCAAGGGTATATTTGGCTTTGATATGTGGAATTTCGGCTTTCGGTAGTACCATCCAGAACTCTTGTTCCGTTCCCAGGGCGATATTTTCTTTATCGCCATACCAGATGCGTTCCGTACCGACCTTTTTCCCACGGTGCAAAATTTGCACCGTAGTAAAGTTTTGTTGCCCCCAACGCAGTAATTTTCTTGCCTCTTCCTCACGACCTTTTGCGCTGTCAGCCCCCATTATCACTGCAATGAGACGACGCTGCCCATCGACAGCCGAAGCAATGAGATTAAACCCGGCACCAGAAGTATGACCCGTTTTCAGGCCGTCAACATTCATAGTTTTATCCCACAATAACCCGTTACGGTTTTGCTGGGTGATACCGTTCCAGGTGAGGCTTTTCTCACTGTACATATGATAAAACTCGGGCTCGCCGTGGATGATAGCACGAGAAAGCACAGCTAAATCATAAGCCGAGCTATGCTGACCTGGCGCATCCAGGCCATGCACTGTTTCAAAATGCGTATCCTTGAGATGCAGCTTCTCGGCATAGTTGTTCATCATTTCAACAAACTGCCGTTGCCCACCGGCAATATAGTCAGCCAGTGCAACACAAGCGTCATTTCCGGAATCCACAATTAAACCACGGCTTAAATCACGTACCGATACGCGATCGCCCTCTTTCAAAAACATCAGTGAAGAACCGACAAACACCGGATTATCTTTCGCCCACGCATCGCGCCCCACGGTGACAATATCGTCTGGCGTAATGCGATGACTATCGATAGCGCGATCCACGACATAACCCGTCATCAGCTTTGTCAGGCTGGCGGGATTGCGCTGTTGATGCTCATTACCCGCAGTGAGGATCTGTCCGGTGGTGTAATCCATCAGTACCCAGGACCCGGCATGAATCTCTGGAGGCTGAGGTGAAAAAGGAATGTTTTCCGCCGCAAAACCAGACGATAAGTTAAAAACGAACAAAGAAGCAGCAATAATAAGACGGCGTTTCAACAGCAAACCCTCAGGAGTTTCAAATAGCTGTTCTTTTTACGGAAATACTTATGAACTGGCTGGAATAAAGTGCAAGAAAATGTGACTACTCTCTCATTTTTATCTGACATGATCTGTTGCCACTCGCTGTCAAATTGTCGCGCTAAAGCTGATTAGCACGGTGATATTTGATACTCTGGCAGACAGCAGAAATAACGGATTTAACCTAATGATGAATGACGGTAAGCAACAATCTACCTTTTTGTTTCACGATTACGAAACCTTTGGCACGCACCCCGCGTTAGATCGCCCTGCACAGTTTGCAGCCATTCGCACCGATAGCGAATTCAATCTCATCGGCGAACCCGAAGTCTTTTACTGCAAGCCTGCGGATGACTATTTACCCCAGCCAGGAGCAGTATTAATTACCGGTATTACCCCGCAGGAAGCACGGGCGAAAGGAGAAAACGAAGCCGCGTTTGCCGCCCGTATTCACTCGCTTTTTACCGTACCGAAGACCTGTATTTTGGGCTACAACAATGTGCGTTTCGACGACGAAGTCACACGCAACATTTTTTATCGTAATTTCTACGATCCTTACGCCTGGAGCTGGCAGCATGATAACTCGCGCTGGGATTTACTGGATGTTATGCGTGCCTGTTATGCCCTGCGCCCGGAAGGAATAAACTGGCCTGAAAATGATGACGGTCTACCGAGCTTTCGCCTTGAGCATTTAACCAAAGCGAATGGAATTGAACATAGCAACGCCCACGATGCGATGGCTGATGTGTACGCCACTATTGCGATGGCAAAGCTGGTAAAAACGCGTCAGCCACGCCTGTTTGATTATCTCTTTACCCATCGCAGTAAACACAAACTGATGGCGTTGATTGATGTTCCGCAGATGAAACCCCTGGTGCACGTTTCCGGAATGTTTGGAGCATGGCGCGGCAATACCAGCTGGGTGGCACCGCTGGCGTGGCATCCTGAAAATCGCAATGCCGTAATTATGGTGGATTTGGCAGGAGACATTTCGCCATTACTGGAACTGGATAGCGACACATTGCGCGAGCGTTTATATACCGCAAAAACCGATCTTGGCGATAACGCCGCCGTTCCGGTTAAGCTGGTGCATATCAATAAATGTCCGGTGCTGGCCCAGGCGAATACGCTACGCCCGGAAGATGCCGACCGACTGGGAATTAATCGTCAGCATTGCCTCGATAACCTGAAAATTCTGCGTGAAAATCCGCAAGTGCGTGAAAAAGTGGTGGCGATATTCGCGGAAGCCGAACCGTTTACGCCTTCAGATAACGTGGATGCACAGCTTTATAACGGCTTTTTCAGTGACGCCGATCGTGCAGCAATGAAAATTGTGCTGGAAACCGAGCCGCGTAATTTACCGGCACTGGATATCACTTTTGTTGATAAACGGATTGAAAAGCTGTTGTTCAATTATCGGGCGCGCAACTTCCCGGGGACGCTGGATTATGCCGAGCAGCAACGCTGGCTGGAGCACCGCCGCCAGGTATTCACACCCGAGTTTTTACAAGGCTATGCAGAAGAGATTCAGATGCTGGCGCAGCAGTATGCCGACGATAAAGAAAAAGTGGCGCTGTTAAAAGCGCTTTGGCAGTACGCGGAAGAGATTGTCTAATTTGAAGCCTCCGCCGCTGATACGGCGGAGGACAATGTTGGGTCAGGCTTTTTGAACGGTGATGCTCCACGCAGCATCGCCAATCTGCTGATAATCGGTGATGGCATGTCCTTCTTCTGCCGCCCATTGTGGGATTGCTTCTGTTGCCTGGGTGCAATCAAACTCAATTACCAACTCATCGCCGCTGGCCATTTCTGCCAGTGCTGCTTTTGCTTCTATGAGTGGAAACGGACAGACCTGCGTCACCACATCCAGCTTTTTAATCGCCATCTTTACACCTTACTTAATTTGCCGCAGCAGTTGCCAGTCGCGACTTACGCTGCGGTCGAACATACACAAGCCAGGACGCAGTCCAGACTCCGAGAATCATAAATACAAGGCCAATCCAGCCCTGCCAGGTCATCATTGCAGTCATAACCAGTCCATTACCGATAGAGCAACCACCTGCAATACTGGCACCGAAGCCCATCAGTACACCACCTAACCCGCTACGTACTGTTGTTTGTGCATCAGCTGCGCGAACGCGGAACTCACGGCTCGCTTTGGCTGCAATAAATGACCCCACGAAGATCCCTAACACCAGGAAAACGCCCCAGTTAATGTATTTCACGTCACCCGCGACCAGAAATTGCAGAATATTGGCCGTTGGGGAAGTGATGCCTAACCCAAACATACGTCCGGTTGCTTCACTCAGGGGCCAGGCTAAAAGCGCAATCAAACCGATGAGTACAGCAGTGACAAAGGGATGCCAGCGTTTTTCAAACAGAATATGAGCGATCCCAGTTCGGCGCGGCGGTAAGGTCGCGACTTTGAGTTTTGGCTTCTTCAACTCTTTCATCACCACCCAGAGCGTTATCACCAGCAATACGGCAACCAACGGCCACACAGACAAATTAAAAGTCTCAGCAATAGAGTTATGTTCAGTACTGTAGTGCTGCAAGGTTTGATTTAAACCACTGGCATGTGGAGAACGCATCACCGCACTCATCACCATATAAGTGAAAAGCGCGATCCAACTACCGATCAATCCCTCACCCGCGCGATACCAGGTCCCGGTGGCACATCCACCCGCCAGAACAATTCCCAGCCCGAAGATATACCCACCTATAACAGTACCAAGCCACGGGAACGCCCCGGCTTCGTAAGTCAGTAGGCCCGCCTGAATTAACGCAAAAACCCCCACGCTTTGTACCGAAATTGCAATCAGCAGGGCATAAAACATGCGATTATTTTTCGCGATATACATATCGCGAAAACCACCTGTCAGGCAAAAACGCCCACGCTGCATGACAAATCCCAGCAGAGCACCACAAATTAGCCCGCTTAATATCATTGAAAACATAAATTAATTAACCAGATGAATGTTAATGAGGAAATTATTCATGACTGGTGGAATGCAGACCAATAACCAAATTCTCTAAATTAGAACAAATGGTTATTAATGAGGATTTCGATAAAAAAGAATAAAAAAACCGGAGCCAAATGTTCATTCGACTCCGGTTGATTATTAGAAAAGATGATTATGCTACGTCTTCGTACTGCGGAACCGGGTTACGGAAGCTCTTGGTGACGCAAGCCAGGTAAATCAGACCGATAGCAGCCCAGATCAGACCCAGAACCATTGAGCTTTCTTCCAGGTTAACCCACAGCGCACCAACGGTCAGCGCACCACACATCGGCAGGAACAGATACTGGAAGTGATCTTTCAGCGTCTTATTACGCTTCTCACGGATCCAGAACTGCGAGATGACCGACAGGTTAACGAAGGTGAACGCCACCAACGCACCAAAGTTGATCAGCGCCGTAGCCATTACCAGGTCGAAGTTGATTGCCAGCAGGGCAATCGCGCCAACCAGGATGATGTTCATCGCCGGAGTACGCCATTTCGGGTGTACATAACCGAAGAAGCTTTTCGGGAACACGCCGTCACGACCCATTACGTACATCAGACGCGCAACACCTGCGTGCGCCGCCATACCGGACGCCAGTACGGTAATGGTGGAGAAGATCAGCGCGCCAACCTGGAACGCTTTACCCGCAACGTACAGCATGATTTCAGGCTGTGACGCATCCGGATCTTTAAAGCGAGAGATATCCGGGAAGTACAGCTGCAGGAAGTAAGTTGCAAAGATGAAGATCATGCCGCCGATCAGCGCGGTCAGGAAAATCGCACGCGGGATCACGCGCTCTGCATCTTTGGTTTCTTCCGACAGATTGCTGATGCCGTCAAAGCCGGTAAAGGAGAAGCACAGGATTGTCGCCCCGGTAATCATCGGGATAACATGCGCATCGCCAGACCAGAACGGACGAGTGCTCGCCAGCGTACCAGCGCCTTCACCTTCAAATACGCCATAAACAACCATGCCCAGAATCACCGCGATCAGCACTACCTGCAACACGACGATTACAGTGTTGAAGTTCGCTACGGATTTCAGACTACGCAGGTTAAAGGCGGTCATAAAGGCCACCAGCGCCACCACAAACATCCACGATGGGATGGAAGGCACCAGAGCTTCAAAATAGATTTTCGCCAGCAGAATGTTGATCATCGGCGCGAACAGATAGTCGAGCAGAGAAGACCAACCCACCATAAAGCCGACAGTCGGGCTAATGGATTTCTGGGCGTAAGTGTATGCAGAGCCAGCAGAAGGATAGCGGCGAACCAGCTTCCCGTAGCTCAGAGCCGTAAACAGGATCGCAATCAATGCGAACGCATAGGCTGTCGGCACATGACCATCCGTGAGGCCTGAAACGATACCAAAAGTATCAAACAGCGTCATCGGCTGCATATAGGCAAGACCCATCATTACAACCGGAACTAACGTAAGCGTTTTACGCAATTCCACGCGAGAGGTGTTTGGAGTAACGTTATGCGACATGGTCATTCTCCTTTACGGTGATAACCGTCGCGTAAGCAAAAAATTGCCCCATTTTTTTGGATTCCTCAGCGACAACAACTGTCGATTTTTAGTAAATATCTATCCGGTACGAAGCCCGGCCTCTTGGTATGAATGATTGGTTTGAAGCAAAAAATAACCGACGCTGATGAAACGTCGGTTTTTAGTCATTTTTTGACAGCGGCGCATTGTGCCTAAATGGGGGGGAAATGACAAGAGAATGAGAGGCTTGTCATAATAATTTTTCTTTAAATGGCTGATTTTCCGTCATCAGATTTTGCATAAACACCGGCGATCGCACTATTTGCTAAAATTTCATCCCGCCACCAGCCACTGGCAAGTCCTGCGGTCTGTTCATTCCAGCCAATCCAGACGGGTTCAAAGAGAGTTTGGGCGACCACTTTCTTCTCGATTAACGCGCCACTATCGAGAAAACGTTGCGCCAGATAACGGGGTAAATAGCCGCAGCCGAGACCGCTAATTTGCAGCTCCAGCTTGGTTTTAAAATCGAAAACGGTAATGGCTTCTTGTTCGTCGAGAAGTTGTGAGGCCGTAGAAGCGCCGGCCTGCGCAGTATCCCCCACCACAATCGCCCGATATCGCTTAATGATACGACGGTTTAACGGTTCTTCTTCCAGGGCTAACGGATGATGAGGCGCGACCGCAAAGACTTGTTCCAGATCGCCCAACCGCGAGAAACCAAACTCACTGGAAGATGGTGGCTCATGCATCGCGCCAACAATAATATCCGCTCGCCCCTGAGTCAGGGCATCCCAGGAACCACCGAGTACGCCATTGATAAACTTCAGGCGCGTCACGCTATGATGTTGATAAAAAGCTTCAATCAGTGGCGCAAGCAGAGAAAAAGGAAACGTGTCGTCCACGCCAATCACCAGCTCGTTTTCCCAGCCTTCATGCAGTTTGATCGCCTGCTTTTCCAGTTCTCGCACGGTATGCAGAACTTCCCGCCCCTTCTCTAATAACATTTTTCCGGTACGGGTGAATTTAGCGCGGTGACCGCTACGATCAAGCAATTGAATATTAAGGTCGCTTTCCAGCTTGTGAACGGTGTAACTCAGAGCGGACGGCGTCTTGTAGAGTTTGGCCGACGCCGCCGCAAAACTGCCTTCTTTTTCTAAGGCATCGAGGATCATCAACACATCCAGCAGTGGTTTCATACACGCCCCCTTGCAGTGCATGCGGCGTCCTGCTGGCGTGATCGTTTACTCCAGCGGCATTACCAGCGGATCGGGATACTGGTATTCAAACCCCAGTTCATTACAAATCCGACTGCCATCAATAATCTTACCTTTGCCGCTGTCCAGACTATTTCTGAACTGCGGAGGTTCCAGCCCCAGTAAACGGGCCATCTGCGGATAGAAAACATTACGCGCAGGGTGAGCTGGCGCACATATATTATAGATGTGTCCGCCTTTAGGTGCCTGTAACAACAGAGTGATAGCGCCAATAACATCTTCTAAATGGACTAAATTAACACCATGTTCACCATCAGGCGCGGTTTTTCCGGCAAAGAAGCGTCCGGGATGACGTCCCGGTCCGACAAGGCCCGCAAGACGCAGAATATCGACCGAAGTACCGGGTAAATTGTGCAGCCAGTCTTCGAGTTCTTCTAATACTCTTCCACTGTTGGTTACCGGATTACGCGGGGTAGTTTCTTTCACCGTGCCTTGCGCGTCGCCATAGACAGACGTTGAGCTGGTAAAAATAATTCGGGGAATACGATGGGCCAGCGCGCTATCCACTAACTCTTGTACCGCTTGTAAATAGAACTCATCGCCGGGGCCGCTACGACGTGCCGGAAGCGTAATGACCAGCGCATCGGCATCCATCAGGGCATCCAGATCGTCAGAATCGCAAACTAACTCAGGCTCCATGCGAAGCAGATAGCTATCAATGCCACTCATTCGGGCCGCTTCGACACCATCTTGTGTGGTTTTACTCCCGGTGACTTGCCAGCCTCGCGCTGAAAGTGACATCGCCAGCGGCATGCCTAACCACCCTAACCCGACAATTGCGACCTTTTTCATCCGTTATCTCCTGATACACCTTAGATCTATAAGGCTACGCTAGCGTATCAAAACTGACAATTCATTCTATGAATGAAATCGAAACGGTTAGCAAATATACCATTGCCTGATGCGCTCCGCTTATCAGTCCTACAAAAACATCAATATATTGAATTTACGCAACATTTGTAGACCAGATATGGCATTCACGCCGCATCCGGCAGGAACAAAGCCCACTTTAGTTACAGAACACAATGTTCTTGAGGGTTTTAAAGACATATTTTCACGATTACTTTTCTAACGTAGTCACTCCAGGCCCCCTCCTTTCCCCGCTCATTCATTAAACAAATCCATTGCCATAAAATATATAAAAAAGCCCTTGCTTTCTAACGTGAAAGTGGTTTAGGTTAAAAGACATCAGTTGAATAAACATTCACAGAGACTTTTATGACACGCGTTCAATTTAAACACCACCATCATCACCATCATCCTGACTAGTCTTTCAGGCGATGTGTGCTGGAAGACATTCAGATCTTCCAGTGGTGCATGAACGCATGAGAAAGCCCCCGGAAGATCACCTTCCGGGGGCTTTTTTATTGCGCGGTTGATAACGGTTCAGACAGGTTTAAAGAGGAATAAGAAAATGACAGACAACACTCGTTTACGCATAGCTATGCAGAAATCCGGCCGTTTAAGTGATGACTCTCGCGAATTGCTGGCGCGCTGTGGCATTAAAATCAATCTTCACACCCAGCGCCTGATCGCGATGGCAGAAAACATGCCGATTGATATTCTGCGCGTGCGTGACGACGACATTCCCGGTCTGGTAATGGATGGCGTGGTAGACCTTGGGATTATCGGCGAAAACGTGCTGGAAGAAGAACTGCTTAACCGCCGCGCCCAGGGTGAAGATCCGCGCTACTTTACCCTGCGTCGTCTGGATTTCGGCGGCTGCCGCCTTTCGCTGGCAACGCCGGTTGATGAAGCCTGGGACGGCCCGCTCTCCTTAAACGGTAAACGTATCGCCACCTCTTATCCTCACCTGCTCAAGCGTTATCTCGACCAGAAAGGTATCTCTTTTAAATCCTGCTTATTGAACGGTTCTGTCGAAGTCGCGCCGCGCGCCGGACTGGCGGATGCGATTTGCGATCTGGTTTCCACCGGTGCCACGCTGGAAGCAAACGGCCTGCGCGAAGTCGAAGTTATCTACCGCTCGAAAGCCTGCCTGATCCAGCGCGATGGCGAAATGGAAGAATCTAAACAGCAACTGATCGACAAACTGCTGACCCGTATTCAGGGTGTGATCCAGGCGCGCGAATCAAAATACATCATGATGCACGCACCGACCGAACGTCTGGATGAAGTCATCGCCCTGCTGCCAGGTGCCGAACGCCCAACCATTCTGCCGCTGGCGGGTGACCAACAACGCGTAGCGATGCACATGGTCAGTAGCGAAACCCTGTTCTGGGAAACGATGGAAAAACTGAAAGCGCTGGGTGCCAGTTCAATCCTGGTCCTGCCGATTGAGAAGATGATGGAGTGATCGCCATGAGCTTTAACACAATCATTGACTGGAATAGCTGTACTGCGGAGCAACAACGCCAGCTGTTAATGCGCCCGGCGATCTCCGCTTCTGAAAGCATTACCCGCACTGTTAACGATATTCTCGATAACGTGAAAGCACGCGGCGATGAGGCCCTGCGGGAATACAGCGCGAAGTTTGATAAAACCACGGTTACCGCACTGAAGGTGTCTGCTGAGGAAATTGCCGCCGCTAGCGAACGCCTGAGCGACGAGCTAAAACAGGCGATGGCGGTGGCAGTAAAGAATATTGAAACCTTCCACACTGCGCAAAAACTGCCGCCGGTAGATGTAGAAACGCAGCCAGGCGTGCGTTGCCAGCAGGTCACGCGCCCGGTCGCTTCAGTTGGGTTGTATATTCCTGGCGGCTCCGCCCCGCTCTTCTCAACGGTATTAATGCTGGCAACTCCGGCGCGTATTGCGGGCTGTAAAAAAGTAGTGTTGTGCTCACCGCCGCCGATTGCCGATGAGATCCTTTATGCGGCGCAGTTGTGCGGTGTGCAGGACGTGTTTAACGTCGGCGGCGCACAGGCCATTGCCGCGCTGGCGTTTGGTACGGAATCTGTGCCGAAAGTGGACAAAATCTTCGGGCCGGGTAACGCCTTTGTCACCGAAGCGAAACGTCAGGTGAGCCAGCGTCTGGACGGTGCGGCGATCGATATGCCCGCAGGCCCGTCGGAAGTGCTGGTGATTGCTGACAGCGGCGCAACGCCGGATTTCGTGGCTTCTGATTTGCTTTCCCAGGCTGAACACGGCCCGGACTCACAGGTGATTTTACTGACGCCCGCTGCTGATATGGCGCGTCGCGTTGCCGAAGCTGTCGAACGCCAGTTGGCAGAACTGCCTAGAGCTGAAACCGCCCGTCAGGCACTGAGCGCCAGCCGCCTGATCGTGACCAACGATTTAGCGCAGTGCGTAGCGATTTCCAACCAGTACGGCCCGGAGCACCTGATCATTCAGACCCGCAACGCCCGCGAACTGGTCGATAGCATCACCAGCGCCGGTTCGGTATTTCTTGGTGACTGGTCACCGGAATCGGCAGGTGATTACGCCTCCGGCACCAACCACGTTCTGCCGACTTACGGTTACACCGCCACCTGTTCCAGCCTCGGGCTGGCAGATTTCCAGAAGCGCATGACCGTGCAGGAACTCTCGAAAGAAGGTTTCTCCGCGCTGGCTTCGACCATTGAAACATTGGCCGCCGCCGAGCGCCTGACCGCCCACAAAAATGCCGTTACTTTGCGTGTTAACGCCCTTAAGGAGCAAGCATGAGCACCGTGACTATTACCGATTTAGCGCGTGAAAACGTCCGCAACCTGACGCCGTATCAGTCGGCGCGTCGTCTGGGCGGTAATGGCGACGTCTGGCTGAACGCCAACGAATATCCCACAGCCGTGGAGTTTCAGCTTACTCAGCAAACGCTCAACCGCTACCCGGAATGCCAGCCGAAAGCGGTGATTGAAAATTACGCGCAGTATGCAGGCGTGAAGCCGGAGCAGGTGCTGGTCAGCCGTGGCGCGGACGAAGGTATTGAACTGCTGATCCGCGCTTTTTGCGAACCAGGTAAAGACGCCATCCTCTACTGCCCGCCAACGTACGGCATGTACAGCGTCAGCGCCGAAACCATTGGCGTCGAGTGCCGCACAGTGCCGACGCAGGACAACTGGCAACTGGACTTACAGGGCATTTCCGACAAGCTGGACGGCGTAAAAGTGGTCTATGTTTGCAGCCCCAACAACCCGACCGGGCAACTGATCAATCCGCAGGATTTTCGCACCCTGCTGGAGTTAACCCGCGGTAAGGCGATTGTGGTTGCCGATGAAGCCTATATCGAGTTTTGCCCGCAGGCATCGCTGGCTGGCTGGCTGGCGGAATATCCGCACCTGGCTATTTTGCGCACACTCTCGAAAGCTTTTGCTCTGGCGGGCCTTCGTTGCGGATTTACGCTGGCAAACGAAGAAGTCATCAACCTGCTGATGAAAGTGATCGCCCCCTACCCGCTCTCGACGCCGGTTGCCGACATTGCGGCCCAGGCGTTAAGCCCGCAGGGGATCGTCGCCATGCGCGAACGAGTGGCGCAAATTATTGCAGAACGCGAATACCTGATTGCCGCATTGAAAGAAATCTCCTGCGTGGAGCAGGTTTTTGACTCTGAAACCAACTACATTCTGGCGCGCTTTAAAGCCTCCAGTGCAGTGTTTAAATCTTTGTGGGATCAGGGCATTATCTTACGTGATCAGAATAAACAACCCTCTTTAAGCGGCTGCCTGCGAATTACCGTCGGAACCCGTGAAGAAAGCCAGCGCGTCATTGACGCCTTACGTGCGGAGCAAGTTTGATGAGTCAGAAGTATCTTTTTATCGATCGCGATGGAACCCTGATTAGCGAACCGCCGAGTGATTTTCAGGTGGACCGTTTTGACAAACTCGCCTTTGAACCGGGCGTGATCCCGGAGCTACTGAAGCTGCAAAAAGCGGGCTACAAGCTGGTGATGATCACTAATCAGGATGGTCTTGGAACACAAAGTTTCCCGCAGGCGAATTTCGATGGCCCGCACAACCTGATGATGCAGATCTTCACCTCGCAAGGCGTGCAGTTTGATGAAGTGCTGATTTGTCCGCACCTGCCCGCAGATGAGTGCGACTGCCGTAAACCGAAAGTAAAACTGGTGGAACGTTATCTGGCTGAGCAAGCGATGGATCGCGCTAACAGTTATGTGATTGGCGATCGCGCGACCGACATTCAACTGGCGGAAAACATGGGCATTAATGGTTTACGCTACGACCGCGAAATCCTGAACTGGCCGATGATTGGCGAGCAACTCACTAAACGAGACCGTTACGCCCATGTAGTGCGCAACACCAAAGAGACGCAAATTGACGTCCAGGTGTGGCTGGATCGCGAAGGTGGCAGCAAGATTAACACCGGCGTTGGCTTCTTTGATCACATGCTGGATCAGATCGCCACCCACGGCGGTTTCCGCATGGAAATCAACGTCAAAGGCGACCTCTATATCGACGATCACCACACCGTCGAAGATACCGGCCTGGCGCTGGGCGAAGCGTTAAAAATTGCCCTCGGCGATAAACGCGGTATTTGTCGCTTTGGTTTTGTGCTGCCGATGGACGAATGCCTTGCCCGCTGCGCGCTGGATATCTCTGGTCGCCCGCACCTGGAATATAAAGCCGAGTTTACCTACCAGCGCGTGGGCGATCTCAGCACCGAGATGATCGAGCACTTCTTCCGTTCACTCTCTTACACCATGGGCGTGACGTTGCACCTGAAAACTAAAGGTAAAAACGATCACCACCGTGTAGAGAGCCTGTTCAAAGCCTTTGGTCGCACCCTGCGCCAGGCCATCCGCGTGGAAGGCGACACCCTGCCCTCGTCAAAAGGAGTGCTGTAATGAACGTGGTGATCCTTGATACCGGCTGCGCCAATTTGAACTCGGTGAAATCAGCCATTGCGCGCCACGGTTATGAACCCAAAGTCAGCCGTGACCCGGACGTCGTGTTGCTGGCCGATAAACTATTTTTACCCGGCGTTGGCACTGCGCAAGCAGCGATGGATCAGGTACGTGAGCGCGAGCTGTTTGATCTCATCAAAGCCTGTACCCAACCGGTGCTGGGCATCTGCTTAGGGATGCAACTGCTGGGGCGGCGCAGCGAAGAGAGCAACGGCGTCGATTTGCTGGGCATCATCGACGAAGACGTGCCGAAAATGACCGACTTTGGTCTGCCACTGCCACATATGGGCTGGAACCGCGTTTACCCGCAGGCAGGCAACCGTCTGTTTCAGGGGATTGAAGACGGCGCGTACTTTTACTTTGTTCACAGCTACGCAATGCCGGTCAATCCGTGGACCATCGCCCAGTGTAATTACGGCGAACCGTTCACCGCGGCGGTACAAAAAGATAACTTCTACGGCGTGCAGTTCCACCCGGAGCGTTCTGGTGCCGCTGGCGCTAAGTTGCTGAAAAACTTCCTGGAGATGTGATGATTATTCCGGCATTAGATTTAATCGACGGCACCGTGGTGCGTCTCCATCAGGGCGATTACGGCAAACAACGCGATTACGGTAACGACCCGCTGCCGCGCTTACAGGATTACGCCGCGCAGGGTGCCAAAGTGTTACATCTGGTGGATCTGACCGGGGCAAAAGATCCGGCTAAACGTCAAATCCCGCTGATTAAAACCCTGGTCGCGGGCGTTAACGTTCCGGTGCAGGTTGGCGGCGGCGTGCGTAGCGAAGAAGACGTGGCGGCGTTACTGGAAGCGGGCGTTGCGCGCGTGGTGGTCGGCTCCACCGCGGTGAAATCACCAGATATGGTGAAAGGCTGGTTTGAACGCTTCGGTGCCGATGCGCTGGTGCTGGCGCTGGATGTCCGTATTGACGAGCAAGGCAACAAGCAGGTGGCAGTCAGCGGCTGGCAAGAGAACTCGGGCGTTTCACTGGAACAACTGGTGGAAACCTATTTGCCCGTCGGCCTGAAACATGTGCTGTGTACCGATATCTCGCGCGACGGCACGCTGGCAGGCTCTAACGTCTCTTTATATGAAGAAGTGTGCGCCAGATACCCGCAGGTGGCATTTCAGTCATCCGGCGGCATTGGCGACATTGATGATGTGGCGGCCCTGCGTGGCACTGGCGTGCGCGGCGTAATAGTTGGTCGGGCATTACTGGAAGGTAAATTCACCGTGAAGGAGGCCATCGCATGCTGGCAAAACGCATAATCCCATGTCTCGACGTTCGTGATGGTCAGGTGGTGAAAGGCGTACAGTTTCGCAACCATGAAATCATTGGCGATATCGTGCCGCTGGCAAAACGCTACGCCGAGGAAGGTGCAGACGAACTGGTGTTCTACGATATCACCGCTTCCAGCGATGGCCGTGTGGTAGATAAAAGCTGGGTATCTCGCGTGGCGGAAGTGATCGACATTCCGTTCTGCGTGGCGGGTGGGATTAAGTCTCTGGAAGATGCCGCGAAAATTCTTTCCTTTGGCGCGGATAAAATTTCCATAAACTCGCCTGCGCTGGCGGATCCGACATTAATCACTCGCCTGGCGGATCGCTTTGGCGTGCAGTGTATTGTGGTCGGTATTGATACCTGGTACGACGCTGAAACCGGTAAATATCATGTGAATCAATATACCGGCGATGAAAGCCGCACCCGCGTCACTCAGTGGGAAACACTCGACTGGGTACAGGAAGTGCAAAAACGCGGTGCCGGAGAAATCGTCCTCAACATGATGAATCAGGACGGCGTGCGTAACGGTTACGACCTCGAACAACTGAAAAAAGTGCGTGAAGTTTGCCACGTCCCGCTGATTGCCTCCGGTGGCGCGGGCACCATGGAACACTTCCTCGAAGCCTTCCGCGATGCCGACGTTGACGGCGCGCTGGCTGCTTCCGTATTCCACAAACAAATAATCAATATTGGTGAATTAAAAGCGTACCTGGCAACACAGGGCGTGGAGATCAGGATATGTTAACAGAACAACAACGTCGCGAACTGGACTGGGAAAAAACCGACGGACTGATGCCGGTGATTGTGCAACACGCGGTATCCGGCGAAGTGTTAATGCTGGGCTATATGAACCCGGAAGCCTTAGACAAAACCATCGAAAGCGGCAAAGTCACCTTCTTCTCGCGCACTAAACAGCGACTGTGGACCAAAGGCGAAACGTCGGGCAATTTCCTCAACGTAGTAAATATTGCGCCGGACTGCGACAACGACACGCTACTGGTACTGGCGAATCCTATCGGACCAACCTGCCACAAAGGCACCAGCAGCTGCTTCGGCGACACCGCTCACCAATGGCTGTTCCTGTATCAACTGGAACAACTGCTCGCCGAACGTAAATCTGCCGACCCGGAAACCTCTTACACCGCCAAACTGTATGCCAGCGGTACCAAACGCATTGCGCAGAAAGTGGGCGAAGAAGGGGTGGAAACCGCACTGGCAGCCACGGTACATGACCGCTTTGAGCTCACCAACGAGGCGTCTGATTTGATGTATCACCTGCTGGTGCTGTTGCAGGATCAGGATCTGGATTTAACGACGGTAATTGAGAACCTGCGTAAACGGCATCAGTGAGTTGCGGGGTAAGCGGATGCGATATTGTTGTCGCATCCGGCAAAAAAAAACGGGCAAGGTGTCAGCACCCTGCCCATTTTCTTTAAAACCGAAAAGATTACTTCGCGTTATAATTACGCAGAGCGTTACGCCCCAGCACAATCCCCGCGCCAACCATGCCGCCCAGCAGCACCGCCAGAATCAAGGTAATTGCCTTTTTCGGGCTATCGCGACGAATAGGTAACGTCGGTTTCATCACATAACGGTAAGCATGAATATCAAGATCATCAACCTTTAAGTTTTCAATATCCAACAGGTTTTGACGTGTCTGATAGTAGTTTGGTGAGAACACCAACGGACGGGTCGCCTCATGCTTAATCATCGACTCCAGCGCTTCGCTACCCAAAAGGAACAACGTATCTTGCGTCACATCTTCAGTCTGCTGAACCTGTGGCTTTGCCACCTGCGCCTGATTCGCATACTGCAACGCTTCCTGAATCTGACGGATACGCAGATCTTTCTGCTCCTGCGCAACTACTTCCTGAGTCTTCAAAGAATCCTGCAAGTTTTTCATACGCAGCGCGATGTTGTCTTTCAGGTCTTTTTCCAGTTCTTCATTTACCTGGTCGTCAACTTGCTGGATATACTTCGCCAGCTGCTTCTGCGCACCTTCAGGTGTTTCACCAACATAAGACACCGCCAATGGTAACGACTGGTTTTTAACGGTAGGCTCAATGGTCAGCTTCTCTGCTTCTTCCTGGTTATCCAGCGTTTCCGCTAATGCTGAGAATGCAGTGCTGTAACGTCCGATAAGCGAAGCCTGAATGTCGGAGACTTTCGGTACAGCCGATCCGTAGATCACATTCATCGCGTTGGTATAACCAGCGATTTGCCCCACATCAGGTTGAGTAACGATAGCTGTGGAAGTCCACTTTTCTTTGGCAACGGCCAGATACCCTATAGCCAGGGCAATAGCAACAATGACAGAGATGATAATTGTCATCTTGCCGCGCCACAACTGCACCAGTAAATCAATCAAATCAATCTGTTCCGGGTCATGGTTTTGCCCAGAAACATTATTATTTTCTACTCTCATCATTACCCTAACGGACGAAATAATTTTAAGTCGCCATAGTTTAGCGATAATCGCCATGAATGCTATAGGATAAATGATAAAAATAATGAATTATTACAAAGGGAACATAAGAGAATCAGGGCGAAAATCGCCCTGATAACAGGATGTTAGTCGCTGCCAAAAAGATCGCGGGTGTAGACTTTGTCTGCCACATCCTTAAGCTCTTCTGCCATACGGTTGGAGATAATGACGTCGGCTTGTTGTTTGAAGGTGGCGAGATCACGTTCCAGGCGAGAGTTGAAGAATGAATCTTCTTTCATCACCGGTTCGTAGATGATCACTTCAACGCCTTTCGCCTTGATACGTTTCATAATCCCCTGAATGGAAGACGCACGGAAGTTATCTGACCCGCTCTTCATAATCAGACGATAAATACCTACCACTTGCGGTTTGCGTGACAAAATGGCATCGGCAATAAAATCTTTACGCGTGCGGTTTGCATCGACAATTGCCGAGATCAGGTTATTCGGCACAGACTGGTAGTTCGCCAGTAACTGCTTGGTATCTTTCGGCAGACAATAACCACCATAACCAAACGACGGATTGTTGTAATGGTTGCCAATACGCGGATCGAGACAAACGCCTTCGATAATCTGGCGAGTATTCAGCCCTAAACTTTCTGCATAGCTATCCAGTTCATTAAAGTATGCTACGCGCATCGCCAGATAAGTATTAGCGAAAAGTTTAATCGCTTCTGCTTCGGTTGAATCGGTAAACAGGGTTGGGATATTTTGCTTAATCGCGCCTTCCTGTAATAACGCCGCAAAACGTTCTGCGCGTTCTGAACGCTCACCGATGACAATACGTGAAGGATGGAGATTATCGTAAAGAGCTTTACCTTCACGGAGAAATTCCGGAGAGAAAATAAGGTTATCGATACCCAGACGTTCTTTAATTGATTTGGTGAAACCTACCGGAATTGTAGATTTAATCACCATGACAGCATTAGGATTAATTTCTGTCACATCGCGAATGACCGCTTCCACGCTTGAGGTATTAAAATAATTTGTTTTCGGATCATAATCGGTAGGTGTGGCAATAATAACGTAATCGGCATTTTTATACGCGTCATACTTATCTGTCGTAGCGCGGAAATTGAGATCTTTAGTCGCCAGATACTCTTCAATCTCCTTATCAACAATCGGTGACTGCTTCTTGTTAAGCATGTCCACTTTGGCCTGAACGATATCCAGTGCAACCACTTCGTGGTTTTGCGCAATCAGAATACCATTTGAAAGACCAACATAACCTGTTCCTGAAATTGTTATTTTCATTAGCTCTGACTTCTTCCGGTTAAACATTTAGAGTGGTCATTAATCCACCACCACAACTTCATCTACTGCGGGATTTTTAACGCTGATGCGGTTGAACTGTCAAGACAGCGATCCTGCTGTGCGGCTCTGTATTATATCGCTTTTTTAATCATAAATTATAAAAAAAGGCCATAACCTGCCGCTTTGTATAATAAAAAAGCCCGGAGGGTTTCTCCGGGCCTTGTGTTGGTTAATTGATTTAAATCAGATTAATCCAGCCATTCAGTATGGAACACACCTTCTTTATCAATGCGCTTATAAGTATGCGCACCGAAATAGTCACGCTGTGCCTGGATCAGGTTCGCAGGCAGAACAGCGGCACGGTAGCTGTCATAATAGGCAACCGCAGCGGCGAAGGTCGGAACCGGGATACCGTTCTGTACTGCATAAGCAACGACATCACGCAGCGCCTGCTGGTAATCATCGGCAATTTGTTTAAAGTACGGAGCCAGCAGCAGGTTAGCGATCTGCGGATTTTCGGCATATGCATCAGTGATTTTTTGCAGGAACTGCGCACGGATGATGCAGCCAGCACGGAAAATCTTCGCGATTTCGCCGTAGTTCAGATCCCAGTTGTACTCTTCAGACGCAGCACGCAGCTGAGAGAAGCCCTGGGCGTAAGAAACGATTTTGCCCAGATACAGAGCACGACGAACTTTTTCGATGAACTCAGCCTTGTCGCCAGCTGGCTGCGCTTGCGGGCCAGAGAGAACTTTAGATGCGGCAACACGCTGATCTTTCAGAGAAGAGATATAACGTGCAAACACAGACTCGGTAATCAGCGACAGCGGTTCGCCGAGATCCAGCGCACTCTGGCTGGTCCATTTACCCGTACCTTTGTTAGCCGCTTCATCCAGGATCACATCAACCAGGTAGTTACCGTCTTCATCTTTTTTGGTGAAGATATCTTTGGTGATGTCGATCAGGTAGCTGCTCAGTTCACCGTTATTCCACTCGGTAAAGGTCTGCGCCAGTTCTTCGTTGGTGAGGTTCAGGCCACCTTTAAGCAGAGAATAGGCTTCAGCAATCAGCTGCATATCGCCGTATTCAATACCGTTGTGAACCATCTTCACATAGTGACCTGCACCATCGGCACCAATATAGGTAACGCATGGCTCACCGTCTTCAGCTACTGCGGCGATTTTGGTCAGGATCGGTGCAACCAGTTCATAGGCTTCTTTCTGCCCACCAGGCATAATGGAAGGACCTTTCAGCGCACCTTCTTCACCGCCGGAAACACCGGTACCAATGAAGTTAAAGCCTTCTGCAGAAAGCTCACGATTACGACGAATGGTGTCCTGAAAGAAGGTGTTACCGCCATCAATGATGATGTCGCCTTTATCGAGATATGGTTTGAGGGAATCAATAGCAGCATCCGTGCCTGCACCTGCTTTCACCATTAACAGGATGCGACGAGGCGTTTCCAGAGATTCAACAAACTCTTTCACCGTATAGTAAGGAACCAGTTTCTTGCCTGGATTTTCGGCAATCACTTCTTCCGTCTTCTCACGGGAACGGTTGAAAATAGAGACGGTATAACCACGGCTTTCGATGTTGAGCGCAAGGTTGCGCCCCATCACTGCCATACCGACGACGCCGATCTGTTGCTTTGACATTGTTTACTCCTGTCAGGGGGTGTTCACCGCGATGTATGCGCGACTTGAATATGATTCAGATGTTATCTCAAGTTGCACGAATGTGTGTAGTGCTGAATTTCATTAATGCAACAAATACCGTTCTTCAATTCTGTATACCGGCATCTACGTGTAATCAAACCTACGCACACATATAAGCGTAGATAAACCTATAACATCAAGAAATCAAAGAGGTAATATTTCCCAGCACATTCGTAACATATTGCTTAGCCTGATTTTCATCACTGGCCTCAGCATAACAACGGAGTTCTGGAGCATTACCGGAAGGACGGAGATGTATAATATCACCATTATTTAAAGTAAATCTTGCACCATCCGTTTCATCAATAGCGGAACAGGATAATGATTCATAACCTAAACTATTAAAGAAATTATTGGGTGACGATATGGCATTTTTTATAATTTGTTGACTTGAATCTGAAGGGAAGTTTTTAACTCTATCTGACCAAGTGAATCGCTGAGGAAGATTATTAATCAGTTGAGAAATAGTACTATTGCGAGAAGCTATTAAGAGCATTAATGCTGGTAACACAGCATCTCGTGTAGGTAACGATTTTAATTCCTTGCCATTAATTTGTAAATCGGAGGCAAGGAGAAAACCACCATTAGCTTCAAAACCAGCGACTGAATCAAATTGCTTAGCAAGATCTGCAAATGCTGCAATTACATAAGGAGAACCTATTTTCGTTCGTTGTATACTTGCAAATTTATTAGACTCTTCAATTGCTGTATTACAACTCACTGGAATAGCCAACGCCTTGATATTAAGTTCAATAGCAGTAAGTAGTCCCAGAATATCGCCTCTTAACCATTCACCATTTTCATCGGCAACTAAAGGACGATCACCATCGCCATCTGTTGAGAAAATAGCATCAAGATTATATTTTTTAGACCACTCTCTTGCAAGTATACGATCTTCATCGCTTACTGCTTCCGTATCAATCGGAACGAACTCATCACTCCTACCGAGGGAAATGACCTCTGCACCCATTTGATTAAAAAGAGGAGCATATAAATCGCGTCCCGCACTAGAATGTTCATATACCCCTATTCTTTTCCCCTTTAAAATCTCGGGATTAAAAAGAGAAACATAACGCTCGAGGTAGTAGTCTGCACCTTGAGTGCTTGTTTCAAGATGAGGTAATTCACCTACAGGCGAAAATGTATACTCACTATTTATAATTGCGAGCTCATCCTCTTTAGTGATTTCACCATCAGGTCTGTAGAATTTTAAGCCATTACGATCAAAAGGGATATGACTCCCTGTGACCATTATGCAGGGAATGTTTTTCTGCATCGAATAATGAGCTAATGCAGGAGTCGGAATTACACCATGATATTCAACCTCGAATCCATGTTGTTTTATAGCATACGCGCATGCCTGAGCAATTTCGTAACTACTTGGGCGGTTATCAATGGCTAAGGCAACTTTATTAAAATTGTATTTGTCATCAATAACAGAAAGAAACGCATGAGTGAACGCAGCACAAACATCATGGGAAAAATCGATCACTAAACCGCGAGCACCACTAGTACCGAACGCAATATTACTATCGTTAATGATTTTTTTAACATTTAACATGATGATTACTTTTTAATAAATTGAGGAAGTTTGGATATATTTTTATACGCTAAAGCAAGTGGCCAGATAATACCATTCTGTTTCATAATACGAATGTCTTCCATTGACTTCTTGACCATTGAAGATACTGAACGATTGCTAATTCCACCAACACGCATCTTCACTAAGACTTTTGGTAAATATGCTATCGAAATACGTTGTTTTAAAATATATCGTAATAATGAGTCATAATCAGCAGATATTCGATAATCTAAAGAAAAACTACCAAACTGACTATAACATTCGCGTTTCATATAAAATGATGGGTGTGGCGGCATCCAACCCACTTTCATCTTGAAACGACTAAATGAACCACTTTTCCATAATCTAATACGTTTAGTCGTATCATTTTGGGCAACATACTCCAAATCGCCATAAATAGCATCACATCCTGTACTTTCAAATGTTTTTGCTATATCTGCAATAGCATCATCATAAGCAAATAAGTCATCAGAATGTAAAAAACCAATAACATCACCCGAAGCTGCTTGAATACCTTTATTCAGAGCATCATAAATGCCCTTATCGGGTTCGCAAATGATTTTTGAAACTTTTGTACAATTACTCTTAATCAGCTTAATTGTATTATCTTTCGATGCTCCATCTACAACTATATATTCAATATCTGGATGTGTTTGCTTTTCTAGAGAAAGTAATGTATCAAGGAGAGTTTTTTCACTATTATAAGTAGCTGTGATAATAGAAATTCGCATTAGTATCCTACTCCAGAAGAAGGAACTCTTATAACATCATCCTCTTCAAGGTAGACTCCTGATCTAACCTCAATTATTTCGAGTGGGATCTTGCCAGGATTTTCAATGGCATGTGGAACACCAACAGGTATGTATGTTGATTCATTTTCAGAAACAAGATAAGTCTTATCTTCAAGATGAACTTTAGCTGTCCCCGAGACAACAATCCAATGCTCAGTACGATGGTAATGAATCTGCTTAGCGGTAATGTGACCAGGTAATACAATCACATGTTTCACTTGAAAGCGCGGCCCTTCAGCTATAGTATCATGACTGCCCCAGGGCCGAAAAATTTCCCGATGCTGTAAATATTCTGTTCGATTATTTTTTTTAAGTTGAGCGACAATATTTTTAACTTGCTGAACTTTGTCTTTATGAGCAACTAATACGGCATCTTTCGTTTCAACAACAACCAAATCCTTTACGCCCACGGCACCAATAAGTCTATGCTGAGAATAAAGATAACTATCTGTAGCATCTTCAACCAATACATCACCACGAATGGCATTGCCGCTTTGGTCTTTTGAACTTATTTCCCACAATGCAGACCATGACCCAACATCACTCCATTGCGCATTTAATGGAACGACGACAGCTTCGGCTGTTTTTTCCATAACGGCATAATCAATCGACTCTTCAGGACAGCAAGAAAATGAAGAGTTATCCAGACGGATAAAATCTAAATCTTGTGTCGAAGAGGACAGAGAGCTTTGGCAACTGGCTAAAATATCTGGTCGGAATTTTTTCAGTTCATCGATAAATACAGATGCTCTGAACATAAACATCCCACTATTCCAAAGATAACCGCCATCTGATATATACCGCTGAGCTACGTGAAGCTCTGGTTTTTCAACAAAAGCCGCAACTTTGTAACCTTTTCCATCCAAAGATTCACCTGACTTAATGTAACCATAGCCAGTCTCTGGGGATGTTGGAACAATACCAAACGTAACAAGCTTACCCTGCTCTGCAAAATTCTTTGCAGCGAGAATTGCAGCAATGAAATTATCCTCATCCTGGATTTCATGATCAGCAGCAAGAACCAAAAGAATAGGATCGTCTCCAGTTACCATAGCCTGAAGTGCTGCAAGTGCTACAGCAGGCGCAGTATTACGACCAACAGGCTCAAGCAAAATACCACTATGCTTTAAACCCTCTTTACGCAATTGTTCAGCAACGATAAAGCGATGTGATTCGTTACAAATGACCAAAGCGGGTTTATGTTCGATCTTGTCAAGCCGCCGCAATGTCTCTTGCAACATGGTTAAACGACTATTTAAAGACAGAAATTGTTTCGGATAAAGTGTACGTGAAAGAGGCCATAATCTGGTACCTGAACCACCGGCCATGACAACGGGAAGTAGCATATGTATTACCTTGGTATAAAATAATTTTTGGTATATTGATGAACTATAGTGCTATTAAGCAACGTTACTACATCAAACCACTTGTAGGAATTATGCTGGACCGTTGGTAGGTGAAGTTGCTGAGGATTAAGTTGGATTTCATATCCATGCACTACATAGTGTGTAGAAAATTCTGCTTCAGAAAAATTATCATTGTAAAAATGTTCATACACCCCAAGAAATAAGGCGTCATTCAGACTAATTTTAACGCCCAACTCTTCAAATGTTATCCGTTTAAATGCAACCTCGAATGACTCATCCTTATAAATTCGCCCTCCTGGCACAAACCAATAATTTTGTGCTGGGCGATTCAGGCGCTGCCCCAGCAGCGCCTCTCCTTTATCGTTTCTAATTATGAGATCAATCGAGATTAGAGGAGTATGCTCAACTATTGTTTTAAATAGCTCACGTTCCAATCTCTTGTTCATAACTATCCCCGAAAAGAATTAATATTCTCAATAAACCATTTATATGTTAATGATAAGCCTTCATGTAAATTATAGCGATATTGCCAGCCCAAGTTTTTGAGCCGGGTAACGTCCATAAGTTTACGCGGAGTGCCATCAGGTTTAGTAACATCAAAAACAATTTTTCCTTGATAACCCACCACAGAGGCCATTGTTTCAGCCATTTCACGTATAGAACAATCTACACCCGTACCAACATTAATATGAGATAACATAGGCTGTGTATTTTGTTGATAAATTGCTTCGTCAAGTTCCATTACATGAACAGATGCGGCAGCCATATCATCAACATATAAAAACTCACGCATCGGTGTTCCGGTTCCCCAGACAATAACTTCTGGTGCACCACTCTCTTTTGCCTCATGGAATCTACGCATGAGTGCCGGAATAACATGAGAGTTTTCAGGGTGGAAATTATCATTTATGCCATAAAGATTAGTAGGCATTACACTGCGATAATCACGGCCATATTGACGGTTATAAGATTCACATAATTTTATGCCCGCAATTTTAGCAATTGCGTATGGCTCATTAGTTGGCTCAAGTATTCCCGTTAAAAGCGCAGACTCGTTCATCGGCTGCTCTGCGAATTTAGGATAAATACAGCTTGAGCCTAAAAAAAGTAATTTTTGAATTCCGGCCTTGTGAGCTGAATGAATAATATTACTCTCAATCATGAGATTCTGATAGATGAATTCTGCCGGAAAAGTATTGTTGGCATAAATGCCACCAACTTTAGCCGCAGCAAGATAAACCTGATCAATTTTCTCTTGCGCAAAAAATGCATCAACATCCTTCTGTACGGTTAGATCGAGTTCTTTGTGTGTTTTGACCACTAATTCGATATCATCACGCAGTGATAATTGACGGCAAATAGCAGAGCCAACCATACCTCGGTGACCAGCAACGTAGATACGTTTTTTTGTCATACCTTACCGCTCCAGAGAAACTGCAACATCGTAACCATGGCTTTTCAGAAGTGCATGCTGTTTTGCTTTCGCCAGATCACTGGCAACCATTTCTGCACACATCTCTTCAACTGTAATCTCTGGTTCCCAACCCAATACTTTTTTCGCTTTTGCTGGATCACCAAGAAGAGTTTCAACTTCTGCAGGACGGAAATAACGAGGATCAACACGAACGATCACATCCCCAATACTAACACCAATAGCACAGTCAGATGTTTTATTGACAACAGTTGCTATTTCATCAACACCTTGTCCGGAGAATTCTAACTCCAGACCTACTTCTTTAGCGGACATACGAACAAATTCACGTACGGAAATTTGTTTGCCTGTAGCAATTACAAAATCCTCTGGGTGATCTTGCTGCAACATCATCCACTGCATACGCACGTAATCTTTCGCATGCCCCCAGTCGCGCAGTGAATCCATATTGCCAAGATAGAGACATTTTTCGATTCCCTGCGAAATATTTGCAATAGCACGCGTGATTTTACGTGTTACGAATGTTTCACCACGACGCGGGGATTCATGGTTAAAGAGAATGCCGTTACAGGCGTACATTCCATAGGATTCACGATAGTTTACAGTAATCCAGTATGCATACATCTTCGCAACAGCATAAGGCGAACGAGGGTAGAATGGTGTTGTTTCTCGCTGCGGGATTTCCTGAACTAAGCCGAAGAGTTCAGAGGTTGATGCCTGATAGAAACGTGTTTTTTTCTCTAGCCCACAAATACGAATCGCTTCCAGCAGACGTAAAGTCCCCATCGCATCCACGTCAGCAGTGTATTCAGGTGATTCGAATGAAACCGCTACATGAGATTGAGCGCCAAGGTTATAAACTTCGTCTGGTTGGATTTCTTTAATGAGACGTATCAAATTCGAAGTATCTGTCAAATCACCGTAATGAAGAAAGAAATTTGGATTTTGATTGTGGCGATCTTGATAAATATGATCAACACGCTCCGTATTAAATGAAGATGCTCGACGTTTAATGCCATGCACTTCATACCCTTTATCAAGAAGGAATTCTGCCAAGTAAGATCCATCTTGCCCAGTAACTCCAGTGATTAACGCTTTTTTCATTAGCTATACCTCTTTCTTTTAAAAGTTGCAGGATTACCTTGGTAAACAGAGTTTTCATTCAAATCAGAAACAGCGACAGAATTAACCGCCAAAATAGCACCTGTTTTTAAATGTACGCCAGGTGTAACAATTGCTTTAGCCCCCACCCAAACTTCACTTTCAATAGTTATAGGTGAGATAATCAAATCAAAATATTCACTTCTATAATCATGATTACCTGTTAATAAATAAGCCCCCTGAGATATGCAACAATTATTTCCAACCGAAACAATATCAAGGTTATCGATCCAAACTTTTTCACCTAGCCAAGAATTATTTCCGATATATAGGTTCCACGGATACTTAATTTTCACATTAGGTTTGATAACAACACCCTTTCCAATATGCGCACCCATTAATTTTAGAATAAAACACTTTATCTGCGAAGGGTATGGGATAGCAGTTTCAAAAAATATAAAGTTCAAAACATACCAAATAATAGATTTAACCTTAGGGGCATGATAAATTTTTTTATATTCAGATAATATCATTTTTATCTCATTTTAAGTTATCTAATGCATTAGAAATAATTTCCGCTGAATTTTTCCATGAATAGTTCTGAGCACATTTAAGACTATTTTTATGTAAGTGATAAGCATCGCCCTCAAATAATAATTTTAGCGCATTAGTAACTGACACTTCGTCGTTATTTACCCATTGGCCGCATCCAAACTGTTCAACAATACTCCACGGAGTATGTTTACTAGCCAGAATAGGTGTTCCTGCTGCAAGGCTTTCTAAATAAACATTGCCAAAATTTTCATTATGTGATGGCAAGGCAAAAACATCAGCCGCATTTAAAAAATGCAATTTATCACGCCCATAAATGCTATCAATAATAAAAATATTATCCTGCATTTTATTCTTAGCTATAAGATCAAAAAGGTTTTCTTTTTCACCTTCATCGGGACCAGCAATTACTAATATGCTTTCTGGAAAGTCATTTAACAGGTTAGTGAAAGACTTAATTAAAATATCAAAACCTTTCTTTTTTTGTATCCGGCCCAGTGAAACCACTAGTTTATTATAATCATTTCTCGAATAGTTTGGAATATATCGTGATATGAATTCTTTTTTGCTTATAGGTGTAATATCTTTATACTCTTCAAGGTCAATACCATTTGGTGATATTATTACCTTGACATCACCAAACTGATTAATTATATCATCACATTCCTGTTTTGAAGTTGCATGCCATATTGTATTTTTTGTTAATGGTTTTATTAACAATTTATTCCAGAATATTTTCAGTCTGCTGCCATGCTCCAGACACCATTTACCCAAACAGCCTCGTGGTGAAAGAATGGTTTTTTTTCGTAGTATATAACTGTATAACAATGCAACAACTGTACTATAGTTAAATACATATTGAATATGAACCACATCTGAATTTTTAATATCCCTAAACACACCTAAAGTTAATGGGAGTGAAAATCTATTTTTTATCGTTTCATTATAATACTTAACGTAAAAATTATCAGATATTTTAATTCTAGTATTTAATTTTACATCTAACTTTCCATTTTGATTTACGTTACTTGTAGATACTGATACATTGTGTCCTAATTTCGCTAATTCCTTACAGGTTTTAAAGCTTGAAATAACTGGCCCGCCATAATTTGCAGCCGGGTAAAAATGTGGCATTACGATCAGAATATTCATAACACTCTCGATTCACTAAACGACTTGCTTACCTTTGACTCCCTTAAGGTAATCACCTACACCTTTATAGACAGCAATTAAATTACCTAAGTTTCTTTGCGTAAAAGGTCTGATAAAAGAAAATGTTATATATAATGATTTTTTTAAAACCCCCTTCCAATAATTTCGCATATATATATCATCAAGAAAATAGAGCATATTTCTAGTTTGATAGTACCAAATATATCTTTTTCTAAGCTTCTCTATATCATCTTTTTTTCTCAATATAGACGAATCGAAGGAAGTTAATTGAGCTACATTATAACCATTTTTACGTGCACGGAATGCTATTTCAATCTCTTCTACATACATGAAGTAATTTTCATTAAATCCTCCATAGTTTTTCAAAAAATTCTTTGAAAATGCAATAGCACATCCAGGTATATAATACTTATATACAAAACCAGAATCATCTTGTGTTGAAGCTAAAGTCGAATTTAAATTTTCATTTATCCTTACAAGAAATGTTGAGTTTTCAATTAACTCTCCATTAACCATCGGTGAAACCATTACCAACTTTTCATCCTTTTCAAATGCCTTCTTTAATAAACTTAAAGTGCGTCTAGTTATAATAACATCATTATTCAATACTAATAAATAATTGCTATTATCGTTTAGGCAATATTGAAATCCAAGATTATTACCGCCGCAGTAGCCAGTATTAGTTTTCGACTCTATTATTTTTACAAGGTCATTATAGATAAATTCTTGCTTTAATTTCTTTAATGAATCATCACTCGAATTATTGTCAACTATTATAATTCTAGTTATCAATTCCCTGTTCGCCAATATTGAAGCAATGCAATTCATTGTTTCCGTATAAGAATTCCAGTTTATAATTATAATGCTAAACATTTTTCTGTCCCCTAATATTCGGCATGACTCCCATTAATAAAATTATTAGTGGTGTTACAATCAAAAAATTCGTTAATTTAGAAAATTGATAACTTGGATCAATATCAAGAAATGAAAAGTTCAAAATAAAATAACAGAGCACTCCCATCGCCAATGGTGTAGCTTTTTTAATTCTAGGAAGAACATGCCTAAAAAATGACATAGTTAGTCCTAAAAAAAATGAAAACAAAAGTGATCCCATAAAACCGAAATAGTAATAGCCAAATAAGCTTTGACGGGCATTAGCACCACCAATCTCAGTAGTAGAGTAAATATTAAATGCAATATTACCTAATGATGGTGGGATTTCATTGGTACTGATAATGCGGAAAGTAGCAAGCAAATCTTTAAATAGCGAAATAATACCATTGTGTTCAGCTGGTATTTTGAATAAAGCATCATTTGGATAGCTCAACACATATATATCGCCGGAATTAAAGATCCTCAAAAAAATAACTCCTAAGAGATCAATTATTCGATTATAGTTTTGATCACTGAAAATTCCATAGTTTACCATTAAAATTATGAACATTGATATGAATGCAAATATCAACAATCTTCGAGCAAATTTTGAGTATATACTTATTAACGATATGTTGAATTTCAGTTTATTTAAGTAACAAAATATTCCTATTATAAATACTAAATTTAAGATTCCTGCTTTGCTACCATTTAATACCAAGGATATTATTAAAAAAAGCAGATATATATACCCATATGCTTTAAAAAGCCCTCGTACTTTAAAACGTACCTTCATATCTAAAAATGTATAAAATGAAATAACAAAAGTTGCGTCAATGATACGTCCTAATACACCAAACCCACCTTCTTGATATATCATTAATCTATTAGCTATTAATAATGGAATGCCTAATAAAAAATAAGTTGAAGCCTGCGCGACTATAAATAAGAAAGACGAGGCAAGAAACGCGCGAGGATATCCTGTATTTAACTGTTCATATGTACTGTGTTTCACTTGCTTATTTAAATAGCTTGTTTCTCTCCTAGACAATATTTTATATCCAAGCATCAACATTAACTGAGAAAGCATAGTTTGCAACAAATAGTTAACCTTTATTTCCCCAAGTACATATAAAAAAATGACAGTTGATACTCCTGCACTTGAGAATAATATAGCTAATAAAAGCGGATCCAACCATGAATATAAATTATTTTTAAACCACGCAATAAAAAACAGAAATAATAATAAAAAAATAGTAAAAAACAAAAGTATATTAGGGAAAAACAAATATTGCGAATACTCCTGATTGCTCATCCTATAACCTTTTTTATCTTTCGGATTATTGATATGCAAAAAAGAACTAATTTATATTTTAAACTGTAGTTTTCACATATTATTCTATAATAGTCACTAATAAAAGCATCATCGCTATTGTTCTGGCTAAATCCCTGAGCAAGATCATCATAATAAGCAATGTTAAAATTAATATATCTCTTAGAGATATTAAATTTCGAAAACAAAATGATGTTTAAATGATAATCTGCTAACACCTTATATTTGGTATTATATTTTAAAGCTTTAATTATATCTGTATGATAAAAAATAGCTTGGTGACATATATTCCGCCGAAATAACTTTATAATACTGAACTCTCCATCATAAATTGCATTGTTTTTAGTTCTTATAACATTACCATAAACAATCCCATCATACTTTGTTAATAAAGGCAATATTTCCGCAAGGATATTATCTGTTAAGGTATCACCAGCGCCAATAAAATAACTAAATTTCCCCCTCGCTACGTCTATGCCTTTATTCATTGCATCATATATCCCCTCATCCTTTTCACAAATAAAATCAGAAATAATATCTCCATATTTATTTACAATATCGACTGTATGGTCAGTAGATACCCCATCAACCACAATAACTTCTACATCTGTTCGTTTACATTTTTGTTTTCTAATACTCTCAAGTGTATTAAGCAATAAATGAGCCGAATTATAGGAAGGTATTATAATAGAAAGAATCATGTTAAACCTTTGATTTTATTTCCTCAAAAAAAATTTTTCTTTTCTACAAAAATAACTTATTGCAACTACAAAAACAATCATAAACGTCACGGCAGATAATAAGACATCTTTTATATTAAGAAATATTAATGTGCAAGAGTTTATAGGAATACTACATAATAATGTAGATATTATCAAACTAATAATTGCTAAGAATATAGGCGTTATACAAACTTTTAGTTGTTCACATATTGTCACGTGAACAAGATTATTGGAATAGTATGCATTAACAAAAATTGATAGTATGGAACTAATTACTATCCCCCAGCATAGCCACGTTAATCCATGTGATATGGTAATAAAAATAAGTACTAGACCAACACATTTTTTTACTATCTCTAATTTTAAATGGAGATCAGATCGCCCTTTTATTATAAGTATATTTTGATTTAGCACGTGAATTGGATAACATAAACCTGATAATGACAGTATTGTTATTACTCCTGATACGCTCTTCCAATTATCACCAAGTAAGACATTAACTAACGGTTCTGACGATGATATTATAAAAAACATTGCTGGAGCCATAATAAACATACCTAACTGTAATGTCTTCAGCACACTTTTTTTAATATCATCATTCTCATCAAGCTTGCTTGTTGCAGCAAGGTTTGCTCTTTGGAGAGCTGTTGTAATAGTTAATGCTGGAATATCAGAAAGTTTCTTTGCTTGTGCAAAAATACCAACATCATGAACAGACATTAATTTCCCTATTAGAACTAGATATATATTTTGATATAATGCATCCAAGAGTCCTGATGCAAATAACTTAATACTGAAATTACACAATTCTTTTACTGACTGCATATCAAAACATTTTCTCGGTAGCCATTTTGATTTGGCGATGATAAGAATTAAGTTAATCAAATTGTAAATCATTAGTTGGAAAACTAACGTACTGGCACCGAAATTATTAACAGCTAATATTATGGAAAGTATTCCGCTGCTCAAAACCGCAATTAAAGAAGACTCAGCGATACCACGAAAATTCAAATTCACAGTCAGTACTACTTTAGGTATTACTGAAAATGCATTTATTAATATTACTAAACTTGATAGATTTAATAGATTAGCTAGTCCGTCAATATTAAAATAATTTTCTATCAGTGGAGAACATACGAGTACTAATGATATTAGCAAAAGTGCGATAAAAATGTTGATAATAAAAACACTGTTTAGTTCAACATCACTATGTGTTTTCTTCCTAATCAGCGCAGCACTGAAACCACCATCTACAAATACTTGTGCAATTGATATAGTTACTGCGCTTAATCCAAATAAGCCAAAATCATCTGGAGTTAAAAATCTTGAAAGTGTAATTATTATAATTAGCTGGAATAATTGAACTAAAATTCTTTCAATAAAACTCCATTTATATACTTTAAATGACATCATGTATACTCATTTAAGAAAAGCATACTGCATCAATGAATGAACAAGCCTTTTCATCTTTTTCAGACAAAATAATATGACTTGCTATATTACCCCATTTTATATTTATAGTCTGATCATCCCATCTGATCCCTCGTTCACATTCAGGATGATAATACTGAGTCGTCTTATACAAAAACTCCGCCGTTTCACTCAGCACCAAAAACCCATGCGCAAATCCCTCTGGGATCCACAACTGGCGCTTATTCTCAGCAGATAAATTCACACCAACCCACTTGCCAAACGTAGTTGACGACTTACGAATATCAACCGCAACATCAAAAACTTCACCGACAACACAGCGTACCAGTTTTCCTTGTGCATAAGGTTCTAACTGATAATGCAGACCACGTAAAACCCCTTTGGAAGATTTAGAATGGTTATCCTGAACAAACTCAACTTTGCGACCTACCGCTTCCTCAAAAATATTTTGGTTAAAACTTTCAAAAAAGAATCCACGTTCATCACCAAATACTTTCGGTTCAAAAATCAGTACGTCTGGAATTTCTGTTTTAATAACGTTCATTTTATTACTAACCTTTAATCATTTTCAGCAAATACTGACCATAAGCATTTTTTTTCAGCGGTTCAGCTAATACTTTCACCTGCTCTGCATCAATAAACCCTTTACGGTAAGCAATTTCTTCTGGGCAGGAAACCTTTAGTCCCTGGCGCTCTTCAATTGTGGCAATGAAGTTGCTTGCTTCAATAAGACTCTGATGTGTCCCCGTATCCAGCCATGCATAACCACGCCCCATCATGGCAACGGATAAA